>Ga0116227_10011346_pt1 | contig 15004 bp, 9 predicted proteins | sample S1TSphgellanicum_FD_89693 | JGI IMG/M metagenome (GOLD analysis project Ga0116227, IMG submission 89693) | Host-associated microbial communities from peat moss isolated from Minnesota, USA - S1T2_Fb - Sphagnum magellanicum MG | ecosystem: Host-associated > Plants > Peat moss > Unclassified... | reverse complement strand
TAACCAAATAAGCTATTGAATTGTTTCAACCATTTTGGATGTACAACATGAAAATAGAGGTAGGTCCTTACCTTGTCATTGGAGGAAAAGTGTTACGCCTTCATCTTTACTATATATAACATACGATTCCTCAAAGTGAATGCATCGTTTGGTTCAAGAACATCGGCCTTGTCAAGGTCCTGCAAGGCTCCTTGATAGTCATCTAACATCCTTTTGACATTTCCACGATTCTTCAAAGTGAATGCATTGTTTGGTTCAAGAACATCAGCCTTGTCAAGATCCTCCAAGGCTCCTTGATAATCATCTAGCTTCGTTTTGACAACTGCATGACTCCTCAAAGTGAATGCATCGTTTAGTTCAAGAACATTCGCGTTGTCAAGGTTTTCCAAAGCTCCTTGATAGTCATCTAGCATGCTTTTGACATCTCCACGACTCTTCAAAGTGAATGCATCATTTGGTTCAAAAACATCAGCCTTATTGCGGGCGGCATAGGAGTTTTGATCAGTTTCAACCACCAACCTGTCATTTTTGGGTATCATGAATCGGTAGACCTCCTTTCAGGAGAAGCATAAAATCAAATTCGACCTCGCTCCTGTTCAACGTGCGCCAAATGGAACCATTATGACAGTCCAATGCCTGTTCTGCGTGCACATCGGATGTGAGAAGCGCGATGGCCCAATCGTTAAAAGGCAATGCACGAAGAATGTGCAATTGTTCCAATTTCCATTTCGCCTTGAATGTTACAAAAGCCATATGCAATCGTAACACACTAATGAATGGGCGAAATACTAAACTCTTTCTCATGCAGACAAACTGGCGTATTTCAACAAGAAGGAAGCGACGAGGATCAACGCGTTTCTCGACAAGGACCGTGATAGCCTGACGTTTGCTATATCGCAGCCAACCATTGTCGATGATATTGTTAGGAATCTGTTTTTCAATCCCAAGGAAGATGAGGAAGACGACGATTCAAAACCGATCACTAAAGCAAACGCCATGAAACTGTTCAAGTTGCAGGAAGATGGATCGTACCTGGTCATCATCGAGAACTCACTGCGTTTCGATCTCGCAATTGAACACGTGATCGAATAGAGAGACTCCCATATGAGGTTTGGACTATGAGGCCTGCCTTAGAGCCTTGGAACCTCAAATGTGCAAAACACGAAAAGATGAGGCCCAAGTAACCTCCAATCAACAATTGGTGGCCCTAGAGCCTTGGAACCTCAAGGCTCCAAACCCTAAACGATTGGTGGCCCTAGAGCCTTGGAACCTTAAGGCTACAAACCCTAAACCCTAAACCCTAAACAATTGGTGGCCCTAGAGCCTTAAAACCTCAAGGCTACAAACCTTAAACCCTAAACCCTAAACAATTGGTGGCCCTAGAGCCTTGGAACCTCAAATGTGCAAAATACGAAAAGATGAGGCCCAAGCAACCTCCAATCAACGATTGGCAGCCCAAGAGCTTTGGAACCTCAAATGTGCAAAACACGAAAAGATGAGGCCCAAGCAACCTCCAATCAACAATTGGCAGCCCTAGAGCCTTGTAACCTCAAATGTGCAAAACACGAAAAGATGAGGCAAGCAACCTCCAATCAACGATTGGCGACCCTAGAGCCTTGGAACCTCAAGGCTCCAAACCCTAAACCCTAAAAACCCTAAACCCTAAACGATTAGTGGCCCTAGAGCCTTGGAACCTCAAATGTGCAAAACACGAAAAGACGAGGCCCAAGCAACCTCCAATCAACGATTGGCGGCCCTAGAGCCTTGGAACCTCAATGTGCAAAACATGAAAAGATGAGGCCCAAGCAACCTCCAATCAATGATTGGCGGCCCTAGAAGACAAAAACATTGTAACTTCTCTTTCATCGATAATGCTATGTAAGGTTTAATACTATGTACAGATTAATACTATGTGCCATTTTAAAGATTTCAGCTGAAGTTGGAGTGGTTCAGTGATTCAGTATTTCCACGAAAAGCTTCTCCAGGGAGGTTTGCACCTGCTGTTTGCGAGTCCCAGCTGCTGTGTCAGAACTGGGAAAGAGAATGTGCAGTATTTTAGAAGGAATCCCAAAGTTCAACCTCTTTGAAAATTCCTCAAACCAATGCCTGTATGCAGCATAGAAGCTGTCAAACTCTTGTGAGTAGTCAATGTTTGACCACCCTGTCAGGTGAAAAGCCTTACAACAAAGAATCACACCTGCTACCCTTGTACTGAATTGGAGATACTTCCCTTCATTAAGTGTAAGTGAAGTTGGACCTTCCTGTAATTGACACTTAGACATGGTTCCATCCAACCTACTTTCACCAGTTTCATCCAATTCCCATGAGGCCAGTTTTTGCCATATTGTTGTCTCCATTGTTTTGGGTACCTCCCATATCTTACACAAGCACTTGACAGTGAAGGTCCCACACCATGCTGAGGCATCATGCCCCTGTAACCTCATGAGTGCTTTGGTCCAAACGTTGACTCCACGTTTGTCCAATCTTGATGCTACATCATTTATGACTTGAGCTGTTTTCTGGATGTTCGCAATTGTCTTGATTACCTCAGCAGAAGCCCATAGAGCCTTGTTGTCCAATTGCTTTAGTTGCATGGTGTTGTCCCTCAATGCACGTTGGGGAGCCCACAGAGCCTTGTCAATCAATGCAACCTGCGAATCTTCTGCCTTGCCTACCTCACCGCTCAACCAGTCTAAACCAGTGATCAAGTATTCTTGTGATGTTAGCACATCTGGGAACAAGAAACCACGCTTGTAAAGCAATTTTTTCCCCAATTGTTGACCACTGCAGTCAGCATCATCAGTGTCTTTCACAATCAAAATCTGGACTGGAACTCCATATGGTTCCAATGCATCCTTTAGACGCAGTAACTGTCCAAAATGTCTTCTTTCCGACAAGGAGTACAAAATCCACACAACATGAACCCTAGCATCATTCAAGTCTTCAAAACTCTTCCAACTTGTGTTACCTCCAGTCTTCAACTCCCTTTGCCACTTGGCAAACCATGATGAAGAGGTGCACAATGAATTCCTCTCTGCCAAGAATGTCTTAATTTGTTCCAGCTGCTCACTGTCACCAATACCTTTGCTTGTGTGGATGCAAAGTGGAACGGTGGGATGCCTCCACCCATTGTTAATGTCCATGGCCTCTAAACTCAAATCCAGAACTGGATTGGTGTTGTCAAACCCATTGTGCTTCTTGTCATGAATATGCTCCAAAAGTGCCATATCTGAGTGTGATCCTGTCAGATTGAGGCATCCTAATACAAGTACTCTGGTAAAGTTCTTAGAGATCTGATCCTTGTTGACCTCTGCAGCACCAAGAAATGCTTGGTACATGGTTCTTTTACGTATCTGTTGACAACACATTATGATACATATTAGTTTCAGATCTTGTTTATCATAATAAGGTTGTTACACTGTCAATGAGACAAAGTTGTAAACCCTTCAAACATACAAAGTTAAATAGGATTTAGGTGCCTAAGGACCACAAGCCAAGGGAACTCTTGATTGACACCAACACTTTTATTGTCATAAGGATGAGGTAATGTGTATTGGGGTTTCCACTTACAAATGAGGGCTGCTTTGCCAACAGCAACCCAGAATATGTAGGAGATCTCAGTCCTTGAACCAACTGCTCACCACCTGGCCATAGACAAAGTACAACATATCAATCCCCAAGCTAATGTATTCACCATTATTCAGAGAGTCTTTTTCATATTTCCAATTGTTTGCAGTACTCATAAGGCAGTAAACAATTGACACAGTAGGTGCAAGGACCTGAAAATCTGGAACAAGATTTGCCAACCCTCATTCACTGTGGAACATAACCCCCAGTTAAAGTAGGAGCTAAACTCCAAAACCCTGCAATATGTGACAATCCTAAATGTATATTCTGATGTGCTTACAATGGTCCACAGCCATCACATGAAGCTAGAGTGTTTGCACTTTTGAGTAACTACTCACCCACAGTTATTCGGAGAGACCAATGTGCCTCATGGGCTTGGGAGTGTAAACTGAACTAACAAGGAAGCTTGATACAGCAGAGCAAACTTCTGTCACATTTGCACTGTGAGATCATGAGCATAATTTAGAATGATATGCAATAGTGTGAAAGTGTGTACCAATCAAGAGACAGCCTTTGATATGCAAGAGGGTTGCACAAATTTCTGAGAAGGTTGGCCTCCTGTTACGATCAGCATCCCAACACATTCTTATCAAGGATGACAAGTATGGGGGGGAATCCACCTGGGGGATCGTTCTTGCATACTTGATCCTCTCACTTAAATCACCTAACTTCTCTTCTTTGAGGGGATGGTCCCATTTGAAGGGATGGTTCCCCGTGAGTATCTCAGAACATAGCACAGCAAAGCTGTAGACATCTACTGCAGCAGGCATATTGCTCAGTTTCTGAGTCCTTTGCTCCAACTTGTCAGGGTAGGAATCATGCATTCCATACAATTCTGGTGCTCTCCATACACTTGTTCCCACCGAATGCTGTAAAGAGAAGTTTGCACTCCTGAGCATGGTCTTTGATAGACCAAAATCTGTGAGTTTGACATGCAAGTAGCCTGCCTTGGCCATCTCCGAGCTTTCAACAGGATTAACTAAAACATTGGAAGATTTGAGGTTGCCATGGGTGATGCGCTGCTCGTGCAAGTACTTCATGCCTTCAGCAATTTGTAGCATGACGTCTACTGCAACTGGAAGATTGAATGGCCGCTGGTCACTGTGCGAAATCGTACGTTTAACAATGTATGCGCCAAGGTCTTCCGACATCAGTTCCATGAGAAGGGAACACCGGGGTCGATATGTATCGAGAGACGTACCTAATAGTTGTACGACATGGGGGTGATGAAGGCCCGCTAAGGCTGCCACTTCCTTCTCGAAGCTTTCCTTCTCGATCCCTTGAAAAACTTTCAGCGCAAGACTTAGACCTAGACAACGCGCCTCGAAAACAGTTCCAAAACTCCCGCTGCCAATTTTCTTCACGAACTGGAGTTGTCTTGGTTCTACTGTTGGCAAGGTAAACGTTCCTCCAAAACTACTAGGCATCAATTCCAATAAGTATGCTACAATCTCTCTCTCTTGCTCATCCACTACCCCTTTGGCACTCTTTCGCAGCTCCAGCATTTCTGTCAAGCTCCTGCGATCCTTCAAAGCTGCCGCTTTGAAAACACGGCGGATACCCTCCTTACTTTGCCACAAGGCTCCAAAACTTGCAAGCTCCTCCACAAGGCGCTGACGAAAGCTTGCTACACTAAAATCGTTTGTCCCCGAGATGACAATACGAATCACTCTAGCCAACCATGCAATATTAAAAAAGCACTCACCGAAAGCCTCAATGCTGTCTTGCAGCTTCACTGCCGCCTTGAGCGGGTCTTCGGAGCAGCAGGCACGTATAATCACTTCGGCCTCCTTGACCAAGTGGTAAAGCTCTTGCAGAACAAATAAAAGGAGAGCTCGCTTCTGTAGAGGTACAGAATTCACGGCATCCCGTACACTCGGCACCATCTCCACAAGCTTCTTTATCAAGAGCCCACACTGCTCCTTGTTCAACTGCACCAACTGATTATTCGATAGAAGAACCAAGTTCTGCACCACATCCCATGAGAGCTCTAAGTAGTCAGCCTCCATGCTCTCCAACCTCAAAGTTCAAGTTGATTCACAATAAAGCTCAACTGGTGCCACTCAAGTTCGCTCAAAGCCTCGGTAAGAGATCTCTCTTCTCTGGGAAGATGGCAAAACTGAGCAACCCAAATTTGCTCAAATCGTCCGTAAAAGATCTTTCTTCTCTGTGAAGATGGCCAAAAGTGTGCCCTTCAAAGTTGCTCACAAAGTTGCTCACATCTTACTTACTTACTACTCACATCTTACTTACTTACTTACTAACAATTTAGCGTCATTAAGTGGGCCAAACAGTGGGGCCAGAACCCAAACATCGTCGTCAAGATGGCAATACTGTCAGCAAGGAAATATGATCGTCTTCTGCAAGGAAACATGATCAGGAGAAGGGGTTTGGAAGTTGCTTTGGGACGGTGGGAGTCTTAGACTTCCTTGCCATCTGAGAGGGGGTCTTGGAAATTGCTTGGGTAGGCGGGACCAGGGGGGGGGTTCTTTTATTGGGAAAGTTCGAGCGAAGGGGTGCTTGCTTTTTCTCTGGGAGGCATAACTTGTATTGTGAGATTCATATTACTTTACTTGTGGGGAACCCCAAAGTTCACTTTTTTCTTTTGTGATGGACATCACTGATTGGCCCATCACCACGAAAAGGTCAATCTTTGGGCGGTGCGGAAATAGCTAGGAACCTACCATTGTACCTTGGCAGGTCTGACAATAATTGAATTAGTTCTGCACGTGGATGGAGAGGTAGATGAGGAGAATTCTATAGCAGTGGCGAACGTCGAAGAAGAGGTGAATGCATCTCAATTCAGATTGTTTTTTATACCCAAAGCCTATGGGGTCTGTAATGGTCTGAAAATAGTTTGCGCCTTAATATTGGTGTCCATTGTAAAAAGTGAATACCAAATTATTTCCAAAAAAAATTGAAAACTCTGAAGTTTGAACAACCACATACATATTCACACCCTCCTGTTCATGAGTAATATATGTGCCCACATGGTGTGATTCATATTAACTAGTGTGGCCTGTGCCTTTTGTCCAAGTGTTACCACGTTTTCAGCTGGTTTTTCCTTCCAAAACCTGGTTTTTAAAAATTTATTTGAATTTTCAGGGGCAGAAATCACTTAAAATTCAATTTCTTCCACATTCTGAATCCAAATCTTACCAAATAAATTCCATTAAATCCTGCTCATCAAGATCTTTCCTACAACACCTAAGGCACATTCCCAATTCCTCAGAAATTTTCAGCTTCGATTTAATTTAATTTTCAGTGAAAAATTCAAGAACTTTTGCTATGCAAGTCCAAACGGCATGAAACCAAGCTGATGCACCCCTCCTCCTCAAGAGCTTCCAAAGAGACCAAGAATGCAATCTGAAGCATCTCGGTTTGGTGGATCTCATCGGAACAAACAAAACAAAACAAACAACCTTCCTTGGTTCATAGACAGATTAGATCATGGGTGCACTTACGACTTTTTCTTGTTTTTCTAATGGAGCCAATTTCTTTTTGGAACGTTGGGCAAACCCCAACAGAGGTACCTCTTTGGACCCCAGTTGCAAAATAGAGATGAATGTACACCCTTGGTTTGCATTTTTTAGTTTTTATACAAGTGAGCTGAACTTTGGGCAAATCATATGAGATAAAACCCAGTACTATTGGGAACACTTTGGGATCTTGGAAACTTGATGGGAACACGTTGGAAACAAGTGGAAAAAAAAATCCCGCTTCCCTGCCCCCTCAAAAAGGAAAAAACTGGATGGTTCATTGAGGCATGCTCAGCCTTCTCATTGGCTGCATGAAATTTTTCTATCTAAAACTGTTGGTCACCATTTTTGGAGTAGGCTAATGGCAGGGGCAGAATTTTGGGGACATACCTAGCGAGGAATATATTGAAAACTTCATGAGAACAACAAAAAAGTCAGACAACCCTCATCCCAAAAATAGAAAACACTGGGCCCCTTGAGTGCATGCTGACTCCTCATTAGCTGTCAATCTAATATATTAATTCATTATGTCTGTCAGCCTGTGACGGGGTGGGGGAGGGAGAGAGAGGCCGGTGAAGCAGCGGACGATCGGTGTCAGTCGGGGTGGGGGAGGGAGAGGTCGGTGAAGCAACGGGCGATCGGTGTCAGTCTGTGACGAGAGTTGGACCACCACGGTTTCCGTGTACAAATCATCTCCACAAAGTATTACAGCTGTCCGAAGGGTAGGAATGATGGTCGGATCGCATCCCTCTCCCACCGCATCAAAGGTGAATATAAAAACCTTTCCCCCCCCCTTCCCACTATCAAAAGAACCGACAATTATATAAAGGAGCGTGTTTTCGAAAATTTTCAAAACTTTCAAGAACCAAGGTTCAAAATGTCAGAACTGAAGTTTTGGGTTTTCTCATGTGGGGTAAAAGAATAAATACCCAGACTGATAACCTGAGGGTACACACGGCTGGTTCTGATACTCACACAACGTCGGTCGGGACCACTGCGCGTTCGAGGTGGCTATAGTGACGTAACCATAGGTGTCCGAAGGTCACAGGTACCACTACTAATGATAAAGGGCCAGAACCTGCCAAGAATCAAGAACCCAGGTAACTTCTTGGATCCCCACTTTTTTGATCCCCACTTTTCCTGGAACAATGTCATGCGCGTAAACAAGGTAGCAATTTGTGGGTACTAGGGTTTTTCAGAAGACTTTCACAGAAGCTTGGTGGGGGAACTCGTCAAGGACAAGGTAATTTTCACAGGTTTGAGCTTCTCTGTTGCACCTTTGCCTCTTGGCCTGGGCATATGCACATCTCAGCCCCCACTTTGGCCCCAAAACTTAAGAAAAGGGCTCTGTGTTTCTCAGAAGCGTGGTGGGGGAGCTGGTCAAGGACTAGGTTAACTTCACAGGTTTGGCCTCTGTAGAGCTAAAAGAGTTAATTTAGAGTTTAGCTTGGCGCTCTCATAACTATTTACATTGCTCGAAAAGAGACCATTATCTCTCTCAAATTCTTTGTGGCGAGAAGATTTGACAGAGATAAGGTCTCCAGAGTTATCGGTAGCAAGTCGGTGATGGGTACGATGTGCGGAGTATGAATTTCAGGTTTTAATGTTGTCAGGAGCTAGGGAGAGGTGTGCGTACCGGTGAATCGACCGTCTCTTCAAGACCGCCACCATGACGGGTGATGATTACCTTCAGCTCTCATTGGATGCGGTGCAACAACTCGTGGACGACACGCGGGTGCTGCAGCTGAACGAGAAACAGTGTGGGCTCCTCACAAAGGAACTTTTGAAGGTAGTGACAAGTGTTGGGGCTGCCATCGATCGTCTACCTACTGAGAAGCAGGCTTTCGTTCGCAATCGACACGAATTCGCTTCGCAGGAGCTTTACCGCTGGGTCACGGAGTCAGCAGCCATTATAAACTCCTGTCGCGCCGAAGACTGGGTCAAGAAAGCAGTCGAGCTGGGGTACGATACAACTGAAATGTTCGTTGAAGCTATTTTTAAACTAAGGTGGTGTGGTGCCGTGCTTGAAAGCGTCATGTTGAATGCAGCTAAAAGTTATACGACCGGAAGCGATCTTCAGCGCTCTGCGGCGGACATCTTCAGGAGGTTTGGCGCAGCCGCATGCGAACGTAAGAAAGAAAAATTCCGCAATATGTTGAAGGAGCCCGCGATGCAAGATCATGAAAACTTGAGACGAAGGCTACATGTCGAGCGGGAGGGTCGTGGAGGCGTTGCGGATAAAAAAGACGTGAAACTGGTAGCATACCTCTTGGAGTCGAAGCCTGACTCTTCTGCCCTCTTCTTGCCGAAAATAGACACGGAAGACTACGTTCTCAAAGAAAAGATTGGCGGCGGGGCTTTCGGACAAGTTTTCAAGTTGTGTTGGCTGGGTCAAGATGCCGCAATAAAATGCTTTCAAGGAGACAAGGCGAGCTTCGAGCACGAGAAGGAAACCATGGCAGGCCTTTCGCACCCTCACCTCGTTCGAGCATTGGGTTTTTCTGAGCACCAGGGAGGCCGCTGCTCCCTCATAATGGAGCTTATGGTAGAAGACCTTAACTCCTTCATGTTACGGGCTAGCTCCAACAGTGGTAATGCCCCTTTCCAGTTTCATGTTGCATTGGACATCATGCTGCAGGTGGCTGAGGCCATGCAGTTCTTGCAGATGAGACGGATAGCACACCGTGACTTAAAACCAACGAACATAGTTGTCAGCCCTGTTGAAAACGTGAAGATGGCTGGGTACCTGCGCGTAAAAGTGTGCGACTTTGGTTCAGCAAAGCTTTGTACAAGCTCATATGTACATACACGCAAGGTGGGCACATCTGTATACAGGGCACCTGAGCTGAATGAAGTGACAAAACCTCAAAAAAGGAACCACCCACTAAAGGTGGACACGTACTCCTACGGAATAACCAGCAATGAGATCTGCACGGGGGACGAACCCTACAGTAGCGAGCCCAATTACTCTGTAATCTTTCAGAAGATCAAGTTCGAAGGCTTGAGGCCCCAGCTACCGCCTTCTCTGCCTCCATACCCGGCCTCCCTGATACAGACCTGCTGGCATAGTGACCCAAGCAGGCGGCCAAATTTTGCTGAGATTTGTGCCCACCTTGGGCATCTCAAAGCTGTCCTAATGATAGGTAAACTCTTCCAGCCATTTCTTTTCAGCCCTTGGGGACTTGATTATACTTCCCATAGAGTTTACATGTTCCAAAACCTCCCAACCAAGATTAAATGATGATCTATCCCTCATTGTGATTGCTCTGAGAGTAATTTTTTTTTTCTGTTTTTGGGGTGTGTTGATAACTCTGGCAACAGCCTCAACGCTAACTAACTACCAGGGTAGCCTACTGTCCTCACTGAGCATGAGGAGAAGGGGTCCAAGTTGGGATTTGAACTCCCAACAGCCAGCTTTTGCAGCCTTACCCATAGCCCCTAGGGTAACTGAATGTCCTCAAAGTAATTCATTTGAGAATTCCATCATCAGAATTGCATTTTGATAGAGAAAACACTCCCAAATTTCAATTCTGGATTGCAATGACTTTCAAGTCATGAATCAACTTAAGCATCAGGGCAGACCATTTTGGTCCAGTTTCCCTTGGGATTTCAGAATCCCTAATGTACTCATAACTTATAAGGCTAAAAATAAAATTTTAAAAAGTAATCCCTCAGTTTCCTTGACAGAATGAAACCATGAGATCTCATGTGCAAGGAACTGTGTCACCTCATCAAAATAAGTACTTTCCTCTGGTTTTTTGGGGGTAGGGGGGTGCATTACTGTGATTTTTGTTCAAAGGATAATCTCTGCTCTTTTATCCTCAAAGCCCATAGAGCAATAATCAATTTGTGTCTCCACATTGTTTGAATGGTACACTGGAGTACTCCAAACTGCAATCACTATAGTTGGTATTGAAAAGGGCAAACCATCTGCCTGTTATGGGTTTGGAGTTTGGACTAACCTCAAAAAACAATTATGTATAAGAGAAGGGCTGGTTCTTTCAGCCATTCTCTGTTTGGAAACTCCCACCACCACCCCGTCTGAGGTCCTTACACAGTGTAAATATCTGGTAGAGTTTGAATGGCTGTGATTTTGGTTGGGCAGGAGACAAGGAACCTTATGTGTAAGGTTCCACCCTCTATTGAAACAGAAATTTAATAGGGTAAGATGCCCTCCCCATATGCCAAAATAATTCTACCAGTTCTTTAGAACATTTTAAAACACACTTTAGGAGGGTTGGAGTTTTAGAGTTAAGCTCAGCAGTCTGATTCAGGTTAAGTTCCATTGTTCACTGAATCCCAATTTTAAATGTGACCCATCCCAACCCATCATTTTTTTGCCCTCTCTCCACTCACCTTGCAGTACATAACAGTGGCTTTAGGTATTCTAATTGAATTATTTTCATAGAGCTTTTACAGATATCATCTTAGCGATTGAAGATGTGCCATTGTTTATGGGCAGGTGGTGAGCAGCTTGTTCGAGAATTGAAAGTTCCTGAACATTTTGTTGCTGAGGTACGCTTCAACCTCCACTGAGTGCTTGTATTTTCTTATAGACTTGTCATGTGTGAGAAACTAGATGGTAGTTGGGAATACACATGCATGGGCATGGAGGACAACCAAAAATGCAGTTTTCAGCAACACCTTCCTCAGAAATGATTCACCTGGAAATTCATACTTAACTCTATGTACATTGTCATAATCTGAGTTCCCCTTGTAACTAAGGTGGTGGTCTTCACAAGAGGCTTGGAAGTGTGAAAATGCAAGAAGAGGTGAAGGCATGAGGTTCTCCATATCATTTATATCTTTTCATCCTCTTTCAAAGTTTGGTTTTTTCTTTTTATGTTTTTTCTTCTCTTTCTCTTTTAGGCTTTGTTGAACTAGCCAACATCATGACTGAGTGTTCTTGATACTGTTTCTCTTGTGGCAAACTCTCAATGAAAAACATTGATTTTTGTACACTACTTTGAGCTAAAGAAACTAGTGGCAATGTTATGGTAGCTTGTCACTACCATACATGTTGGTATTAAAATTCACTAAACATGTGTGTACTTGTCATTATTGTTCAAATTGCTTTTCAAAACTTTCATTAGTTTTTAAGATGTGGGTATCCTTGTTTTTCTATTTGTCAATATGTCATCAGATCTGAAATTTTTACAACCTTCTTATTTGACCACCTATCTTAATTCTATTCAAGTTCACTTAAATCATTCTGAGAAATTCTTAGTACTTATGAAAATGTTTCAATTAGTTTCTCTTTTGATTTTCTTTCCTTCTTTCTGTTTTGATTTGTTTTTGTATAATTGTAACTTTTTTGGTTTTTTGTCCGTTCTTAGACGAGTCAAGAGATTTGACCCTCCTTTATCTCTCTATTGTATGTTTTTTAAGTTGTGGAATTTTCTTTTGTCCCATATAATCTTGTATCGTATTTATGCTGGCTAAAATTGTTTAATGATCCTCAACTTTTAGGTTTAGCTCCTTTCAAAGAGTCACTCTACTTTTAATGTTGGGAATGTTCTAAATCTTTCTTAGTTTGTTGTTATGATTTGAGTTTCCCTATCTTGTATGACATTCTTATAACATATGTTTTGTGATAGAAGATGTCGTGGGATACAATATGTTTGGGATACAAAATGATATTTTAATGCCTCATCAATTAATCTTGTATGTGGTGAATTTCAAAGCCCACCATATCTCCATCAATTTTTTTTAAAATTTTTTTTATTATTTTGTCTTAAAGAAAAATTGTCTTCCTCTTTGTTCTTGGTTTTCTCATCTCCTTCTATGCAAGGTTTTGTTGAACTAATGAACATCATGCCACAAAACCTTTGACTATTGTTGGTCTTGTGACAAAATCTTAACATGTTGGTCAATATATGACATTGATCTCCACTTACCACTAAAAGGTTATGAAGGAAATGAATAGGTATGTAAGCTTGTCATTGTTGTTCTTATTCAAGTCACTTTTCAAACTTTCTTTTGTTTTTAGAATTTGGGTTTTTTTTATTCTTCTTTCTTTCTTATTCATTAACCTGTTGCTAAATTTGAAATCTTGATAACCTTCATTATGAAGCCAACTCTCAATTATTTTTAGGTTGAGTTAAATAATAAATTTTATTTTTTTTGAATGTTATGAAAATATTAATCCTAGGAAAATAGTCATTTCTTTCTCAACAAACCTGTGTGACATTAACATATATGCAAGACAAAAGACACCAACCTCCTTGAGGTCTCCTTGACAAGGTTGGGTGGCTTTTAATAGAGTTATACAAATCAAAATAATTTATGATGAAAAGACATTTATGAAATGGAAACCAAGATCATCTTTAATACTATTTTGGTTTAACATAGTTGGTCCACATCAACATGAAGATTGGTCCAAATATCACATCTTATTTTGCTTTAGGCCATGAGTTTTTGCTTACATTTTATCCCTTGTTTGTATACATCATTAATATTAACTTATGTTGTTTGAAAAAATATTTACTCCTACACATTGTCAAAAATTGTGTTACCTTGTATGGAAAATGGATCACAAGTAGCTTTTAATTCATAAACTCTTAAGTTTTGCTGTCAATAATTTGATCTATTAGAATGTTACACATGTTGTGGACCATCCAATTGCTAATGCAATGCCTTGTTTACTTCAATTATATTTGACATATTGTAATGTGGTTTTGTGAACAGATGCATGATGATCCACGTACCAATGATGTCTTCATATATTGGAGCTCAATGACTAACTTTCTGAAAGGGGCTTGGTCTAAATTTGTGAATACAAGAAGTTCAAGACAAAAATTGTAACCTGTGTTTGAAAATATTCAAACGGAATTATTGTATATACTTTGAAATGGCCCTAGTAAATAGAACCCACATTTGAACCACAATCTTTTTTAATGGGTCAAAAGATTGCTGGACGAAAAGCTTAATGATCGATTAGGGTTTAGGGTTAGGGTTTAGGGTTTAGGTTTAGATTAATGATCCTTGGCACATCCCTTAATGACTTGATTAAAAAGCATCACATTGTGCACTAGGTTGGGTTTTTTCCATCCTTTAGTTCTTGGGGTGTCACGTTGTAGGTTTAGGGTTTAGGGTTTAGTCAACAGGTTTAGGGTTTAGGGTTTAGGTTTAGGTTTTTTGGGTTTAGGGTTTAGGGTTTAAACCCTAAACCCCTAAACCCTAAACCTTGTTTTTTTAGTCAACCTTTGGATCCTATGGGGATCCACCTTTTTCGTTACCAGCATGTTGAAGGTACAAGTTTGATGAAGTTGTTGAATGGAGAAGGCATAAGAGAAGGACCAAGTAAAAGATTCATTTTCTAAGAGCCTAGATAAACTGAAAGGGAGTCAAAATGGAATCAAACCTGGGAATCACCAATTCTATGGAGCTAAGGAACATTGCGAGGAAAGAGAATGCGAAGCACGAAAGCTAGGGACCAAGATCAGGGAGCTAAACAACTAGCTCCAGACACTGTCCAGCAAACAACAGGTGCACTGCATGACACCAAACACCTTATCAGAAAATACAGACATATTTAGTGGAAAACCAAAGAACAAAGAAAGTTTTGAGAGTTACCTAGATGAAGTCTCTTTGGAGTCATCCTGGTGTTTTGACTTTCGAGCCACTAGACATGTAAAAGGGAATAGTGGTCCTTACTGGATCTCTAGAAAAATCTCTCAAGACAACCGCCATAGCCAACACAGGAGGAGAAAGTGAGAGTGTTGCTAGAGAGGGAAACCTGATTTATTTTTTTTATTTTTTTTGGGGGGGGGGTTTGTTTTCTGTGTCAGTTAAACTGCCCGAACCTTTTTTTTTTTGTGTCAGTTAAACTGCCCGGACCTTTCTTCTTTTTTTTTGATGGGTTCTGTTTTCTGTGTCAGTTAAACTACCCGGACCTT
>Ga0116227_10011345_pt1 | contig 15004 bp, 13 predicted proteins | sample S1TSphgellanicum_FD_89693 | JGI IMG/M metagenome (GOLD analysis project Ga0116227, IMG submission 89693) | Host-associated microbial communities from peat moss isolated from Minnesota, USA - S1T2_Fb - Sphagnum magellanicum MG | ecosystem: Host-associated > Plants > Peat moss > Unclassified... | reverse complement strand
CTGTTGTTTCTGCAATCTTTGGATTGGGAAATTTGACCAAGGCCTCCACTGTCCACCCAAATGGCTTGCCAACATGAGAGTCACTCAAAGCATACAATACCTATACAACATAGCACAAAGTCCATTTTTTCTTATGAATATTTTTGATTGAGAAGGTGGGGAAAGGTGGTAGTGGCAACTTACAAGAATGGAAGTGCCTATAAGAGGGTGCTACACCTGTGCATTAAGCACGGGGCTCACACTTTTGTCTGAAGAACAGAGCAGACACCTCAGTTCGAATTTTTTAAGTCATTACAAAGTTCATTTTAATTTTTTAAATAATCACCAAAAATTTGAGAAAAATATTCAATTTTTTATATAAAAATGGCCAGATTCTATACTATATATGGTTCAAGTAGGTATTACACAATAGGATACACACATCTATGCATTATGCGCAGGGCTCAAACTATTTCTGACATTGCAAAACAGAGAACAAAAGAAGAGAAAAAAAACCATACTTGAAAAAAAAATGAGGTTTGTCTTCTTTTTCCAAACTTCAAACCTGCATCTAATTACTGGACTTGGGTTGGGTGAAGCGTCTCCAACAAATTTTGGGCCAAAAGTAGAAGCGTAACCTGCATCTATTACCGGACGGACATTTGACATTCCACCCTTCGACTTGATGTCCTCCTCAGACGGTTCCGGCTTGGATCCGTCGCTCTTGGGTGAGTCCTCCCTTAGTAGCTTTTTAATTTAGAACTCTTTTTAAACAGATAAACATGAAACAAAAAAGGGAAATGCAATAAAATAATATTTAAAAACGTTTAAAAAATAGATGACAAAAAATAAGAAACAAAACAGAGAGCTTATTTTTCTTATATGTATATTATGTTCTGTTCTATTCAAATTATCAAATTTTGCTCCAAATAATTTTGACAAGAAAACAAAATGAATAATCAAATGTGCAGGAGAAACCCCTCGCCCCAAGATGCTCGAATTGTTTGGAAATGGAGATGCGTCAGCTCAAGGCACGTCAAAATATGCACATGAACGTCGCAATCGCCTAGGGAGGGAACGGCGTGCTAAACAACGTGAACAACCTTCTCTTCGCAATGATGCCTTATAATTGTTTGGAGACGGAGATGCGTCAGCTAAAAGCACGTCAGAATCTGCACATGAACGTCGCAATCGCCTACGGAGAGAAAACCGTGCTAAGCAACGTGAACACCCTTCTCTTCGCAATGACGCGTTACAATTGTTTGGAGACAAAGATGCGTCAACCCCGGGACGATGGGATTGTGGAGAAATGGACACAATATGTGGATTTTGCAACGTGAAAATGTGGATCAAAGAACGATCGGCAAAGTCGAACAACCACCCACAATTTTTTCTGTGTTATGAAAATGGCAAAGTTCTGTTACTGAATCTTCCTACAACACCACAAGAACTAGAAGTTCTTTTAACCAGCAAAGAGAACAATGTCGTCAAATTTCGAGATTAGATTCGCATGTATAATTCGGTGTTGGCATTCACTTCGCTTGGTGCCAAAGTTGATGAGTCGGTAACAAGAGGGCCTGGACCGTACTCCTTTTGCATTCAAGGTGAACTTTATCACAAAATTGATCCCTATGTCCTGTCGAAGGATAACGGCCATAGTTTGCACAGTTGTACATTCATGATACGAAATGCGAACATCAAAACCGACATGCTGTTATGCCCTCGCTTGATCCAACGACGTTGGATTGGTTGTTGACCATGATGTATAATATTAATCCCCATGTTAAAGTGTTCAAAATGGCAAGGGATATGATGGCAACAGAAGGTGTTCCCATGGATCTGAAACGGCGTCTCATTGCCTCTCGAACAAAGGATGCCCGCCGATACAATGTGTCAATGGCTAATGAAGTCGCTGAATTGATGGTAGGAGATGGTTCTGAGGCTGTAGACAGACGTGACGTCGTCCTTGCTCAACAAGCTGGCCCGTTTCAGCGCATTTCTAAACTACATGTCTGATACATGGCTCTACATTATCCGTTGCTATTTCCTTACGGTGAAGATGGATGACATCCGAATATTCAGCTCAATGGTGTTATTGCTGATGCAGATTTGGATGAAGACCATGTGGAAGAATCTGAGCTTCAAAGAAAGCATTGTAATGTGACAATGGCGGAATTTTATGGTTATCGACTTCAACATTGAGACAACGATGGCATTGCGTTGCTTCGGGGTGGCCGATTGTAGCAACAATACATTGTGGATGCTTATGCGGTTATAGAACAAAATCACTTGAAGTATCTACGCCTGAATCAAAAAAAACTTCGTGCGAATCTTTATCAAGCCCTTCAAGATGCCATCGCTGCAGGTGACACTAGCGTTGTTGCCATCGGACAGAGGATCATTCTGCCATCTTCTTTCATAGTAGGTCCACATCACATGGTTCAGAATTATCAAGATGCCATGGCAATTTGTAGATGGACCGGCTATCCGGATGCGTTTGTTACATTCACTTGCAATCCCAATGGCTTGAAATCAGAAGAGCGTTATTGCTCGGACAGCAACCTGAGGATCGACCGGATTTGGTAACCCGAATGTTCAAAATCAAGTTGAAGGAGTTGATCAATGACATTCACAAGAACCATATTTTGGGATGCACGATTGCGGGAATCTATGTCGTTGAGTTTCAAAAGCATGGGCTGTCGCATGCACACAGTCTCATTTTTTTTACCGAAGACTGCAAGCCACACACGGTTGAGGATGTAGACCGCATGATCAGTGTTGAATTCCTAAATTCAAAAACGAACAAGTTGGCCCACGAGACGGTTGCCAGATGCACGATGCACGGTCCATGTGGAGCTGCGTTTCCAAATGCCCTATGCATGGAAGAAGGCAAATGCAAAAAACAATATCCACGCAAGTTCTAATCCGAAACGGTGACGGATGTAAACGAATACCCTATTTATTGGCATAGAGATACGGGGAACACAGTTGTGGTTCATGGCATTGAATTGGACAATCGTTGGGTGGTACCGCACAATGTCTATTTATTGACCAAATACGATGTGCACATCAACGTTGAGGTCTGCAACAATATTCGTGCAGTCAAGTATCTATTCAAGTATGTATATAAAGGACATGATCGTGCGACTGTTGAGATCTCGCGCCAGAGCGACAATGTCACCAAAGGAAATGTGGTCGATATTGATGAAATTAAAAAATATCTTGACTGTCGCTATGTATCTGCATCGGAAGCAGCGTGGCGCATCTTCAAGTTTGATATGCATGAGCGGTTTCCTACCGTTGAGCGTCTGCAATACCATTTGCCCAATCAGTAAATGGTGTTGTTCACGATGACGATGATGTGCAGGAAGTGGCAACACGGTTAGCCATTTCCAAAACGATGCTCACAAAATGGTTCAAAACAAACCAAGAATCGGAAGTTGCACAAATCCTTACGTTCGATCAATTCCTTCAGCAATGGGTGTGGAATCGGAAGCTAAAGCGATGGACAATGCGCAAGAGAGGCTTTGCCATTGGTCGGATGTATTATGCACACCCGACATCAAGTGAACGTTACTATTTGTGAATGCTGCTGAATTGCGTCAAAGGTGCCACATCCTACGAGCATTTGCAAACAGTGGATGACAAAATGCACGACACATTCAAAGATGCATGCATTGCGATGGGTTTGCTTGCAGACGACAATGAATGGCATTAAGCCTTGGAAGAAGCCGGCGTTTGGGCCTTGGGACGACAGCTGCGTGACATGTTTGCCTCCATGTTGATGTTTTGCGAGGTCATGAATCCCAGACAGCTATGGGATGCACATTGGGAGTTTTTGAGTGATGACATTCAAGCAATGACACGCTACGAGCGTGCTGATCCAACTATTACCCTTTCTGAGGATGCGTTGAAGGATCGTGCATTGTATGAGATCGATCAGGTTCTCATGCGCAATGGACACCGCCTAGAAGATTTTCCAACCCTTTCCAAGTCTAATTACATCCCTTCTATTCATGGAGGAAACCGATTGGTCCAAGAAGAACTAGCTTATGATCGGCATTCATTAACCACAGATGCAGACAATGTAGAAGATAGGCTCAATGATGATCAACGCAACGCATATGAAACTATTTTGAATGCCGTGACAAACAAAGAGGGCAAACTGTTCTTCATGTATGGCAGTGGTGGAACCGGTAAAACATTTGTTTGGATAACACTTCTGTCCCGTCTACGAGGGCAAGGCAAAATCATGCTTGCAGTTGCCTCATCAGGAATCACATCTTTGTTACTTCCAGGCGGTAGGACCGCCCATTCAAGATTTAAGATTCCGATTGATCTGCACGATGAGTCAACTTGCAACATCACATAACAGATGAAAGTGGCCGAGTTAGTGCGTAAAACTGACCTGATCATTTGGGATGAGGCGCCGATGATGCATCGTCGAGCTTTCGAAGCTGTTGATCGCACCCTGCGTGATTTGATGCAATTGGATGACGCACACGCAGACAATAAAATCTTTGGTGGGAAAATTGTGGTCCTTGGTGGGGATTTTCGACAGATCTTGCCTGTAATTCCCAAGGGGGGACGAGAAGACATTGTCAGTGCTTCCTTGCCTCGGTTGCATCTTTGGCAACATGTTATAATTCTTCATCTTCATATCAACATGCGAGTCATGGCAACCAATTCTGAAGAGTAACGAGAGTTTGCCAAATGGGTGTTGAATGTTGGAGACGGTAATCTTCCTACCATTACAGAAGAAGAAGGTGTCGATCTAGATTGGATCGAGATTCCATTCCATATGAGGCTGCCAACAGAAGATTGCAGCTTAAGAGGACTAATCCTAACCGTCTATCCGGATCACCGGTGCCACTTTGGAGATGCCATGTATCTTATGCAACGCAACATTTTAGCCCCCAAAAATACTAACGTTGATGAAGTCAACAATGCAATTTTAGAATCGCTATCTGAAGAATCGCACACGTACTTAAGCGCAAATTCTTTGACTCCAACAGAAGGAGGTGCAAGTGTTGCTGCAGGAGTTTCAATGGATTCATTATATCCGGTGGAATTTCTAAACACTTTGTGATTCAGCGGTATCGCAAATCATGAGTTGTAACTCAAAGTGGGCGTGCCAATTCTTTTGTTGCGCAATTTCAATCAATCAATAGGATTGTGCAATGGTACCAGGTTGATTGTCAAGAGATTGGGTCAGCGTGTCATTGAAGTGGAGATCATCACAGGGAACAATGTCGGCAAACATGTGTTCATACCCCGCATCATCATGTCCCCCTCCGGGATTAATTGGCCATTTGTTTTGCGTCGTCATCAATTTCCAATTCGAGTGGCGTTTGTGATCACAATCAACAAGAGTCAAGGTCAGACATTCAATAACGTTGGGGTATATTTGCCGTTTCCGGTCTATTCCCATGGTTAGTTGTATGTTGTTATTTCACGAGTCACAAGTAGTGTAAACATCAAGATTTTCAACAGCTAGGGTCCCGATAGATACATGTGAAATGTCGTATATAAAGACGTTTTAGACCTGTAGTTTGTAGTTGTAATTTTGTAATATGTACCATCAAATACACACACCTGTGCATTATGCACGGGGCTTAAATCCGTCCATTTGGTCGGCTTCCCCTGAATCCGTCCATCCATCCCGTCATCCATCTATTTAAAACTAGAAGCATGCCAATTAGGGAGGTGAGGCATGAATCTGTGAAGCCGGTGAGGAAAGGGGAAACGATGATTATAGGAAAGACAGGATTTATGGGAAAGACAGGGAGGACGTTATAGCTAAGCTAGCTAGCTTGCTACTATGTACCTGTTCATGTAGACGTGTTAGCAGAGACGTTAGATCTAGGCAGTAAATCCAACGATGGAGGAGGCCATACGAAATCAAGCCGCCAGGACCCAGGAAATCTCCCTAATCTTGGTGTATTCTAATTTTTCCTAAGAGGATTAATCTCCCATGTCAGTGTCATATATCCAACGGTTGTAAAAAGTGGTAGTGGGCATTGGTATATCCTCTCCCTTGAAATACTTACTTGACAAGGTAAAACATTTGTGATATTTTTTGTCAAAAAATGGTGCTATTGGGAATTATTTGGGAACATAAGGGAACATAAAACATACCAAGGAAGGTGGAAAGGAAAAACATAAAGGAAGAGGGAAAGGAAGGAAGGTGGGAAAATCAAAAGAAAATTTGCTTCTCCTCCCTGACACACACACACCTGTGCCTTAGGCACGGGGCACACACTAGTCTAACATAATGGGCAAGGGTGAGGCAATTTCAATGACATTAAGGGGGTGGCAGATTCAATGAATAAAAAAAAAGTCATTCAATAGACACATTTTGGTCACTATTATGACTGTATGATCATTGGCAGAAGATTATGTCATGTAGTGTGGTCAAGAAAATGACATAATCTGCCACCCCAGACTTTCATGTTTGTAAAATTAGACTTTGGAACCCACATGTGGAGAGATGATGATTAACGAATCCCCTTTGGAGTTTGAGTGAACAGCTTGGAACATCATGCTTTGATTGAAGGCTGGATTTGACAATTGTGCCCTGTGAAGGAGTAAAGACTGTTACAATTTATAACAAAACAACAAATATTGTAAATGAAGTTGTAGACTTCAAGATCAACCCACAAGGAAGATGCATGCAATCACTAAAGAGATGGTTTGATGCTGAATTGGAATATGAGCACATCCACCAACACGCCCACTATCCACCATAACAGTTGAAAGATGTTATAAAGATATTATCAATCTTGATATGAAGGTGCATATATAGTACCACAAACTTGATGCAGAAGCTTAAATCCATGACTTCTCAATATGTTACAGCAGATGAAATTCAAGTATCTTTCAGCTGAAGATGGAAAGGACTTGGCAATTTCAAAAATGCCTCATTTTTACCATGACTGTTGCTCAAAGTGCACAAGACAGAGAGGATCCTACCACAAAGCCTTTGAGTCCTTGGGTTTGGCAGTCAACTTGAACACATGTCCTCAAAAATACACATAGATCTGCACAGTTGCAATTGCCATGCTGAAATTTCTACTTGGCAATTTTTATCATGCACTTAGCCTGCACACTGTGTTGTGCTTTGCCCACATTTGGAAAAAATGAAATAGTGGAAAGTCCTACCAAGATGACTAAACCTTCTGTAAGTCATAAAGGTTTGATTGGTTGCAAGAGGCCAACTTATCTCTATCCCATGAATAAGTTGCCACAAAATGAGAGTTCAAACCTGCACCAATCCTTGTAAATCTTACATGCTTACCTTTTGCAGGAAAACTCTTGCAGTTGAAAGTACGAGTTCCTCCATTGCTATGCAAAAACTAAGAAATTCCAACTTCATTCAAAGGCAATGCAAGATTCTCAACATTGTCCTTCATCACTATATACCAGAATTGGTCATTTGATTGTTTGAGAACTGCATATATGAGATTAAAGAACCACGCTGAGAACTGGAGGAGTGTTTGGTGCCATTTCTAATACCCTGCCCAACACTGGTCGGACTCAAGGCTGCATGGTTGCCATTTCATGGCCATTCAGCTGACAATTTTGGAGTCTGTTGGCATGCAGTGACAGTGCAAGTGACAGGTATCACCTGTCATGTTCACCTGACACTTGAACCCTAGTAACCAATTTGTTAGGTGCCTGCATTTGGGGATGTGGGTTTAGTTCCAGAAGGGGCAAAGACAGTACTTACCTGTTTCATCTGCCATTCAGCAATGAGCATTGTGGATAAGAATAACTGTAATACCTGTCACTTCAGCTGAAAGACCCTAGGGTGCTTTCTTCTCTTAAAGAAATGTGCAAGTACACACAGACCTGCAAATGAAACTTCAAGCTTGAAATTTAAGAGTAAGAGCAAATGGTTGGGCTCCCTTTGAAAGCTGGAGAGAGACCTTGCTCATTTCTTTGACAAGTTCTTGATGCATTGATATAAATTCATGAGCATTTCTTTTGCCAAAAAGCTGTTGTGAGATTCCTCACTCCATACAACAATTGATCACAGAAATTATCTGCCTACACACAGTTTTTTGACATCATGTCTCATGAGTATGTTTTCAAAACTTCTCCATATTTCCAGTGCTATATTTTTCTTCAAATTTGCCTCCAGTCTTTGTAGTTGCATTTTTCTTGGTGATCCCAATTTCTGGTTGCCAAATTCAAATTTACAGTATTTTCAATCTTGCAACTTAACTCAGATTTACAAACAGTGCTTTTGGCCTCTGCAATATTTGGCAGTGCTAATAACTTCTCTGAAAATAAGGCGCATTCTGAAATAGAAAAAAGAGATTTGATTCAGCATTGTCCTAATTTGGTTTCAGTTTGAGGAGATCAGGAATGATTTGAAGCGAAAAACCATGCAAAAATGTTGAAGTACAATTGAGAAAATACTAGACATACCCAAGATTCCTAAAGAGGGAAACATCAGAAAATTTGGCACCAATTTTTCTAGGGTTTGTGGCTGCATTTGACAGGACCTTCAGAGTGGCAGGAGGCAATACTTGATCTTGTGGAACTTTTGAAGATAGAATTCCCCAAAAACCTTGAAGAATGGCCTATGGTGTGTGTTTCATTTGCTCTTGGATTGAAGCTCACAGATGAAAACTCATATAACAACAGAAGAATCATTGTTTACGTTCACATGATGGTTGTGCTGCATAGCATGGCTTGGCCAGAAAAACCCTTATAATAACAAAAGAATCATTGTTTACGTTCACATGATGGTTGTGCTGCATAGCATGGCTTGGCCAGAAAAACCCTGGAATGGGTGCACATGCAAACCAAAAAAATGAGATCTAGGTTAATCGTCCCATGTCTGGTGGCTCCCTGTCCAATTTTACAGTTTTCTGTCAAAATGTCTGGAAAGACTGTGTTTTTTTTTCCTGCCTATAGTGCAGGATACTTTATGAGACAGAGCTTTGAACTCATCTGAAGTGATGAATATCATGTCATATTTTTTTTCCTTGCAGACACTGCCACAATTTTCCAAAGTCTACATATGGTATATCCAAGCTTACAGAAAATTGGAGGATTGTTATGATCAGGTTCGTACATTGTAACCCCAGTTTATTGAGAGCTCTTGCAAGACATTTGCTGATCAGCTTTACTTCCGAGATTTTTTTTACTAGCTCCAGAAACACCTGAAGTTGTCTAAGTAGTGAATTTTATGTACATTGCTTCTCCTATGTGCAATAAACTTGGAGAGCTACCTATTTGGCAATTGTAAGTGTGATATGTGTTTTCTACTGATTGTCATAAGCTGCCATCCATTCTTATTCTGACTCACACAAATGTTGCCAGCATAATCTTAGTGCACTCTTACTTATTCAGCTGGGGTGGTCATGATTCCTTGCAGTAGTGTATAGTGTCCAATGCAAATAAAATAGAACTGCTAGTTTCAAGCATTTGCAGGACAAGCTCTTTGAAGCAACAAATTGTGATTAGTGAACTTGTTCCAATTTTGCTCCTGACTAGAGAGAATGGAGAACAAGTCTTACCAGTTCTATGTTTGGTTGTGAGCACAGATGGCGCATCCTCAAAAAAGGTGGGATGTAAAGAAAGCATTGGAAGCATGCATTGGACACATGTTGGAAGTAAAAGGAGTAAGGATTTCTCTACATTCTCACTAATGTAAGCCCTGATGCAACCACCCACACACTGTTGCCAAGGGATTCAGAGTCAGGATTCTTTAGTTTTGAAACAAGAAGATAGAAAAGATTTGTACAAGTTTCAGACTCTGTTTGTGATGATTGGCTTGTTTGGTGGCAGTGGATGGTGGGACTAAATGGGAATAAGCAATACTTCAACTTTGATGATATACTGGCAAGTCAATTCATATCCAAACATTGGAAATATTACAAATTACTGTCATAAAAATTAAAGGCACAACCATCTACACAATTTTCTATTCAAAAACTTTGCTACACAGTGAACTCATGGGATAATTTAAGCCACTTCTCGAGTTTTGCAGAAATGTGTTGCTGAAGATGTAACCCACCCTGTAATCAAAAAATGTAACAATAAGGTGGCATAAGTGATAGGATTATTAGAAGCCAAAATTTGCAATTTTTGTTGGGTGGACCAACCCTCCTAAAAGAAGCTACATATATCATCAGCCCAAGTGATAGTAGTGGTAGTTACTGGGTTCATGAAGAGTCAAAAACGAAATAGGCAGGAATTCATGGTAATTGCAATTTTCATGACCCAGGCAGAAATGACATTAGGTCTAGATGCTTTGGACATAGTTCCAGCACATTTTCTCACGAGTGATACTGCTACATACCTCAAAGCCTGTGATGAGTATTTGGTAAGCTTGTGAGCAACAATTGTAGTTGTCTGCATGCCAAAATTGTGTACTCAAAAGTAACTTTTAAAGTATCTTCTGCTTTGTTTTTGTGATGGTTCAAATTCATGTGCTAAATTGCAAGTGGCCATACTGGGAGCATGACATCTGGTGGTCATTTGGGAAACTGAAAATTAAGTAAATTGAAATCAATTAGAGCCTAAACTTGGTCAATGGGTGTTGAAATTCCTGAAAGGAAATTGTCAGAGCTGCAAATGGGTCTTGTTGGATCCTCCAAATCCAGAAACTAAGTCTTGTGAAAGGTGCCTTGGTAGAAAAGGGAAATTGCCTTAGCTGAGGCAGAACGAGACTGCAATAAAAGAAGCTGAAGACAAAGGAGCACAGGATTTTCAAAACCGTACAAATAGGAGAGAAATCATAGAGCTGCCTCCACCAATGACTGGATTTGAGTCTGTTTCACTCCTGCAGGTGCAAAATGTGCTTTTTAAATTCACAAGTGCATATGACTAGTAGTACAGTTGCTATTGTCCCAAAGAGAGTTCTGTTTCAAAACTGAATGATGGGTGGTAGACCAATCTGCCATGCTGTTTTACATATGTTGTCTTGATTGTCATAATTCTAAGAGGACAAGTAGGTCCTAAGAACTTGTAGGACTAAAGAACACATCATTTGCAGATTTGAATCTCAGAAACATTTGCTAACAATGAATGGAAGAAGACAAAGGAAGGTCCATGATGTTGAGCCAAGCAAGAGAATTGAGATGTAATCCGAGGCGGTAGCAATTTTGCTTTGTCTCATAGGGTTTTGATGGTTTGGAATGATTCATTTGGATCTTATTGATCCATGCTGCAGGCTGAGGAGAGGGGAAGACAAGACAGATTCTTGATTGTCGACATTATCAAACAGAAGTAGGTCATTTCCTCTGTCAGATGTCTCAAAGAATGTTATTGTTTTGAGCCTGCATGATATTCATCTCATAAATAAATTTCATGAGTGTGTGTTGAGCTGTGGCCATAGTTTTTGTACAGAGCTCATTGTTTTTGATTCAAAGTTTGATGACACATATACATGGAAAATTTATCAAAGCATGGTGTGTGGGTAGTTATCATTCATGTCAAGTTGTGCAAACACACACTAAAGCTTAAAGCACTCAGAGATATTTCCTAGTGTATTTGGAGGGCATCTTATATCCATGAGTATCCCTCCTAGAAAAGAGGACGTATTTTACACCTACTCCTTAAGGGTGGGAGGGAAATTATAAGTAAGCATGATTTCTCTCCCACTCCCAAGGAGTAGTGTAAGAACCCTTCCCCTCCTATGCCTTGTGATCTACATTTGTTTAAGTTCATGTTAATGCTCACCTCATGCTATATGATGGGTGTGAGGGACACACCCAAAATGTGGGGCTGGACGCTGCTATTGCCTCATCCAAGTGCTCTTATTTTGGGAATACCCTACCTTGGGGCTTTACTGTATGGTGCTTTTTTGGGTTAATCATGCACCATGTGCTTTTTGAAGGTGCCCAAAAGCAACAGACCTCTTTTGACTTGAATTGAATCCTACACAACAATCGAGTAGTGAAGGTGTAACTAATGTAACTTCAGTGGGATTGCAGGGCTGTAAAAGAACAAGAACTTGAGAATCAGTGACAAGGCATCAAATCTCACTCCAAAATCAGTGCTGCCCAATTTATGCAATGCATGTATCCTTCAACTGATACCCCTATCAGCTGTACACCATTTGAACTTGAAGGTGTTTGCTTCATAGCTCTTCATGTTTGTCATGATAAATACAGACCCAAAATTGTGGTTGGATGCTCTTTTAATGAAATGACAAAAACAAACAAAGGCTCTGTGACTGTTGAAATTTTCCCAGTTTAGAGATTTTTCAATTTGTGATGACAAAACTCCTGACTATCATAGACATCCTTGCATATGCAAAGTGTATGCTACTTTTGAGTATTAATTTGAACCACATTTGTTGGCATTGACTGTGAAATTGACAAAAGGACTCGAGGTTTCATTGGGAGGCTGCTTACTGTGTGTTGATGAGATGACTTTGATTCGTAAGAGCTTTAATTCTCAAACCTCCACCCTCAACCTGTCTACAATTCATTTACATTCAAACAAAATGTATGGAAACTCAAAACCCTTGTTTATTGTGGTGTGGGTTTAGATGACTAAGGAAATTTTGAGGACCCTCAAAGCTCAAACTCTGTGACACCCCAATGGAATGTTCTTTACAGATATGAATAATCGCATTCCAAGGAACCCACAAGACCCACAAATTGATTTGGAAGAGAATGCTGAGAGGAGATGGGGGATCTGAGAGATAAACAAGCAAGAAGAAACAAATGCAATTCTGGATATCAAGAAAGAGGTGATGGATATGGAAGCCCAAGAGATGCACAAGATTATGCCAGTAATAAGTCCTATTCACTTCTTGCCTCACAGAATCCATTGACTGAAACTCTTCCCTGGTGTGAGTTGGATCATGAACTGGCCAGACAAGTTATTGTTAGCCATTCCATAGTTAATTTTTCCATATATATACTATACATGGAGAAATTATGGAATACCTCTAATTGGGTGTCCCTCCATTAGCATGTGGCTGAATAAGAATTGAGACCTGGATACAAATTTCTACCCTCCTTTTCCCAAGGTAGGGGCTGGAGGAAGCAAAGACATCATTGATCCACCCCTGGCAATGTGGAGACCTGAAGATGAGAAAAAGAAGAAAGGGGAGAAAGATAGTGGGAGGAAGAAAAAGAAAACAAAAGAGGGCATTCACATGCCCGAGCCTCAGGATGAAGAAGAAGGTGGTGAGCCTATACCCAAGTGTCCCAATGCCTTTTGGCATCATGTCAAAGCTGCCTGTGAAGCTTATCTCAACAATTGGCATGACAAAGATGATTTTGATAATCATGATAGCTTCCTCTCTCTCCTCTCCTGACCAAGAGAGATTTGAGCTCTCCTTAAACCTTGTGGGACTCTTCTTTTGCTGCCTTCCTCTTCCACAAAACACAGATTCAAGGAAAGATGGTTACAAGTCCTTTCATGATCAGGATGGAGACAACCTGGATGGAGCTGTAATATTCCCACTAATCTGCAGGCTTGCTGTTCTGATCCTAGGATTTGTGCATTGTGTGAAAATTGTTGGTTTTGTGCAGCAGCAGCAGCAGCAGCAGCAGCAGCAGAACACCACCACCACCACCTAGTCCTTCTCCAATTCCTTGCACAAAGTACACTTTGACTGGACAAACGATTTGTAGATCAATGTGTGAAAAAATTCATGTTGGATTTTGTGAACAACAAACAAATAACACCCACCTTCTCCAATTCCTTGCACCGAGTACACTTGACTGGACAAGGGAGCTTTGTAAAATTAGAAGGTTGCTATATTGAAGCTTGAGATTGAAGCTTGCCAAAGTAGAACTAGATTAGTGTAAAATCATTCTTTTTATGTGTAGCACTGAAATTGAGGAATGTTCTAACCTCCAACCCCTTTTTATGTATAGACCAACATATAGTTTCTTCTTTAAATCTATATATGTTTTTGCCCCCATTCTAGAGATGTTAAATTCAACAACACTTAGCCAGGTGCACTAGGAGACAAAAGACTCATCATGCAATGTTGTTTATACAAAGTTCCTCAAAATGCTGGACCACTAGGAGACTTGAGATTCTGGGTGTTGTACAAAAGAAGAATCTGATGAGTAACTTTATGAAATAGTACTTGAACTCTCAGAAATGGGCAGGCGTTTCTTGTACAGGAGAAAAAAGACAAGGTGGCAAGAGCGAAGGAAAAGAAGGAGGCTGAAGCAAAAGCTCCACCACCAGACAAAGAAAAAACCCAAGCACAAGAAGGACTTGTCAGAGAAACAATTCATGGAGTCTATACACATTGAGCTTGTGAAAGAAGGCAAGTTTGTTGTGCACATACCTTTGATGAGTTTATCCCCCAAGAACAATTGCGTGGCACAAATTTTGACCCCATTGAGCTTTGGGAGATGGATAAGTATGGCTCAGGTTAGAACCAGTGTTGCTCTGGTATATTTTGTAACAGTCTGTTCCAGTGTTGGGTGGTTCTTTGATTTTTCAAAGAATTGCCAGTTCCAGGTATTTGAGAAAAAATCAGAAACAAAGAACCAGCCTGTTCTGGTTATTTGAAAACAGCAGAATCAAAAGAACTGCCGGTTCCAGGTATTTCAAAACCCTTGAAGGACAGCCACTTGTCATGAATGAGCTGCCAATTCGTTGTTGGTTCTTTGACATTATTTTTTATCAGGGCAAGTACTGCCAAAACTCTATTTTCCAAGTCAGTGCTGGGGGGAGTATTCCAAATTTTGGCCTTGCTGGTTATCTCTTATATTAAAAGAAGGATGAAGCCTCCCTTAACTCCGCGCGATGAAGTCGCCCCTGAAGCCGCGCGATGAAGCCGGCCCTGAAGCCGCTCGCTCTGGCCCACTGTGATCTGATGGAAACCGGTGTTCAGCCATCCAGTGGATGGCTCTCACTTTCTTCTTGGGCCTTTTTATCCTTTTTTTTTCTTTTAGCAACAAGTGGAAAAATATAAAGAACCGCCGGGGAGAGAAAGAGAACGAGACACACACACGGGAGCGAGGGAAGGAGGGAGGGAGCCAGGTTGCCTGCCCGGTGGAGTGCATACGTGGACGGAACCATACGGGTT
>Ga0116227_10011340_pt1 | contig 15010 bp, 15 predicted proteins | sample S1TSphgellanicum_FD_89693 | JGI IMG/M metagenome (GOLD analysis project Ga0116227, IMG submission 89693) | Host-associated microbial communities from peat moss isolated from Minnesota, USA - S1T2_Fb - Sphagnum magellanicum MG | ecosystem: Host-associated > Plants > Peat moss > Unclassified... | reverse complement strand
ACTTAAACTAAGGTATTAGTTATATTTGATATTTCCAAACTAAATATTTAGTTATTTTTAATTGTAAACTATTATGGCTTACTTTAGTTAATCAATTCAACCTATTTAAATAGTAAATGCATATAACTTTTCATGGCGCTGCACGCAATGTTACCGGCAGTAAACATTTGGTTCAATTAAATGATGGCACTACCGTTCTGCTCGATTGCGGGATGTTCCAGGGAATGGGCGAGCAAACCGATGACCTGAACGAACACTTCGGCTTCAACCCTAAAAAAGTGGATCACATGATCCTGTCGCACGCGCATATTGACCATTGCGGATTGATACCCCGCCTGGTTGCCGAGGGCTTTGAGGGGCAGATCTATTGTACATCAGCCACTATGGACCTAACGCGGATATTGTTACTCGACTCCGCCAAAATACAAATGCAGGATGTTGAATACAGTAACAAGCACCGTGCGCAAAAAGGATTGCCATTACTGGAAGCTTTATATAACGAGGACCAGGTGATGGATGCCATGCGCCTGTTTAAAATTGTTGAATACCATGACGAGTTTGAGATAACACCGCGCATAAAATTTCAGTTTACCGATGCCGGGCATATTTTGGGCAGCGCGGCTGTGCATTTGTCTATCCTCGAAGATGGTAAATACACTAATATTACATTCAGCGGTGATGTTGGCCGCTATGGCGACCTGTTACTGAAAAGCCCGCAAACCTTTCCGCAGGCCGATTATATTTTACTGGAATCGACTTATGGCGATTCCTTACATAAACAATTGGAACCTATTGCCGATGCCTTACTGGAGATTATCAAACAAACCTGCCTGGTAAAAAATGGCAAGGTAATTATCCCGGCATTCAGTGTTGGGCGCACGCAGGAACTATTGTATGCTTTAAACTCATTGGAATTGAAAGGAATTTTGCCTGATGTAGCTTATTATGTTGATAGTCCGCTATCGGAAAAAGCTACCGAGGTTTTAATGAACCACCCCGAGGTATATAATAAAAATGTGAACGATGTTTTAAAAGTTGATGCAAATCCGTTTGCGTTTAAGGGACTGCGTTTTATTGAGTCGACAGCGGAATCCATTGCTTTAAACAGTGACCCAAGACCTTGTGTGATCATTTCCTCATCAGGTATGGCAGAGGCTGGCAGGGTGAAGCATCATATTAAGAATAATATCGGTAATCAAAAGAATACTATTTTAATGGTAGGCTATTGTGAGCCGAACTCCTTAGGCGGCCGTTTGCTGCACGGCGACCATGAGGTACATATTTTTGGCGAGATGTATGAGGTAAAAGCCGAGGTGCGTTCCATAAAATCAATGAGCGCGCATGGCGATTATGAAGACCTGCTGCATTTTCTCAACTGCCAGGATCCGGCAAAAGTTAAACAACTCTTTTTAGTACATGGCGAATATGAGGTACAACAGCACTTCAGTAAAACATTAAATGAAAACGGCTTTATTAATGTGGAGATACCTTACCAACACCAGCGTATCGAACTGAAGTAAAGAGGCTATCTCAAAAGCAAAAAATTACATTCTGCGCTATAACAGCTTCGTGTTTCTTTGTAAAAATCTTATGCGCTTAGTGGTAAAATAACCACAAAGAGCACGAAGAGAGGAAACACAAAGAACACTGAGGCAAATATTATTTTATCCTATTTAAACTCTAATTCTGACAGAACTTCTCTGCTATTATATATTAGAAATATTTCTTTTATTTATGGAAAATTTTCTATATTTGATATAAAAAAGGATGTTATGGCAGCTAAACAGAAAACCACCACCGCAAAAGCTAAAAAAAATGCGCCTTATATAGTGGAGCATGAGGCTAATCTATTAGCTGAACCAGAAGTTCTTTATAGCTACCGCCCTGCATACATTGATGATATTAGCTTATTAACCCGTTCAAAAAAAGGGCTCAATGCTAAAGCCGCCCTGGATTTTCTTTCGTTATCAGGCTTTACGCAGGATGAGTTTCAGGAAACGTTTAAAACTACTGTTAAAACCATACAAAACCACGTAACCCGTGAGTTAACGCTTGATGCCGCTTTAAGTGAAAAGCTACTTAAATCATTCGCGCTATTTGATAAGGGCGTTGAGATCTTCGGCACGGCGAACGCTTTTCATCAATGGCTTAATACACCGGCTTATGGCCTGGGCAAACAACTGCCTTTTGATTTAATGGATACCATAACCGGCATCCAATTAATAACAGAAGAACTTACCCGCATTGAGTTTGGCGATCTGGCTTAAACCATGTTAGCATATCGCATAGTACTTGCTAAATACGCTGGCAAGCTAGTAGCATCCGGCAGGGCGGCGCGTTGGAACCCGAATGAAGTGGAAATGATCTACACAGCTTCGTCGCGCTCATTGGCCTGTCTTGAAAATGTGGTACACCGCAACCAGGTAGGGTTAAGTCAGCTTTTTAGCATTCTAACCATTGAATGCCCGGAGCATATCAAAATAAAACCAATTTCTCTTGATGATCTCCCTGAAAATTGGGCCGATTTTAGCCAAATGACCAAAACCCAAAGCATTGGCGAAAAATGGATAAGGGAAAATGAAACTGCCATACTACAGGTACCATCATCTATAGTAAACGAAGAAGTTAATTACCTGATCAATCCTAATCACCCGGATTTCTCAGCTATTAAACTAATAAAAACACAGCCTTTTGTATTTGATGACAGGATAAAGCAATGAACTAATAGCTTATAGTGAACACTTGTCCTTTATTATAAGCATCCATAATTTATATACAAGCATCTCGATTATTTAATTTCAAGTAATAAATTTTCATAATAAAATAATTTAATAGCTTTTTGGAATAGTAGTTGTATTAAATTGATTGAGTATAATTTATTGATCAATTTTAAAATCTACCAAAATGACAACTAAAACAACCGCAGCTAAAATAGCTGCAACACGTACACCCAAAGAGGAAAACGCGTTAAAAGAATTATTTATTGATGAATTAAAAGACATTTACTGGGCAGAGCAACACCTGGTTAAAGCTTTACCTAAAATGGCAAAAGGTGCCACATCCGACGAGTTGAAACAAGCCATTAACGATCACCTGGAACAAACCAAAAATCATGTTTCCCGACTGGAAAGCGCATTTGAATCGATCGGCGAAAAAGCCAAAGCAGTAAAATGCGAAGCTATGGCCGGTTTACTAAAAGAGGCCGATGAATTACTGGAAGAAACCGATAAAGGCACCGAAGTAAGAGACGTGGCTATCATATCAGCATCACAAAAAGTTGAGCATTATGAGATCGCGTCATACGGTACTTTAAAAACTTTAGCAGGCGTATTAGGGTTTACCGAAGCGCAAAAACTGCTTGATGAAACCTTACAGGAAGAAAAAGCAGCTGATTCACTGCTTACACAAGTAGCAGAAAATTATGTGAACGAAGCAGCAGCGGCTGAATAGTTTAAGCTATATTATTAAAAGCGTCATTGCGAGGAACGAAGCAATCCCAAACTATGCAGATCGGATTTACAAATCGGGGATTGCTTCGTTCCTCGCAATGACGCTTAGAGAGCAGGGGCAATATAGTTTAGTCACCCGTAATGACATCTTTTTGTTGATTTAAGCACTTTTTAAAAGTATATTCGCCTTAAAGTTAACCCCTTAACATATGCTCAAATCAGCCGTTCCTGTATTAGCTTCATTAAACGACGAGGAAACGATAGCTTTCTATACAAAAAAATTAGGTTTTACTTTCTATTCCAACTGGGAAGGTTATTTAATTTTAGGTCGCGATAAGATCATTCTGCATTTGTGGCCTTGTAAAGATCCGGAGATACCCAAAAACACCGGCTGCTATATTAATGTAACCGATGTTGATAAGCTATATAAAGAACTTGAACCACTTGGTGTAGTGCACCCCAACGGCAAACTACAGGAAATGCCATGGAAAATGAAACAGTTTAGCATACTGGACAATAACGGTAACATTATCCACTTTGGCGAAGAGATAAACGACTAGTTTATCAGCAGTTTATAACCACGACCGTGTACATTGATGATCTCTACATTGGGGTCATCTTTAAGGTACTTGCGGATCTTACTCAGGAAAACATCCATGCTGCGGCCGTTAAAGTAGTTATCATCGTGCCATATATTCAGCAATGCTTCTTCACGGGTAAGCACCTCATTTTTGCGCAGGCATAGCAGGCGCAATAGTTCAGCTTCCTTGGTAGAAAGCTTTTGGTGCGCATCGCCAATAGTGATGATCTGGTTGGTATAATCAAACTCGTATTGCCCTATTTTAAATTGCGATTGCTTCTCTTCTTCTTTTTTATCAGAACTTTCGGTGCGTTTTAACAGGGCGTTTATCCGCAGCAATAATTCTTCAATACGGAAGGGTTTGGTGATATAGTCATCGCCGCCCAGGTTAAACGCCTGCATCTTGTCTTCTATCATCCCCTTAGCCGTAGCGAAAATGATAGGCACGTAGCTGTTTATCTTCCGTATTTCTTTACCTAATGTAAAGCCATCCTTTTTAGGCATCATTACATCAAGTATCAGCAGGTCATAGGTATGTTTGGTAAAAGCGCGCAATCCTTCTTCACCATCCTTGCATAAAACAACATCAAACTTCCCCTTTAGCTGCAGGTAATCCTGTAGCAGTAACCCAAGGTTCGGATCATCTTCAACCAGTAATATTTTTTTCATGTGTAAGTTTAGTCCGAAAGTCGGTAAGACCGAAAGTCCGGAAGATTATTTTATGACTATGTGTACCTCCAAACCCTCTTTCGGACTTTCCGACTTCCGGTCTTTCGGACTTATACTATGCTAACGGGAACCTCAATTCAAAGTCCGAACCTTTATCCTTTTCGGATCTTACGCTGATGACTCCATTCAACCGCTTTACTATCGTATTTACATAGCTTAAGCCGAGGCCAAAGCCCTTAACATCGTGCAAATTGCCGGTAGGGATGCGGTAAAACTGTTCAAATATTTTTGTTTGCTGGTCGCGGCTCATGCCTATGCCCTTATCAGCTACTTTAATAACAATCTGATCAGCTTTATTGGCTGTGCTGATGGTAATTTCAGGTGTGCCGGTGCTGTATTTTATAGCGTTATCAATCAGGTTATATATCAGGTTAGAGAAATGGAGTTCATCGGCCAGTACTATGGCGTTTATGGCATCCAGGTTCATGGATAATTTCACATCGTGCTTTTGTAGTTTAAGCTGCATGCTGTCAATCACAATGGAGATCATCTCATTTACATCAAGCGGTTTTTTGTCCAGCTTAAAGTCGTTCTTTTCAATACGGGCAACATTTAACACACGTTCGATATGACTGCCGAGGCGGGCATTTTCTTCATAAATAATATTGGCAAGCCTTGACACCCGGCTCGTATCTGCCATAATCTCATGATCTTTTAAAGCCTCGCTGGCTATCATTATGGTTGATACCGGAGTTTTAAACTCGTGGGTCATGTTATTGATGAAATCGGTTTTCATTTCCGATACCTTCTTTTGCCTGATGATGGAGAAGATGGTGTAGCCAAAGCAAAATATCAGCACAAAAAGCAAACCGCCTGTTGTTGCCATATTGGCCGTCATTTTGGTTAATATCAAGCTATTTTTTTGCGGGAACGCCAGTTTTATTTTGCCCGGGTCACGAATCACATCCTTGGCGAATATAGATGTTTGATAGGTATCAGCTGCCGTAAATACGGGCTTGGCACCGGTAGTATCCATCGCCTTTGAAAATATAAGCGAATCATTATTTGCTGTTAATATTTCAACGCTGAAAGGTAAATTAATGCCCTGGTTATGCAACTCGAAACGTAATAGTGAATCGATCCAGATAGCATTAATACGGCGGCGCAGCGGCTGACCTAAATTTTGATATTCTTCTGCCAGATTAGCAATTACCGCGGTTTGCGCGTGCCCTTGTTTAAGGTTTTGCAATGAATCGGCCTCCAGCATTTTCTGCACCAGCTTAAACTGTTTTAGCCTTTGCTTGCGATCCTGATCCTGTTGCCATAAGGGGTTTATCTGCGGTACAGATATTACCTGGTTGCCAAACTGCGGGTCGGTGTACCGCACAAGCAGGGTGTCATATTTATGCAGTTTTTGCGGTTTCTTTTCATTTACAACAGATACCACCTTATCGCTGCGTAATATTACCGGCACAATACGCCCATGTACCTCACCAAACTCGTCGGTATATTCATCAATACGCAACTGAAATTTTAAGCCGTTTTGTATAAGCCCTTCCAACTCGTTATTAGCCATCATCCGTTTAAGGCTGTCGCGTAATAAGGCTATCCGGCGCTCGCGATTGGTTAAATGCTTTTTAGGCTTTTTATAGATCGGAAAAGTTGGGCTTTCTAAATTAGCGGCAGCATTTTTTGATGCAGCGTAATTTAATTGTGCCTGTATATGGTTTTGCGCCTTTTCATTCAAAAAATTAATCGCATCCTGCTTATCAACCTTGGCCACCACATTGCTAAGCGCTTCACTTACAGAACGGTCGAAAAGTTTCGACTGCATATCATAAGATTGCCACAGGAAGTATAATTGCATGGCAATTACCCCCGTTAAGGCAAAACTCATTAGCCCTATAATGATCCCGATACTCCGCTTTTTCATGTATTAAAGCAAAAATATTTTAAATAAACAGAGAACGTGCCCTTTTAACAAATTTTAACACAATATTAGCCATTATAACGTTGTTGTTACATGTTGGCATACAACTGTTTGCTAACTTTGAATTTATAAAATTAAATACCCCATGAAAAAGTTAATTATAAAACCTGGTTTTGAATTTATTTTCACGCTAAGCTTAATGGCCGTTTTAGGCTTGCCGCCTTTAGTATTTGGACAAACTATTACAAAAGATAAGGAGATCACCATAATCAATGGCGATACTACCATAAACGGCAAGAATATTAAAGAGTTATCAGGCAAAGAAAAACAGGATGCTCTGAAGGATATAAACCAGATAGCTACCATAAAAAGTGCTCCCGGTCAGCCACCTTTGATAGCTAATAACGGTCCCCGCCATAAAACTATGGTAATGAAATTCCGATTTAAAGATTCAACCTCTGGCAAAGTGAACCGGAACGAATGGCGGTCGAAATCAATGAACGAAGACCCGATGATGGATTTCAGCCGTAAAAACACACAGGACTTTAACTACATAACAACCGACAACAATGGTGTAAGCACACACGTAAGCTACCGTGTAACCGAGCCGAGCGGCCCGCTAAACGATATGGCCAGCACGCCCGAAAAAGCACAATTGGATAAACTGGATGTTACCGACCTGAACATTGTTCCTCAGTTTTCAGCAGGTACAACTGTTATCATGTTCAATCTGCCTGCAAAAACAATAGCCGAAGTAATGCTTAAGGATAGTAAAGGAAATGTGATCTGGAGCGACAAGGCTTTGAAAGGCAGCTTCACAAAAACCTTCCCGCTCGGGCTTAATGGTATTTATTACCTGCGTATAAAACAAGGTGATAAATTGGCTGTAAAGAAGATATATAAGGACCAGATGTAAAACATCCGGCATTTTTAACAACAAAAATAGCGATGGGTTTGAAACCCATCGCTATTTTTGTTTAGCGGTAATCTGTAGTTAATTAAAACGGCAGATCATCATCCTCTGGTGCCGAACTGATATCAGCAGGAGGTGCATATGCAGGAGCAGCTGCGCTGTTAGCGCCTGCCAATACGTTTACTTTCCATAATTGCATAGAGTTGAAATAACTCTTTTTGCCGGTTTTATCAGTCCATGGGCGGCCTTTTAGGTTGAAGAACACTTCAACATCATCGCCTACCTTTACACTATCCAACAAATTGCAACGATCCTGTATCGCCTCGAACTTTAAATATTCGGGATATTGAGGGTTTTCAATATATTCAAGTATCAGTTCTCTCTTCTTAAGTGAATCCGTAACCTGCATGGTTGGAGCCACTTCATGTACCTTACCTTTAATTTCCATAGCTTTAAAAAGTATTAAAATGTAAAGTTAATGGTATGAAATTAAAATGGGGGATATTTAATTCATAAATTCGCAAAAATATCATGCAAGTTTTCCACACCGAAAGTAAAATAATCATAACCTGTAACAAAAGGCTGTCTCCCTATCTTCAACAAGAAGTTGAAGCACTTGGGTTTACGCCCGACCGCGTTTTCCAAACCGGCGTAGAGCTTACAGGCACCGTTGACGATTGTATCGCCCTAAACCTTAACCTGCGCTGTGCCAGCCAGGTGCTTTATTTATTAAAGAGCTTTAAGGCTGCCGACCCCAAAGAACTATATGACAACCTGGTTGAGATAGAATGGGAAAAGCTGATCGATTTCTCGGGCTATTTCTCCGTTACCTCAAATGTTAACAACGAGCACATACTTACGCCGCTTTTTGCCAATGTGAAGGTAAAGGATGCTATTGCCGACAGGATCAAATCAATAAAAGGCCTTCGGCCAAACTCCGGTGCCGACGGTAACAAAACCATTGTACACCTTTACTGGCAGGATGATAAAGCTGAAATATTCCTGGATACATCGGGCGAAACACTGGCTAAACACAGCTACCGTAAAATACCGGGCAAGGCACCAATGCTGGAGGCTTTGGCGGCATCAACCATAATAGCTACCAACTGGGATAAGAACAGCACCTTTATTAACCCCATGTGCGGCTCGGGCACGCTGGCTATTGAAGCGGCTTTATTGGCTACCGATAAACACCCGGGGCTTTTCAGGATGAATTATGGCTTTATGCACATAATGGGTTATGACGAGCAGGTGTTTTTTGTTGAACGCCGCAAATTAAAAGATAAGGCCAAAAAGGATATTACGTTCAAAATCCTGGCTACGGATATCTCTGACGATGCTGTTGACATCGCCCAAAAGAACGCGAGAACAGCGGGTGTAGAACATTTGATTGAGTTTAGTGTTTGTGATTTTGCAGATACGCCTGTACCGGCTGAACCCGGCATAGTAATGTTTAACCCGGAATATGGCGAACGCCTGGGCGTTCATACCAAATTGGAGATTACTTACAAACGTATAGGCGACTTTTTGAAACAGAAATGCCTGGGATACCGTGGCTATGTGTTTACCGGTAACCCTGATCTGGCTAAAAAAATAGGTTTAAAAGCCGCGCGCCGGATTGAGTTTTATAATGGCAAGCTGGATTGCCGCTTATTTGAATATGAATTGTACGAGGGCACCAAAAGAGCGCCCCAGGAATAAAAAGATACTGGATGAAAAAGATACTATTAGTAATAACCATACTGTTTATAACCGCTTGCTGTAAAGCACAAGAAACTATTCCTTTCCCTTTTCAAGGTGGTGTTAGCGTGATGAACAGGTTTTTTAAAGATAGCGTACAGGTTACCAATGATATTATCCAAAAGAAAGCTTCGGGTGTAGTGATTTTTAAATTTACTGCCGATTTGAGTGGGGTGATCAAAAAGATCATCATTTATTATGCGGACGACTACAGCTTAACACCACCGTTGATTGAGGCACTGAAAAAGTCGAACCATAAATGGGTGATCCCGGATCACGAAAAGCTGCATGATTTTATCATCCAGTTCTCTATCAACTTTAATCCGCCTGCAAATGACAGAGGCGTGGCTGCAGATTTTTATAAATTCTATTCGCAGCGCAGGCCAATACTATCAACCAACCAGGTACCGTTGGATGATGCTACCTTGCTGCCAACCGTGGCGGTGAGTTATGATTTGCAGTAGGGAATTTCTCTCTTGTCATTCTGAGCGATAGCAAAGAACCCATCCGCGTTTATAGTTCGCTTGTATAATAGATGCTTCGTTCCTCAGCATGACAAAGTAGTTAATACGCCAGCAACACCCTCATCTTTTCCTCTAATTTACTCTTGGCCAAAAACTGCTCTTCCAGATCCTTATTCATCGGTATGGCGGTATCCATACTGGCGCAGCGCATAATAGGAGCATCTAAATAATTAAAACAATGCTCGGCCAGGTGTGCCGCAATCTCGCCGCCGAAACCGCTGGTTAGCGTATCTTCATGCAGTATCATTACTTTGCCTGTCTTTTTCAGGCTTGCCTCAACTGCTTCCTTATCCCAGGGCTGCAGGCTGCGCAGATCGATGATCTCAATGGATTTGTCCGGGTGATTATCAGCATATTCAATTGCCCAGTGTACACCTAAGCCGTAAGTAATAATGCTTGCCGATATGCCTTCCTTTACAACCCTGGCTTTGCCTATTTCAACGGTGTATTCACCTTCAGGCACATCGCCGGTAAGGCTGCGGTATAAATATTTATGCTCAAAAAACATTACCGGGTTGGGGTCGTCAATTGCTGCCATCAGTAAACCTTTGGCATCAGCAGGGAAGGCTGGGTAAACCACCTTTAATCCGGGCGTTTTGGTAAACCAGGCCTCGTTACTTTGGGAATGGAACGGTCCCGCGCCTGTACCTGCGCCCGTTGGCATGCGTACTACTACATCAACATTTTGTTCCCAACGGTAATACGTTTTGGCCAGGTTATTTACCACCTGGTTAAAGCCAATGCTCACAAAATCGGCAAACTGCATTTCAACTACGGCCTTACTACCGTTTATAGATAGCCCCATAGCAGCCCCCACAATAGCTGATTCACAAATGGGCGTATTCCTTACCCTGGCTTTGCCAAACTCCTCTACAAAACCTTGGGTTATCTTAAACGCGCCGCCGTATTCGGCTATATCCTGCCCCATTATCACAAGGTTGGGGTATTTACGCATGCTCAACCTAAAGGCATCGCTTATGGCATCAATATATCTTTTGGGGGTTGATGTACTTGGCTGCTCAATGGGAACAAAATTATATGGCTTATACATATCAGCCAGTTCAACAGCGGCATTGGGTATAATGTCTGATTCCTTAAAAACCTGCTCAACTTCGGTATCAATCAACGCGCTCATTTCGCTTTTGATAAATGCGGGCCATCCCGGGCGGATTACCTGCTCATCAATCAGGTATTTTTCAAAATTGGCCAGCGGGTCCTTTTCCTTCCACTCGGCAAATAAATGCTCGGGTACATATTTAGTGCCTGATGCTTCCTCGTGCCCACGCATCCTGAAGGTCATGCATTCCAGTAATACCGGTCGCGGGTTTTCACGCAGTTCGGTTGCCAGTTCGTTAATGGTGTGGTAAACTTCCAGGATGTTGTTGCCATCAATTTGCCTGCCCTCCATTCCGTAGCCAATCGCCCGGTCGACGAGGTTTTTACAGGCATATTGCTCGTTTGTTGGTGTTGAGAGGCCGTAACCATTGTTCTCTATCAAAAATATTACAGGTAAATTCCAAACAGCGGCAACATTTAATGCTTCGTGAAAATCACCCTCGCTGGTAGCGCCTTCGCCGGTAAAAACAAGGGTCACTTTCTTCCTGTCGTTCAGTACATCTGCTAACGCGATGCCATCTGCCAGCGCCATTTGCGGGCCCAGGTGCGATATCATCCCGATGATCTTATATTGCTGTGTACCGAAGTGGAACGACCTGTCGCGCCCCTTGGTAAAGCCCGAGGCCTTGCCCTGCCACTGCGCCATCAGGCGCGAAAGCGGGATATCCCGCGTGGTAAAAACCCCCAGGTTGCGGTGCATAGGCAATATATATTCATCGGCATGCATAGCCAATGTACTGCCCACGGCAATAGCCTCCTGGCCAATGCCCGAGAACCATTTGCCAATGCGGCCCTGGCGCAATAATATCAGCATCTTCTCTTCAATTAATCGCGGAAGCAATAATTTCTTGTAGAATGCCGTTAAAGCGTCATTATTGAGGCTTTTTCTGTTAAAAATCATATGCTAAACTACTGAAGTTTTTAAAACTTTGTATGTTTACAAAACTTAATCTATAAGTATGAAATACACCTGTACATTTCTTTTGTTTCTGTTCGTAATCCCGGCGTTTACCGCAAACGCGCAAAGTTCATACCTGCTGCCCGAAAAATTCTACCTGCAAAAAGGCGAGAAGCTTGAGTTGCATTTATTGCAAAGCGAGGATTTTAGCAAACAGAGCGACCTTAAATACCTGCCTGCAAAAACAGCTAAATTTATATTGGTGCAAGGCAAAAAACCGGTTGACCTTAAACCCCTGGCTAAAGATACCGGCAAAATAGTGCTAAGTTATAATCCAACCGAAGCAGGCACAACACTTATTGACCTGGTAAGCACTACCGAAGCAAACGAAATGAGCCGCAGCAAGTTTTTAAGGGGCCTTGATGAAGACGACCCTGATAAAATTGCTGACAAGGTAAAAAGCAGTAACCAGCTATATTACAAAGAGAAGTTTACCACCTACATGAAAACGCTGTTCATTAATGAAAAGGGTGGCGGCAGCGCTTTCACCAAACCGCTGGGCGACGATTATGAAATAGTGATACAGCAAAACCCATATAAGTTTAATTATGGCGACGATCTGAGCGCACTAGTACTATTTAAAGGCAAACCAGCCGTAGCTGCCGAAGTTGATATGTTTATTAAAACGGCAGATGGCAACATCTTCCCGCAAAAATTATCGAGCGATGCTACCGGATTGATCTATTTTAAACTGAGCCGTGAAGGTGTTTACATCCTGCGCTCAAAACACTTCGAGATCTCAAAAGATAAGTCAGCAGATTTTGAAAGCTGGCGCACTACCTACACTTTCGCGTTTAGCAGCAGCAATGACCTGCCTAATACCTATAGGGAGTTTGGGTTAGGGAATAAACACTAATTTATACCAGATGTGATTGCGAGCGATAGCGTGGCAACCTCGTCGCTTGCATATTAAACGCGGCGAGATTGCCACGCTATCGCTCGCAATGACATTTCTTTATACTACTGTTCCCCCTGGTTTCTTTCCTGCCATTGTTTGGCGAAGGATTTTTCGGCTACTTTAGGCATTTCGCGCAGGTGGCCCCAGGTACGTTTGAAGAGGGTTTTCAGGAAAAAATTCTTCATTTTGCCGCCGAAGTAATCCATCAATTTGCGATTGAGCATCCCTTTTTTCCAGATAGCCCAACCCCACTGTTCTTTTTTAGCAACCAGTTCTTCTTTAACGGCATCGCGGCGGTTAAGCAACAGCATTTTGTGGATATCGATCTTTACAGGGCAAACCTCGGTACATTTACCGCACAGGCTTGAGGCATAACTCAGGTGCTTAAAATCTTCCATCCCACGCATGTGCGGGGTTATTATGGAGCCAATTGGGCCGCTGTATTCTGTATTATAAGTATGGCCTCCAATATTTTTATAAACCGGGCAGGCATTTAAACATGCTCCGCAACGGATGCAGTATAAACCCTGGCGTTGTTCTTTTTGTGCCAGCAGGTTGGTACGCCCGTTATCCAGCAGGATCACATACATTTCCTCCGGACCATCAGTTTCATTTGCCTGGCGCGGGCCGCTTAATATCGAATTGTAAACCGTTAGGTTTTGCCCTGTGCCATGTGTAGCCAGCATGGGCCAAAACAGGTCGAGGTCGGTTATTGATGGGATGATCTTCTCGATACCCACAACGGCAATATGTATTTTAGGGAAGGATGTGCTTAAGCGCGCGTTGCCCTCATTTTCGCTGATGGCAATGCTGCCTGTATCAGCAATTAAAAAGTTTGCTCCGGTTATGCCTGCATCTGCCTGCACATATTTTTCGCGCAACAGTTCGCGGGCCTTTTGGGTAAGCTGCTCGGGCGTAGCATCTATCGGTGTGCCAAAACGCTCATTAAATAGTTTGGCAATATCCTCTTTAGATAGGTGCATAGCAGGTGTAACAATGTGATATGGCTTTTGCCCCAGCAATTGTACAATATATTCGCCCAGGTCGGTTTCAAGCGATTCAATGTGGTTTTCTTCCAGAAATTCATTTAAATGAATCTCTTCGGTAACCATCGACTTTGATTTTACGATGGTTTTAGCGCCTGCTTTGTTTAAGATATTCAGTATTTCGCGGTTGGCTTCTTCCGCATCATTGGCCCAGATCACCTTGCCACCCCGTTTTTGAAAATTAGCTTCAAACTCAGGCAAGAACTTATCCAGGTTCTCCATTACCTTCCACTTGATCACGTGCCCCTTACGTTTAGTGTTGTCGAGATTGATTATCCGTGACAACCCACGCGTTACGGCAGCATCATACTTGCCAATATTATAATTAATAATACGGCGGTGATCAACGTCAAATGCCTTATCTTCAGCGGCAACCAGAAACTCCTCAGCAATCACTCCCATAAAGCGAATTTAGCTTTTTTTGCAAGAAAGAATCAAGAATTAAGAATCAAGATTCAGGATTGTTAGCGTTTAACCTGATTTTTTTACTCTTGAAACCTGATTCTCAATTCCTGAATCTATTTCGACTCCATTTTCTCAAGCATGGTGATTATCTTATCCAGCTTGTCTATTTCAATATTATTTAAACGGATCTGTAGTTCTTCTATTTCCTTTTTGGCTTCAACATTTGTCCTGAAATCCTCGTCCGCCTGGGCACGGTCGCGCTGGTTTTGACGATTTTGGGCCATCATAATAATGGGGGCTGCATAAGCCGCCTGGGTGGAGAAAAGCAAGTTCAATAAAATATATGGGTAAACATCCCAATGATATACAAACCCTACAACGTTAAGGATCATCCATGCTGCAACAATTAAAGTTTGGATGATGATGAACCGCCATGAGCCCATACCTGTAGCTACAGAGTCAGCCAGTTTTTGCCCGAAGCTCATTTCTTCAGTATGTCTTTGATGCCAGTTTACGTGTTTTGCCATAAATTTTATTTGTTTGATTATTAACAGTTAAACATAACAAAATTATAGGAGTAAAGGTTGGTGATGAATGTGAAGAATTTATAAACACTTATGGCGGGCAATAGCTAGTGTTTATGCAAAGCGGATTACTTATCGCATGGTATCGCTTTTCGCTAAGAAGTCACTTTTTGTCTTGATACAAAAAGTAACCAAAAAAATCAAGACAACAAGGATGCTTCCACCCGCCCTGCCGGTTCTTCACGCTTTTTTCGCTGT
>Ga0116227_10011338_pt1 | contig 15013 bp, 10 predicted proteins | sample S1TSphgellanicum_FD_89693 | JGI IMG/M metagenome (GOLD analysis project Ga0116227, IMG submission 89693) | Host-associated microbial communities from peat moss isolated from Minnesota, USA - S1T2_Fb - Sphagnum magellanicum MG | ecosystem: Host-associated > Plants > Peat moss > Unclassified... | reverse complement strand
CTATCTTGGGGAGCCTCCATAGTTTCATTTTTTTGTGTGATGGGCCAATCAAATTGGTTCATTGTGAAAAACAAAACAACAAAATTGGGAGGCACCTCATCTAATTAATAAAAAAGGTGAATAGCTAGGGTGTTCTTAGGAATGTCATAGTGTGATTCATATTAATTACATCATGGGTGCCCTCACAACTTTTTTATTTATTTTAATGGAGCCATCTTGATTGGCCCACCTGCAATTGTTTTGGAACTTTGGGGCATGCCCCCAATAGAAGTACCTCTTTGGACCCCAGTTACAATATGGAAACAAATGTGCACCCTTGGATTATAGTTTATTTATAGGGGAGTTGAACTTTGGGCAAAGCATATGGGTTAAACACCCAGGTGCTATTGGCTAACTTGCAACATTTCTGCAACAACAACATCATCATCATCTTAAATTATTATTATTTCATTCCTGGTTTATTTCCTTCCCATTCTTCGTGGGCAGAAAGCTGCAGTGTCAGACTGTTCTGGTAATCCGGCCCCTCTCACCAGTTTTCAAATACTCACCTTGCAAACCACCAATTATACAGATAACTTACAGTGTGAACTACACATTCTGATGTCTAATTGCCAAAATGGCACCCACCACATTGAAGAACTAACAAAATCAAATCTTACACTACTAACTTTGTACCATACTTTTGCATCATACGTATAAATGGTGGAGATTTTTTATAAAGAGGTTTTTTTTTAACGAAAAAGTTCACATATTGCCAAGCTTTTGCCTTAGTCTGGTCCTTCTAGATTCTCTGCTGTCGCCTCCTCCACAAGCTTGTCAGCTTGTGTTGAGACCTGGAAAAGCTCCTTCATTTTGCCACTCACTATTGTGATCCTTTCGTTCATCTTCTTCCCCACTTCAGTGCTAAAGGTGTCCAAAACACAACAAAAAGTTCCAAAAGCTTAAGACAAATCAACACCCACAAAAATTGCAAGAATTGACACAAATCAACACACTCACAAATTGCAACAAAAATTGAGACAAAAATTAACACACATAAAAATTGCAAAAAGAACTCAAACAAAAGTCAACACACATAAAAATTACAACAAAAATTGAGACAAAAATTGACAGACATAAGATTTGCAACAAAAACTCAGACAAATCAATTCACATAAAAATTGCAATAACTGAAAAAAATCAATATATTCAAAAATTGCAACAAAAATTGAGAGAAAATAAAAAACACATAAAAATTGCAAAAACTGCAACAAAATCACACACACACACACAAACACACAAAATAAATTACAAAAGCTATGACAAACCAACACACACAGAAACACAAAAAATGTGAACAACAATCCCAAAACACAAAAGTCAAATGTTCTATAAATTCAGAAAAATGAACAAACCGAAAGGTGGCTTAAAAAAATTTATAAAAAAAAAAGAAACACAACACGCACAGATGGTAACAACACAAAAACCTAGTAATAACTAATAACTCGAAATAACTTGAAATTTGCAAACCTGATGATCAAAGTCGGAAATCAGTCAGACTTGAAGAAGAAGAAGAAGTTACCAACTTCGAATTTTGAAACTTCAGATATCTGCAAACCCACAACAACAACAGAACAAAATAAAAACGGCCACCTCAAGAAGAGCCTTACTTAATTCCTTAATTTCTCATAGACGAATCTGAAGAAGACCCAACACTAAAAAAAAAAAAAAAAAAAAAAAAAAAAATGGTGAAACTTTAAAACCAAGCACATCATTTTTGCTATGCAAAAAGAAAAATAAAAAACATACATTATTATATTTATATGGGACAAAAGACCTAACTTAAACCTTAAACATAATTTTTTACTTTGTATCGATTTTAAATATTTTGACTATGGTAGATTTTAACTTAAAATCACATCCATGGCTTGGTGAATAAATTATGGTCTAATAATGAATAGACATCAATACCCTTGGCATCTTATGGATTTTAATTATGCACCTCATGCTTAAACCCAAACTTTAAATATTTCAATCTGGATTTGAAAGATAACACATAAATCTTAATTTTTTCTCCATTATTCAACCGTTAATTTCATTTTCAATCAAATATATTATTATTTTTTGCTAAACATCAACTTTTTTGTCATGTACATAAAAAATAATCACACAAAAAAGTCACAATTGATTTTTTCCCCCTTTTTTGGTTAGATGGATTAAATGTTCAATTTTGAACAAAATATTGTTTGTTCTTTTAATTTTGTTACATTTTCAAAATTAAATTTGTGTCGAAAATTTTCCATGCCGAAAAAAATGATATTGATTTGTATAAAATATTTTCTTGAGAAAATATCTTCATTAAGTCACCATATTATGAAAGGAAAAAGTAGAAAAAAGAAATATACCCACCCCTTTTCTTTAACCACCCCATCCCACAACACCAAAGCAAGAATTCCTTATAAAATAAAAAAAGCTTTGACCTTCCTACCTTGAGAAACAAACAAACTTCTCCTTCCAATGCCCCCCAAAAAATTGTTGGAAAAATCACACCTATTTTTTCTATTATGTGCCAAATTATAAAATAATCAATAGTTTAAGATCTAACATTTTGGATGAAAACTTTAGAAGTTCACTAAGTTCCATTGCTAAAAAGGATAAGGAATGTAACTTGAAGTTCCACCATCATATAATAATAAATTAACTGTTAAATCCACCAATTACTAATTTTAGTGGTTAGTTCTGGCTAGTTACACCATTTAATTAGAGAAAGCAGTTTGAGTTCCACCATTTGGATCAGTCATTGATTTGGCAATTCATACACTCAATTTATAGTAATATTTTTCAAATGTAATCAAGACCTCTGAATTATGTGTATTTTGATTACTGGTTAATGAAGTAGTTTTTCTTTTATGCGGTATTAGAGTGAGGTTAGCACTTTCAAGGTTTTGTTTTGTTTGAGGCAAAACCTTGTATCTTGTATTTTTTGAGTTGTTGAAACTAGTGTGAAATTTAGGAGGGATTTTGTGATAGGAAATTTTGGACCTATATCAAGTAGTCATGGGTAGTCATTCAACATGTCAAAATTTAACAAACTTGAAGGTGCTACTCATACAACATCTAGAAGGTGAAGATGAAGATAATCCTAAAGCATGAAAAATTATGGGACTTAGTGGAACCAATCACGATTTTAGCTATTGGTGTGTAGACATTTGCACATGTTTCAAGTGAAGGAAATAATGATGTTGCATCAAGGACAATAAATGAGAATCTTGTCATGAAAGTTGGATAACCAAAGGTGATGAATCTAAACGCTATAATGATAAAAGCGAAAATACAAAGCCTTGGTGATTTTAATCATGTTGGTTAACGATGAGATCATACCATACATAACGAATGAAGAAGATCCAACAAGTTGTTGGAAGATATTATGGAATTTGTACGAGATTCAAAACATGAAGAGAATTCTTTATCTCCTCAACCAACTACATTCAATGAAAATGGAGGAAGGGACCTCCATTGTTGTTTTCGTCCAAACTATCAAGGATGTTGTGAATTAGTTAGCTACAATTGGAGAAGTTGTCCAAGGAAACATGATTGTTCACATCATACTCAATGCACTTCCCACCACTTACAAAAGCTTCATTTAATCAATCATCAACTAGGATGATATGTTGTCATTTAACAAGCTGATTGGAAAATTTCTTCTTGAAAAGCAATGTTGAGAGGCAAGATTTAAAATAGTCGAAGAGAATGAGGCACTATTGCTCAAAGGGAAGCAATTTGGAACTAGAGGATATCAATGTGTAACGAACAAGTCTCAATAGAATGACAAAGGAAATTTCAATGTAAATAGAAGTTGTTGCAACAATTGTTGTGAACTTGGGCATTGGACTAGAGAGTCTTCACCCTCGAAGGAATTAACAATTAACACAAAAATGTTCGTCCACAACTTCATTCTGTTTAAGAGGAATTGCAAAAGGAGGATCATGACCAAGATGCAAATAAAGCTGCAAAAATGTTTGATGTTGTTGTCCTAATGGCAAATTTGAACAAAGAAGGGCATTAGGATGCTGAAAGTATTGCCATGCAAGTGAAGGATCACCAATGCAAACCAACATCCAAACTTGGAGCATAAGTTATCATGACTCATGACAAAACAAAGAGTGAAGATGACATCCTTTTTTGCGCAATGTGCATCAAAGCATCCAACTTGGTACTTTGCCTTTGGAGCAACCAAACATGTCATTGGAGATGTTAACACTCTCACTTGCATGAAAATGCGTTTGAAAACCATGAGTGTAAAATTTGTAGGTGGCCATTCACACCTTGTGGAAGGAATAGGTGATGTTTTTGTTTCATGTGATGGAAAAGTGAAACAAATTCATGATGTTTTCTATGTACCAAGAATAACAAAAAAATTACTTTATATTAGAGCCATCATAGACAAAGGATGTTTTGTGATTTTTGGAATGTTTAGATGTTGGGTGGTCAATAGCCAATCCATCCCACCAAGACATTGGCAAAAGGAATGGGGGATCAAGGAAGTGGTTTGTATAAACTCAAGTTGGAAACAACACAACGTGTAATTTTGCTTGCAATAGAAACATCTATAACAAAATTATGGCATTGAAGGTTGGCCACATAAACTACCAAAATTTGCATGAATTATCTTTTGGTAGCAAATCACCAAGGACGCCTTACATCCTAATTACTAAACAAGTTTGTAGTGACTATATTCAAAGCAAACAACATTGGGATGAGAGACCACGCCATAATGAGACAAGAACTTCAAGGAAAAATGATTTGATTTATGTGGTACATTTCCAATTCCTTCATTTATTGGCTCCAAATATTTTTTGTTTTTCATTAATGATTACAATAAAAAGACATAGGCATATTTTTTTGAAGGAAAAAAATTCAACATTTGAAAATTTGAAAATTTTCAAAGTGTTGGTGGAGAATGGAGGGGAGAAGATTAGCACCTTAAGAACTAACAAAGGGGGGCAATCCATGTCCCATGAATTTTCATCCTTGCTAGAAAAACATGGTATTCGCAAGTTGCTTATTACAACAAATTCCCCACACTAAAATGGAGTTGCAGAAAGGAAAAATTGCACCATTGTGGAGAGACCAAGGAACATGCTCATTGAAAGTAATGCTCAACATACATGTGGATAGAAGTAGTCAATACTTCCACATACTTAACCAATAGGAATGCTTTTCAAATAAACAATAAACTTTCACCCAAACAAGTGTACATAGGGATCCCACTAAAGTTGGATCACTTAAGGATTTTTGGTTGTTTGACATATGTTTATATTGCTAAAAGTAAAAGGACAAAGCTAGATCCAAAATCAATTAGATGCATGTTTACAAGATATGATGAAAGGTCAAAATTGTATTATTGTTTCAATTTCATAGTGAGAAGAATCATAATCACTAAGGATATTATGTTTGCTGAATGGAAAAGGGGTCCAACAAGCTTGCAACAAGTAATTGAAATCAAAGGAGAAGCATTGATGCCTATTTCTTTGAAGCTACATGATTCAACAAACATGCCACAACGACTAGAAGACTTGCCTCATTGACAAATGATGACTTTAGTTGAACCTCAATTCCGTGAATTGTCTTTGCTAATTACGGTGAACGAGCAAAGATCAATGGATTCAGACATTGATGCCCCACTAAAAACTTTAAAGGCTATGTAACATTATTAGATTGGAAAGGCTTACATGTGAAGGAAGGAAGTTCAATGACTTGAAGAGTGTGAGCAAATATTTGTTATGCTTAAGGAAAAAATTGTGGAGTGTGAAAAGGAGGAATGTCAAAGACCTACCCAAACATTGTCACAAAGGAACCACTAATGCACAACAAGGACTACATCTATTCAATTGAGACCCTAGAATTGACAACCTACAAAGAAGTAGTTCAACACCAAGGATGGAAAAATGCCATGTTTGACAAGAACTTTATTCCATTTTCAAAAACAAAACTTGCGAACTAAGGGACCTACCACCTAGTAAGAAACCCATCACAACAAAATGGGTTTACAAAATGAAATTGACTACTGATGTAAATGTTGAGAAACTCAAAGCATGTCTTATAGTGCAAGGATTTGAACAGAAAAAGGGTGTGGATTTTGAGGAAACTTTTGCACCTACAATGAAGTGGCCTATAATTCGCATAATAGTAGCAATGGGATCATGGCTAATCAAACATATAAACGTCAAGACTACATTTTTAAATGGTTATCTTGGTGAAGAAATCTGCATGATGCAACCTCAAGGTTTCATCATCCTAGGGAGAGAAAATCAAATTTGTGAGTTACGAAGAACAATCTATAGGTTGAAACAAGTGTCTAAAGCATGGTATGCTAGAATATATAATTTTTTACAACATCAAGGATTGATTAAAAGCTATTCATATCACAATTTGTATCACATCATGAAGATGGCAAATATTTGGTGCTCATCTTATATGTGGATGGTTTATTGCTGATTGAGAATAATCATTTAAAGCTAACAAACTTGGAAAAATAGTTGGAGAGACATTTTGAAATGTCTAAGTTTGGGACCATGCACATGTACATTGGAGCATAATTTGTCTACATGATTGAAGAGATCATCCTTGTGCAGAAGGGTTGTGTTCACAAAATATTAACCAAGTTTGGCATGTTGAATTGTCACCATGTGGAAACACCCATGGAAGAGGGACGACAATTATAAGCTAATATGGAGTTAAAATTATGTGATCATAATTACTAATAGTGCATGGTCAAAAGTTTATTTTTCCTCACACATACCTGATTAGAGATAATTTACACAATAAGTTATGTGTCTAGATACATGTTTGCGCTTCAATATGCACACCAACAAGTTATGAAATGTATTGTTCAATATTTAAAGGGGACTAGCAACAATGACATTTTCTTTTTAATAATAGCAAACACAATAGTGACATGATATGTTGATGTTAATTGGGCTTGAGATCTAGACAAGATAAGTCGACAACACGTTTGTTGTTCAAGTTTGGAGTAGCCCCAACCTTGTAGCAAATTGTAGCCAATAATTGCATTGTCTACAACAGAAGTAGAGTATAAATCTTTGGCAGATGTTGCACGAGAGGTAGCTTGACTAAAGTTTTTATTGGAAAACTTGGATATTCAAAGGATGAACTTAACATAGTTTATTGTGACAATCAATTTAATATTTTGTTGTTGATGAATTTGGTACTACATGTACGAATTAAAAATATTGAGCTACATCATCACTACATTAGAGACAAAACACAAGCTAGGCGTATAGAAATAGTGTACATTTCAACCACTGAACAACAAGTGGATATGCTTACAAAACCTTTAAGGAGGATGTAACTTCGATTTTTAAAGAAACAATTAAGCCTATGTAGTCTAGGAGAACATTAGTATTTTGAAAATCAATTTGTAATTGAAGGATCAGATGTGAGGGAAAATGTTGGAAAATCACACTTGTTTTTTCTATTACATGTTAAATTATAAAATAATCAATAATTTAGGATCTGACACATTGGACAAGAATTCTATAAATTCACTAAATTGCACTGATAAAAAGGATAAGGAAAATAACTTGAAGTTCCATCATCATGTAATAATAGATTAACTGTTAGATCCACAAATCAGTAATTCTAATGATTAGTTCTAATTACACCATTCACTTAGAAAAAGTAATTCAAGTTCCACCATTTGGATTGGTCATTGATTTGGTAGTTCATACACTAAATGACATGTATATAATAATATTTGTATGATAAATACAATCATCAAGGCATATTTAAGGCAATATGTACAAAGATTTATGATTATAATTTGTATTAGAGGATAATCCCCATCCCCCCAAAAAAATCACTTCTTTGAATCCCACCCAAAAAAAACTATTTTGGAAAGGGATGGAATTACCCCATTCTCCCCTCCTCACTTAAAAAAAACCCTTTTAAAAAAAAAAAAAAAAAAAAAATTCTTAACCTTTCGACCTTTTTAAAAGAAGTTGCACCTCTAACTTGTAAGTCTTTCAATCTAATTAAATTATCCACTCCTTATACCCATTGAACCTCATAACCAAAAAAAAAAAACCTATGAGAAAGGAAAAAAAATTAAATACCCTATCCCTTTTGTTCTCTCTAAATTTCCACCTATAAACCTCATTGTACCACCACCCAACTTTAAAAAAAAACGTATATGCAAACCTATAACCTTATCCATTCAGCCAACTTTTGATTCTTTGACCCCTATACCCGCTCAGAAGGTGTTCCCACAATGCCTTTGTAAGAGAAAGCCAATAAATGAAAAGATAAAAGGACAAAACCGACTACATGTCATTGCTTCATGCTCTCCCCTTAATTTAAGGGGAGAACCAACAAAAGAGTCCATGGACATTTCCTTCTTTTCAACCCCTTGCACCATACACTATCACCAAAGTACATTGTTCAACAACATAGAAGTTTATGAAGTGAGTGGTTGTAGCCAAAGCCTTTCTTTGGCCATGTGAAAGGCTAACACTACTAGGTGGTAAGTTGCAAATGTTTTGAGGCTACATTGCCCAACTTTAAGTAAAGCATTGTATTTGGGGCAATATTAATATTTGTCACATCTAAATTTAGTGTTAAATTAATGTACTTTGTGTCATTGGCTCAAGTGTGAAGTTTGAATTGGTTACCCTAACTAATTTTTCCTTCCAAAATCACTTTTTGTAGTTTAATTGAATTTTCAATGATAAAAACTACTCAAAATAATTCAATATCTCTTGCACCTTAGGTTTAAATCTCAAATCACCTTCATTAAAATCCTACTCAGAGAAGGCTTTCCAATATAACAAAATTCCCTCTAATTTCTAGTTTTGATTAAAAAAAACATTTTCGAAAAAAATTCAATATTCAATAATTTTTCCATTGCATTTCAAAACATTATGAAACCAAGTGGAGGCTTATTTCCCTTGTCAAATTACCTCATGTATTGAATCTTGCCACTTTGATTATGATTTGATTAGTTATGATAGACAATTTCTAAACATCTTGTTCTAGGTGAATTCCAACTAACATGTTGCAATTCAATTTGTTAACATATGAATATATTATCAACATTATTATACACACTAGTGCTATAAACTATAAGCTATAAACCTAATGTTCATATAGAGGTTAATTTGATGGTACAAAACTTACACAAGTCTACGTATGGTTTTAAAATTAGTAAATGCAATGTGTGTATGTTGCTTAAATGTAGCTTAGTTCAAAGTGGTCCATTCCTTCACACACTTTTTGAAATTTTCATTAATGAAAAGTCTATTAAAAACCCCCTAATACCCATTTTCAAATAAGAAAATTCCATTTAAAAACACCCTAAATTTGTAATACTTCCATTCATGAACACCTATTTTCAAATTTTCAACTAAGAAGAGTTCATTAACAAAACCCTAAATGTTTAATAGTTAGGTAACTTCAAAATTGGGCCATTTATTTGCACCCATTTTCCAAATTTTTGACTAAGAAAAGTCAATTTTTTAAAACCCTAAATCTTTAGTAAAAACATTTAGCAACAGTATATACCCTACTACCTTTGTAGCTTCAACACAGTAAATTTTATATTATTTTTAGAAATGTTAAAAAAATTCAAATTCTGTATTTTTTTCCCAAATAAAGAAAATTTGTGAAAGGAAAACATTTTAGAATATTGAAGAACATTTTAGTTTTTCAAAATGAAAATCTCAAAATTAATTAATTAATTAATTGACAAACATGTGTGAAGCTACCTTAAGGTACCTTACATGGCACGATTTCACCAACCAAAAAAAGAAAAAGGAAAAAAGCCCCGCCACCCCCCCAAAAGTCTCAAAAAAGACAACTGAAATCTAAACATGGCACAAATGGCCAAATTATTATTATTTTAAAATAATAAATAAATAAATCTGTTAAAAATAAAAATTGAATATTACCCTGTTTCAGAGAAAATCCCCTTTCGGATGTCGTGGATCAAACTGAGCCGTCGATCATGTGACTAGATATTAATAGGAAATCGAACGCTCGGCGTTTTCAACTGATCTCAGGGAAACCTAATTTCAGGTAGGAAATTTTGGACCGTTGGATTAAAACCCCAGAAGTAAACGATGACCGTTGACTTCACCCTCTCGGAAACGCTTTCAGGAAATGATGAGGAAGAGAGGAGCGTTGCGTGTGCTGTTGCTCTCGTGCAAACAGTGTTTCTTTGCGTTTTACAATTTGCATTAATAATGTTGATGATTTGCAGCAAATTCGCAAGTAGAAAATGAGAATTTTCGTGCTTGAATTTTATAAGAAATTGGATTTTTTTTCCCCCAGATTTTTTGATTTCTTTATTGGTTTTTTTGGGCAAAGATTGATGCAAAAACCAGCCTGTTCTTGGACTGATTTCCTTGTTTCTAGCTTTTTGTGCAATTTACAATAATTTTGATGATTGCAGCAAATCGCAAGTAGTAAATGGAGGATTTGCGTGCTTGAAGTTGTTAATAAATAGGAATTATTTTCAGATTTCAAGAAATCGGTTTTTTTCCTGAAGATTTCGATGCAAAAACCAGCCTAATCTTGTACTGATTCCCTCGTTCTTTGGCTCATTTCTTCTTCCAGTGGTCATTTGAAATCAATCAATCAATCAATCAATTAAACAATCTGCGGGATCAAGGTCTTTTTTTTTGCATCAAACTTGTCCACCGACGTTATTGTGAGATTGATTCATTGTTTTTCTTGATCTTCGCCTCATCATCATCATCATCATCATCATCATAGGAGACGTGGTGGTATTAAGCCTCCCACAACTTTGCTGCCGTTGTTGTTGTTAAAACACATGTTGTCATGTTGCTGCATGGTGAGGTAACGGAGGAGGACTTGTACAAGTTATAGTAAAAGAACTGTTGCGAAAGTTTCGCTTAGCATATATATATATATATATATATAAAGAGAAAGGCAGATCGATCGTGAGGAGTTAAGCTTGTGACGATCTGTAGCAAATAGATCTGTTAATTCTTTGCTCGAGAAAAAGGTTGTTCCTTGAACTTATTTTTGAAGTAGGTCGGAGAGATAGAGAGACGCGTCGTGGTTATAAGCGTCTTGTCGATAGTATTGGACACTGTAGAGGCAGCAAAGGTCCGATTCTACGTGCTTCAGAGATCAAGACTTGCAGAGGTTTCTTGAGAAAGAAGTTTGCCTTGTTCTGCGGTATTCAAGTTCACAGAGCAAGTGCAGAGGCTTCCTGAAGAGATTTGATTTGTTCTAGGGGATTCTAGTTCAGAGAGCAAGTGCCGGAGGTTTCTTGAAGAAATTGGAGTTGACATTCTACGCGATTCTAGTTCAGAGAGCACGTGCAGAGGTCTCTTGAAGAAATTTGAGTTGTCTCCGGGATTCTAGTTCAGAGATCTCAAGACTGGCAGAGGTTTCTTGAGAAAGAAATTTGAAGAGTTCTTGTGCTGGATTCAAGTTCAGAGAGCAAGTTTCAAGAACTTGCAGAGGTTTCTTGAAGAGATTTGAGTTCTTCTACGGGATTCTAGTTCAGAGAGCAAGTGCCGGAGGTTTCTTGAAGAAACTTGAGTTGACATTCTACGCGATTCTAGTTCAGAGAGCAAGTGCAGAGGTTTTTTGACGAAATTTATGTTGAGATTCTACGGGATTCTAGTGCAGAAAGCAAGTGTCGCAGGTTTCTTGAAGAAAATTTAGTTGAGATTCTACGGGACTCTAGTGCAGAGAGCAAGTGCAAACTCGGTTTCTTGAAGAGATTTGATTTGTTCTAAACTCCATTGCAAGAAGCAGTGATTTCTTTGTGATCGATGATCTGCTGCTGTGATCTGTGGACTGCGATCATTGCCCGCAGCAGCTTCCAGCTTGATCTTCAGACTTGCCGTCGATCTTTGCATGCGAAGAAACTCGGTTTCCGATAGGAAGGAATAATTGACAAGAAATTTTGTCAATTAGAAAATTCTAAGCCCGTTCTTTCTTTCTTGACTCCTTGTGCTGCTCTCGACTGCTTGCTCTCTTCCGATTCCGCGGATTCATCATCCGAGGGAGTCGTCGTCGCGGGGGAGTGTGGTGGCTGGCTTATTCTTCTTTGTATGAGACGAAGAGACAAGATCTGGTACATAATGAAAGCCAGAGGGGATATCAAGACTTACGGAACAGTCACAGTGGTGGTAGGATACGCGATCTGCTCCAGTTTGCTCGCTGTGATCAACAAGTACGCAATCACGTACTTTCCGTTTCCGGGGCTTCTGACGGCACTGCAATACGCGACGAGTGTGCTTGGAGTCTGGACGGCAGGAAAGATCGGTCTTATCGATCACGATCCATTCGTCTGGAGCACGGCTAAGAAGTTTCTCCCAGCAGCTTTCGTTTTCTACCTCGCAATTTTCACTAACACAAATCTATTGAAACACGCCAATGTCGACACCTTCATCGTGTTCAGATCGTCCACGCCTCTGCTCGTAGCTCTCGCAGACTCTGCATTCCGAAAACAAGCGTTACCTTCCAAGTATACCTTTGGTTCTCTGGTCGTGATTCTCGCGGGAGCTGTGGGTTATGTGATTACAGACTCCGCCTTTACACTGACGGCTTACTCTTGGGCGATTGCCTATCTTGTCACCATCTGCACTGAAATGGTTTACATCAAGCACATTGTGATGGATCTTGGGCTCAATACGTGGGGTTTTGTGCTGTACAATAACTTGCTGTCTCTCATGCTATCTCCCTTCTTCTGGGTTGCAATGGGGGAGTACAAAGACATCGCCGATGCCATGTTTCTAGAGGTAAGACCTTGGGGTGTGTCGTTCGTTGCGGTGGCGCTTTCGTGCCTCTTCGGATTAGCAATCAGTTTCTTTGGATTTGCTGCACGGAAGGCAATCTCAGCGACCGCATTCACAGTTACCGGAGTTGTCAACAAGCTGCTTACAGTGGTCATCAATGTATTGATATGGGACAAGCATGCTAGTTTCCCAGGCTTGATTTGCCTTCTCTTCACCATTGTTGGAGGTGTTTTGTATCAGCAATCCACGACAACAACCCAATCTATCAAGGCCCATCTCAGTCCCGCAACCACCAAAACAACAGTTCAAGATGATGATGATGAAGAGGCAACGCTACAGCTCACAGGAGGAGGAGGAGGATCAGGCTACGAGAAGCCAAGTGCACTTGATGAAGAAACCAAGCCCATTGTGGTGGACTCGTCCAGGTGACTGACTGAAATGCCTCCCATTCCTACTGCAGTTCTTGAAAACCTGTGTGCATCGAGGGCCACCAGAACTCAGGACTCTCATTTCTAGACTTCAATTGATCCTCTTCTCCTCTCTCTTCTCTACCACAATCCTCTGCACCTTAACCCAAATGGTCTGAGATCAATTTTCAATACTAGGAGGCACTGACAACAAAACCCTAATTTTTACTTGGCTCAAGATCAAGGGTCCACACCCCATTTGTCGTCACTAGCTTGAGATTTGTAAGATTCCAAACTTTTTTGCTCTATAATGCGATGTTCCAAATCAAGCAAACTTGGGTATTTCTTAACTCTTAGCTGTGGCCAAGACTATCTTCTATAATAACTACAGGCACAAAGGTTGTCTTTTGCAACCTTTCTTCGAATGGCAATGGAGCAGCGTTACAAATGGGGCATGTGTTTTCCCCAAAGCATAGCAAGTCTCCATCGACATCAACACTGGGTGGGTCTGATCTTCCACCATGATATATCTGAATTCCATCTGCACCCAACCATTTGCCCAAATTGCTCAAGCTTGTGGATCTGGTGAAAGCAAAATAAGCTACCAGAGATCATAAGCTACCAGATCATCACAGGATTCCTAATTTGTTTTCCACTTTCCTCTGTGACCTGTAGCCAAGTTTGGCTTAAGTCCTTCTTGTGGATGACTGCCAGACCACTTACCTCATCAAACTAAAGAAAAACAAGGGGTGTGTCACACTGTGGCCTTGCCATTTACATTGAAAGGTATCTGAAGGCAAAAGAAGAACTATGAAAACTCAAATATTTCACCATGCAAGAATTATAATCTTCAAAAAATCCTCTAAAAGAAACCAAAATCCTTCAAGATATTATAACTGTATAACTAATCTCAAGTTTCAACACAAGCCAAAATATCATCTTACAAAAATCCTCATATAAAAAATAAACCTAATAACTAGGTGCCAAAATCCCTTAAGCAACTACTATACTCTATAATGAATCTAAACACAATATCCTTGCCTTGGTAGGCAACGCCAACAAAAATTCATGAGTTAAGTGACATTGTGTAATGTTGGGTAGTTTGAGAATGTACTTTATTGTTTTATGTGCTTGTTGTAAATTTTTTTTACAAAAGTATATTATTACATTTGCAAAATTGGATTAGAGATGAAAGCTAGAATGGCCTTTGATCTCCATCCTCGTGGAATAGTAAAACATTTGTTGAGAGTAGGTTTATGCCTTGTGACACGACATTTGCTGCCATCATCATCATCATCATCATCATCAATTTCAATTCATCATTCTTGCACTTTGTGTCATAAATTCTACCCATCCTTTCTCTTTCGAAGCATCTCGATATGATTTCCTATGGAAAGCATGAAGCCCTGTTGATAGACATAACATATCTATGGTCAATCCAAAAGATGTCAAGTTTGGTATGACGTCCAATTGGCAAGAAGGCTCCAAGACAACATAATGTCAAATGTGAATTTCAAAGATAATATTATTCACAAATGATTTCTGTAGCCATTTGAAATGAACATCATATTTGAATTTATCACCTTTTTTTTTCTTTTTTTTTTTCTTCCCCTTTTTTTTGAAAAAGAAAAGTTCATTCAATTGGTGCGCTTTTTTAAATGTGCATTGAATTGGTACTTCAAATCCAACAAGTTATTTCATAGAGAAAAAAATGATGTGATTTTTGTTGGATATATAGGATTGAATGTCTTTTCACCTTTGGATCATAGTACCTCTTTTTGGAAGGTGGACGATTTTAACCATTGTGAAGGGGGGGAGGAGAGGGGAGGGGGG
>Ga0116227_10011336_pt1 | contig 15017 bp, 15 predicted proteins | sample S1TSphgellanicum_FD_89693 | JGI IMG/M metagenome (GOLD analysis project Ga0116227, IMG submission 89693) | Host-associated microbial communities from peat moss isolated from Minnesota, USA - S1T2_Fb - Sphagnum magellanicum MG | ecosystem: Host-associated > Plants > Peat moss > Unclassified... | reverse complement strand
GGGGGACATGTCCCCCCGTATGCCCCGTTAACAATAGAACATCGCGCCACGCGAAGGTGGTTCGAATATGGAGAACCGCGGGAGTCCGCGGTGGGGGGATCGGGGGGACATGTCCCCCCGTATAAAAGAAGGATTGAGGCGCTTCCTTCGACGTAATCGCGCGCAATGCTCCAGCTCGTCGTTGCCGGACTGACCGTCGGTAGCGGCTATGCGCTGGTCGCGCTTGGCATTCACATCATCTTGCGCGCGACGCGCGCGATAAATTTCGCGCAAGGCGAGTTCGTGATTCTCGGCGGTCTGCTGGCATACGGCGCGGTTACGTGGCTGCATGCGAGCGTGTGGCTCGCGCTCGCGCTCGCCACGCTGCTGGGATTTGTCCTCGGCTTGGCCTACGAGCGCTTCGTCTTACGGCCCGCCGCGCGCGTCGGCGAACTCGCGGTAACGATCGCGAGCGTCGGCACGATCTACGTCTTGTTGTACGGTCACGCGCTCGTGTGGGGCAGCTTGCCGCAGCCGTTACCGTATTTCAGCGGCGTCGCCGAAGATGTGAAATGGCGCGTCTTCGGTACGGAGATCGCCGCGCAGCAGGCCTGGGTGCTGGGCCTGTTGTTGCTGGCGCTCGTGGTGTTGTACGCCTTTTTCGAGCGGACGACGTACGGCAAAGCCGTGCGCGCGGCATCGGACAATCCGCTCGGTGCGCGCTTGATCGGAATCGACGTCGACCGGGCGCGCGCGATCAGCGTTGCGATCGCGATCGCGCTCGCCGCTTTCGGCGGCACGATCATCGGGCCGATTACCTTAGTCGGCGGCGCGGCCGGAATCGGCATCTCGATCAAAGGCTTCGTCGGCGGCATCCTGGGCGGGCTCGATTCGCCGGTGGGCTGCACGCTGGGTGGCCTGGTGGTCGGCGTCGTCGAGAAGCTCCTCGAGGGCGGGGCCGGTTACGGCATCGCCGATCCGGTGGTGTATTCGTTGTTGTTGGTCATGCTGATCGTGCGGCCGCAAGGCCTCTTCGGCACGCGCCGGGCGGTCCGGGATTGAACCGCGACCTGCGCTCCGAAGCCCGCATTTTGCCGATCGTGGCGCTCGTGGTCGTGGCCTTCGGGTTTTTCGCGCGGGGCGATGCGAACCTGATGCAGGCGGGGACGTTCGCGGCCATCGATGCGGTCGCGGCGATTGGTCTCGGCGTCCTGCTCGGCAACGTCGCGCAGATCTCGATCGGGCAAGCCGGTTTTTTCGGCATCGGCGGATACGCGCTCGCGTATCTGACGACGGCGGTGACCTGGCCCGCGAGCGTTCCGCCGTGGGCGCAATTCTTCGCGGGAACGCTGGCTGGAACGGTCTTGGCGGCAGCGTTCGGCGTGCTGCTCGGCTTGATCGCGCTGCGCTTCAAGGGTCACTATCTCGCGATGGCCACGCTCGCCTTCGGCCTGATCGCGACCGGGGTCTTTCGCATCAGCAGCGCCCTTGGCGGCGCGAGCGGGCTGCAAAACATTCCCTACGCGCAACTGGGCTCGCTCTCGATCAGCGGGGTCGCGGCGTTCTGGTACGCCTGGGCGATGGTCGCGCTCGTGGCCGGCTTGACGTTCAACCTCCTGCGCGGCCGCACGGGCCGCGCCTTCGAAGCGATCCGTAACGACGAATTGGCGGCCGAAGCGATCGGCGTTCCGACGCGCCGCTTCAAGATCGTTGCGTTCACATTCGCGGGAGCGCTCGCCGGGTTCGCGGGTTCGTTCTACAGCTCGTACTTGGGCTTGATCGAGCCCACCGGCGTCAGCGTCAATTTCTCGGTCGATCTGCTGCTGATGGTCGTACTCGGCGGCGCGGGCCGCATCTCGGGCGCGATCCTCGGCGCCGCGATCGTCGGCCTGACCAACGTCTACGGCCATAATTTGGAAAACTGGCGGCCGGTCATTTACGGATTGCTCGTCATCGCGATCGTTATCGGCTTTCCGCGCGGCTTGATCGGCATCGTGCCCAGACGCCGGCGCGCAGCGTCCCCGGCGATCGCGCCCGCGAACGGCGAGGTGGCGGCCGCGCCGGCCATGCCGCTGCGAACGCCTGTCGGCTCGGGCGACGCGCCGTGGCTGACGGTCGAGCACGCCACCAAACGTTTCGGTGGACTGGTCGCCGTCGACGACGTGAGCTTCACGCTCGAGAGCGGCAAGCTGACGTCGCTGATCGGCCCGAACGGTGCGGGCAAGACGACGCTCTTCAACGCGATTTGCGGCATCGGACGCGTGACCAGCGGACGCGTGCTGGTCGCGGGGCGCGACGTCACCACGTGGCAGCCGCACCGGATCGCCGAGCTCGGCGTCGGCCGCTCGTTTCAAAATGCGCGCCTGTTCGCCGATATGACCGTGCTCGAGAACGTCGTGGCCGGCGCGTTCCGGGCCGAGACGGCCTCGCTCGTTAGCGATTTGCTGGCGCTGCCGGCATCGCGGCGCAGCGGCGCGCTGGCGCTGGAGTTGGCGCGCGAGGCGCTCGCCCGGCTCGAACTCGAAGCGCTGGCGGACGTACGCGCGGGCGATTTGGCTTTCGGCGACCGCAGGCGCGTCGAGCTCGCGCGCGCGATGGCCGCTCGCCCCGGTTTACTGCTCGTCGACGAACCGGCGGCGGGTCTCAACGCCGGCGAGCGCCGCCGGTTGCGCGAGGATCTGCTGCGCTTGCGCGAGGGCGGGATGACGCTCTTGCTGATCGAGCACGACATGCGCTTAGTCATGGACGTAAGCGACCGCGTCATGGTGCTGAAGTTTGGGAAACTGATCGCGGACGGCCTCCCGGCGCGCGTGCGCGACGACCCTGGGGTGATCGCCGCATACCTCGGCACGGCGGTCTGATGGCGTTACTGGAAGTCGAGGCCGTGCACGCGGGCTATGGAAAGCTCGCGATCCTGCACGGGGTGTCGTTGCACGTCGCCGCGGGCGAGCTCGTAGCCGTGCTCGGGCCCAACGGCGCGGGCAAGTCGACGTTGCTCCGGGCGATTTCCGGTTTTGACGCGACGTTGACCGCCGGCCACGTGCGCTTCGCCGGCGCCGACCTCGCGGGTCGCAAACCCGAGGCGATCGCGCGGACCGGGCTGCAACACGTTCCGGAAGGCCGTCAACTTTTTCCGGAGCTGAGCGTTGACGATCACATCCGGCTCGGCGCCTACGCGCGTCCCAAAGCCGGCCTCGAAGCGCGCGCCGCCGAGGTGTACGAGCGTTTTCCGGCGCTGGCCGCGCGCAAGAGCGCGACCGCGTTCTCACTTTCGGGCGGCGAACAGCAGATGCTCGCCATCGCGCGCGCGCTGATGGCCGAGCCCAAGCTCTTGATGCTCGACGAACCTTCGACGGGCTTGGCGCCGCAGGTCGTCGCCGACATCTTTCGCATCGTGGGCGAGCTGCGCGCGGCCGGCACCGCGATTCTGTTGGTCGAGCAAAACGCGTACTTGACCTTGGCCCAGGCCGACCGCGCGTACGTCCTGGAAAACGGCGCGGTGGCGCTCGCCGGAACGGCCGCTGAACTCGCGAGCGATCCGCGCGTTCAAGCGATCTATCTCGGCGGCGCGTCGGATGAGTGAAGGGAAAACCCGACGTCGCCGGCGGCGGCGGGGGCGGCGAGTTGGGCGATCGTGCAGGTTCGCGGCGCCTTTTCGGGACGCCAGCGCAGGGGCCGCGTGCCGTGGCGGAAACGGCCGGCAGTGACTTGATCGAACGCGACTTCGAGCACGAGTTCGGGTCGCAGCGGTTGCCACTCCGTGCTCTTTCCGCGGTTCCAGCGGCTCGGGCCGCCGGGCGTGCGACCCGTGAATGAGGCGGCGGCGCGCAGCGGTTGGAGTCGTGAGTACAGTTCGCGCTTCTCGGGAGCCGAAAAGCCGGAGGTGAATCCCACGTAGTCCAAGTCGCCGCTTTCAGCGTAGAGGCCGAGCAGCAACGAGCCGATCGCATCGCCCCCATCGCTCGGACGGTATCCCGCCACCACGCAGTCGGCGCTGCGAATAGTCTTGACCTTTACTATTGCGTCGCGGCGCCCGGCCCCGTAGGGCGCGTCGAGGCGCTTGGCCACGATGCCGTCGAGCGCCCCGCCGGTCGCGGCGAGCCAGGCGTCGACCTGAGCGGGATCCTGCGTCGCCGGTGACAGCCGTAGGCGCGCGTCGCCGGCCCGTAGATGAAGCGCGGCAAAGCGTTCGAGCGCCGTGCGGCGTTCGGCCAGCGGGCATCCGAGCAGCGTTTCGCCGTCTTCGCCCAGGAGCAGGTCGAAAAGTAGATAACGCGCCGGGTGATCGCGGGAGAGTTTGGCGACGCGCGAAGCCGCCGGATGAATTCGCTGCAGCAAGTCGTCGAACGAAAGCGAGTCGCCGGCCGGCACGACCAGCTCGCCGTCCAGAACGAAGCGCGCTGACTCGAGCTCGCGCAGGCGGGCGACGATTTCGGGAAAATAGCGCTCGAACGGTTGGCCGGATTTCGATCGGAGCAGCACCTCGTCGCCGTCGCGGAACGCGATACAACGAAAGCCGTCCCACTTTGGTTCGTATTGCCACCCGGCACCGCGCGGAATCGTCGAAACGCTGCGCGCCTCCATCGGCGCGAGGTCGGCCGGAACCGCCAGCGTCACAGGTACCGCTCGAGGTTCACGCGCTTGGTCTTGGCCAAGAGCGGCGCCCACAGGTCGCCGGTGCGCGCGAATCGGGCTCGGACGTTGTCCAGGCGGAAATCCGCGATGGCGACGCCGCGCGTGATTTCGTCCCAGCTCACCGGCGTCGACACGGAGGCACGGGGCGTCGGGCGGACGGAATATATCGATGCCAACGTGCGGCCCCAGGCGTTTTGGTTGTAATCGACCAGCACGCGGCCGGCGGGCCGTTTCGCGATCTTGTACTCGGCGGTGAGGATCTCGGGCCTTTGCGCCGCGAGCGTGAAGGCGAACGCTTTGGCGAAGCGCCAAACGTCGTGTTGCACGGGACCGCGCACGATCGGCACGTACACGTGAATGCCGCTCGAGCCCGAGGTCTTCGCATAGGCGGGAAACTTGAGATCGTCGAGCGCGCCCTTGACCGCCAGCGCCGCCTCGCGCACGACTTCGAACGGCGTCGCGGCGCCGGCTCCGCCCTTGACGGGATCGAGATCGAAGTGCACGTAATCGGGGCGGTCGACGTCGTCGCAGGTCGCGTACCACTGATTGAGGTCGATGCAGCCGAGGTTGACCGTCCAGAGCAACGCGGCGACGTCGTCGACGATCGGAAAGTCGATAACGTTGCCCGAACCGTGGGTTACGGCGCACGTGCGCAACCACGCGGGTGCCCCCGGCGGCGTGCGCTTCATGAAGAAGAAGTCGCCCTCCGCCCCGTGCGGATAGCGCTTCATCACCATCGCCCGATCGCGCAGATGCGGCAGCAAGAAGGGCGCAACGTCGGCGTAGTACTGCAGCAGGTCTCGCTTGGTGAAGCCGGTCTGCGGAAAGAAGACCTTGTCGAGATTGGTCAAGTGAACGCCGCGCTCGCCGATTTGCAACGTCGTCTCGCGGGCATCGGTCGGAATCTCCACGGCCGGGGCGCGAGTGCGGGCTGGCATGTGCAGCTTCTACCCCGGACGACGCGATCCGAGCGGGCCGCCGCTGGAGTGACCCATCTACAGGCGTTCCTCGAGCGCCCGGATCGAGTCCCGCGGACCGGCCGCGACGATTTCGTCGCCGATCTCGAGCGTCGTGTCGCCCGGCGGACGGAAGGTCATGATGTTATTGCGTTTGAGCGCGAGGACCATCGCTTCGTTGGCCGGGCCGATCAGGGCGGCCAGCGTCTTGCCGGCCCAGCGCGAGTCGGGCGGAATGGTCAAGTCCTCGAGCAGCAGATCGGTGTTCCCGGCCTCGAGGATCGTGTCGATGAAGTCGACGGCGGTCGGCCGCATCGCGAGGCTGGCCATCCGCTTGCCGCCGATGTCGTACGGCGAGATGATCCGGTTGGCACCGGCCAGCCGCAGTTTCGCATGCGACCCTGCCTGGTTGCCGCGCGCGACGATGAAAATGTCGGGGCGCAGCACGCGTGCGGAGAGCGTGACGTACACGTTGTCCGCATCGACGTCGGTCGCGGTGATCAGCCCGCGCGCGCGGTCGATGCCGGCTTCGCGCAGCACGTCGACGTCCGATGCGTTGCCCGCGACCGTCAGATAGCCCGCGCGCGTCGCGGCCTCGAGCGAATCGGCCTTGAGATCGATGACGACGAAGCGCACGTTTTCGGCCGTGAACTCGCGCGCGATCTCACGTCCCACGCGACCGTAGCCGCAGAGCACGAAGTGCTCGCTCAGTGCCCGGACGCGCGCCTGCATCCGCCGCTTGCCGACATCGGTGCCGAGTTGGCCTTCGAGAACGTATTCACCGAGCGCCAAGAACGTGTACGTCGCCGCCCCGACGCCGAGTACGATGACGATGAGGGTCCAACAGCGTCCGGCGAGGGAGAGCGGCGCCGGTTCGCCGCCGCCCACGGTCGTGATCGTGGTGATGGTCATGTAGAGCGAATCGAACGGCGTCCAGCCTTCGATGCCCATGTAGCCGCACGTGCCGACGGCAATGACCGCGAACAAGAGGACGATCGCGACGAGTATCTGCCTCGGCACGACCGACAGAAACGGCATACACGTCCATCCTATGCTTTAAACGCGGGGACACGTCCTTGGCATTAGCGGGGGACAGGTTCCCCCGAGCCGGCCGCCGGTGGCTCCCGCGGACCGCCACGGGCGGGGGATCGGCTTGCCGGCTTGGATTTTCACGCTGCGCGGTTTGCCTCGGCGCCGGTTTCCTCTATATGGGAAAAGTCGCAGGTTGCGGGTCGGACGGCGAAGCATCTTAGCTCCTGAAATTCTCGCGGCCGGTCACCGGTTGGTTCGTTCACCGTCGCGGGGGGCCGTCGCTTCGTCGTTATAGAGAAGGTTCGATAGAGCTTTGCAAGAGTTGCCGCAGCAAATCGTCAGTGGGCTGGCGACCGGATCGATTTACGCGAGCGTGGCGCTCGCGCTCGTCCTCATCTACCGGTCGATGGGCGTCATCAACTTCGCGCAAGGCGAGATGGCGATGTTCACGACGTTCATTGCCTGGCAGCTGATCCAAATCGGCATGCCGGTGTGGGCCGCATTCGGAACGACGATCGTCATCGCGTTCCTGGGCGCCGTCGCCCTCGAGCGGCTCGTCATCCGCCCCGTCGAGCGGGCGTCGCAGCTGACGGTCGTGATCGTGACCCTCGGCTTGCTGATCGTGTTCAACGGCCTGGCCGGCTTGATTTGGGGTTACGTGATCAAGACGTTTCCGAGCCCGTTTCCCACGACGCCCATCAACGTCGGCGGCGCGTCGTTCAATAGCCAGGACCTGGGGATCATCGCCGTTTCGCTCGTATCGCTCGGCTTGATCTCGCTCTTTTTCGCGAAAACGAAAGTGGGCCTGGCGATGCGGGCCGCCGCGCTCTATCCCGATCAGAGCCGGGTGCTGGGCATTCGCGTCAGCTGGATGCTGGCGCTGGGCTGGGGGCTAGCGGCCGTCGTGGGAGCCATCTCCGGCATGATGGTGGCCCCGGTGGTCTTCCTCGATCCCAACATGATGCAGGGCATCGTCGTCTACGCGTTCGCGGGCGCGGTGCTCGGGGGCATCGAGAGCCCGCTCGGTGCCGTCGTCGGCGGACTCGTGCTGGGGGTCGTCCTCAATCTGCTCGGCACCTACGTGGAATTCATCGGGAACGATTTGCGGCTCCCGGCCGCGTTCCTGATCATCGTCGTCGTCTTGCTCGTGCGGCCGGCGGGGCTGTTCGGGCAGGTCCACGTGCGGAGGGTATAGCCCGATGAGCTTTTTCCGGCCTGACCGCATGCTCGCGTTCGGCGTCGTCGCGGTCGTCGTCGCGCTCCTGCCGGCCTTGCTTCCGGCGTATGCTTCCTTCGAGTTGACCTACGTCGCCGCGTATGCCATCGCGATCCTGGGCCTGATCATCCTGACCGGCAAGAACGGCCAGATCTCGCTCGGACACGGCGCCTTCATCGCGATCGGCGGATACACGGTGGCCGTCCTCGCGAGCAAAGCCGGACTTCCCTATTGGGTCGGCATCCCCGCGGCCGGCGTGCTCGCCGGCCTGATCGGCATCGGCATCGGCGTCGTCGCGCTGCGCCTCGAAGGCGTGTATCTGGCGCTGGCGACGTTCGCGCTGGCGGTTTCGGTGCCGTCGCTGCTCAAGCGCTTCAGCGGCCTAACGGGCGGCGTCGGCGGCATCGTCCTGACCCCGGTGGCCCCGCCGGCCGGGCTCGCGATCGATCCGGAAAGATGGTTTTACTACGTCGCGTGGGCCATAGCGGGGGCGCTTTTCATCCTGACGGCGTTGCTGCTCGAAGGGCGCCTGGGCCGCTCGCTGCGAGCTCTGCGGGACAATGAAGTCGCGGCTATTTCCTTCGGGGTGAACCCGCATTTCTACAAAACCCTGGCCTTCGCGTGGAGCGCCGCGTACGCCGGCATCGCGGGCGCGCTGATCGCGATCGCGACGGCTTTCGTGAGCCCCGACAGCTACGGGTTCAACCTGTCGATTACCGTGTTGATCGGCGCGGTGCTGGGCGGCCTCGAGTCGCTGTGGGGCGCGGTGGTGGGCGGGCTCGTCGTCGAGTTTCTGCCGCTGTGGGCGCAAAAGATCAACGAGGCGGCGCCCTCGGTCGTGTACGGCGTCGCGCTGATCGCCGTCATGCTGCTGATGCCGGGCGGCATCGCCGGCACGCTGATTCGATTGGTGCGCGGGCGCCGCGACCCCGGCGGCGCCGGCGGTGCCGCCGCGCAAGCCGAATCGCCGGCCGTCGTCGCCGTGCCGGTCGCGCCCGCTGAATAAGTTTCCCAACGTACGTAAGAAGGAGTGATACTTGCTAAAGAGAGGTAGAAACATGCTCACGATACGACAGGCCTCCGCCTGGGTCGCGGCGCTCGCCGCGTTCGCATTCACAGCCACGTCGATCGGGCCGGTCTCCGCCGAGGACGGCGTGACGCCTACGGAAATCCTGCTGGGCGGAACCGATCCGTTCAGCGGCCCCGCCTCGGCCTACGGCGCCGTCGGCAAAGGTTCAGCGGCTTATTTTCAATACGTCAACGATCACGGCGGCGTCAACGGGCGCAAGATCATCTATAAAGATCTCGACGACGGCTACAGTCCGCCGCAAACGGTCCAGCTCACGCGGCAGCTGGTCGAGCAAGACAAGGTGTTCGCGATCTTCGCGTCGCTCGGCACGGCGTGCAGCACCGCGATCCGTCCGTATCTCAATCAGAACAAGGTGCCGCAACTCTTCGTCGCGACCGGCGCCTCCAAGTGGGCGCACGATGCGGCGGAGTTTCCCTGGACGATCGGCTGGCAGCCCGACTACGAGTCTGAAGCCATCATCTACGGGCGCAACGTCGTCAAGGAAAAGCCGAACGCCAAGGTCGCGATCATCTATCAGAACGACGACTTCGGCCAGGACTACCTCAACGGCTTCAAACAGGGTCTGGGCTCGCATGCCTCGGCGATCGTGAAAACGGCTTCCTACGAAGTCACCGACCCCGACGTGTCCTCGCAGATCGCCTCGCTCAAGGCTTCGGGCGCCGACACGCTGCTGATCGCGGCCACGCCGAAATTCGCGATTCAGTCCTTGGTCGCGACCGCCCAGCAAGGGTGGAAGCCGCAGATCTACTTGACCAACGTTTCCAGTGCGCAGCCCATCATGCGCGCCGCCACGAAGGCGGGCGGCGGCCCCGAGGCGACCAACGGCGTGATCTCCACGCAGTACTCCATCGATCCCGCCGACCCGAAGTGGGCGAACGATCCCGGCTACAAACTCTTCAAGGAGATCATGGATAAGTACGTGCCGGGCGCCGATCAGACCAACGGCATTTATTTGATCGGCATGGCGTACGCGTATACGATGGTCGACGTCCTCAAGTCCGCCGGTAAGGATCTGACCCGCGAGAAGGCGATGAAGGCGGCGCTCTCGCTCAACGAGACGGACAATCCGTTCCTGTACACCGGACTGAAGGTCGTGACGTCACCCACGAACCATTTCCCGATCACCTCGGAAGCGCTCGTGAAATACACCGACGGCAAGTGGGTCGCGACCGGCGCCGTGATCGACGCGCGCGCGATCATCAAGACCGAGAAGTAGCGGCGTGGAATCGTTGCTCGCGGTCCGCGGACTGACGCTGCGCTTCGGCGGAATTACGGCGCTGAACGACGTGTCGTTCGACGTGACCGCGGGCAACATCACGGGGTTGATCGGGCCCAACGGTGCGGGGAAGACGACCTGCTTCAACTGCATCACGCGGCTCTATCAGCCGACCGCCGGCGAGGTGCTCTTCAAAGGAGAAAACCTCTTGAAGGTGCGGTCGCATCACGTCGCCCGCCGCCGGATCGCCCGAACGTTTCAGAACGTCGCGCTCTTCGACAACATGACCGTGCTCGACAATGTTCTGATCGGCTCGCACGTCCGGTTCGACGACCGCGCGGAGCGGCACACGGAAGCCGACGCGCGGCGCGAAGCGGACCGCATCCTCGCCCACCTCGACCTCGGGTCGCTTGCGAAGCGGCCCGTTCGTGGCCTGCCCTTCGGCACGCGCAAGATGATCGAGCTCGCGCGCTCGCTTATGCCGCATCCGGCGCTGCTGCTACTAGACGAGCCCGCCGCCGGCCTCAACCACGACGAGGTCGCGGAGCTCGGCAAGGTCCTGACCGGCGTGTGCCGCGATTTCAACACGACGATCTTGATGGTCGAACATCACATGCGGTTAGTGATGGGAATATCCAACCATATCGTCGTCTTGGCCTCTGGGAAGAAGCTGGCCGACGGCAATCCCGACGACATCCAAAAGAATCCCGCCGTTATCGAAGCTTACTTGGGAGCCGCATAATGGCCGCCTTACTCGAGGCCAAGGACGTACACGCGACCTACGGCGAGATCGAGGCGCTGCACGGAATCGACATGACGATCGAACGCGGCGCGATCGTCGCGCTGCTGGGCGCCAACGGCGCCGGCAAGACGTCCACGTTGCGCGCGCTCACCGGGATGGTCAAAACGACGGGCAGCGTCGTTTTCGATGGTAAGGCCCTGCGCGGAATCGCGCCCGAGGATGCGGCTCGAATCGGAATCGCCCACGTGCCCGAGGGTCGCGGAACGCTCAGCACGTTAACGGTCTGGGAGAACCTGACCCTGGGCGCCTACACGCAGCACGATCGCGCCAAGACCAAGTCGTGCTACGAGAGCGCCGTCGGCTACTTTCCCTGGATCGAACAACGTCGCGATCAACGGGCCGGCACGCTCAGCGGCGGCGAGCAACAGATGCTCGCGATCGCGCGGGCGTTGATGATGTCGCCCAAGCTCCTCTTGCTCGACGAGCCTTCGCTCGGTCTCGCGCCGCTGATCGTGCAGCAGATTTTCGAAATCCTGCGCGCGATCAATCAGCGCGACGGCGTGACCATCGTGGTCGCCGAGCAAAACGCCACGATCGCATTGCGTACGGCCGACTTCGCGTACGTGCTGGAAACCGGCCGCGTCGCGGTGTCCGGCGCGAGCGAGGACCTGGTGTCAAACGAAGCGATTCGCCGCTCCTACCTCGGGTATTAAAGGGGCCGGGTCCGCGCCCGCGCGGGGTTGCCGGCGAACGAGTCCGCGAGCCGCAACACGGCCCTCGCGGCGGCATCGACGATCGCGCGCGGCGCGAGGCCTCGATGTGAGAGTGAGCCGTCGATCGTAAGCATGGCGAAGCCATGCGCGCACGCACGGAAGGCGAGAGCCGCTTCAGCGATGCGCTCGGGCGACTCCGGAACGAGTTCGGCGACCGTGTCGACGAGCGTTCCCAGCGCTTCGTCCCCAGCTCGCTCGAGGGCGGGGTAGCGGCTCTTGTCAAGGCCTGAATTGAAGAGGATCTCAAAGCGCGCACGGTCGCTGCTCGCGTAGTTCACGTAGGCACGCACCATCGCCCGTAATTGCGCACGCGGGTCCCGCTGCTTGCGCTTGGCAGCCGCGATGAGGGCGCCGAATTCCGCGTAGGCTTGCGTGGCCACCGCAACCAGCAACGCATCCTTATCCGCGAAGTGACGGTACGGCGCGCTGTTGCTCACGCCGGAACGGCGTGCGGCCTCCGCCAGTGAGAAACCGCGAACGCCCCGCTCGCCCACGAGCTCGATCACGGCCTCGGCGAGCGCTGCCGGTAAGTTACCGTGTTGATAGGTCGTCCGTTTCCCGTTCACGCCTCCTATGTTAGAGGTCTTGACATTTGTTGGCAAGCAGGGCATAGTGGCGATGTAATGAGCTCTAACATTTCGGGCGTCGCCCTCATCACGGGTTGCTCGTCGGGCATCGGCAAGGCCACGGCGCGAAAGCTGCTCGGCGCAGGCTATACGGTTTTCGCGACGGCGCGAAAGCTCGCCGACGTGGACGACCTCGCCGCGCTCGGAGCGCGTACGCTGGCCCTCGACCTGACCGACGAAGCCTCGATGGTTGCGGCCGTGGCCGCCGTCGAAGCGGAATTCGGCGCCGTAGACGTGCTCGTGAACAACGCAGGTTATGGTCAGTACGGCGCCTTTGAAAGCGTCCCCATGGACCGCGTCCGTAAACAATTCGAAACCAACGTCTTCGGGACGGTACGCCTCACGCAGCTCGTGCTGCCGAAGATGCGCGCGCGGGCACGTGGCCGCATTGTCAACGTCGGATCGATGGGCGGCAAGCTCACCTTACCGGGTGTCGGCTTCTACCATGCGACGAAATACGCGCTCGAAGCGCTGACCGATGCGCTGCGCTTCGAAGTGGCCGGCTTCGGCATCGCGGCCATCTTGATCGAGCCGGGAATCATCGTCTCGAAGTTTGCCGAAAGCGCGTCCGCATCGGCTGCCCCGGCAGACGATTCGCTTCCGTACGACGCTTTTAACGCAGCAGTCCTCGCCCAGACGGTCAGTGCCTACGAGGGGCCAATGGCAAAACTCGGCGGGACGGCGCAAGACGTGGCGAATACGATCGCCCGCGCGATCGCGGCGAAAAAGCCGCGCGGCCGCTACACGGTTTCCGTATCCGCGCCGCTGATGATCGGTTTACGGCGCCTGATGACGGACAGCGCCTGGGACGGATTCGCCGCCTCCGCCGTGAAACGACCGCACGCCGGCTCGCAAGCATAATGCACGCTGCTGCCATTAATGGGGCGCCTATATTGGTTCCCCCATAACGGTGCGACCGGTCGCACATACCTCGGATGTTAAACCGCAGGGCGGGACGCGCTGACGTTACTCTCGTGGCGGACGGCTTCGAGACGATACCCATCGGGATCGCGCACGAACGCCGCGAAATAGCCCGCGCCATACTCGGGACAGAGTCCGGGCGGACCTTCGTCGGCTCCGCCGAGTGCCAGCGCGGCCGCGTGGAAAGCGATAACCGATGCGCGATCCCGGGCCCGAAAAGCCAAATGGAAACGGGCGCTCGAGGCCACGGCATCGGGTGCTTCGGCCTTGATCGCGAACGCTTCGTCAAAGCCTGCCAAACCGTAACCGATAGCGTCGACCGTGGTCCAGACGCGCACGATCCCCAGCGTTGCGAGTACGGAATCGTAAAACGCGCTCGCTCGCGCCAGATCGCGAACGCCGAACGACACGTGATCGACTAGTTGGGGTTGCGCCGGCGTCACAGCCCCATTTGACGCGCGGCCAAATCGCGCATGATCTCTTCGGAGCCGCCGCCGATCGCGTTGACCCGCACTTCACGGTAGATGCGCTCGACCTTCGTGCCGCGCGAATATCCGGCGCCGCCGAAGATCTGAGCGGCTTCGCGCGCGCAGAATTCCAGGGTCAAGGTCGCCTGAACCTTGAGCATGCTCAGATCGGCCACCGGCGATTCACCCTGGGCGACGCGCCAAGCCACGGCGTCGCGATAGGCGCGCGTCGCGTTGATCTGCCGCGCCATCTCGACGATCTTGTGGCGGATCACTTGGTGATCGGCGAGCCGCTTACCGAAGGTCTCGCGCTCGCGCGCGTAGCCGATCGCCTCGTCGAGCGCGACCTGCGCCGTCGCCGTTGCGATCGTCGCCATGCCCAAACGTTCGCTATTGAAATTACGCATAACGACGGCGAACCCGCGGTTTTCTTCGCCCAGCAAATTAGCCGCGGGCACGCGGACGTCGTCGAAGTACAGCGTTGCCGTGTCCGAACACCACCAGCCCATCTTTTCGATCGGCGTGCGCGTGAAACCGGGCCGGTCGCCCTCGATCAGCAGCAGCGAGATTCCCCCGATGCCCGGCCCGCCCGTGCGCACCGCTACCGTGCAGTAGTCGGCGCGCATGCCCGACGTAATAAACGTCTTAGAGCCGTTGACGATGAAGTCGTCGCCATCGCGCCGAGCGGTGGTTTTGAGCGCCGCGACGTCGGAGCCGCCCGAGGGCTCGGTGATCGCCAGCGCCGAAATCTTCTCACCGGCCAGGATCCCCGGCAGAACGCGCGCCTTCAATTCATCCGATCCGGCAGCCGCGATCGGGGGCGCGCCGATCGTGTGGCTCATCAAGCCCGCTACCAGTCCGCCGCACGCGGGGGCGCACAGTTCTTCGCTCGTGACCACGTGCATGAACGGATCGGAGGTGGGAACGCCCCCATACGCCTCCGGGAAACCCAGACGCAAAATGCCGACGTCGGCCGCCTTGCGATACAACTCGCGCGGAAACGCCTCCTCAGCCTCCCAGCGGTCGACGAAGGGCGCGACCTCACGTGCGACCCAGCGGCGGACCGTCGTGCGCCACTCGTCGTGATCGGGACCGTAGAACGGGCTTGCCTGAACCATCAGCTTGCCTTCCACCGCCGCGCCGCATCCCGCCTGCCGCCACGCGCTTCGGATCCTGCATGCGGAACGGCCCGCCGGAACGAATGAGTTGGGACTACGTTGTCGCCTCGCCGCCAAGCGAAGTTGGTCGGCTCATGGAGAGCCGCGGGAGTCCGCGGCGGGGGATCGGCGGCGCTCGGCGCCACGCGAAGGTGGTTGGTACATGGAGAGCCGCGGGAGTCCGCGGCGGGGGATCGGCGGCGCTCG
>Ga0116227_10011335_pt1 | contig 15017 bp, 11 predicted proteins | sample S1TSphgellanicum_FD_89693 | JGI IMG/M metagenome (GOLD analysis project Ga0116227, IMG submission 89693) | Host-associated microbial communities from peat moss isolated from Minnesota, USA - S1T2_Fb - Sphagnum magellanicum MG | ecosystem: Host-associated > Plants > Peat moss > Unclassified... | reverse complement strand
TTTTTTTTGGTTCTTGGCCGTTTTTCCCCTGGACCTGACCTGCCACCCTGCTCACTTTCCTACCCTCCTAAGTATTGCACCAACCTTGGTACCTTAATTATCATCCCCTACTGACATAGCTACCTTAATAACTAGTTATCTTATTTACCTAGCGACCTAGTTACTATACTAACCACCTACCCTACTAACCTAGCTACTTTATTAATTATGCCCTACTAACTTAACCATTGTACTAACTACCTACCCTATTGACCTAGCTACCTTGCATACACAATCACCTTATTGACATAAGTATCTTACAAACTTAGTCACCTTGAAAAGGTAACTTGTTTTTTATGTATTAACTTGCCTATTTACCTAACTATCTATCTATCTATGTTTTTTACATAGCCAAATACCTAATTAAGTACTTACTCATTTTTTTCACCCCCACCCCCTCCCCCCCCCGATTAATCTTACCTATCAATTTATTAAGGTTCGCCCTAATTCATGGATGATGAACATAGGTCCCCATATATAAATATTTAAAAAAATTATATTGGAAAACAATGCCATAATTGTAATCATTTTGGTTTAATTAATGCATATTTTATTAAATTTTGTTTACCTAATTTATTATTGAATGGACATTACAATACATCTTTTCATGTCATTATTATAAGTATGTACTATTGGATTATGGTTTAAGTTTAGGGTTGGGACACATAAATTAATTAATAAGTTTTTCACAAATGTATAGTAATTAACTTAAGGTAGGTTAATTTTGGGGGGAAAATTTTTATGTTTACACATGTGTGAAGTAATACAATTGCATTTTATATCTTCTTCAAAGAGAGTGGAAAAAATTAGGTTGGAGAGATCACACAAAGGTAAAAGACATATCTTTTCTTTTGGTTTTGTACTTATTTGATTATTATTTAAGTATTTTCTTTCAGTTAATAAATATTTATAGTTTAAAACCTTTAAATTTTGGTTTCTAAATTTTTTCCTATGTTCTTTTAAATTTGTTCATTTTGCATTATATAATTTGTATAATTGTTCGGGTTTAAGGCATATATTTAGACTTTTTTTTGTTAGGGTTTATATAGTTAAGGTTGTAATAAGGCTTACGGCAAAATATCATTTAGATTTTCAAGGTTATGCTTTATGATTTAATGTATAAGAATTTGGTTCATATATTTCAAAACCTAAGGTTTATACTCTAAACTTTGCTTATTGTATTGGTTTTTGATCTTATCATGTTTAGATCTATACCATAATTATGAATTTATTTTGTTTCCATATGTTCCATAGTTGTTAAAGTTTAATATTTTCTAACCCACTTTTGTGTGAGTTGTGATCTTTTAGGGTTGCATTTTCAATTAGGACTACAAACTTTGGTGGAACATTGACATCTTTTATTCCTAAAGGTATGCATTTGTTTCTTGTTATTTCTTTTTTTTTGTTTATATTTTCACAATTTAATCTTTTTTCATTTCCTAGTTATTGGATATATAAAGTGCATCAAGTTTCATTAAATATATAACCATAAATAAAGGTTTTATAGTTTTACACAAATATTTCATATTCAATATCTTTTTGTAGTTTGATTTTTTCATACCCATATGTGAATAATGCATTGACTCCCTCATAACCAATGTGGGTTTTATGGCCCAAGGCAGGTATTGCATTTTGCACTTCTCAAACAATGTGCATTAATTATCATTATGTGGGTATTGTTACATGGGGTTTTTAGACGTTGTGGGCTTAATTAAAGTACAATTCAGGTCTTGCATATGTGAACATTTTCAATGATGAAAGGTTTAATAGCTTAATGTGGGTAAAAATTTGTTTTAGTATATGGGTTCATAATGCCATGTATGTATTACATTTTGGGTTTTTGTTCAATGATGAATGTTTATAAAATTATAAATTATCTTGGTGCAGAAATTTCTCTTACTTACTTCAATCATGGGAAGGGTTCCAAAGTCCCATTCCATTCATATCCAAAACCCCACCAAGTCCCCTTTCTCAAACAAGGACTTGGTGTGGAGGTCCGAGATACGCCATGGAGGGCAAAATAAAGTGACCATTCAATTTGCTTATGTTCCATATGCTCACATCTTGGAATTCTTGGAAGGTGAACGAAGGGATACGAGCACCCCTATGGAATGGAATGTTTACAAAAACTTTCCAAGCCAAACAAATGTCAAGCAACCAACTATCAAAAACCACTTCGAACATACGTGATAAACATTTATGGCATTAACCTTTTTCACTTCTTTAATTCATATACCAAGATGTAAACATTTACATTTTGAAAGTTTTTTGGTCTAAATATCAGTGCAAATATGGACCGAAAGACTATCGAGAAAATTCAACCCACATTCGATCTATTAAGTGAAGATGCCTAGCGTCATTCTCAATCAAACATCTATAAACATGACCTAATGTGGCTGGGATCATAATTTATCATAAGGCCCATACACGAACTGATGGGTCATTCACACATGGTGAGCATGACCCAGAATCCATTTCTCGTATGTCTCGTTATGCTCCACGCATGTCACAAGCATTGAAGGACCACATATGGGCCCAACTAAACTCAGGTTACAAGACCAAACAAATATATGACAAACATAAAACAATTTGGTGGGAATGTGTGAATGCGGGTCAAAACATGACACAAGATGATTTCATTCGATTTCAAAACATTGCATATTTGGATCGAAAACATAAAAAAGGGAATTGGCGTTTACCACCAACCCTATAATTTCAATTCGGTCCTGGGTTCTTCAACATCCGGAAGATGTGTTCTTTTTCCAAGATGTTGGTGAAATTAACAGGATTGAAGTCCCATTCACCATAGGTATTCAAACACCAACTCAATGTGAATCCATGCTATCATATGGTCACAAAGGTGCCATTTCTATGGATGCCACATTTGGCACAAATGACATGAAATTCCATCTATTCACCTTGATGGGGTTTGATGATCATTGCACGAGTGTCCCTTTAACTTGGATCATTACAAGTAGGCAAATAGTTCACGATTTGATCAAATGATTAAAACCATTAAAAGATAAGATGTTATCACACATGCCACATTGGAAACCATCATGTTTTCTTGTTGATGATGCACCTCAAGAATTGAAGGCATTACGGTTAGCTCTATACCTAGGACCCACTTTGTATTTATTTCCTTATATGTTTTTTAATATCTTTCATAAAATTCTTGATCATTTCAAATGCATTTTATGTTGTATAAACCCCATCCACTCATGGAGATTTTATTGCATGTGTCCTTATTAGGGTCGTATGGGGTATGGACAAGGTTCCCATCTACTTTTGTTGTTGGCATGTTCTAAAAAGCATGGTGCTTATGTGGTAATAAAAAATCAAAGATGTGGAAGTGCGAGGTGGAATCTTCCAAGACCTTCATGATGTGATGTACATGTCCATCAATCATGGAGAAACAATTGATGACTTCAAAGAGCATGGGAGGGTTACTGTGAGTGAAAAATTTCATAAACATAGGCTTGGTGATGCATGGACAAATTATTTCTGAACTTATTACCATCAGTTTAATAAATGATGATATTTATCATGGTTTAGTATTCAAAATTGTTTTGTGATAATGCTATTCATCCTTGTGCATTATGTTTATGTTTGTAGAATTATGGATGGTGGGTGTTCGAAAAGCGCCCCATTCCAACCAAAACACCCAAGCGAACATTGAATCATATCATGGTGCATTGAAACGTCAGCTTGTTCTTCCCACAAAAGGCCTTAAAGGGCGTAGGATTGACTGGTTGGTGTGGTGATTAACAACAACCATTACACGCCATTACATTCACACATTGGAAATGAAAAAAAGGGGTTTCATAAAAACAAGGTTATGAAGACCATTATTACACGAAGTATGGAAAAGGCAGCCCTTATTCCACTCACCCATGTGTACCAACCAACCCTTGAAAGTGATGGAGCTTGGGGCATATGGAGCCAACGCCTTCCCAATGTGATTTACGCGGTGAAATTCCCATTCACCGAAATATTTTGTTGCACATATGAATGAGCATTGTGAAGGAACATGTGTAAACACCAAATTGTGGTCATTCTCACATGCATAGACATTTCTCAAGAGGATATCATTCATTACTGTGGAACATGGTATGGATCACATTGTGGAGGGTTGGGTCACATGTTTGCAGACCCACGACATATTCCAAATGATATGGAGTCCAATGATGACGAAGAAGATGAACATCTTGAAGGTGATGATGGGATAATGGAATTTGATGGGCTCATGAACATGGAGCAAAATGATCTCCCTATGGGTGCCATTGTACGGTCTAATGACACAATAAATTCATCAACCCCAATGGAAAGGGCTCTTGCACAATTGGTCACTATAATGTAAGAGATCACAAATGAATGTAAAGAAGGCAATGTGACACTTTGTGAACATACCACCTCACACATGAGAATATTGGCATGTAATATTCGTACGCCTCACAAAAGCAAATGCAATTTCACACCCAAGATTTGTGTTACACCACGTAGAAGATGCATTGGGAAATAGCGTCAAACGGTTCAAAGATTGGCATGAAACAATGTTCAATCACACAAATGTATGTACTAAATGATGTCATGAATAAATGTCTCGATTACTAATCAAGATTGTTGCCATTGGCATTAATAATTTTGTTTTACAATCAATTTTGTATGGAGGAAACCATAGCCCAAATTTTTTGAACATCATGTATTCAACACACACATGAAGTTTAATATGGCACAAAGGTTATTATTGTTTCCAAATAATAAACACAAAAAGTGTGAAATGCAAAAACATAATGATAGTGATAATATTAATTTTAAATGCAGGTATTGTAATTAGGCCCCAAAAATACTAGTTGGTAGAAATAAGTACAAATGTAAATATTGCAATTAAACCCCAAAATTCCAATTGGTAAAGGTAAGTACGGGTGCATGTATTGCAATGAAACCCCAAAATTCCAGTTGGTAAAGGCAAGTATAGGTGTAGGTATTACAACAAAACCCCAAAATTCCAGTTGGTAAAAGTAAGTATGGGTGTAAGTATTGCAACAGAACCCCAATATTCTAGTTGGTAAAGGTAAGTATAGGTGTAGGTATTGCAACAAAGCCTCAAATTTTCAGTTGGTAAAAGTAAGTACAAATGTTGGTATTACAACAAAACCCTAAACTTCCAATTGGTAGAGGTAAGTAGAAGTCCGGGTATTGCAAATTTAAATGAAAAATCAACCTTAAATATAATACCCACGTTATAAAAAAACCCATTTAGATGGTTTAAATACCCTTAAGTGAAGACCTAACCCTAAACACAATACCCACATGCAAAGTCACTTTAAAATAACCCAATCCTATATACAATACCCGCATTCAAGGTCACTCTGAAATTACGCATGTGGGGTTTAAGCCTATTTAAATGAAAATCCTACTGTAAATGCAATACCCACATTTTGGGTCACAAAATAATTCGTTCATTTCAAAATAGTATGCTAACAAAAGTGTGTATAGAGGTTGGAGTTGTTGATTAAGAGTTCCATGATTCTTATTTTGTTTCACTAAATTTGAAAAGAGTTTGTATTGTTTATGGAACAAATAATACAATGATAATTGTGATCAAGCTTATCTTAGTGTAGGAATTTTTCATGAAAATTTTGAACCAGCAATCTATAACGTGGAATAATTATCTTAAATAGTGATTTCAATAACTTATTAAAAGAAAAATATAATTAAGTCAATCAATCAAATGTTAGATTAATCAATCTGATTTTTAGATCCAACTTTTTATTATCCAAGTAAATAAAGTTAAACCAAATGATTAGTTAATTATTCTAAATAAATAAACGATTATCTAATTCTTGATAATTAATCATTTAAATTATCCGAAATATTGGTCTATTAATTATTTAATTATATGACAAAATTTGGTGATAATTCATTAATTATCAGAAATATTTTACATTAAATTGGGGGGAAATTTCTAGGGTTTAAACATATGTGAAACAATATAATTTCATTCTATATTTTCTTCAAAGAAATTGGAAAATTTTGGTTGGAAAGATCACACAAAGGTAAAAAACAAACCTTATGTGAAAACCCAACTTTAAATGTAATACAAAGTTTGTTTAGATCAAAAAATTAAAAGTTCAAGCTTAAATTTTTTTCAAATATGTTCATATTTATGTTTTTTCCCTTTTAAAGTTGTAAATTCATTTCAAAAAACAAAAATATAAAGTTTCTAATTTAATAAGATTTTAAACTATGTTTAAAAAAAAATTAAAGCACATATTTTTATTTTTTTAATTTTTTGTTTCACATATTATTAAAAATGATCTCTCCCATATATTAATCCTATGTCTGATTGAAATTTTATTTTATACTTTTCTGATACATAGTAAATAATTTATTGGTTAAAATAATCAGATAGTGAGTAAAAAATATAATATATTTTATACATATATAACACAAGTTATTATGTAAACATTATTTTTTATGATGTATAATATTGGTTTAAATATTGGTCCAAATATATTGTTATTTATAACACATTATATATAAATAATGATATTATGAAATTATACATTTCAAATTTATTTTAAATTATATATATATATATATATATCTATGGTTATGTATATTGCAATTATTTTTAATGAAATTTTTTTAATGCAAATTTTAAATTTTTAAAAATATTAATAGTTAGGTATGAAAATGTTCATAAGTTCTTAGAAGTCACACTAGAATTTGTGTGGATTTGGAAGCCTTGTGAGGGCCAAGTTGTTATGTAATGTTTTCGACACCTTCAGAAGTTGAAACATGATTCAACTGTCTAAAAAACACAATAATGTTCATAAAAAAAAACTAAGATTCTATAGCCTTGACAAATTACTAGCTTCAACAAAAGTTCATTAGCAAGGTTGTCAAATTCATTAAAGTGTCGACATTGACCAAACTAAACAACCTAGCCTAAACATGAGTAATAGGTTAGCAAGCTACTTGTTAAGTAACCTAATTAACTACCTAATAGGCTACCTACATAATATAGGCCTATTATGTAGTTTATTCATTAGTGTAAGCCTTCTAGGTTAATATTTTAGATAGTCTATCTAAGTATTGAAGGTGTTGAACTTATTTAGTAAACATACTAGTTATATAGGTAGTTTACTAGCCTGGGCCATGTAAGCTTAATAAGCATTTATGATGGTTTAATGTCTATTCCTTATTATATTATAACACATTAAATTTGAACTAAAAAAATTTATTAAAAAGAAAGCACATTTTTTCATATAATTGTTATAAATACATACTATTGGATTATGATTCAAATTTAGAGCTTGGGAAACCCTAAATTGATTAACATTTTTTTTACAAGTCTATGGTAAATATAATAAATTTACAATGCATTTTAGGGGAAATTTTATATGCAAAATAATGCAATATATATTTTTAAAGAAAGTGAAAGAAATCAACTTGGAGATATTAACAAATGGTAAGAGATATACCTTTTTCTATGTTTTGTTATAGATTTTATTTAGTGATTAATAAAAAGTAATGCTAAATTTGTAATTGGTGAAAGTAAGTATGTGTGTGGATATTGTAAATTATATAAAACTTTAACCCTAAATGGAATAACTATATTCAAATTCATTTCAAAATAACCCATAGGTGATTAACGTAAAACTTGCAATGAAAGGGCAACCTTAAATGCAATACCCACATGTAAGGTTACTTTGAAATACCCAACATGTAGTTTGGGTGGGCCTTTGAATGAAGACCAAGGCCTAATGTAATACCTGCATGCAAGTTCATATTGAAATAATCCATAGGTGATTGACGTAATCTTTATGTGAAAACCCAACCCTAATTGTAATACCCGCACGTAACATCATTTCAAAATAACTAATAAGTGGTTTGGGTATCCAAAATATGTTTTTTATAACCCTAAATTCATTATTATTCTGAATTAAGTTTATGACAAAATGCGAGTTTTGTAATGAATGAAAAAAACCAACGACTATTATGGGACCCTATATTTGGGCATTGCAATGAATGTAAAAAACCAACGAGTATTTTGGGACCCATATGGGGTGTTGCAATGAATGCAAAAAACCAACGACTATTATGGGACCTTATATGCGAATATTGCAATGAATGAAAAACTAGTGATTATTATGCGACCCTATATGCGGGTATTGCAATGAATGTAAAAAACCAACGACTATTACGGGATCTTATGTGGGTATTACACTAAATGTAAACAACCAAGAAGTATTATGGGATTTTATATGTGGGTATTGCATTGAATGTAAAAAATTAGTGGCTTTTATGGGACTTATATGCGGGCATTGCATATATGTAAATGGCTTTATGGAAGTTATAATAGAAAATGATGTAAATATTATATGTTTAAAATGTGTGTATTTTTAAAAAAAAATTAGGTGATGTGAGTTTTATTACATTAGACGTAAATATTACACAATGTTCATTTTGATATTTATAAACCTTAGACAAATTAATGTTACCTATTCATATGGGCCTATTTAAAGTTTGATTCTTACATCTTAAGTATTAAGAAAATTATGACAAAGAAGACATATATGATTAACCATATACCCATCAAACAAATGTGACTAGAAGAAAATATTACATTGATAAAATATGTACAAAAATGGGTGGATGAAAAATTGTTAAAAAACCCAATGAAAAAAAAAGGTTTTCTATAACACATCACAGGACCAAAGTTCAAAAATTGGGTAGTCCAAAAAATAAAAGGCTTGAAAAAACCTAACTAACTATATAAAATGAAAACCCTAAACCATATCAGTATTTATAATCTGGTGTTTAATTCAGTAAGCAGCTGCTGCATTTGTAGCCCTTGTTGCATGACGAGTAGTGTAGAAATGGCGGCGTTGCATCTCAACCTAAATTGCATTTGCAACAAACTCTTCCTTTGTTGTCTCCTCAACTTTATAAACACCCAAAATCACCAAATTAAACCCTAACACACCTTGGATGAAATGAAATTATAAAAAAACAATAAACATTGATTATTATTGTTTCTTACCTTCCATGAATCATTCTAGATTCATGAAAATTCAATACATTTATCAATTGTTTTGTTCAACTTGCTTTATTGGACTTTCGATCCCAATTTTTTACATCCCATGCCTTCTTCAATTGTCGTGCATATACATAATGGGTGGATCGAATCATCTCTTGTAAATCTTCATATTTCTCCATTCGTGATGTTGCATTTCGAGCCACACTTCCCACGCCTTAGGCAGTCAAACCCAACACCTGCAACAATTGCTCCGAAGCTAATTTGACCAAAGCTGGTCCATCAACTATTTGCTTTCTAACCATTCTCACAATCATATCATCATGCAAAAGTCCTAGTCTATTGTGCCAAGTTTTTAAACTTTAATTCCCATTTTCATAGCAACTCAATCCAAAATTCATAGCAACACATGCATGTGTAATCTAAGGTATTACTTTGATATGCAACTTATAAATGCCATCTAAACTTCCCTCCATGATTGTTTTCCCTTTGTGCAACATCATGCATCTTGTTTTGGTGTATAACATATCAATGTCCTTGTGTGCAACTACTAATATTGAAAACACACTTTTTCAAGCGTAGGAACTACAAGACATCCCTTAGTACACCACCCTCTTGTTGATTCTTGATAAACATTTCAATTTTAATGTCACTAATCTTCATTGCCTATTTTGTGTGTCCAAAAAAATTTGTTTGAATAGCCCCAACTCCATGTGGAACTGGTGTAAAATTGAAGAACCACAAACATTGATTAGACATGTGTTGTGAAACACCACTGTCTACATACCATGTTGGTACACTCCTTGAACAATTATGTGCATCTACCATGAATGCTTGTGGTCCTTGTGATGAATCAATGTTCGCTTCTCCCACTAGCACTCATTGTCCTTGTGATGAGTTTGTCGCATTTGCCACAAACACCTGTGACCCTTGTGAAATGGTAGTTGTGTTTGGTCATTGATTTCCTCAGTCTTGTTGTGGTTCCAAACATTCCAAATGCTAGTGGTCTATTTTCCCATAGTTTCCACATCACACCCATTTCTTGAGCTTTGTTATTTCAGCATTCTTTTGTTGGATTTGGTCAAATGTCAAAAATGGTCATGATTGATTTTCCTTCCCATTTGCATTTGATGAATTATCACTTCCACCAAATCTTGACAAATTGTTGCTTTGTAATCCACTTCCTATGAAACCAGAACCTCTAGAATATTGGGAGCCACCACTGCCAACAAAAAAGGTTGTTGACTCTCCTCCTACTTCCATTAGACGTTTTTTGATCAAGCGTTCCTTTGTAAGCAACCTTAATTGCAAATTTTCAAGTGTCTTTTCAAATTCTTTGACACTCTCCCATGCCTTGAGCATGGAATCATACTCTAGTGGCAAATTGCATGTCAATTTTGTTATTACAACCTTGTTGCTAAAACAATCTTCTCCCAAATTCTTCAATGACTAATGACCATCTTGATCTCTCGCATGGATGTTGCTAAATCATCATTGTCTTGCAATCGAAGATTATAAAACTTTTCATGAAGATAATGAACATTTTGTGTTGCCTTCCATGTATGCAACACTATGATTTTCTCCCACACTTCTTTTGATGTCTTAGAGTTGACAAGTGGTCACAATATCTTCTTGCCTGTTGTTGCACATAAAATTGCCAACACTTGACTATTCTTCCTTGCATATTCTATTGCATTCTATGATGTGCAAATTTTTGTGCCATCTATTATTCTGTACAGATCTTTTCTGGTTAAGACTACCTGAACTTGAAACTTCCATAGATTATACTCCTCTCCTAAAAACCGATCTATATTTGATAACTCTCTTTTTGACATCATGAATTTTCTCTCAATATTTGCTCTAAAATTTTACTTCCAAACTTTCATGAATGTAACAATGCATAGTCGTGGGCCCATAACCTATTGAAAAGAACACTATAGAATACAACACCTATAAATATTAAGATCATTCATTTGCATAGACAATTCTACAAATAATTCTTCACACATAACAAAAGAAATATTGCTCAAACAAATATTACAAACACATACAAATCAAAAAATGTTTATGACGTTCATCAGTTTCTTGCCCAACTACACCTACATTAATATCTTGCAATTCCAAGCTGTCTACTCCATTGCTAACCACAAAACCATACACCCAAAACACTGCACCACTAAACTAACCAGAAATTAAAAGATAAAACCAGACATTAACGGTACGTGATCTGTGGACCTTGAAGATCTTGCCGGCTAAAGGAGACTATCACCGTTGCGGACGAATCTTGATGGGTCCGTGTTGTTTCCTGTCGGCAGATCAAGTACCTGATCCACTCTTGAAGCGTCCGACAGCAACTGTTTTCAGAGCACAAACATTCTAGTTTACTCATGAGGTCTGGCTCATCAGTTAGACATGAAATATTTCGCGCGATGCTATAATCACTTCTTCTGGCTTCTAACCTTCGATCCATTTAAACAACTCCCTCAGCACATGCAGGACAAGCTTAAGCTTTGCGCAAGGACATGGACAGAAGAAAGCCTGAAATGTGTGATCTGAGATCACTGATTGCTCTCCAAGTCCCACAATTCATCAACAGTTTTTTTTTTGTTTTTTTTGTTTTTGCCCCCTCATATTAAGTCCAGCCGTTGTGCAGGCACTTGTACAACAACCACTGGACTACAGGACTTTTAACTACAATTAGTCTGCACTTCCGCACTGCCTGCAGCAACTCATTTCAGAATCGAACTAGAGTTCTAAACTTGGAACCAAATGAGAGCAACTACAAGTCTACCTGGTTCCATCATTCTTCCACAAATTTAGCTGCAGCAGCTTGAATTTGATGAATTCCTTTCCACATTTTGAGGCTCTCCAAAAATCTGGAGTTTGAATACTGGGTGTGAGCTCCTGAAATCTGGTGGAGGTTTGAAATATACTTGGATCATGCTTTCCAACAATTTGGGTACAGTTTGAATACTGGGTGCTTGAATCCTAAAATCTGGTGGAGGTTGTTTGAATGCCGGACAGCAGTCCTGGGGCAATGACAAGTTGCTTTGGAAAATTAATTGAACTGCAAAAGTCTCAAGTGGTGTGTGCTACCCTAGAGTTGCATTTGCAAACCTAAAGAAGAAATAATGGGAAGTTCTATACATGGAAATCAAGTTCATCTTCTTTTCTTCTATTTTTGGGTGTGTTTGTGTACACATAATTTTTCCATGTGGTAGCATCAAGCCGATCATCCAAGTGGTGAGACTTTTGATTGCGGCAAGGTTTTTGTTTAAAAAGAACAAATTTAATTTTTTGAAGTCAGAAGTTTTTTCCACTCTTGTGATTTCATCATCTCCCAGATTTCAAAGTATCTCATAAAATGGAGGTTCCATGGCATCAACCCTCTCAAGTTTGAAAACATTTAGGCCATCACTAGCTCTTGCTTTTGTATTCATGCCTGTAACAAAAGATATGAAAACATCATTTTTCAAAAGGTTCACCAATTAGAAAAATTTGTCATTTTAATCCAAAATTTATTCCAAATCCCGTGTTGGTGAAGATTGAATGCAGTTTGATGCTTCTAAGGACCATATTCATGGAGCATATATTTTTGGCAGTTTTGTCAGATTAAAAGTTGTCCTGAAAATGTTTGGATATGGTGTAATCCCCACATGCAAAAATATGTAAAGCAAGGGCAATCTCACTATGGTGATCTCAATGTTTGTCATCAAGAGTGCAATGACATGGGACAGTTGAATGAGGCCAATCCTAATAAACATTGCAAATTGGGAATAGTACTGTAGTGAATGTGATTGCAGACAAACTCCGCAAAAATTATGTAAGTAAGCAAACAAATATTGAGCTACTTCCAGGCATAGCAACAAACATAAGAGTCATAAACTCTTCATTGACACCATGAAGTATCAGACCATCACCTTCATCTGAATGGAAGCGAGTAGCTCCATTACCAGCAGCAACTGATTCCCCGCTGTAACAAAAGAATTGGATTCCTCATTCTGAGTTTGCCAATCAGATTTTTTCCGACTGGTCAAAGTTAAATCTGTGGGCAGAAAATAAGGATCAGGTTTCAAGCTGTCAGAATTCTTCATCAACTGGTGTAAGGTCAATGTTGAGCGGCTCCTTGCCCTTTGTCACTCTCTGCAACCAAAAAGCTTGCTGATTGTAAGGCCACATAGATTACAATCTTCCTGTATCCAAAACATTGACGATCTTCAGCCATATGTACGCGTAGGATAAAACTTTGCTTGGATACAGGATCCTTCTTTATATGAACCATATGCAGAACAGGAACCTCATGCTTATTATCTTGTAAGTTTCCTAGGAGAAAGAGAGAGAGAGAGAGAGAGAGAGAGAACATACTGCAATTGCAATTAACTCCTCCAACAAAGCCTTCAAGTTTCGCAGTGGCTGTTGACATGCAAGTGCAAGGCAAGCATCTGAGTTAGTAAATCATACTAAGTGTAACAAGTACCATCTCTTTTGGAGCATGACTAACATCCCAATAGTTCACAGAGAAAAGAGTTTAAAGCTGTATACCCACTGAGTTGGACCATCACATGGAGCTTGCAGTGGATTATCATGCACCTGCAATTTCATTTCATGCACCATACTCTCTGTCACTTGACTTACTCAGGGCATTTGCAAAAACATTATCTCCTCAACAGTATTCAATCAAAGACAAGAATTAAAAGAAAGGTAGACTAACCTCCATGAAGAGTCCATCCACACCAACAGCAACACAAGCCCTTGCAATGCAAGGAATCAGTTCACGCAGACCTCCACTTGCAACCCCACCACCATCAAGCTGCCCCCACTCTGCAGTCAGGAAGATGAGTAGCTGTGTGGACAAACCTTTCCTACTGTAAAATGTACATGAAAAAAGAGTGTCAACATAAAAGCCACATAATTGGAAAGAAATGCAAGAAGCCTGGGTTGCTGTATGGGATTCACCTTCTTTCCAGCAGGCTGTTGCAATGAGTGAGTGATATCAGCAATCTGCAAAAACCAGCAAGCCCTATCACTTAACTGAGTTGTCAATTAACATGCTCCCCAGCAATATTTTAGAGGTCTCCAAATATGAGAAGAGGACTAAAGACAAGTCTGCAGAATAGTAGTTACAACATGTTACCACAGGGGCATTGGCTTCTCTCATCCACTCTAGATTGCGTGGATCAACAATCAGGTCATCTGCATGCAATCAAGAACCATTTCTACAAATCATTGCTGACACCGAGATGGATGATAGACTACCAATCAACTGATCATGCATACACATGTCACCAATAATAACATTGCACCACAACCTTGCAACTTTGTCAGCTGAAATTTTTCAAGCTGTATCTGACACAGGAAGGTTCTATCTAGTCAACAAATCCAATATAATCAATAAAAGAGCTCTACTTCAAGACAGCGATCTTTCTACTCACTGTAGCCAAACATGGTGCCACGTTCACACACCATCACATTTGGGTTTCCTGCTAGCCTGATCTTGTTAGCTGAATTTGCCATTACCTGCACATGGAAATACCCACATTAGCTCTAACAGAACAATTTCCACATTAGCAAACCATGCATTGGATTTGTTTTGTACTGATGTTTTGAGTCATCCCTGCTCTGCACATCAGATCCCACTCAAAAGTGTTGCATAGTTCTCAACAGTAAGTCCTGTTGATAAGAACAAAGTATCTTTTATAAGAATAGAGAAATCTCCATTCTCACGATGAAGAAGAAACAGCAAGGTCGACACTTCCTCCAGAAGCCACAGAAAGAACCAAACTAGGGAAGACAGAAACAAATAAAAAACAAAAACACACACTGGTATGAACAAAAGTGCCAGTCTCACACCTGTTCAGGGACCATCAACAGTAGTATGTATGATAGTGACTTAACTACCACAACTTCCCCACTGACTTCATCAGCTCCCTAC
>Ga0116227_10011333_pt1 | contig 15019 bp, 19 predicted proteins | sample S1TSphgellanicum_FD_89693 | JGI IMG/M metagenome (GOLD analysis project Ga0116227, IMG submission 89693) | Host-associated microbial communities from peat moss isolated from Minnesota, USA - S1T2_Fb - Sphagnum magellanicum MG | ecosystem: Host-associated > Plants > Peat moss > Unclassified... | reverse complement strand
TGCTCATGCCTGCCAAAAAAAAAAAGCCCAAAAATGTTCAAAAAATATTGCTCCAGATATTTATAAAGCAAGTGGATTTTTGATTCCATGATTTATTTTCTGCGCCAAAAAATTCAGGAGAATCTATGGTTTTTTCAGTTAACCATAACTTACGTCTTTTTGCCCAAATCCCAAAAGATGGTGCCCAAGAGGATAGCTGCAACAAAAGTGAATGACAGTCGGACAAGGTTGTAGTCTGGACTACGCCAATATGTCCACCATTGCTTCCAAAAGCATGCAATTATTTGGGTGAAGAATGGCTGTGAGTATGTTGTGGGAAAATGCAAGTCTTCGGAGCCAGGAGGAGGCACACTCAACCCCGCCACCAAGGATTTATTTCGCCTGCAAAATAGATCCAAATCGCCCTCCACATTTTAAGAACTCCTTTGTGCAAAACCCATTACATGGGTGAAATTTACAAGAGCAATGTGAAGAGTACAACCCCTGAGAATGAAGCTCCATTTCTCAAGAGAAAATTCTGGTATCCAAGAAAAGGTACTTATCTATTCCTTCAATTAACTATTATCAATTATTTCCTTCATTTAAAAATTTTCATAGTGAGATTAATTCCACATGTCAAATTTTTCATAATTACAACTATATTCAACATCATTCTTCAGCCAGAAAACCAACAGAGGTAAAAAAAATTAAACAAATCTCCAAAGTGAATGAAATGATGAACAATCCAGTCATGAATGTTTAACTTACTGGAAAAGCGCAGATTTACTGTATATTTCTGCAAAATCAATGCCGAGTTGATTTTCAACAGAAACATTACTCACTTCCAACATCCATGTTGCTGGGTTGTAATCTGGCCTGATCTTTTGCACGCCTGGAATCGCCTGCGTAAACAAACCCTCTTAACTTCAGGACTCCAAGACCCCAAATTACACAAGTTTAATTTCTTCATTTTATTTTTGAAATTCTCTTTCAATTTCTTCATGAGATTTTTCAATAACTCTGTTTTGCATTACCTTCACCAGGGATTAAAAATTTAAAAAAAAACAAACAAAAAAAAAAGTATTTCAAAAACATAGCTCAGGTTTCCAAATACACTAAGGTTTACAGTTTTTTAAAGATTTTTGACAAACCTCTTCTTTTGGTTTCCTTTTTTGTTTCCACTTAAATTTTTTAAGAAATTGACTAAGTTTCAGAGGTTGAATTTGTGTGAAAAGGGAAGGTTTTATGCATTAGTCATTAAAATGTGAATAAAATTGTACCTCAAAATACTCAATAAGTCGGTGTGAATTGCGTCCCAGTGGACCCATATATATCACTTGACCTCCACGCTTCATTAACAACATCTGTCATGACAACACCACTTGCAATAATCAGTGATAGAAAAGACCCCTTACATAAGACTGCATTGCCCCATTTTAAAAAAGAATTTTAGGGTATATGGTACATAATGGGGTTTAGGGTTTAGGGTGAATGCAAGACGAAGTTAAAGGGGAGGCACCTCATCAAAAGCTTCAAAGATGTCTATGCTTGGTTGATGAATAGTGCAAACAACGGTGCGACCAGTATCCACAGTGTTGCGCACAGTTCTCATCACAATTGCTGCCGCACGTGCATCAAGGCCACTAGTGGGCTCATCCATGAAAATAATAGACGGGTTGGCAACAAGTTCAACAGCAATTGTGAGGCGCTTGCGTTGTTCAGTTGACAGCCCTGTTATTGCGGGTAATCCCACTAATGCATTCTCCAATGTCGTCAACTCCACTAAATCCATCACCTCATCCACAAATTGCTGCAACCAATTTTTGCAAATCATTCCAATCTTCTAATATTAATAAACCACCAATAAGAATATTTTAAAAATTTATATTTGTTAGATTATTTTCTGTATTAATACTATATATATATAATATGACAAGCCTACATGAAAATTTTCAAGGAGAAATTCCAAAGCACCCATTAGAGACACAAGATGTTTTGTTGCATTGATTACCTCCCGAGTCTCCTTGTCAATTTCAGCAGGCAGACGCAGCCATGCAGAATAGATGACAGACTCTCGGACTGTGACCTGGGGGGAATGGATATCAGTTTGTTCACAGTATCCAGATATACGGGCAAAAGTGGCCTGGTTTTTGGGATATCCAGAAATGCGGATATCACCCTCAATGTAGCCACCAGTTTTCCGTCCAGCTAGCACATCCATAAGGGTTGTCTTTCCAGCGCCACTTACTCCCACTAAAGCAGTAAGGACCCCTGGCCTAAATGCACCAGTTATGCCACACAACAATTGAAGCTTGTCTTCAGCCACGCCTTGTTTCTTCATTTCCTGCAAATGCAGATAATTCCCCAGTCATTTGTGAGTAACCCAACTGAAGAAATTGAAAATTGTGACTGAAAACAAATTTGTATTGTAGTGAAATCTGTCCCAAAACTGTTATATTTCAATCAGAAATCTGTGTTCAAAAAGCCTTCAATTTATTTTTTCCAGAGTTGATTTTGGATTAGCATGAGAATTTTGGGAAAAAAACAAATTCTTGGGTGGTAGATTAGGATCCTTCAAATGTTAGAAAAAGGATGCAAAAAACCATACCGCTGGCATGTCGACGTAGTATTTGATGTCATCAAAGGAGATTGACAAAGGATGGAAAGGCAAAATCATGCCCCGTTTTGGTTCAACTCCTGCAACAGCATCTGAAGCATCACTAGCAAAGGAAACACTGCTTACACGATCACCAGCACCATTGCGATCCTGCATTTGAACCTCCCCACCACCGTTCTCCGTAAGTGACTCCCGAACTGTGATACTCTTTCTTGATGCCACAGCCCCTGAACAAATTTCGGATGGACAACAAGGGTGTTAGGAATGCTCAAAACACTTGGATGGCAGCACAAAAGTTGTGGAGTAAAAACAGATTGAACTTGCAAAAAGCACAGATGATGATGATGATGTCCAGGAATTTTAAGTGTGTAGTACCTTCAGCTGTGGATGACAATGAGCGAGAGAGAGACTTCCGGGATTTGGATCTAGCGTGCGAGGGAAGTGAAACTTCCTCTCCTTTCAAATTTGCCTCCTTTGCAGCCAAGGCATTCTTTGATATTACTGCTTGCGGCTTCCCCAATGCTGTTTCACAAACAAGTCTCAAACATGAATAGATGCAACCGTTCATGCCAAACACACAATAGATATCTGTTATACTTGGTACACACACATGTCAGGAGACTCCACATCATGGTCATGATGAGTTAGGAAACTAGTAACACAAACATTAAATTTCTAATTAAAGACTAGTTTTTCTTATTGATACAAACAGTGTGTTGTGATCAACATAACCTAATGGAATGCCATAACATAAGGCCTTGTTGCATGGATGGGCTGTTGGGGACCAAAATTGATTCAACTTACGATTCAAGTATGTGAGGACAAAAGTGTACATCACGTTGAAGAGGAGAACAAAGCCCATCAAAGCTGCAATACCAATCCAGTACCAATAATTCCTTGGGTAAACTCCACTGTTTATCAAGAGTTGCTGGCCAAGAGTCGAAGTGCTGTTGGCAAGTGGCTGTCATTGCCCCCCAAAAAAACAAACACCCATTCTCTTTTAGAAATTCTGTGTCCTATACAGACTTGAAACAACACAATAAAAGAGATCAGCAAGTAGAGAACTGAAGACTGTCAGAGAAAGCAAAAAAAGTCAATTCTGAGCTTAAAATCTGCAGTGGATTGGGATTCCTTTTCTCTGCCACTGCACCCCACCTTAGCCCAGCGTGGAGCCAGAAACTCATTGACAGTGATGGAGCTCTCAGCATACGCAAGAGGCGAACACCAATATCCCCAAATCCACCATGGCCTGATTCGTGTGCGTGGAATGATGAAGCCTCCGAGCATGAAGATAATGAGAAGTGCCAAGCTTCCACCTGTATTAGCCACCACCATTGTCCGACACACACCAGCTATGGCACGAAACATTGCTGTTGACATTTGATGAGTCATAAACAACAACAAATATGCCCGGAAAAACCTGCCATGAAAAATCTATCCAATCAGGTGGAGGGTGAAAAAAGCATGTTAAAGTAGACAAAAAAAAGTAGTCTACTCAAATTCCAGTCTAGAAATGATCCAGTTCTTGACATAAACACAAGAAAGTAGATTCAAAATCTCGTTTCTTTTTTGGTTTCATTATGAAACCATTGGGCCCCCTCCATTGAGTTCAAATCCTTGCAGACTACACCATGAGTGCAAATAGTGATATTTTACAAGAATTTCTTCTAGGTTTAGGGTTTAGAGTACTTGGGTGATCATTGTTATTCACCTGCTGGCTTCAGGGGCATAGCCAATGATGTAGTAACTGATGATGCAGTAAATTCCTGATTCAGCTATGGATGCCGGAATGCTTAACACCAATCCTGGGAGTGCATAAGACCATGCTGGGTAAAATAAGAGATCCCGTTGTTTGTAGAATACCGGCAGTCTGAAGACGGTCATTGAAAGCTCGGCATATCCATTGAACATGACAATTACAACCCCAAAGAAAATTGCACCCAAATACTCTTGCCCGTCTGATAGAGTATTTTGGTGCAATCTAGTACGTAGAAAAACTGTGGATGCAATTAAAGCAATGATGCCAATCTGCACCCCAATTCAATTCACACAAGCTATAGCTTTCATTGCACGGAACATTAGGAAAGCCAACAAGGATCAAAACTGCTCCTCCTAAAGCAAAAGAAGAAAGAAAAAGTGCTAGAAGGTGGCAGAGAGAGAGTGAATGGAAAAAATAAATCAATACCTGCACGGTTTTGAAGATGTAGACAAAGGAGTTGCGTCTCATCAGAAGAATTTCCTTTGCAAAATTGGCCTTGAAAAGCTCCATACTTGTTACTGAATATCTTTCAAATGAGAGAGCTGCATTGTGGCTCTGGTCTTTGGGATACGGGACCGCTAACTCATCTGCCATCTTCTGGCCAACATGGAATGACTTGAACTTGTCGGCAAATGCCTTGACCGAAATGTATCGATATGGTTGTAGCTTGTCAACCCAGTACTGTTCTTGATCCTTTTGTGATGTCACCTGTTACAACCCAATCAAGCATTTTTTGCCACTTGGTTTAGGGATGGACATGAAACCCACCATTATACAAAACCGTAAGAATGTCCAAATTTTCAACAGAGGACTGAAATTCATCAATGCATGGTATTCCAATTGTGTGCAAATCTGAATTAATGGGATTCTTCAGATCTTCCCCTCAGAAACATTTTGTTTAAAAAGTGATGAAGTTCAGTGATTTTTTTTTATAATAATCATAGCAGATAGTATTATTATATGATAGCTGAGTTTACTAGAAGGAAATTGAACATGCTCACCTCTTGCAAGAAATCAGCAATGCCCTTTCTGTCTGGGCACTTGAAACCGGTTTCTTCAAAAAACTCCAAAATGTTTTCTTTTGGGCCATGGTACACAACTTGGCCCTCTGACAGCAGAACCACATCATCAAAAAGGTCAAAGGTCTCGGGTGCCGGTTGCAAAAGAGACATGAAAATGGTGGCCTCCATTACATGACAGTATTGACGCAAACATGCAACGATCTGGAATGTGGTGGAACTGTCAAGGCCTGTTGAAATTTCATCCATGAACAATGCCTTTGTCGGTCCCACTATCATCTCCCCTGCAATAAACATTTTCATTTTGACCCACCTTGAAACTCAGTACCACTCCAAAGCAAATGATTATATTCTTATACATATATTATTTCATATTATTCCATCTGGAAGAACCATAGATTTCTCAGATGAATTGGTAATACCACAGGCTTAAAGAGCTTAAGAGCTTGAGAGCAGTGAGCTTGTACCAGTGGTGACACGTTTTTTCTGGCCTCCTGAAATTCCTCTGTGCATATTATCTCCCACCAACGTATTTGCACAGATATCAAGTCCAAGGATCTTTCAAATCATTCACACACACACACACCCAAAAACAAAATTTTTTTTGTGAGGGAGCTGCTTGTTTCAACAACTGAAAAGCTTGAAAAACCGTAGAAGACTAACAACAACTACATGCAAAACTGCTACACAATTTCCAGAAAATATATATAAAAGTAGGTGAAGATCATGCAGTTTGTCGTCACATTGTTGAACCCAAAATCAGCATCACCCACCTTCATTATATAGTCGGCGATAAGACTGTGTTCTTGACCCTCCACAGATATTGCCTGTACGCACAATTTCACTCATGTCAATTGCACATGTAAAAATTACAAGCATGAAGACTAAAAGATAATGTGTACTGTCAGTATTCACGACAATGTCTATTGTGCACAAGAAGTGCAATCTGTTGCTAAATTGACTCCAAATATAGTTCATCAATCAAACCCAATCAACCCACCTTCATAAAAACGTCAACATCTTTCTCTGGCAAAATCCCAGCCTCCCTTTCACGCTTGGCAAGTTCTACGAGCATGTCTGTTCCCATGGAACCATGGAATATGTTAATGTCTATTCCAATGTGGAGTCCCAAAGAATTGCCGAAAATGGTGCATTGAGAAATCTTACACAGGAAATTTTGTCCCAAGTTGTGTGCTAGTTTAATGATAAATAGCTCTCAATGTGGAAGTTCACAGGGAAGTTCCAACTGACCATAACGGGTGCCAATTCCTTGGCAACGGGCTGAGAAATCAAGTGTCTCATGCACTGTCATTTCACCCACATGAAGATCATTTTGGCTAATGTACACAGATGTCTTTTGTGGGACAAACTCCTCCAATTTATAGCCATTATATGAAACTGACCCCTTCACCTGCAATGACCACATTTTAATGTTGATGTTTTTAACTATGATTGCATCATGGCAAAAAAACCCCAACACAACACCACCAACTGATTCGGCTCCAGTTCACTTTGAATTACTCCAAAAGACCCATTGCAAAGATTATTACAAAAATAATGGCATTTTGGTCTGGTTCAAAGCAACCCCAAAAGTTCTTACTTTCAAATCAGAATCAAGCTTTCCAGCCAGTGCTAGGAGCAAAGTTGTTTTTCCAGCACTCGGTGGTCCCAGGAGTAGTGTCATCCTGAAAAGAAAGAGGAGAACAAAAACACCATGAAACAATGAAGGTGAATCGAGGGGAGGAGGGGGGGCAAAAAAAGGCACCAGTAATGCTGAAGGGTGCCTAGCTAACCAAGCCTGAAAAAAAAAGAATGCAACACTTGAGAAGAAGAGTTCTTAGCACCTTGCAGGTTTGATAATCCCACTGATGCTTTGCAGAATTGTGAGTTTTGTCTTCTTCGATGGTGACAGGCCAATGGAGTCAAGAGCACTCTGCATTTTCAGACATAAATTGCCACAAATCTTAGCATCCCACTCCCAACCCAAAAAAAGAAAGAAAACACACACAGATCTAAAGCAAAAATTTGAGCATCATGAAAAAATCAGATGCACCTCTCCGGGGCAAATCAACAACACATTTCTCAAACCAAAAACTATTTCCCATCCAGCAAATCTAGAATTCACAGTCATAACACTTTTCTAGGAAAAAAAATCAGCACTAATCCATAAAGAGTGAGATTTCTGGCATTTTAATGGATGTAGTTCATACCCCCACAATGTTGAGGAAAGAATTTGAGAGTGTTGGTAAAGCTCGGCCACCCACAAAGCAGTCAGCATCTATATCAAGATTTTCATAGCGAACCTCAATTGTTGGCAGCTCTATACCAACTCTGCAAAGCAGAACCCAACAAATCACACACTCCACATGAATTTAGCCTCAATGGTTGGCAGCTGGATACCGACCCTACAAAGCAAAACCTGACATGACCAACTTCACAATTAGCCTCAATGGTTGGCAGCTGGATACCAACCCTGCAAAGCAAAACCCACAATTGGCCTCAATGGTCATCAGCTCCATACCAACTCTGCAACCTGATGTGTATGTAGCAGCAACCTGCTAAGATTGCTGCAATGATACAAAGGCTCCATATGGCTGAGTGTGAAGTTGTTTCTCCATGCAGATCAGTCTCCTACTCTGACGTAAATAATAATATTGTAGCTCACTTAGAAACCAGCTTGGCATGTAGATCCATTTCAGAGCTCCCATTCACAATGAGCCCTGCAAGCTCTCCAGAGATGGAAAAGGTCACTAATTTGTTCAGGTAAATTCAACCTTCAAGATGTATATCATAAAGCAACAAAGGCTGATGAATGCCACATGATGTATATGTATATGTCCATATTGTGTAATTTTTGTTCAGGAGCTGAGATTGGGACGGTTTGGCATTTATAGAACCAACTGAAGACTATGGAAAGCCAGAACTCAAAGCAAAAGGAGAAGAAAGAGTTGCAGGATTCAAGTGAGAACTGCAGCCTCAATCTTAAGCAGAAGGAGAAAGATCAGTTGCAACTGCAGAAGGTTGCAGAGTCTGAGAAGCAGCAGCTAAGGGGAAGAGTGTACAACTGGTAAGTCACCTAATCAGCCTTCTTTCAGGCCCACCTAATTAAGCTTTTGATGTAATTAAGAAGCTATATTGGTCTGCAGTAATCAGCTCTTCATCTTCAATTTGTGCAATCGGTCAATATCTTGATGCACATGATCATATAGTAGTAGCAATATACATCTTGGCATGTGAGGAAAGATTAACTAATTATACTGAGAATAATCAATTGATAAAAGATTGATTAGACTGAGTGCACATGTATGCATTAGTACTAATTTGTTGTTCCTTTTTTTATTGTGCAAAGTTTGAACATCATGATTCTAGACTGATCCAAATTACAAGTTTTGCTTAATTACACTAATTTTTGTGGGTTTGATCAAGTTGGAGAGATCTGGAACAATGAGCAAGACTTCTTCGAGTGTTAATCACAACAAAGCCAGCAGCAACTCTGCAACAGCTGTGACTACAGTGCGTGGCCCATCAAATGGGAAGAAAGGTTCTAAGAAATCAAAGTCTAAGACCCAGTGCAAAACTGATGATAAATTCAATGTGGAGGATGCCCTTGTTTTCATCAATGAGAAGGGCCCAGCTAGAAAGAAAGCAAATGAAGGTCCCCAGGGAAGTTATTTTTTTCTTGCTGCTGGCATCTCAGTTGTCCTGATTTCCATTTTCATTGCAATTTTCATTATTGGCTCAGGAGCTTTACTGAACTGATGATGATTCCACAGTCAATAAATAGAGATATCAGAAGAACTACTGTTTGGTTTTTCTAGGAAACACTCATGAATTCCCACTGAAATCAAACAACCCAACCAAAAAAACAAAACCCCATTCACAAGTTCATCATTTGCGTCAGTACTACAAGCTTGCTCCACAGAAAACTCTCAATCGCTCACTCACTCCCCCACATGAAAACATCATCCGGAGCAGCAATTTCGAGACTTTGGAGAACTGATTGCTTCTCAGAAAAAGTTAAGGACCTGCAGAATGTGAAGAACAGAACAAGAACGAGAACAACGAGAACGAGAACAACAACAATAAGAACAACAAGAGAGTTTTTGCAGGTGCTGAGATACCTGTCGATTCTTTTGCGGAGCTTCAGCAAGAACCTCTCATTGTCCTCTTCCGTGGCTTGCAGAAGTCTGTCGATGATCTGCTGCCGCTCCTCGAACCCAAAGGTGCGCACGTCCACTTCCTCGTGCACGATTTTGCTGCCCAGCGCCTTCTGCATGAGAGCCGTGTGCAGGCGGTCGTAAGTGGGGAGCTTCTCCAGCGCTGCCCACTTGAGCGCTTCCTCATCGTCGCCGTCTTCTCTCCTCGACTGCGCGGAATTCCTGCCGAACACGTTCTCTGGGCCCAGTCCCCAGTTCCGGGAGCCCGTGGCTGACGACCTTCTCGCGCTGGCTCGATGTCCCCACGGATCGATCCCCTCCAACGGAACCGCAGACGCCATTGCTGCTGCTGCGCCTCGTCTTCTTCTTCTTCTTCACAACACCACACCAGTCCTGTTTCCTTCAAGCCACTCCCGGTCACTACTGTCCTCCGAGCAAATTTCCAAAATCGCCTGCTGCTGCTGCTGCTGCTGCTGCTGCTGCTCCTCCTCCTCCTCCTCCTGCGACTGTTGCTGCTGTTCTTCTCCTTCCTCTTTCTCTAAAAAACCCTTTTCCTCTGCACCAGACAAGCCCAGGAAATTCCTGCAAATCAGAGCAAAACACACACGCACACACACCTGACTTTCAAGAGACTCCCTCGACAACCAGAACCTGAAATTGTCCCCGAACTGCGGAAGGTCTGGCAACTTTCTCTCCGGCAAAAAAAGGGCTCAAAATCACACAGAGTTTTTTGCGCAGATTCTGCAAGCTCTCAAACAAACAGGAATTGGGCAAGACTGAAGCTAAGCATGCAGCTGAAAGAAACTGAGAAAAGGGGAGGAGCTAAAACAAGAAGGGAGAAAAACAGACTGACTGAAGAGCAAACTCACAAGACTCTCTCTACCTACCAAAAACACCATCAAATCAACAACCCATTCTTCTTTCCTCCTCTCAAAAACCCAACAAACAACTAACCCATTTCTCCACCCATCACCACCACCACCACTACAAAAAAACACAACCCAAATCTTAACTTGCAATGAAATTCATACTTCCAACTCTCTCCATAAAACCCACAACCCAGAAAACAAAACCAAACCAAACCAATAACAACTACAACAATTTTGAAGTTGAGCTACAAGAGCTTAAGTACCCAGTGAGCTGAAGAATCTGGAAATGGGAAAAGCATGTCAGTCATGAACCTGCCAGCATGCCGAGAGATAGATGAGGAAGGAATCTTGTAATGTCTATAGCAAGGGATGAACATGAAAAAGAAAAGAAAGAAAATGAGAAATGTGTGTGTGTGTGTGTGTGTGTGTGTGTTGAGGAGGAGATCAGAGGGGGAGGAGCAAGAAGCTCCAGAGTCCAGTGCCTCACAAAGAAAAGTTGATGGCAATGGAGAGAGAGTACTATATACTCTGGTCAGGAGTGGTTGTGGCTTCCTTTCATGAAGAACAAACTAGGTACTAGTCTTTTTATTCTTCTTCTTCTTATTATTATTATTATTATGGTTAAGTTATCACCAGAGTACTTTTTCAGGTTTGGCAGTAATCAAATTATTTTTGGAAATATCAATTTTTATTTTGTAATTAAAAAAACATTAGTTTGAAAAAACTTTAATTTAAATTTAAGGAAATTATAAAGGAGGGAAAAAAAACATTTAATTGGTCTCATTATTATGTTAGAGGTTTAGAGTCCAAGAAACCTGCCAAAGAAGCTGCCTATTTATTGATTGCTGAAATTATATATATATATATGTGTGTGTGTGTGTGTGTGTGTGTATTTATTTATTTAAAAACTACCAAAGTGGATTTTGAAAAATAAAAATAATTATTCAACACCCAGAGTACAGATTTTTTTTCCCCCTGAATAGTGTTTTTTTTTTCTTCTTTTTTTCCTGCCCCCTTTTTCCAAAAGTTCTATGTTCCAAAAGCATCTAATGCTCAAAAGAAAAAAGAAAAAAAAAGCGATATAATAAGGATCTCTGTTTTCTTTGTTATGGATGTTGGGTGTGGGTGGGAGGGAGGGACCCATTTGACATCACTGCTGACCCTAATTTTGGACCTATTCAATTGATTTTAATTTTAATTTTAAATGAAAGAAATGGCCCAAAGATTTTTGAAGAAAAAAAATTAAAAAATTGCTGGACTTTTATGGTATGCTCTAGAAGATATCTGGTCTGTAAACATAGAAGGAAGTATGCTTAAATTTTTTTAAACTTTTATATCTGGGTTTATAGATGAACTTTTGGCTATATCTTCTTGTCTACAACCATCACTTTGGCTACATCACAATATTGAAGGAAACAAAGCATTATTATTGGCTATTGAATTGACACGGATTAATTGCTATTGTAGCTATAGCTATTTTATGGCCATTACCATAGCCCTCAATCCAATCGGATTTTGCAATTAACCACTGAGAATTTATATATTTTCAGAACTTTAGCTTGCAATTAACCACTGAATAATTTATATATTTTTAGAACTTTAGTTTCTAGCACATAGGTTTTGAACTCTGAAGTTTTCAGCATGTTAGGAACACTGTTTCTTTCTTGGTACAAAATCTCGGCAAAATGAGAAAAATAAAAACCAAAAGCGAATATTCTGTCTCAAAAGTCCCTTTAACTGAAAAAAGATCATCAAATTTAGGGGAAAAAAACTTGATTTTATTTATTTTTTAATCACATTTGGATACCAGTTTTAGTTCCATAGCATTTTTAACTTGTTTTTAAAATATTTGGACAAGTTCTAAAAACCTGTGGTCATCTAATGCTAAATCCATTCTTGCGTCACTAGCCAGTGACACAACAACATGACTGGTTAGGAATATAAAATATTGTTAACAAGAAAGAAGTAGGTCAAAATGTGTCTTCTATACCTGGTCACCCAATTTGTCTATGGAGGAGTGTCAAAATTACATGTTTGAACTTTGCACCTCTCTGGCCTAGAGTTCAAATCCAATAGAGAAATCACTTCTAGGGGAAGTGCCTTGGACCTGCACAGAAGAGCACAAGACTTTCGTTTTGCTTGATCTTTCTAAAATTTTCAACACTACATATTTATATATACAAATGGGTTGACAATTTTTCAAACATTTGAAATTTGTTTTGTAAGTGCCAAAGCTGTTCATGTACTACTACAGTAATTGTATATATAACTGTAATAACTTTTGCTCAAACAAGTTTTTATATTATCGAAATACATTCCAATCTTCAGCTTTTGCTATGGTTGAGCAAGAGGGGCATTTCTCAATGTGTTTGCAGGTAGCAATAACAACACTGTCCGTGATCATTTCTTTGTCATAGTACCCCACCTATAGAGGGGATACTATGACAATTTATGACAAATTTTTCACTAGTCTAGATAATATTTTTTTTATATTTAATTTTGAGCACAACAAGCAGACCTAACCTGACAAGGGGTTGGCATGCCCCCAAGGTCAAGCTCATTGGCAGAGGGCTGGCAGGAGTTTCACCTACACACCACTAGGTTTGAACTTGGGATCTTTTTTTGAGGTCCCAGAATGGGCTATAGGCTACCAGCAATCAATCCATCACATCTGGGGTGACTAGCCTACATTTAGTTGAGGATTCCAGAATGTTTTCACAATTGGAAGAATGTTCCATTTTAACCACAATTTTGTGGCCAAAGCCATTCTAGCTCACCTATTCTTGGGACCACTTCTCCCACAACAATAAAGAGTACACACATCACATTGACATCACAAATAAAGGCATGTGATATATTGGTTGGCATGGGGTTGCTGACTTTTGTTTCTAGGTAGGTTGTGGGCAAGGGAATTATAAGCCTTGTGGAGTTGAATTTTTGTAATCTTATGAAAAAAACTTGTCATTACACTTCATTGATCTATATTCTTTGGCAATTGAGCTCTTGTGTCTCCTTTGTCCAACATTCTCGTCATTGCTTTATTCTTGTCCTCACCCAATGTGTCTTGGCATTGAAAGCTTATTATTATCATCACCCACTAAGTTTAGCTTCTTCTTATTAGTAATCATTTTTGTCATGTTATCTGTTCAGCTTCTTTATAACATCATTGTCCTCTCTTCTCATTCCCTCTCTTTTCTTCAGCTTCTCATTTTTTTACTAGGCTACCCACCTTCTTTCTAATTTTCTACATCTTTACCATCCCTGGAGGAATTGAAGTATATTCATTAAATGCTGTTTTTTTTTCCCTCAAAATCAGCTTCTCGCACTGCCTGCCAGAAGTTCTAGAAATTTGTTTGATATAATTACTGACAGCTAGCCCTGAGATTCGCCTATTGTGTGCCTAAGAGCATCTCCACCAGTGCTCAGTACGTGACGCTGCACTGAAAATCTTGGATGAGGTGTAGGAGTCAAATCTAGTGGATTCGCTGGAAGGCTGTTGTGACCCTGGCAACAATTCATAGCTTTCAGAGCCTAGGAGGAGCCCTGAACCAGTGAAATCGTATTTTTTGACTGATACCTATTATTTCTGCTTGGTTAGAGAGTTTGATTGGTCCAGATGGGTTGCTATTAGTAATCTCCCACCTATTTGCAGTCCCAATTTCAGTTTTATGGGTGCGATTCGAAAAAATTAATTCATTAAAACTTGGATGTGAAAAATACTTTTTCAGGGTCAGGGGCCTGAGTACCCCTAGAGATGCTCCAAGTAATGCACAATTTACTTAGCTTTTTTTCCCCCACCTCAACTGTAAGAATTTCCAAATATTTATATATTTATTGCCAAAGTGAAAAAAATGAAAAACAAAGATATTTATCAAGAAAATGTGAGAATGATAAGGTAGTCCTTCCCATCGATGCTCTCATTTTCCCTCTCATTCTCATTTCCTTATCCTTTTTCATCACATTTATTTATTTATTTATTTATTCATACATTGTCCTTATCATTGTATCTAAATTGTAAAGACCTACTCTGAATTTTTTTTAGTGTAATTGAATGGCATGTTTTATCAAGCATATTTTTTCCTCCATTTTAAACTGTGTCCCCCCTTTTTTTTTCCAATTGTTTTCCCATGATACCAAGTTTTACTGAGCATAAAACCATGATAACATAAAACCCAGCAAAACTTGGTATCATTGCAAAATTGGGTTTCACTGAGCATATAGCCACAATAACACTTATGCTCAGTACAACCCAAGGCCATGGGCTTTTCCGTGATCGGGCCCATGCCCAATTATTCCACCTTGTGTGAGCCCTTCTTCCAGTAAAAAGCCTTGGACTTTACCTTACACTTTGTCATCACGTATAGTTCGTTAGAGGGTACTATAGGAGACAGCACTAGTTTTCTTTGCATCAACCACCTATCCAACAATTAGGTATCACAATGAACTGTTTTGTCCCCTCTTCAGTTTTTGCCCTCATTCTACTTATATGTTTGGAACTGGGCTTTCTTCTTCCCTGGAAGGCTGTTGGTATATGATCCTTCATAATATTATGTAGCCTAGGGTCAGTTTCCACATTGACAAAACAAATTTTTTTTTTTTTTTTTTTCAAGAAATGAATT
>Ga0116227_10011332_pt1 | contig 15019 bp, 11 predicted proteins | sample S1TSphgellanicum_FD_89693 | JGI IMG/M metagenome (GOLD analysis project Ga0116227, IMG submission 89693) | Host-associated microbial communities from peat moss isolated from Minnesota, USA - S1T2_Fb - Sphagnum magellanicum MG | ecosystem: Host-associated > Plants > Peat moss > Unclassified... | reverse complement strand
ATATACGTAGCAACCAAGCTTGGCCGCCGGGGTGATAATGGCAATGGTTGGCCGCAAAACTTTACTTATGATGCGATGAAAAAGCAAGTTGAAGACTCACTGGAGCATCTTCAACTCTCACAGCTATTTTTAGAGCAGTTGCATTGTATCCCTACCGAAGAAATGCGTGCCGGTAAAGTATTCGATAATCTGCGCAAGCTAAAGCAACAGGGCCTGATAGCGCATTTTGGCGCCAGTGTTGAAACATCCGAAGAAGCGTTGATGTGTTTGGAGCAGGAAGGTTTGGCTTCGTTACAGATCATCTTTAACCTATTCAGGCAGCATGTGGCTGATGAAGTCTTCGCGAAAGCTAAAGAAAAGAACGTGGCTATTATCGTACGTGTACCTTTAGCAAGTGGCTTGTTATCTGGAAAGTTTGAAGAGAAAACTAAATTCGCTTTGAACGACCATCGTAACTTTAACGCCAATGGCGAATCCTTTAACGCTGGGGAAACCTTCTCCGGGATTGATTTTAAAGAAGGTGTTCGCTTAGCCAACAAAATAAAAGGCATGTTACCCGATAGCCGTATGCCACAATGGGCAATTCGCTGGATATTAGATCATCCGGAAGTTACCACTGTTATACCTGGTGCAAGCCGCGTTACGCAGGTTTATGCTAATATCGAAGCATCTGATCTGAAAAACCTTTCGCCAGAAATCCATCAGGAACTACGCAAACTTTATGATGATGAAATACATGCCCAAATAAGAGGCCATTATTAATATCGAATGAAACGCTTATTGGTACTTTGCTTGCTGTTATGTACAACCACTTTAATGGCTCAGGTAAAAGTAACCATACGTATTTTAGGTGTGCCTGCCCAATCAAAAGCACCCAATGATATTTTCCTTGCAGGGAGTTTTAACAATTGGAACCCCCAGGATAACAATTGGCGCTTATTAAACGATGATAACGTAATGTACAATCGTACATTTACTTTAGCACCCGGTAATTACGAATACAAGTTTACCCGCGGTGGCTGGCCTACTGTGGAATGCGGCAGTAAAGGTACCGATATTGAAAACCGTCAAATTCACATAACTCACGATACTACTATCACTACCAAAATTATCGAGTGGAAAGATAATTATCCCGATTTAATCGCCAAAATTCATACCGCCAGCAAAAATGTACACATACTAAGTGATGCTTTTGATATGCCACAATTGGGCAAACAGCGCCGCATCTGGATTTATCTACCTTCTGATTATGAAACATCCAAAAAGAAATACCCCGTTATTTACATGCACGATGGTCAAAACCTGTTCGATGAGTTTACAGGAAATTTTGGTGAATGGGGCATTGATGAGTTTTTAGATAGCCTTAAACTTGACCAACAACAATTCATTGTAATAGGCATTGATAATGGCGAAACTGAACGTATGGCAGAGTATAGCCCTTACGATTCTCAATATGCTAAAGCTAAAGGCGATGCCTATAGTAGCTTTTTGATAGAAACCTTAAAGCCTTATATCGACATGCATTACCGGACATTTAAAGATGCCAGACATACCACTATTGCCGGCAGTTCGATGGGTGGTTTGATCAGCATGTACGCTGCTTTAAAGTATCCTAAAGTATTTGGCAATGCCAGTATTTTTTCTCCAGCGTTTTGGGTTAACCAGCCGATATACGATTATGCCAAACTACAAGCTGTTAAATCTTCCCGCTATTATTTTGTATGTGGAGATCTGGAAAGCAATAAAGAAATCAGTGATATGAATAGGATGGCTACTGTATTAATCAACAAAGGTTTACCTGCTAAAAGCATTCCGGTTGTAATCATAAAAGGTGCCAAACATAACGAACAACAGTGGAATACTGACTTCCCCGATTTTTATAAATGGCTTGTTCAAGGCTTTTGACATTGCAGCAACTTACTAAATAAGTTAGTTTGAATACTACTGCTTATATTTGTATAGGCAGGCCATGGAAACTCAACCCAATAACATTCAACGTAAAATAATCCATATTGATATGGACGCCTTTTACGCGTCGGTTGAGCAGCGCGATAACGAGGAATATCGTGGCAAAGCCCTTGTTGTAGGTGGTTCGCCAGAGGGGCGTGGCGGTGTGGTATCTACCGCCAGTTATGAGGCCCGTAAGTTTGGTGTGCGATCGGCGATGCCATCAAAAACTGCATTAAGGCTTTGTCCGCATGCTATATTTGTAAGGCCACGCTTTGATGCCTACAAAGAAGCATCGCGACACATCCGCGAGATCTTTAGCCGCTACACCGATCTGATCGAACCGCTTTCGCTGGATGAAGCTTATTTGGATGTAACCGAAGATAAACTTAATATAGGCTCGGCTATCGAAATTGCCAGGCAAATTAAACAAGCAATTAAAGATGAACTTAACCTAACTGCCTCGGCAGGTGTATCGGTAAACAAATTTGTAGCCAAAATAGCTTCGGATATGAATAAGCCCGATGGCTTAAAATTCATTGGCCCATCTGCTATTGAGAATTTCATGGAGATTCTGCCCGTCGAAAAGTTTTTCGGCGTAGGCAAGGTAACCGCCGAGAAAATGAAGAAAATGGGCTTGCATACCGGTGCCGATCTGAAGAAGCTATCCGAAGATGAAATGCATCGCCATTTCGGAAAATCAGGTCGGTTTTATTTTAAGATCATTCGCGGCATTGATAACCGCGAAGTACAGCCTCATCGCGAAACCAAATCCTTAGGAGCCGAAGATACCTTTCCTTACGATCTAACTACCCTGGATGAAATGTACGCTGAGCTGGATAAAATAGCCATTACAGTAGTTAATCGTTTACAACGTTATGAGTTAAAGGGCCGTACTGTAACCCTCAAAGTGAAATATAGCGATTTTAAACAGATCACCCGCAACCAGTCATTCCCCTCTCCCATTAGCGATCTGGAAGCCATAGTAGCTACCTCGAAACAGCTATTGGCCGCAAGTTTTGAGGATGAGCAAAAGATAAGACTGCTAGGTATCTCATTATCAAATTTTGGCGAAGCGATTCCCCGCCAAAAACAGGATAAAGATACCGGGCAACTGGAATTATTCGACTAATATCAATTTGTTCGTATCGCCTCTACAGGGTCAAGTTTCGAAGCAAAATAAGCGGGTACTATTCCGGATATGATACCGATGATGATAGAAATACCAAGCCCCAGCATAACATTTTTAAGGTATAAAACTATCGTAAAATCAAAGGCCGCTTTAACGCCGATAGTTCCTGCGTACACCAACCCCAACCCTATAGCCCCACCCATTAAACAAAGCAATATAGCTTCTATTAAAAACTGAAGCATAATAAAGTAGCCCTTTGCCCCAAGCGACATTTGAATACCAATAATATTGGTACGTTCCTTAACAGAAACAAACATGATGTTGGCGATACCAAAACCACCAACCAATATCGAAAACCCACCAATTATCCAGCCGGCTACATTAATAATACCAAATAACGAGTCGATTTGATTAGAGATCAGCGTTGATTTATTCAGCGCGAAATTATCATCAGTGCCAGGATTTAAACGGCGTATCGATCTCATCAAGCCCATCAGTTCACTTTCTACCGCGTCGCTCGGGATGCCGTCTTTACCACGCACTACAATTTGTGGGTTATACTTTTCATTCTGAACATCGATCATATTATGTGCAAAATTGAGCGGCAACACTATACTTTTATCCGGCGATATCCCTAATTGATCCTCGCCTTCTTTAGCGTATACACCAACAATAGTTACGCTCCGTCCAAGCACTTTAATTTCTTTACCTATGGCTACACTGGCATCGTTAAACAAACCTTCGGCCACATCATTACCGATCAGTACAACTGGTGCGCCGGTTCGGGTTTCAATATCCGTAAAGTACCTCCCTTCCTGATAATCATGGCTCCAGGTTTTATCGTAATCACCCAATACAATGTTCACATCAACATTATTGATCACATTACTTTGATACTTTAAGGTACGGCTACTTAAACTAAGCTCATATGATACACCTTGTGCGGTTTGTACTCGTTTTTGCAGCTCATTATAATCCCTAATCTTAGGTACCGGCCTTTGTATGTATTTCCACCAGGGATAATCGTTACCAAATGTCCACGGCCATTTTTGCACAAAAATACTATTGGTACCCAGCTTATTAACACTGGTTTGCAAGTTATCGCGCAAAGTATCTACCGCCGAAAACACGGCGATGATGGTAAAAATACCTATTGTAATACCTAACAGCGATAATATGGTACGCAACTTATTTTGCCTGAGCGCGTCGAAGGCAAAAATGAAACTTTCGCGAAATAGCTTTAAGAATATCATACTACCAATTTAGACACCGGATATGCAATTGAGTTACAGCAAATATGAAATAATTATTGAAGTAAGATTTAAGTATTGAGATATGAGAAAATAACTTCATTAACTATACTAACCAACATCGGGGGGGGATATTGTAAGATTTTATCAACCTTCACAATCTACACGCGTTATTCCGAGCGATAACGTGGACAACCAACCATTGGGGAGTTCATTAATATCATTGAAAATAACACTCATTAATAATCCCCTACTAATGTAAGTCGATGTTTTAATTTTTACCGATAATTAATTATGGGGGAAATTGTAAGATTAAAATCGACCGTTATTCACTCTCCTATTCCTGATCTCATTCTCTACAAGATACGAAAAAACCTTCGCATGCACAACAAAAAAGCCCCTCTGTAACAGAAGGGCTTTAATATTCAGAGGAAATAAATTCTGATTAGTATTTATAAGTTTTGGTAACTGTAGTAGTTGTAGTAGATTTTGGTTTAACATAAACAACCTTTGGTTTACGTGGGTGAGCACGGCGATAAGCTTGTCTTTTACGCAGGTTCGATCTGTCTTTAGCATCCCCAATTACATATCCGCCACCGGCACCTAAACCTGCACCAATTAAAGCCCCACCAACATTATGGCCAATTAAACCACCTACAACCGCACCACCGGCACCACCAATAATAGCGCCTTTGGCCCTGTTACTCATTTTACGGTGTGTAGTTGTAGTTTGCGCATTTGCAATATTGCTGCCTGCTATAACAAATGTTAAAAACAGGGTTACACTCATCATATAGTTTTTCATCGTTCTGTATTTTTAGTTTTTTGCCGGGTTATGCCCGATACTTATCAATATGCAAAAGGCCTGCCATATCACAATTACATTACAACTAAGCTATTATCATTCATTTATGATATAAATATTAACCCATAATTAATTCCAGATCAATTTCAGTGTATATAAAACAGAGCATTGTTTACTAATTGATCATTTAAACCACCTTACAGTCGCTTAAGCTAAATGACATTATACAGATGTTAATACTGAACAATTTGCCAACCTTTAATGTTAGATATCAAAACCAAATTCATTTTATATGAGTACTGCAACATTCAAAACAACATTCGCCATCGGGAACGATCTTACCGTTAACCGCCTGGGCTATGGCGCTATGCGCATCACAGGAGAAGGTATTTGGGGCCCGCCAAAAGATAAAGCCGAAGCTATTCGTGTACTTAAACGTGCCGTTGAACTGGGCGTAAACTTTATTGATACTGCCGATAGCTACGGTCCGTATGTATCCGAAGAGTTAATTGCCGAAGCTTTACACCCTTACAAACAAGATCTTGTTATTGCAACCAAAGGTGGTTTACTACGCACCGGCCCTAACGAATGGCCAATCGACTCAAGCCCTAAACATTTACAGGAAGCTTTAGAAGGCAGTTTAAAACGCCTTAAACTTGAACAGATCGACCTTTACCAACTTCACCGCATTGATCCTAAGGTAGAAATTGGCGAAACCTTCGCCTTTTTACAAAAAGCACAGCAAGAAGGTAAGATCAAGCATATCGGTCTTTCCGAAGTTCATGTTGGCGAGATCAAACAAGCTCAGGAATTTTTCGAGGTCGTATCAGTACAAAATATGTACAGCGTTGATAACCGCAAATGGGAAACTGAATTACAATATTGCAAGGACAATGATATTGCTTTCATCCCATGGTTCCCGCTTAACGCAGGTAATGTAAAAGGTTTAGAGGCTATTCAGGCTGTAGCCGACAGGCATGGCGCTACAACCCATCAGGTTGCTCTGCACTGGTTGTTACAACATGCGCCAAACATTTTGCTGATCCCCGGAACATCGAGCGTGGCTCACTTAGAAGAAAATATGAAAGCCGCAGATTTAGTGCTAACCGTTGCCGATTTGGACGAGTTAGATAGGATCGCAGGGTAAATTTTATATCTCTTCTTTCGGCATGCCGAACTTGTTTTCAGCATAATGACATATAAAAAGGAAAAGCCCGGCAAATTGCCGGGCTTTTCCTTTTTATATAAATTCAGATTACTGATTATTTCTGCCCAATATTCCGGCAAATTTACCTTCGTATTCTTTCAACTCCGCGGCGTATTTATTGCTAAGCGCAGTTTGGTTATTTTGCTTGGTAATGTTCATCATCGAGTTGATCAACGATACTCCATATTGAATTTCCTGAACATTTAAACCAGCTCCATTACTTTCCAACAAAGTATAATCATAATTCAGTTGGTCAACAACATAATCATTAATGCTTGTCATCATTTTATTGGCATTAGCAACATCATGCACCTCGTACAAGGTTTGAGCCAAATAATTTTTACGTAACGCAACAGTAATATCCGGGTAAATATCAGGCATTACATCCAGGTATTTATGGATAGCATTTGCTGCCAGATCATGGTGACCTTCGATCATCAAGTTTTGCGATAGGTTAACAAACATAGATAGTATCACCGGGTAGAACATGTTGGTAGACTCATGATCTAAATAGGTAGCATTTTTCATGTTACCCCATTTCAACTTGTTCATCACGTTGTTATACATCACCATGGTGTTGGTTTTATCCACATCACGGGCAGCGGTATCTGTTTTAAAAGGCATTAAGTGATATGTAAAACCTTCTTTATACAGATATTGCTGTAAGCCTATCATATTATCATTACCTACAGTAATGGCAAAATAAACAGGGCGTTTCCAGTTATTGTGGGCCAATATATCAATCATGGCTAAGTTATCCTTAGTTACATAGTTTGATGTATATTTCCAATCCATAACCGGAGCTATTTTATCTTTTTGATTAGCCGGGATAACACCATTCTTAATTACATCATCAGGGTTGATGGTGATCTTAAAGTTTTTAGTAGGCAAATAATTCAAAGTTTCGCCACTTTGGTATTCAACCTTAGCACGGCTATCGTCAGATGTGATGAAATCAAAAACATCCTTCAACTCAACCGAACCTGGTAGTTTTGAATCATTGTAATAAATGATATCGCGTATTCCCAAAGCAAACTTCTCATCAGGCATGGTAATAGGCAATGGCTCAGATTCATTCATCTTGTGCTTCATACCACGGATATACCAATCGGTACCCAACAAGCTCAGGTTAACGATACGCACATCCGGGCGAATACCTTCAACTTCCTGATCGTACCATAGCGAATACGTATCATTATCACCATAGGTAAACAAAATGGCATTTGGCGCGCAACTCATCAAATAGTTGTAAGCCATATCATGCGGCGTCCACTTGGTTGACCTGTCGTGACCTTTCCATTCTTTACTCGCCATCAAAACCGGGGCAGCTAACAAACATACACCAGTAGCAATGATGCCCGATAATTGAGGGTTCTTAACAGCTTTACGTAATAGATCAGCAATAGCAATAACACCTAAACCGATCCAAATCGCAAAAGCGTAGAACGAACTCACGTAAGAATAATCGCGCTCACGTGGCTGTAACGGTGGCTGGTTAACGTATAAAATAATAGCTAATCCGGTAAAGAAGAATAGTAATGCAACTACCAACGCATAACGTCTGTTGCGGTTAACATGGTAAAAGAAACCAAATAAACCAATAATTAGCGGTAAGCCGTATAAAGGCGCGTAGTTTTTATTTTCTAAGATGGATTTTGGTAAATGTTTGCCGCCATCAAAAAAGCCGGTAGTCCAGTTACCATCAATGGCAGTCATGTTGCTTTGTCCGTCCATATCATTGTAACGGCCAACATAGTTCCACAAAAAGTACCTTACATACATTTGGTAGATCTGCCAGCTGAACAGAAATTTAATATTTTCAGCCATACCAGCCTGCTGTCCATCGCGCATCTGTAACCAATCGCGGTAAAATTGCGGGTGATCACCTTCCTGGTCATAAATACGTGGTAACAAGGTATTGCGCTCGTATGGTATAGAGTATTTTGTGCTGGCAACTTCGTATTGAGTTTTACCCTTACGGTAGATAGGGCTCCCGTTATTTTTCAAGGCAGCAGCTTCTTCACCACTAATATCAGCTTGTTTCGAATCAAAATACTGCCCGTAAACCAAAGGCCTGTCGCCGTATTGATCGCGGTTCAAGTAGCTTAATAATGAGAAAGCATTGTTAGGATCGGTATTGTTCAGGTTAGGATCAGCAGTAGCACGGATCGGGATGTAAGCGAACGAGCTGTATCCCAAATAAATAAAAGCCACACAAATAAAAGCAAGGTTCATGGTTGGCTTATTTTTGCGAATACTATATAGTATTGCATAAACAATGGCTCCTATCAAAATCACAAAGAAAACAATAGAACCTGTACCGAAGCCCATTTTTAAATAGTTCACAAAGAACAGATCGAAATAGGCAGAGAATTTAACCGTGTATTGAATGATACCGAACTGCACAAAAAGCAACAAGGCAACACCTTTTAAAATAGCGATAATGGTATTTTTGCCATCAATAACTTTACCACGGCGTAAGTAATAAACCAACGCGATAGCCGGGATGGTTACCAAGTTCAACAAGTGAATGCCGATTGAAAGGCCCATCACATAAGCGATAAATACGATCCATTTATCAGCACCAGGCTCATCTGCATGGGCATCCCATTTTAAAGCACCCCAAAATACAACAGCTGTACACAAAGTTGAGGTTGACCATACAATGGTTTCAACAGCCGAGAACCAAAAAGTATCCGAAAAAGCGAAAGCCAACGCACCTACCAAACCTGCGCCCATAATTAATATGGTACGTGGTTGCTCGGCAACATCGTTAGTTTTAGCGGTTAGCTTTTTAGCCAGCGCTGTGATTGTCCAAAACAAGAACATTACCGTTGCCGAACTTGTAATAGCCGTGCCAAAATTTGTCCAAAACGGAACTTTAGCATTGTTGCCCATTGATAAAAGCGAGAATGCTTTTTCTATCATGGCGAACAATGGATAACCTGGCTGGTGCGATACCTGTAATCTGAAAGCACAGGAAATAAACTCGCCGCAATCCCAAAAACTTACGGATGGTTCTAAAGTTAGATAATAGGTAACTGCCGCTATAACAAAGCAAAGCCAGCCCAATAGATTATTTAGTCTGTTGTATTGCATAGCTTTTTCAGGAAATAGAAAATATCATGTGAAGGTTTATAAAGTACAATTATTGTTGTGCCGGTGGCGGCGTTTGGTGCGTTTGGTTAACAGGCGTATAATCAGGTAAGTCCGAAGCGTGTTGCGCAGCAGGCGGTGTTACCGGCGGAGCCTGATAAATAGGAGGCGCAGGTGGTGGCGGAGGTGTTTGATTAACCGGCGGCTGAGCATCAGTTTTGCTGCCATCGGTAGCATCTTTAAACTCTTTTATACCCTGACCAAGGCCACGGGCCAATTCAGGCAATTTTTTACCACCAAATAATACCAGGGCAGCTACCAATATCAGGGTAATATCGCCAGGGCTCAGAAATAATAATGTTGAACTTAACATATCAATAAAATTAAAAAGAATTAATAACAATAAACCATGTCCGCAAAAAACGAAACGTTATAATTGTTCGCAAAGATATGGCTAAAAAATAAAGTATCCGAATTTGAATAAAATTAGCCAAAGGTTTATAAACGGTGCATTCATGTATAACGGCAAATATAGTAAGCGTGTTGTATTTGGTTGGATAAAATTTGCGGTTTAACAGATTTTAACAATAGTTAAATACTTAATATAAAGCTAAACCCCTTCCCTGGCAGAAGTTGGCCCTTTGCCCTTCTTCAAAGTAATTACCGTAACCTCCGGCCAAATACCCAATCTTCCTGAAAATGCCAGAAAGCCGAAGCCTCTGTTAACATACAAATAACGTTTATTATGGTTCGCTAAACCTGCCCAATCCAGATAGCGGTATTTAACCGGGCTCCACCTAAAGCCGGGAACCTCTACCCCAAACTGTGCGCCATGGGTATGACCCGATAAGGTTAAATGAATGTGATTAGGGTTATGCATTACCTTTTCTTCCCAATGGGTTGGATCGTGCGATAGCAAAATTTTGAATGCTTTAGGATCAACACCTCGCATAGCTTTATTTAGGTCACCTATCTGGATAAAGCCTTTACCCCAGTTTTGTACACCGATGAGGGAGATTTTTTGGTCATCTTTTACCAGATCAACGTGCTCATCAAGCATCAGCTTATAACCTAATGCTTTATGATGCTCTTTCAATTTCTCCAAATTCGCTTCTTTCTCCGCTTCGCTGTTCCAGCTAATGTAATCGCCGTAGTCATGATTGCCCAAAATAGAAAACTGCCCGAATGGCGCTTTTAGCTGACCAAAACGCTCAATATAAGGTTCAATTTCCCAGGCGGCATTGTTCACCAAATCGCCGGTAAAAACAAATAAGTCGCTCTTTTGGGCCTTCGCCAGATCAATACCTTTTTGCACCGCATGCGCATTATCAAAACTCCCGGAATGAATATCCGATAACTGCGTAATTGTAAAACCATCAAAAGCTTCGGGCAGGTCATCAAAATAAATGGTTTCGCGGTGAACCTTATAATCATACTTCCCTTTAAACATCGCGTAAGCAAATCCCAGGAAGGGAACGGCGGCAACAAGTATAGCCGCCTCACTGATAAAACGGCGACGATCGGGGAAATAAGGTACACTTTGTTGTCCGTCGGACTTTGTAATATTGCTCGCAATCCCATAAATAAACCTACCCAGATCACCAAGCGATAGTACGATCACAAAAAATAGCTTGGTAACAAAAAAAGCCAGAAAGATGCTCAGCATCCACTCGTGAAAAGGTGTCATCCCCCGGGCGGTTTTTAAACTATTTAATCCCAATATAAATACTACCGTTACCCCTACCGAGATCAATAAATATCCCCAGGTAATGATTCGCTTGAGCGGGACAGACTTCCATTGGCCGGAAAAAGTTCTGAGTCCCGAAAAAACATACCAGTCCATTAATAAACTAATAGCTGCTATAATTAATATGAATTTGAGAATGCTACTGCCGTGCATAATTATTTATTGATGTGAACAGTAGCTAAGATAACCTTTAATACCACAGTTATTGATTACTTAGTTTCCAATTCCCAGTAAATGGTATCAAAAAATATCTTGTTCTCGGTAGCAAGCGCCTTGCGTTTGCTCTCAAGCATTTCAATTATCTCCTCTTCAGGAATATCAACCTCTATTGTAAAATAGGCAATGATATTACCTGTTTGGCTGTTTTTGAAATGGTAATGTTTTTTGTTGTCTTCCATGATATGTTTCGGCTTTTTAAATTCTTATTTACGACAACTATATATTTAAATTATATAACTACAACGCTTAATCGCCCGTTATTGTTCCAATATCATTAATTAAACTCCAAGATTTTGAAATATCTCTTGCAACGAAAACTTTGCACCGCAAACATGCTCATCGGCCGCGCCATAGTATATGGTAATGGTATCGCCATCAACAATATGCCCATTAGTAAATACCACATGGCCAAAAAAACCGGTTAACTCATACTCTTCCGTTGGTACCATAATAGGATCAACGCTTCGTGCGATAACTATTGACGGGTCTTGCAGGTCCAGCAAAACCGCGCCTAAACAATAACGATGCTCTGCCGTGGCACCATGATAAATTTCCAACCAGCCCTTTTCAGTTTTAATGGGGGCAGCCCCGGCACCAACGCGTGCACTATCCCAGCTACCGGCACGTGTTCTTACAATACATTGATGATTACCCCAGTGCAAACCATCCGGCGATTGCGCCAACCAAATAAAGTTCCCCCCAATATCTACACTGCTTGGCCGGTGCAGGCAATAAAACATTCCGTTTATTTTCTCCTCAAAAATGGCACAGTCTTTATTATGAGGGGGCAAAATCATCCCTGCCGATTCAAAAGTTTTCCAATCGGTAGTGGTACGCATCCCCACACCTACTCCGCTGGCCGATACCCCGGTAAAGGTTAAATAGAATTTGCCATCCAAATTGGTAACCCGGCAGTCCTCAATACCGAAGGTTTGCAAGGCCCCGGCACCATATAAATAACTGTAACCTTCGGGCTCATAAAATTTCACGCCATCATCACTACAAAGCAAACGCAGGTGCGATAGCGTTGTTAAATAATCTACACCTTTATATCTAACCACGCGGGCATCAGTAGCTATCAGGTCAGCATCGTCCAATGCTATTTCCATTATTTCGGTTTTGCCATCCTCGGTCAATATCGGGAAGGATACGATCACTTCGCTTTGCTCAGGTCGCTCGGCAACACGTACCAGCAACCATATTTTATTATCAAACCTGAACACACCGGGGTTTAACAAACAGGCTATCTTCAAACCTTCCAAACTGGGAATAAGATCTTTGGGTGATAACAACGGATTTTCTGGAAAACGGCGGGCAATGTCTGTCATAGCATACTGTATATATACTATATAAACACAGCCCGGCCAAAATAGGTTTTGATTTTATTTAAACGATTACTACGTCATAAAAAATTGAAAACATCAGATTTATTTCAATTAAACGTTTAATTTTCATTAAAATCAAAATAACAAGAATAAATTAAGAAAATTATCATTCAAAAATCCATTAAAACATAAAAAATAGTCATATTTTATATGTTTTAATCAAAAAAATAAGCAAATTGATAATTTTTATAGGATTTATTTAAACTATTTGTACATTTAGGCATGTTTAGCAGACTTTTTAAGTTTACTTTCTTTTTTCTACTCGCATTTAACCTTAGCACACATGCTTCTCCGGTTGATTTGCACCATGTAGTCTATGTAAAAGAAACTATTACTGCAAAACAACATTCCAATACAACAACGATATCTAAGGGTAGCAACCACTCCAGCATCATCGGGCTTTTAGCAGGCGATAGTGGCGCGGCCCATCTCACATCTCAAAACTACCGCACCACCCATGTAGTTAAAGAAGCGGTATTTTTTAACCAGGTTATTTTTGCAAGCGTAAATTGCTCAAAATACATTTCGCGGAGCAGCGAGGTCAGCTTTTCGCGATTCCGAAAACTGGTCCTATTTCCTTTTCATGCCTTTTGGTAATTTTCTGTAAGTACATCTTTAGTTAATGTAACACCTGTTTTGCTGCTCAATAGCGGCAACATAGTATTTTGCATTCAATCAGCACATGTTTGGGAGTAATCAACCCGCGCAAAAGCATGTTTTATTATGTATTTATTATCAAATCAAACTTTCTAACAGAAAACCCTTATCATGAAAAAATTTCTGCCCTTCTCGTTACTCGTTATCGTAGTAATTCTTGCACTGGTATATCCAGGAACTAAAGTGGCCCCGGCATTGACAACACCTTACGACAAAGCCGACGTTGCCTGGATACTCATTTCTACAGCATTGGTATTGTTAATGACACCCGGCCTTGCCTTTTTTTACGGCGGTATGGTGCGTAAAAAAAACGTAATATCAACCATGCTGCAAAGCTTCATCTGTATGGGATTGATCACCATCATTTGGGTAGTTTTTGGATTTAGCCTTGCATTTGGAGAAGACGTAGGCGGCGCGGGTATTATAGGTAACCCGGCCTCATTTTTCATGATGCAAAATACACTCGGCGTACCATGGGGAACCATCCCGGTAATTCTGTTTGCCATGTTTCAGTTAAAATTCGCGGTTATTACACCAGCGTTAATAACAGGTGCATTTGCCGAGCGGATCCGTTTTAACTCATACCTTATTTTCATCACCCTGTTCATTGTTATCATTTACGCGCCCTTGGCACATGCTACATGGCACTCAAATGGCTACTTCTTTAAAATGGGCGTGTTAGATTTTGCAGGTGGTACCGTTGTACACATGAGCGCGGGTTGGGCAGCTTTAGCATCAGCTTTATACCTTAAAAAACGTAACGAGGTTGAAGAAGTACATACCCCGGCACGCATCAGCTATATCATTTTAGGTACTGGTTTACTATGGTTCGGCTGGTTTGGTTTTAACGCTGGTTCGGCATTAGGTTCAGGCGAATTAGCCGCTACCGCTTTAGCTACTACTACCACCGCATCAGCTGCTGCTGCTATCTCATGGATCTTTTTTGATATCATTCGCGGTAAAAAACCATCGGCTGTGGGCGCATGTATTGGTGCCGTTGTAGGTTTGGTTGCTGTTACCCCGGCCGCGGGTTTTGTAACGGTATCAAGCTCGTTAATCATCGGTATAGTTGCCGCGGTTGTAAGTAACCTGATGGTGATCTGGAGAAGCAAAACCAGCATTGATGATACTTTGGATGTATTCCCTTGCCACGGTGTAGGCGGTATGGTGGGTATGCTTTTAACCGGTGTATTTGCTACTAAGAGCGTTAACAGCGCAGGTGCCGAAGGTTTGATATATGGCGATACCAGCCTGTTTGTGAAACACCTGATAGCCTTGGTTATCGTATCGGTGTTCGCATTTTTTGGCTCGTTATTGTTATTGAAGATTACTGATTTGATCAGTCCGCTACGTGTAACTGCCGAAGAAGAAGTGTTAGGCCTGGATATCAGCCAGCACGACGAAGAGCTCTGATCCGTAAAACGATCGGTTGTTTAGTTTAATTTAGTGAGTAACACCGTGCTCCCGAGGCACGGTGTTTACTATCACATATATTGATTTTGGATATCGGATTTACTGCGTTAATTTCGATGTCTGATGTGGTTATTATTAAGGCATTGTCATGCTGAACTTGT
>Ga0116227_10011331_pt1 | contig 15020 bp, 16 predicted proteins | sample S1TSphgellanicum_FD_89693 | JGI IMG/M metagenome (GOLD analysis project Ga0116227, IMG submission 89693) | Host-associated microbial communities from peat moss isolated from Minnesota, USA - S1T2_Fb - Sphagnum magellanicum MG | ecosystem: Host-associated > Plants > Peat moss > Unclassified... | reverse complement strand
TTCTTTGCATGAAATCCAAATGTCAGGCCGTAAAGGCAGGGAGACCCGATTGTGCCGCAACTGAAGACCCCGCCTGTCGCGACTATCGGCTATGAGAAAAGCCCTCTGCCCGATGTGGTCGCGCGGCTGCAAAACGCGGGCGTCACGCTCCTGATCGACGTGCGCGCGGTCGCCGCCTCGCGCCGACCGGGGTTCTCCAAGACGCTGCTCAGCGGCAGCCTCGGGGAGGGCGGCGTCGACTATCTTCACCTGCGCGACCTCGGCACGCCCAAGTCCGGCCGTATTGCGGCGCGGGCTGGACGCACGGCGGAGATGGCGGAGATTTTCGGCGAGCACTTGCAGACGGCGGCGGCCCAGGGCGCGCTGGCCCACGCCGTGGAGCTGTCGCTGGGCCGCAAGGTCTGCCTGCTCTGCTACGAAGCCGACCCCAGCTGCTGCCACCGCGCCATCGTCGCTGCGGAGATCGTGGCGCGGACGGGGGCGGAGGTGGTCGATCTGTGAGGCGGTGGCGGATCCGATTGGTTTACGCGAAGACAATCGCGGTAGGGGCGCAGCGTAAGCCGCGTCCCTACCGCGATTGAAACCCTAGCCATCGCCTACAAATCCTCGGGTCAACGCCCCGACAATCTGTGCTCTGTCACGCCCAAGGCGTCCGCGAGCCGCATCTTGGCGGAGCCGGGCTTGAGCGCGCGGGGCTGGCTCTCGTGCGGCGCCCAGCCGGTGAGGGAGACGATCTCGAAGGTCGCCGGGATTCGCCCGTCGGGCCGACCGAAGCGCTCCATGTAGATTTCGCACATGCGGGCCAGGACGGCGCGGCTTAGGGGGCGGCGCGGGCGGTCGGTCAGGACGTTGGTCTCGCCCATGGCCCGCAGATCCGCCATCAGCTTCAGAGGGTGGGGGTAGAGCGCGGTCAGGCGGTCCACATCGGCGACGGGAAGCGCAAAGCCCGCCCGTTGCAGCAGCCCGGCTCCATCCAGCCCATCGGCGAAGGGCGACACGCGCGGGCCGGCCCCGCCCGCCACCTCCACCTCGGCCGCCAGCAGCGACTGGCGCAGTTCGTTCAGCGTCGCGCCGCCGAGAAAGGCGCCCAGGAACAGGCCGTCAGGCTTTAAGGCCCGGCGGATCTGGATCAGGGCGCCCACCAGGTCGTTGGTCCAATGCAGCGACAAGAGGCTGACGACCAGGTTCAGACTTTCTGGAGCGAACGGCAGGCGCTCGTCGTCGGCGACCAGCCGTGGCGCCGGCGCCTCTGAGGTCATGACCGTCTTGCAAGCCGCCGCCTCGATCAACATGCCGACGCGCGCTCGAGCGATAGGGTCGGCTTGAAGCGCCGTGGCGAAGGCGCTTGTGGTCGCGTTCAGATCGACGGCGAGGGGAAACTCGCGCAGAATAGTCGAGAGCCGTTCGACGGCGTCCTCGGCGGCGCGGTTCATCAGAAAGTCTGCGGGCTCGGGCAGGCGGGCGGCGCGCTGAAGTCTGTGGCGATGGAGCGCCCGGTCGAAGATCAGGGGAGGGTTGGACATTAAGTTCTCAGATGGCCCAACACCGTGGCGCTTGGAAGCCCATCATCCCTTGCGGGTCGCTTTTGCACGCGGTTTGGACGTGATCTTGCCCCCCACCGGCTTTGACGGCGGCCCTCGTCCCATGACGTCCGGCTTCTCTGCGGAGACGTGGAGCCGGATCGAGTTTCTGGAGGCGCCGGTTTGCGACGGCTGCGGCCTGCCGTTTCCGTATGATCTGGGCGACGGCGCGCGCTGCGCCGCCTGTATGGCCCGCCCGCGGGCGTTCGCGCGGGCGCGGGCGGCCTGCCTTTATGACGAGCAGTCGCGCGATCTGATCTTGAAGCTGAAGCACGCCGACCGCCCCGACCTTGGCCGGCTGTTCGCCCTGTGGCTCTCCCGGGCCGGCGCCGAGTTGATCGCCGAGGCGGACGGCGTCGTGCCTGTGCCCATGCACCGCCGCCGCCTGTTCGCGCGGCGCTATAACCAAGCCGCAGAGATTGCGCGTCCGCTGGCCCGGCTGGCGCGGCGACCCTATCTGCCGGGCGTGCTGATCCGGCGCCGACCCACCGCCAGCCAGGGCGGCAAGTCCGGCCGGGGTCGGCGCGAGAACGTGCGCGCCGCCTTCGCCGCGCCCCAGAGCCAACTGGCCCGCATCCAGGGCGCCCGTCTGCTGCTGATCGACGATGTGCTGACCACCGGGGCGACGGCGGAGGCTTGCGCCAAGGCCTTGCTCGCGGCGGGCGCCCGGTCGGTCGATCTGCTGGCGGTCGCGAGGGTGCGCGAAGTCCATAACGAACTTATATGACTAATCGGATAAGGTGGGCGTGAAGAGCGCCGCCGCTGACAAGGAGCTTTGAACGACCCATGCCGCCCGTCCTGATCTACACCAAACCCTTTTGCCCCTATTGTTCGCGGGCGGTGCAGCTCTTGAAGAAGAAGGACGTGGCGTTCACGGAAATCGACGACGCCGCTTTTGACAAGGCGAAGAAGGCCGAGATGATCGAGAAGTCGAATGGCCGGGCGACCTTTCCGCAAATCTTCATCGGCGACACCCACGTCGGCGGTTGCGACGACTTGATGCGGTTGGAAGGGTCCGGCGCCTTGGACAAGCTGTTGGCCGCATGACCGACACCGTCCGCCTCGGCCTAATCCAGCTTCGTACGCCCGCCACCCAAGCTGAGGCGCTCGCCCAGGCCTCAAGCCTGGTGCGCGAGGCCGCCGCCCAGGGTGCAGTCTTCATCGCCACACCTGAGGCCACAAATATTCTGCAGCGCGACCGCGCCAAGCTGTTCGAACAGCTGACCACCCTGGAGCAGGATCCTTGCGTTCAGGGTCTGCGCGCGCTGGCCGAAGAGCTCCGGGTCGAGATTTTGATCGGTTCGGCCCTGGTGCGGCGGCCGGATGGCCAATGCGCCAATCGCGCGGTGCTGATCGGCGCCGACGGCGCCATCCGGGCGACCTACGACAAGATTCATATGTTCGATGTCGATCTGCCGAGCGGTGAACGCTATCGGGAGTCCGCGTCCTATACGCCGGGCGGCGAGGCTGTTCTTGCGCCCAGCGTCCTTGGCCCGCTTGGCCTGACCATCTGCTACGACATGCGCTTTCCCCCGCTGTACCAGGCCTTGGCCAAGGCCGGCGCTGTCGCCCTGGCGGTTCCCGCCGCCTTTACGCGGCCGACGGGCGAGGCCCACTGGGAGACGTTGTTGCGGGCCCGCGCGATCGAGACCGGCGCCTATGTGTTCGCGCCGGCGCAAGGGGGCGTTCATGCCGACGGCCGCGCCACCTGGGGTCACAGCCTGGTGGTCGAGCCCTGGGGCGGCGTGGTCGCCAAGCTCGACCACGACGAGCCGGGCGTCCTTATCGCCGATCTGGACCTGTCGAAGGTCGCCGCCGCCCGCGCCGCCATCCCCGCCTTGAAGAACGGCCGCGACTTTGTCCTCCCTATCCCCGTCGGCGTCGCCGCCTTCGAGGCGGCGGAATGATCCGCTACGCTCTTTATTGCGAGCATGATCATCCGTTTGAAGCCTGGTTTGGATCGTCGAGCGACTATGACGTCCAGGCGGCGCGGGGTCAGGTCGAGTGCCCGATGTGCCTCTCCACCCTTGTGCGTAAACAGGTGATGTCGCCGGCCATCTCCACCTCCAAGCGTCGGAGTGCGGCTGAGCTGGAGGCTTCGGTCCCTGCCGTGGGCGCCAAATCCGACCCTGTTCCGGGTCAAGAGGTCGCCTCGCCCGAGGTTCAGGCCCAGATGCGCACCATGATGATGGAGGCGTTGAGCCAGGTGCGCCGTCACGTGGAAGACACGTTCGACTATGTCGGCGATAGCTTCGCCAAAGAGGCCCGCGACATCCATGAGGGCCGTTCCGAACAGCGCGGCATCTATGGGGAAGCTAGCCCTAAGGAGGTGCAGGCGCTGCTCAACGACGGGATCACCGTCGCGCCGCTGCCGCCCGCGCCCGTGGCGAAGTCGAAGCGCGAGTTGAACTGAGCGGAGCGCTCCCAGCCTACCGGCTCAGCTCAACAAGTTCATACCAGGTCTGCATATAGCCGCCCACGCCGCCTTGGACGAAGAGGGCGTCGTCGTCCGCCGTCACCCAGATATCGTAGGGCGGGTGGGCGCCCTGGGCGCCGACCATGCCGCCTTCCTCGTCCGTAAAACGGAAGCGGCGGCAGGCGAAGGTCCCGGCCGGCGTCGTCGCCTCGTCTTCCCCAAGGTAGGCGAGGAAGATCTGGCTCTCGACGATGATCGGCGGCGAGGCGCCCCGGTGATCGATGGAGGGCAGAAAGACGCGAATTTGCCGTTTGTGAGGGCCGCGCGACAGGTCCATGCAGCGGGTGATGAAGGCGTCGGCGATGATGGGGTGGGTGCCGAAGCCGTCATAAGCCCCATTTTCAGGCATGGTCTGGGATAGGTAGCCTATGCTCGGCCCATAGCTGTCGCAAACGATCCGCCCCTCCTGCGGGCGAATGAAGCCCGCGCCCATAAAGGCGTCGCCTACGACCAGGCGGACATAGAGGTCCATCGGCCGTCCCGCCGCATCTATCCCATAGACAATGTCGCGCATGACAGTCGGGTCCGGCTCTTCGATCTCGCAATGGGCGGTTAACACCGTCTTGCCATCGCCGTGATGCGTGAACTGAAAGGTTTCGTGTCCTCTGAACTGGCCCAGCCGTTCGGGCTTTCGCGACGTATAGTCGATCCGACCCGAAATTGATCTATGCTTCATGGCATCATCCTCAATCTATAATCGTTGATTATATGTGGTTTTTGTTCATTCGAGCGGGTAAATAAGTCTGTACAAATTCTGACATCTTATACATCGCTCATAACTTGTGGTTAATTGGATAACACGCAGAGTGTGTTTGCCGCGGCGACCTCGGAACGCCGGTGTGCGCTCAAATTCCGGGCAAAAATTTCCGACTTTGCTTGATCTCTATACGCCGCGTCCTCTTAGGCGCCTAAAATCGCTGTGACGGACGAGCGATGTGCGACTTGGTATAAAGATATGACAATATGCCATTTGGCTCAAGTTGCAGGTGGGGACCGCAATGACCTTAAAACTCAAGCTTCATTCGACCGTCGCCGGTCTGGCGATGTCCACGGCCATCGCGCTCAGCGTAGGCGCCCACGCTCAAACGGCGACGCCGCCGGCGCCCACAGCCGCCCCCGCGGCTAGCGGGCCGGCAGTCGGCGAAGTGATCGTCACGGCCCAGCGCCGGGCGGAGCGGCTGCAGGATGTGCCCATCGCCATCACCAACCTGACCAAGGTCCAGCTCGAAAACGAGCAGGTCAACGCCACGGCCGATATTCCGCGCCTGGTGCCCAACATGTTCACCACCAACAACACCGGAACGGGATCGGCCAACGTCTATTTCCTGCGGGGATTGGGCCAGACGGAATCCTTCGCCACTTTCGACCCCCAGGTCGGCATCTATGTCGACGACATCTATATCGGCCGCGGCAGCGCGTCGAATTTCGGCCTTTACGATGTCAACAACATTGAGGTGCTGCGCGGCCCTCAGGGCACCCTGTTCGGCCGCAACTCCACCGGCGGGGCCATCGTCATCTCGCTGGACAAGCCGGCCGAGACGTTCGGCGGCTATGTGCAGGTCGGCTATGGAGCCTACAATCGCTTTACCGAGCAGGCGTCGATCAACATACCCTTGAGCGACCAGATCTTTACCAAGACGGTGGCCTACGCGATCAATGACGATGGCTTCGTCAAGGACGAGGCCACGGGTCAGCGGTTGAATTACCATGACGACCGGGGCTTAAGGGAGTCGGCGACGTTCAAGCCAAAGGGGGCGCCCAACGTCACCTGGAACGTCTCTGCGGACGTCTCGGAAAGCAAGTTTAACGGCGAACAAAACTCGGTCGTAAACGGCCAGCGCGTCTCTTACTCCGGCTTCGGCGACTTATCCGCCCCAACGCCGGTCATCGGCGGCGCCCCGATCATCCAAGACGCCGACAATATCTTGAAGGAATCCTTCACAAAGCTGCCTGATGGCGAGGCCTTCAATTCCTGGGGCGCCATGTCGAATTTCGAAGTGAAGTTCGACGCGGGTACGCTCAATCTGATCACGGGCTTGCGAGGCCAAGACCAGCTCGGCTCCGCCGACTTCCCTTTCCCGTCGGTTTCCGGCGCGCTCGTGCCTTATGATGAAAACTATCTGGGCCAGTTCGGCATCTTCCTCAACTCTACGGATCGCCAGTATTCCCAGGAAGTGAAGTGGACGGGCTCTGCGGGTGATCGGCTCAAGTACACCGCCGGACTGTTCTTCCTCTACGAGGAGAACTCGACCACCTTCATGGAAACCTTGACCGTTCCAATCGGCCCTGTGACGGCGCCCAGTGTGCTCGGGCTTGAGCTGGATCCGCCGGAGCACTTCCACAACACGACCACATCGACGGCAGGCTACGCGCAGGCCGACTACAAGCTTACGGATAAGCTGACCCTGACGCTCGGCGGCCGCATCACCAACGAACGCAAGACCTATACGGTGAATGGTTGGGATACAGGCGGCTATGACACCGGGAACGTTCTGGCCGCGGGCCACCCAGACGTGTTGAAGGCTGTAGAGTTCACGCCGCGCGCCGTGCTGGAATATAAGTTCGATCCCAATCTGATGGGGTTCGCGTCCGTGACCAAGGGCTTCCAAGGCGGCGGTTGGAACTCCCTGTCGTCATCGGCTGTCGCGGTGACCTCGTTCAGCCCGGAAACGGTTTGGACCTATGAGTCGGGCGTTCGCTCACAGTTCCTAAATCGCAAGCTGACCCTCAACGCGGATGTCTTCTACAATAACGTCTCCAACTACCAGCTGGTGACGCTTGGACCGGGCAGCGGCAATTTCGTGACCGAGAACGCCGCCTCCATGTACGCCTATGGTCTTGAGGCCGACGCCGTCTACCACCCGATCCGCGACCTGACGCTGAGCGGCAATATGGGTCTCCAGCAGGGCGCCTATTACAAGCCAAGCGCGTCGACGGCGGCGCAACAACTGGCTTGCCGCACCACGACGCCCGCGGATTGCAGCCAAGGTATCGTAAACTCCGTGGGCGGCCTGGCGCCGCCCGAGGATTTCCCCCATGGCTCCTTCGCCCTAAACGGCGTCTATGTCTTCCACGCCTCGACATTCGACCTGACGCCTACCGCCGGCGTTCAGTACACCTCCACAGTGCATGTGGACACGTCAGGTCAAACGGACGGCATCTCCCATTCTCACGCGATTATGGACGCTGGCCTGAAATACCAACTGCATAACTCGCGCTGGTATGTGACGGGCGAATGCCAGAACTGTTTGAACACTCAGTACCAAACGCAGCTGTTGTTCGTGAAGTACTACAACACGCCTGAGTTCTGGGACATTAAGGTTCACTACGACTTCTAGCGTTTGAGATTGTATGGGGTCCGTGCGGCTATTTCCGCGCTCCCGCACGGCCCCCTCCCCCCTCCCATAGGCGCTAACATAGAGCCAAAGACGCCTTACTCTTCCGTCTTGCCCGGAACTAGTCCGGGCAAGACGGAAAAAGGGCCTTCATGGCTTATGGCGGACGCCGATGGCCGCTAATTTAGCGCCTATGCTCCCCCCTCCGGGGTACTCCCCCATGCCTTTCGGCATAGGGGAGATTAGGAGGCCGCGCGGGAGCGCGGAAAACGCCACGGCGTCGCTGGCTGACTTGAACCCAGGTCGTGATTTCGGAGATCGTTGTGTCGACTAAAGTCTTTCGTTCATTTTTACGGCTGGATGATCGGCAAATTCACTATCGGTCGGCGGGTCTGCCGCTTGAGGCGCCCGGCGACCGTCTGCCGCTGTGCATGGCCCACGCCAGTCCAGGGTCGTCTTTTAGCCTCGTCTCTCTGATGAGCGAGCTGGCGCCTGGGCGCGCTGTTTTCGCGCCGGACATGGAGGGCAATGGGGATTCCGATCCGCCGCTTTTGGCCGAAACAAACGCTGAAACAAACGCTGAAACAAACATTGAGTGGTACGCGGAGCGCTTGGCGCGCGTGTTGGACGCCCTCAAACTGGATCGGGTCGACCTCTATGGCAGCCATACGGGCGCCCAGGTCGCCTGCGAATTCGCCATAAAGTTTCCAGACCGCGTCGGCCGCCTGGTCTTCGACGGCATTCCGCTGTTTCCGGACGCGCTTCGATCAGATTTTCTGGCCAACTACGCCCCGGCGATGCAGCCCGATGATTACGGTCGCCACTACGCCTGGGCTTACGGCTTCATGCGCGACCAATACATGCACTTCCCCCACTTCCGCCGCGACGTCGCGCACCGCAGGAACGTCAGCGGCATCCCATCGGCTGAGGTGTTGCACCGCACGACGCTGGAAGTGCTGAAGGCCTTGCAGACCTATCACCTCGCCTATCACGCCGCCTTCCGCCATCGGGTGGAGGAGCGCCTGCCGCTTGTGAAGCATAAGCCGCTCGTGCTCTGCATTGAGGGCGACCCTTTGGATATCTATGGCGAAGGGGTCTGCGCCCTGCTGCCCGCCGCCGAACTGGCGCGCACCACCAACGCCCAAAAGGGCGCGGTGATCGAGGCGTTCCTCACCGCCTCCTAAAGGATCGATTGCCCCGTCTTGGCCCAGTCGGCGTTGAACTGGTCCAGGCCCTTATCGGTCAAGGGATGGCGGATCATGTCCTTGAACACCGCCGGGGGCAGGGTGGCGCAGTCGGCGCCGGCGATGGCGGCGGCGCGCACGTGAGCGACCGAGCGGATCGAGGCGGCCAGGATGTCCGTATCAAAGTCATAGGTGTCGTAGAGGGTCCGAATCTCAGAGATCAGGTCCATCCCCACCGCGCCATAATCATCCAACCGCCCGATGAAGGGCGAAATGAAGGTCGCGCCGGCCTTGGCCGCCATCAGGGCCTGGACGGCGGAGAAGCAGAGCGTGACGTTCACATCGACGCCGTCGTCCACAAGCGCACGGGTGGCTTTCAGCCCTTCGAAGGTCAGGGGAATCTTGACCACCACATTGGCGGCGATCTCCCGCAGGCGCTGGCCCTCGGCGATCATGCCGACGGCGTCGGCGGCGGCGACCTCGGCCGAAATCGGGCCGGGCACAAGGGCGCAAATCTCGGCGATCACCTCCAACATCGGCCGCCCGGACTTGGCGATCAGGGTTGGGTTGGTCGTCACGCCGTCTATGAGGCCGGTTGAGACCAGCTCCTTCAGAACGGCGGTATCGGTCGTGTCGAGGAAGAACTGCATGGGTTCACTCGTAAAAGGCGCCGCTCAATGCACGCTAGACCGGGCTTGGGGCAAGCCCTTAGGGCGCGCGATACTGGGCTTGGGGCAAGCCTTGGCGCTCAAGGATCACTTCCCAGGCGTCATGCCGGCTGGACAGTCCGGGCTCAGGCGGTGCGCATCGATGTCGGCCGATCCGACAATCGGCAGGGTGAAGGCGCCGATCCGGATGTGGCTGAGCGTGGCGTCGATATGGAAGGCGTCGGGGCTGTAGGTTCCGGTCGCCACTGCATCCCCGCCCTGGCCCTTCTTGTCCAAACAGGCGCCGCGAAGGCTCATATGGCCATCGTCGACCTCTTTATAGGCATAGGTGCAGGTGTAATGCTTGGGCGCAGGACTGGTCATCCACCGTTCGACCTGGGCGGCCGATAGGCACTGGCGCTTGATGTCGGTCTTGCCGGCGATGGTGATCGACCAGTGGTTTCGCCCTTCCCAATAGCCGGGCAGCGGATGCCCCACGCTGTCGGCGGCGAAGGCCGCGCCTGTGGATGAGGCAAACGCTAGTCCCAGGGCGAGGGCGAGCGCCGAGCCCCTAACCCCACTCATCCCCGCTTTCGCAGGGATGAGTGGGTGGGATGGTGAGCGAACAAGGCGGTCCAACGGAACTTCCCTAGATAGGTTTCTTCACAAGCATCATATAGTTCACACCCGCGTCGGCGCCCTCGCGCCAGCGGTTGAACAGGGGCTCGAACACCACGCCGAACGGCCCTTCGACGCTGACGGGCTCGGGCGACAGGAACAGGCGCACTTCATCGGGTGTCAGGAATTGGCGCCAGTCATGGGTGCCGCGCGGCAGCCATCCCAGTATGTATTCCGCCCCGATCTTGGCGAGCGCAAGAGATTTCAGCGTGCGGTTCAGGGTCGCCACCACCATCAGGCCGCCCGGCGCCAACAGCCGGCTGGTGTCGCGCAGGAAGGCGGCGGGATCGGCGGTGTGCTCCACCACCTCCATGTTCAGCACCACATCGAATGGCGGTTCGCTTTGCGCCAACAGGCCTTCCGCCGTGCCGTGCCGGTAGTCGATCTCCAGCCCCTGTTCGGCCGCATGGGCGCTGGCGACGCCGATGTTGCGCGCTGAGGCGTCCACGCCCGTGACCGCGAAACCCAAGCGCCGCATCGGCTCACACAACAGGCCGCCCCCGCAACCGATATCCAGCAGGCGAAGGCCTTCGAACGGCCTAAGCGCCTGATCGTCGCCGCCGAACCGCTCCAGCGCGTGTTTGCGGATGAAGCTGAGACGGACCGGATTGAACCGGTGCAGGGGCGCGAACTTGCCCTTGGTGTCCCACCATTCGGCGGCGATTTTGGAGAACCGCTCGACGTCCGCTGGGTCTACCGAGGTGTTTTGCGTGGCTGCGGACATATTTTCCCGTCGTCTTAGCCTGGTTTTCCGGTCGTCTAAGCCGGGCGCGCATTGCAGTGCGGCGCGAGCGTCGCTACAGACGCGCTTCCGTTCAGATGCCCCTCCTGAGCCCCCTGAGCAAGAGACTCGATTGCGCATTGGAAGGCGCCCCGACCTGACTATGGCCACCCTATGACGACGTCCGCGCCTCCAGTGCGCCTGGTAATGAAGTTTGGCGGCACCTCCGTAGCCGATCTGGAGCGAATCCGCCGGGTCGGCCGCCTGGTCGCCGCTGAGGTTCGCGCCGGCCACTCCATAGCTGTGGTGGTCTCCGCCATGTCGGGCAAGACCAATGAGCTGGTGGCCTGGACCGACGCCGCCGGCCGCGCGGCGGACGGCTTGCCAGCCAGCGACGATGAATACGATGTGGTGGTGGCGTCCGGCGAGCAGGTGACGGCCGGCCTTCTGGCCATGGTCCTGCGCAATATGGGGCTGAACGCCCGCTCCTGGCTCGGCTGGCAGATCCCGATTCACACCGATGAGACCCACGGCGCGGCGCGCATCGAAGAGATCGACGGCGAAGCGCTGGGCGCCGCCATCGATGGCGGCCAGATTGCGGTGATTGCGGGCTTTCAAGGCGCGACCCCGGATCGGCGGATCACCACGCTGGGCCGCGGCGGTTCCGATACCTCCGCCGTCGCTGTGGCGGCGGCGCTCAAGGCCATCCGCTGCGACATCTATACCGATGTCGATGGCGTCTACACCACCGATCCACGGATCGAGCAGCGGGCGCGGCGCATCCCGAAAATCTCCTATGAGGAGATGCTGGAGATGGCCTCGCTGGGCGCCAAGGTGCTGCAGACCCGCTCGGTCGAGATGGCCATGGCCCATCAGGTGCCCGTTCGGGTGCTGTCCAGCTTTACCGAACCCGGGGAGGCCGACCCCGCTAATACCGGCACCATCGTCTGTGCGGAGGAGGAGATCATGGAGAAACGCATCGTCAGCGGGGTCGCCTTCAGCCGCGACGAGGCCAAGATCACCCTTTACGGCGTGCCCGACCATCCGGGTGTGTCGTCCAAGATCTTCTCAAGCCTCGCCGACGCGCACGTGAACGTGGACATGATCGTCCAGTCCCACGCCCGCACCGCCAACACCGCCAATATGGAGTTCACGGTCGGCCGTAGGGACGCTCATCGGGCGCTGGAGATCGTGCGGGCCGCCCAGACCGAGATCGGCTTCGACGACGTGGCCTGCGACGAGAACGTGGCCAAGGTTTCGGTGGTGGGCGTGGGCATGCGCAGCCACACCGGCGTGGCCTCCACCATGTTCTCCGCCCTGGCCGCGCGGGGCGTCAACATCCAGGTGATCTCGACGTCGGAGATCAAGATCAGCGTCCTGATCGACGCGGCCTATACGGAACTGGCCGTGCGGGCGTTGCACGCGGCTTATGGGCTGGCGGAGGCGTAGGGGCGACGCCGTCCGCTCTGTGGTAGATTCGGGCGGGTGAGGGAAATGGTCTCGAAACGTGGTTTCGTTGCGCATCTGCCGATTGGGCCGCTTCGATCACGCCCACGCCTGGTTGGCGCCATCGCGGTGGGCGTGATCGTCGGCACGGCGCTCAGCGTCTTGCCCAACACGCTTCGGCTCAGTTCCAGAGCGATCCTCGGCTGGGACGCCGCCTGCGCCTGGTTCGTCGCGGCCAGTTTCCTCGGCATGTCCGGCATGAAGGGCGAACATATCCGCAGCCAGGCGGCGAAACAGGATGACGGTCGCGGGATGATCCTGGGCCTCGTGCTGCTCGCCTCCGCCGCCAGCCTGGGCGCTGTGGGTGTGGAGCTATCTCTGGCCAAGGGCGACCATGGCGTGGCGAAGATCGTCAGGGTTCTCTTCGCGCTGACGACCGTTTCGCTCTCCTGGTTCGTCGCGCAACTCATCTTCGCTCTGCACTATGCCCACGAATATTATAGCGCCGCCTCCCCCGATCCTGCGGCGCCCATCGCGCGCGGTCTGAAGTTTCCCGAGGGCGGCGACCCTGACTACTGGGACTTTCTGCATTTCAGCGTGATCATCGGCGTCGCTTCGCAGACCGCCGACATCAGCTTCGAGTCCCGGCGACTGCGGCGGATCGGCACCGTCCATAGCCTGCTCGCCTTCGCCTTCCACACCATTGTCGTGGCGTTGACGATTAACCTTTGGGCGGGAGTCTTTTGACCGCTCTGAACGCCGCGCCGTCCGCGGATAGGATTTTCGACCAGGCTTCAAGGCGGCGACAAGTCTGGCTGACTGCCTTTTGGCATCGTGCGCCATGCTACCACATTTATCTTAGGCTTTGAACGCGCGGGTAAACCTTCAGCATGTCTTCCGCCCCCCGCGGGTACGCGCAAACCGTCAGTCTGGACGCCGCGCGCCATGGCGGATTTCCAGTATCCGCATAATGTCGCCTGTCAGTCGGTAGCGGATCAGGTAAGGGGGAATCGTGGTGAGTTCTCGACGCCCATTGCTGATCGACCGGCCGCGTTCAGGCGCCGTTTCGAGGCGCAATGCCGCCATGACAATCTTCTCCGCCATTCGCTCCGCGGCTTTCGGACTGTCTTGGGCAATGTAGGCTGCGATATCGTCGAGGTCGCTGATCGCCGTGTCCGTCCAGACTACTTCCGCCACGAATAGGGCGCCGGCGACCGTTCGGGGCGGCCCCATGTCTTCAGCCAGTCAATGACCTTGGCGTTTGGCACGACCCGGCCCGCCAGAATATCGGCTTCGGCCATAGCTTCTCGCGGATCGAGCGTGTCATCGCCCAGAGCCGGCGGCTCGGCGTGTGTCTCAAGGCTGTCCACGTCTGACATTCTCATGATCCGACGTTATCAGAGTTCGCCTCGAGTCGAAACGCCGCCGTTGCGCCCAGCCGCTCCCGCGGCTACATCCGGCCCCGACCCCTCATCCTCGCCGTCAATCGCTATCCTCAAGGAGCGCCAGCCCTCATGGCCGCCCAGTATATTTTCCAGATGCAGGGCCTGACCAAGGCCTACCCCGGCGGCAAGAAGGTGTTCGAGAACATCTGGCTGTCCTTCTACCCCGACGCCAAGATCGGCGTTGTCGGCGTCAACGGCTCGGGTAAGTCGACCTTGCTGAAGATTCTCGCCGGGATCGATACCGAATTCTCCGGCGAGGCGCGTGCCGCCGACGGGGTGAAGATGGGCTATCTGGAGCAGGAGCCCCATCTGGATGACGCCGTCGACGTCTACGCCAACGTCATCTCCGCCTGCGAAGAGAAGCGCATCTTCGACCGCTACAACGCCATCGCGGTGCAGATGGCGGAGGACTACTCCGACGAACTGATGGAGGAGATGAACGCCCTTCAGGAAAAGATCGACGCGGCCGACCTGTGGGACATCGACAGCCGGATCGAACAGGCCATGGATGCGCTCCGCTGCCCACCGCCGGAATGGCCCGTGGACAAGCTGTCGGGGGGCGAGCGCCGCCGGGTGGCGCTGGCGCGGCTGCTGCTGTCCAAGCCCGACATGCTGCTGCTGGACGAACCGACCAACCACCTGGACGCGGAATCGGTCGCCTGGCTGCAGCATCACCTGGAAGCGTTTCCGGGCTGCGTCATCCTTGTCACCCACGACCGCTACTTCCTGGATCAGGTGACCAAGTGGACGCTGGAGCTCGATCGCGGCAAGGGCATCCCTTACGAGGGCAACTATTCCGGCTGGCTTGAGCAGAAGCAGAAGCGCGTGGTGCAGGAGCAGAGCGAGAGCGAGGCTCGCCAGCGCGCCCTGACCAAGGAGCTCGAGTGGGTGCGCTCCTCGCCCAAGGCGCGCCAGGCCAAGTCCAAGGCCCGTCTGGCGGCCTATGAGGAGATGATGTCGGAGCAGGAAAACGCCCGCGCCGCCCAGACTTTCGCCCAGATCCAGATTCCCCCCGGCCCGCGGCTCGGCAATGTTGTGCTGGAGGTGGAGGGGCTGAAGAAATCGTTCGGCGACAAGGTGCTGTTCAACGACCTGACCTTCCGCCTTCCCCCCAATGGGATCGTCGGCGTGATCGGGCCGAACGGGGCCGGCAAGTCCACGATGTTTAAGCTGATCACCGGCCAGGAGCTGCCGGAAGAGGGCAAAATCCGCCTCGGGGAGACGGTGAAGCTCGCCTATGTCGATCAGAGCCGGGACTCGCTCGATCCCAACAAGACGGTCTGGCAGGAGATTTCCGACGGCTTGGATATCATTACCGTCGGCAAGCGCGAGATCAACAGCCGCGCCTATGTCGGCGCCTTCAACTTCAAGGGCGGCGACCAGCAGAAGAAGGTCGGCCTGCTCTCGGGCGGAGAGCGCAACCGCGTCCACCTGGCCCGCACCCTGCGATCCGGCGGCAACGTCATCCTGTTGGACGAGCCGACCAACGATCTGGACATCGAGACCCT
>Ga0116227_10011330_pt1 | contig 15020 bp, 10 predicted proteins | sample S1TSphgellanicum_FD_89693 | JGI IMG/M metagenome (GOLD analysis project Ga0116227, IMG submission 89693) | Host-associated microbial communities from peat moss isolated from Minnesota, USA - S1T2_Fb - Sphagnum magellanicum MG | ecosystem: Host-associated > Plants > Peat moss > Unclassified... | reverse complement strand
TTTTTTTAGTTATGTGTATTTGAGTTTTTTGGGTTTGGTTGTTTGTTGGGTGAATGGGTGAAGGCCTTTGTGAAGGATGGTTGTGAAGGGGGGGGGGGGGGGGGGGGGGGGGGGGGGGGGGGGGGGGGCTTGTGAGGAACTTTGACACAAAGAATAATATACTGCAGAGGGAGGGAGGAATCATGATTGAGGTGGTGCTGAACGATAGGCTGGGAAAGAAGGTGCGGGTGAAATGCAACGAGGATGACACCATTGGAGATTTGAAGAAGCTGGTGGCAGCACAGACTGGCACACGGCCTGAGAAAATCCGTATTCAGAAATGGTATACAATTTACAAGGACCATATCACACTGGCTGACTATGAGATCCATGATGGTATGGGCCTTGAGCTCTACTACAATTGAGCACTGCCAGGTGAGTTCCTTTGCTGACTTTCAATCCCCTCTCCCCCCCTATTCAACTTGTTTCTCAAGATGCACCAATTTCAGGTTTTGAAGTTAAGATGATGATGAACAACCATTCAGAATGCTTTACAGGCAAAAAATATATACCACATCCAAAGAGGTAGGCTACTGTATTTTTTGCATGAGGGTCCCAGGAATCTGATAATGAGACTGCTAGAAGGGTTTGTATCCTGAGATAATTTTGCAAGACATGGTTAGGATTACTTGAATGCTTCTGGTATCAATTTAAGTATCCTTTAAAGTATCTGGTTATCAATTCCTTTAAATCTACAATCATGTTCATTGGTTTGAAATATAGAGGAGTTCCAATTTAAAAGCCTGTTCACTTGGGGCAAGTCTTAAAGAAGACTGTGAGATGTCAAAAAAAACTGTCCTTCACAATCTTCTCTTCTGTGTGGTATGACCGGTCCCATCAGTCAATTGTCATCTAGGAACATACAGTTGGGTCTTTGTCTGAACCTTGCTTGTTTTGTGCAGGAAATTGCTTAACTGAGGATGGATTAGAAATGAAAGTCGGGTTTACAGCTGTGCGAAAAACATGGAACCAAAGGTGTTTCTTATTGTGTTTTTGTATTTGTACCTGGTTGAGAGAATCCTGACCATTGTGTGTATGGTGATGGGGACATGCTAGCACTAAAGGTACTCTAAGAACACTGCATCTTTTTCATCAGTGGTTTAAGATGAAAAGCTAACTGTTGTATTTGGATAAGTGGAAGGGGGGCCATGTATTAAATACTTTTAAAGAATTTTCCATATTTGTATTACATTGGAGTTTTGACTAGGCTGGATCATAAAACATAATGACTCCTGCGGTCTGTCTTTTCTGACTTGCTCAAATTTGTGCTCATCTACTTTTCTTTATAATGTTCAGTATTCCAGCATTAAGGACATCACCGGTGTAGTGTGCATGTTTCTTTACAGCACCAAATTGCAAGAGAGGCAGTATTATGTAAGAAAATCTTTGGCTCCAATCACCATCAGGTGTAATAATATGCAGGAGACAGCAAACAGAAACCTTTCTGACATGTTCCTTGCATTTGCATGTTCATGTTCATGTTTGACCATTGCTTCCTGATCCAAGCATATGAGGAACTGTCACAATTTAAACTCAAGCCTTTGGTTTCATTTTGACTGTGATTTTGGAATACTGATTTACTTACAAATTGTACATACAAGGTTCAAAATTCTTCTCTCCATCATATGGGTCTGTTGGAACTCTGGAAGTCTGATGAATTGAGCCATGTCTGTAAGGTGGATTGTCAGAGCTAATCACCATAGTTGTTGCAATTATGTGTAGGGTAAGGACTGAGAATGGGTGTGTTCTGGGAATAAGGGCCCCAATACAAGGTGGGAGCTGAGCACAGGATCCAAATTCTTAGAAGAGCCTGTTCAAGGTCCTTTTGCAGTGTAAAGAACCAGTAGAGTTTTCTGGTGTCTGATTCATTTGAGAGAAGAGGTACAAGGAGAGGAGGAACCTTAGGTGCAAGGTGTCATCCTCTGTTGAGGCAGAAATTTGCTGAGGGTAAGGTGTCTGCGGTAAAATTCCACCAGTTGTTTACATAGTGAAATGCAGCAAGTTTTCATTGAAATTTGAAGATAAGTTTTCATTTTAAATTTCAAATTTCTTCCACCCAAGTCTTGGAGACATGATATTAATTTTGGACCATTGATGAGTAAAGTATTTATAACTTATTGACATGGGCTTTGAACAAAACCCATTTCTTCTAGATTTCAAACCATATGACATGTTGAAATGCAAATGATTAATAGCATGTTTTATTTCAGAGTTTGGACACACTAGCCAATACATCTTTTGCAAGCTTCATATATGGAAAATTGTCAACCTTCAAAAGCATCAGCATATTAGCCAACTTATCTTTCCTTTCATACAATCATGAAGCAAAAAACTTATTTAGGAACAATTTCATCTTCTTCAACATTAAACATGGGTGCAACAAGTTTCCATGAAATGCTCTCACACATATTTTTTTCATGTAATTTAAACTCCATCTGATTTTCCACATGTTGAAGTTGTGGCCACGAAGATTCTCAATTTAAATAATGAAATTTGGTGGCATGATTCATTGACCAAGTATATGTTCAAATTTCAATTTCTCTTAAACACAAGATCTTGTTTCTCTCAAGTGTTTATACACACAAATCTCAAGCAAATCTGCAACCCTTCTTTATCTCACAAGCAAAAAAAATCATACATTCTGTTGAAAATGGACACAAAAGTGAAAGAAAACGACCAAAATATAAAATGTATGTTTTTGTGTAATTGTACAATAAGGTATGCTCATTTGTTAATGTTTTCAGTGGTGTTATCACCAAGGCAGCTTATTGAAAGGCTCTACATGTAGGCTATTCACTCTCATTTTCAACCCTGTGTGTATATAGACAAGGGTTATAGTATACTAGTATTAGTGTACTAATATACAGAGGGTGTTGAATAGGCTTGTGTGGTAGCTGTGCAGAAAAAATGTTATGGCCAATGAAATTGCTGGATTTGGCAGTCTGAATATTTCTTCTTAGTTATCTTCAGTGAACTACCAGTTAAATGTCTAATAGGGTTTGGTAGGTTTGCAAAAATTTTAGAGGACCAATGGAAATGCTAGAAAGGTAGGTAATGATTCTGAATAATAATCTGAATACTATTTCCACTGCACTCTGCAGTGTGAAGATGTACCTTAAATTGCTGATGCACAAAACCTCAAATTTCCAAATACGCTTCAAATAAAAAGAGATCAAATTCAGGGACACAACATTCCTTTTCCACAAAGAATGTCTAAACAATTCAAATGATTTGCTGTCTATTTTGTGATCACACAGTTCGATTCTGACCTCAGACAAATAACACAGAAAACAGCACCCTTGAAGTGGCAACCAGATATGAGGGTAGTAACAACTTGATCTGTAGCAAATCAAAATATCTTTATGGGGATTGAGAACTTCTAAAATAGTTACAATGGGAATCCACCAGCATAGAAGATGAACCCATGGAGAGGTTAGAGATACTGGTAATCAACCATTAGGAGCTCACCAGGGGGCAAAAAGAAAACCCCTGCAATGAGAGACAGATGGAAAATAGAATACAAATACAAATGAAGAGCAGAATCAACCCTAAACCATTGCAAAAGTTGTTTCCAGGTTCAGTGACCATCAATCAACATGTACATGTACATTGGGTACCCAGTTACCCCAAACATTCCCACTGATCTCATCAGTACCCTGCTGTGGATAGAGGTATTACAACACTAACTGAGTTGCTGAGTCCAGTTGTTGTGGGAAGACCCAACCATGATGCTCACTAGCTCAATCAGTAAGACTCAGCCAAATGACAATGGCAGTTCAAAGACCACACAATCCTTTGCTTCATATGTTTCTCACTAGACTTCAGACAAAAAAGATGATAGTTCCTCATGCTCCTCTAGCATGTAGTCTTGAAAGTGGACAAGATAGTCTCAACATGCCAATGTTGCATGTCCAGAGCACATCAGGACAAGTTACTGTGGTGCAAACTAAGCTACAACATGTCAGAAGTCAGCATGGTATACACACACCAAATCAGAGTGTGTCACTGGTGCACGACATAGTGGACACTCTGGCTTCTCATTACACCATTCTGCCAGACAAGTCCTGCACCAATCAAGGAAAAAAATAAAATATTAAAGGGAAATACCAAAAAGACCCATGCCGGCATCAGCCCTTTCACCAATATTTCACCAGCTGAGACAGATCCTAGTCAGAAGGGAGAAAGGTAGAAAAGAGAAGGAGAAAGCAGGACTGCCACCTTCAAGAGCAGACTCAGTCAGTAGCCCTCATATTTACACTAGCAAAAGAATTCAGGTTGACATTTTCCTAACATGAACTGTAATGAGAACCACCCCCAGATAAGTTCTCATGAATTTCTGAGGAATCAAAAGCAATTGAGGATGCACTGTTAGGAATGCCATGGGATATTCAGGGGTCCCTTCTGTGGCCTTTCTACTTCATTAAAAATTCAGAAGAGCACTCAAAAACAAGAAAATTGAAAATCTAGACATACCAGCAAAAGACATGCCCACAAGGTGTTGCTGTTGGCTGCTGACGAGGGCTCAAACAAAGAGGGCACTTGCTTGATCCACTACCCTGCAAACATTTCAACGCCACTACGTTTACAGTAAGTTACAATAAAAGGCTACCCTCACATGAAGTTCCAAATGAGTATATACTTAAGGCCCAATAAATGAGATGATTCATCAGTTGCACTGTAACATGATCTGCCATTCAAAGAGAATATCTCCAAAGAGTCTGTGTCAGGCCAGATTGGCAACTCTTGGCACTCATGAATGCCAACTAAGCACTAGTGACCAATCATTTTGTAAAAGACCACTCTCCTTTCAGCAGTAGAAACTTGACATGCTTATGAAACACAAGTCCTTGAAGAATGCAGATGTCTTCAGATTTCTCTCTGCATCACATCAAGCTTGTCAATGACCTCTCATTGTCAGTAGACAAAGTTCATGAATCCAACTTGTTTGCAGAACCACTACAGCATTCAATAACTGGGAGTAAGCTCAACCTCTGCATCCCCTGAATTAGCAGATGTCCAATCCATTCCCTGGTTTTTCAACTCTTTGTCATTCATGTGATTATCATCCACATCCAATAGCATTATCCCTTGTTGACCTGTATCACAAACAAATGCACTATGAAGCTATCAGTGCACGATGAACATTGGACAGAAACACACTTCCTGAGTAAAAGATGCAGATGATATTTTAAGTGACTGAAATGAATAAAATTACCTCTGGCAGTGAGTAATGGATCCACTGCATGTGAACGCATTGAGGTGGCAAGGGCAGGAAGTGCACACCGGCGCAACCAGTCACCACCAACAATACTCAGCTGTATTAGCAGAAACATGCCCAGCATGTGGTATCTGCAGGAACACATAGATGAGCCTCAAAGTAAACTCATCTCATAAGGGATGGACAATTCCACATGGTTCATAGCATGCATCTCCCACAGTTAGACCTGTATCAACTATTTCATACCACCAGGCGGTCAATACAGTTTCCTGCACACCTATGGAAAAAGAATACACCAAGTGATTGGTGGCATTCTAGATATATTTCTGATTCCTTTTGTGCCACTCAGAATGACCCTGGTATAGTTTATAGACCCCAAAATGTTTTAACTGTGGATAAACTGTCTTCAGTCAATAAACAAACAATGTGTGGCCAAGCAGAAAGGCTGGTCCCAAAAACTGACCTTGGCCTCTGCTGGGTTGGTTTTCCCATGAAGATGTAGCGAATACCTGCTGTCCGCTTGGCCATGTGATAGTAGGCCCCTTCACAGTGACAACCCAAAGTGTAAGCACTTAATCATGGTGGGCATAATGGAACAATAAAAAATTGTCAGCTACAACTGCCCATGCCCTTTTAGTTAATTTATCATCTCAATGAAAATAGCTGAGTCACCACCTTTGCTTCTGATCACCAAGCTGAACCACAATAGAAGGACAACATTGAGAAACTGTAACCCAATAAATATAGGTACATTCTCCAACACTAGCAACAAAACAGCAAAGTGATGAAGAAAGCTGACCTTCAAAATAAAATAGCATTAGGTGGGCACGTACAACCAATAACAATGCCTCCCGCACAGATGGCAGACCCTACACCCATGCAGAAAAACCCTCATTAAACATTTCATGTCCATCTTCATCAATATCCTTCTCTTTTTGCACACTGCAGGTTGAAATTCTTACTGTAGCCCAGCGCTGGAGTGCTGAATTCCACATCCGGTGAACTCTTTGGACCAGAAAATGCCACCCTGAGGTCTGTGGCCTCACATTGCTTCTTCCTCCAGTAGCATCCTCCCTTACCAAATGTATCTCACCCTCTGTAGAATCCCTGTTCGCAACCATGTGATTACTGCTTCCAGCTGAAGTGCTTTCCCTGGCAAACTGAAGTTCCTCCTGGGTTGCAAGTGACATGCCTTGTGCTGCCGCTCTAGCACTGCTCAAAATACAACCGTACAATTCATCATTGGACTGGATATCTCAACATTCTTCTAGACAGAAAAATTATGACACCATCTAGAGAAAGGAACAATGCACAGAAAGAGCAAATATATGAAACAAAAAAGAGAAAAAGAAATACAGGAGCAAAGAAATTAGCACACCTTATGCGTTCCATTATGTAAGGTAATGCATTCTGAACAAACACAAGTAGCATCCTCCGTGCTGGTGTTGGGGGAAGATTTGACGATGTCACCACCTGCTCTGCAATCAAATTTACCTGTTAAAACTGAACTCTTACAACACTCCAACCCACTGTAACTTTCTGTAGAACAGGATTCTCATCCATCAGAAACACCATGGTAACAGATGCATCTAAAACCACAGGATGTTCAATAAATTTTCTCCAGCTTACAGTGAATATTTGGGTCTCCAAATCCAAATCAGCAAACCCACAAGGAAAATTGCTTCACGTATAAAAATCTGGAAAACCAGGATATCAACCTGAGAAATATCACAGTACTCCTCTCCAAGTGTCTGAAGGCCTGAACCAGTTGTCAGCAGATAGTATAGAACTCGGCCTGCTAACCTTGTCTGCAATACCCAGCCAGTCCTGTTTCTGAAACCTTATTGAAATAAAAAATTATGGGAAAGAAACCAGCATCAAAACAGGAACAATCTGTATCATCCCCTAACACTGTTACTGCAATGCAACAGCAGTATACCGCAAGCCAGATCCTGAGAGGATTGAGGAGAGATTGGCATGAGGCTACCCTTAAGAGTGGACTGAGCACAGCAGTCTGGTCAACTCAGACACCTACCTCATTTTGGTAGGCCACAGCAAGTCGTGTCCCTGTCCAAAACCAAAACATAGGCTCAACACATCTTCCAGCAGCTCTAAAATCCATTCTTGTCTCAAACCAAACCTCCACAAAATAAGACAATCAAGCAAATCAACGCATGGAAAACTATGAGAACTTCTTCCTCCTCATTCTGCACCAAAAAGTGAAGACAGAAAACCAATCAGTGCATTTGAGTCATCTCATCACAGCTCCCAAGGTTTAGCAAATACATGGTGATTTCTTTGCATACCAATTTGAAGGGAAACCAAATTTTTAAAAAAAGAACCACATCAATAAGAATTTACCATTTTGTGGGATCACATACTAAACTATAGCACAGAGTGATCAAACTGATCCCCAAATCCTAGTCCACCCCTATTTACCAGTGAAGGAATTTGTGAATAATTGAACAAACTTGTAAGTGTGAATATGCTACCAACAAGAAGAAAGATGACAAAACTAGGATTCCATGCCCAACACAACACTTGAATCCTGTAGTGCCAAGGGGAATGCAAAAAAACAGCAACATGGTCATTGGACACCAATATTACACTCCCTAGAAGGTAAGAACATGTTCTACACTTTGTTATGGCAATTAAAAAAAAAAAAAAAACTCAAATTTGATGTGAAGAATAAGAGTATTCATGTTCTAGAGTGACCTACAAAACTTGTAACAAGAAGAAGCATGATAAACCCTAAATATGGACTCCTGACGACAAAACACATTACTTGAATCCTGCAGTTCAAGCAAAATGCAAAACTACCAACCTTAGAACACCAATATGACACACCCCAGAAGCTAAGAACAGTTTACACTTTGCTATGGCAATTAAAAAACTTGATGTGAAGAATTGAGAGTATTCATATTCCAGAGTGACCTATAAACCCTAAACCCAAATGCAGCAGCAGCAGCTCAAAACCTTGTAACAAGAAGAAGAAGAAGAAGCGTGATAAACCCTAAATATGGGACTCCCAACGTCAAAACGCCACGACAGGAATCGTTCAGGAAAGGGTTCGGAAATCGAAACAATTAGGGCAAGCGAAAGAGAGAAAGAATTACTGACCGACGACATGGCGGAAGGATTCGTGACAGGCCTCGCAAAGATGCGCAACGTAATGCTCATCTTTCTCCGCTGCTCTCATCACTTCCGGCTGCGCGGCTCCCGGAAAGCCTCGCATTCTTCTGGCTTCTTCCCTACGCTCTCCCCTTCGCTGCTCTTGCCCTTCTTCCACCGCCATCCTCCAAACACTCTAGCCCAAAATTCAGTGGCTGGATCGTTGCTACCACACAAAATTTGGATTCTTCAAAACTCGGGTTCGAGCACTGGTCGTTCGCTGCTATTCCTGTTCGCGAGGGAGGCCCTATGCAGCGACAAACCTCCGAAACGCAACAAAGCACGTCCAACGTTACCAAACCTAAATACCTAACCATAGCCACCAAACCTATTTACCAAGCCTCGAGACCCAACCTATGTACCAAGCCTACCTGCCAAACCTAAACAGAAGTGCTCAATGCTTTTCTTACCTCTGTAGTGGATGTAAGTAGTTACTATGTAGGTAAGGCAGTGGGCAATTACCAGGGTGGGTAAAGTACATATGGATGGTTATAGTAGTAGCTAACTACTCAGTACTATGATTAACTATGGGATAGGAATACAAACAAAAACATACCATCCATCCATCCATCCATCCATCATGGTGCATTGGTGGGTGCTGGAGCACTAGTTTACTCTGGCCCAAAAACCTTGAACCCAAGTTAAAGCACAATCTACATTGTAAATTGGGCCTCCTAATGTCCTTTATTAATCCCCTCCCCAAACTAACCTTGTCATAATTGTATGTCCTTGAGACACTTAGAAGTCCACAATTAAGTTCTTAGTACATTGTCTTGAATATACTCTGCTTGGGAGAGTGGGTCATATGTGCACATGAGGCACAGTGTTGCAAAATACCTAACACAGAACTTAGGTCTTTTTTGGTGTTTGTGGCACCGTGTAATTGCTGTGAAGTGTAAATTTTGTCAGCAAAAGCAGAATGTGGTACTGTAGTTACTAAAAGAATTTAAACGATTTAACACCTTGGTGAGAATTAGACCTTACTCCTCAGTAAGAGTGTCTCTTGCAATTATTCTGTTGTTGATATCACAATTACACACAATTACACAGTGTGCTGCAATCACAGCAGCAGCCTAATGGAAAGCCACTGATATAGGGCCTTTGTTTCTCATTCATTGCAGGGAGTGTGCTGCAATCACAGCAGCAGCCTAATGGAAAGCCACTGATATAGGGCCTTTGTTTCTCATTCATTGCAAGGACAGTCACTTACTATCTATATTGGAGAAGCTGCAAGAGTGTGGAGAAAATAGGTAATTCATCATGTTTGGAACTCTTGGAGCACATGTTCTCATTGAAAAAACAGCCCTTACCTATGAATAAACCATCTACTTACCTAGTAGTTACGTATTTTCTTACATGTCTACCTATATATGAGACTTATTTCCTACAAAATTGGTTACCGAGGTGAAAACAAATATTAATTCAGTTGAGGTTCATCCACAACCGAGTAATAACTGGCATTCAGTGGATGGTGCACTGGTGGGTGCTGGTTCACCATCGCCAAAGATGTCCTTAGTTGACTAGACCTAAGGGGAGTAAGCTTAGGGTACCACCTCCCACGAAGGCAACAGATCCGTAGCACTTTACTAATATGAAGGGTACTTGGCTATTTGCCTGGAATCCATCCACTCACCAATAAATGAAGTTGAAATGCAGTCAAATAGAGAGAAAACGTTTCCGCGTTTTTGCAACCTTTTCCAACTCCATACACAGGAGTCTCCACTGCAACTCGGTGGCAGCTAAGGGGAAAGGCATGATCAACAGAGGATTGTGGGGAGGTGGGAGGCAACTAACTTCATTTGACAAAGGAGTGCAGGTCAAAAAGCAATTTTGACTGATCTTTGGTCCGATTTGGAGTGGGTGGGCTGGTGGGTGGGAGGAGACAGCCACCAGAATAGTGGACCCACTAGTATCCTAGCTACATGATGGATCAGTGGACCCACAATGCATTCTCTGCACAGAGTCTGAATAATGTCACTGATTAACCCCTTTACCTGTTCAAACTATGCTCAGAAGTCTGCTACCAGTTCAAACCATGTTCAGAGCCAATGGGTCTTAGGACATCTTTCCAGGGAGTAGCTGTACCCTTCAGCTTCGGAAGATCCTGTTGCTTTCCATTAGCATGAGCTTCCCAAGCTGAAGATGCAGCTAGGGGTTCCTTTCCATTAGCATTAATTGCCCATGCAGAAGGTGCAGCTAGGAGTGCAATTAGCAAGTCTTGCAAAGCTGAATTGCAAATCTGGAATATCTGAACTCACAATCAGAACATCAAACCTCTGACATTGAAGAAGGTGCAGAGCTCCTCAACGGAAAGACACCCTTGAAGGGATGCCAGTCCAGAAGGGAAGACTGATGTTTATTCACCAAGGACTGGAAGTTAATAACCCTTCTTCTCACAGCAACAAACCGATATAAATTGTGCAACTCTGATATGATCCCCATTGCATTATGGAAGGTGCTGTTATTTACAGGACTTAAACAATATCCAGGATCTATCTCAAGACCAGAATAATCTTGCCCTGACATAAGAGCAAGTAAATCTTTTTTTTCTGGAAGGTGACCTCCTTAGAAGGCTCATGTCTTTTAACCCACATGGTAATGGACGATATCCATAAAACAAGAATCAGCTAGAAGGCAGTGCTTTCAACAAAGATATGATGCTGATGTATAAGCTCAACCAATAAACTCAGCTATTGTCTGGAGAATAAGAAAGACATCATCTCAGTATGGTCTCCTCATTGCTACTCTCTACTCCTGAGATCTGATGGACGACATGCACTTCAAAAGCATGACATCTCATAAGGTACAAAACCCTCCAGCTCCGGTCCATTGAGACGAGGATTATTCTCAAAACTGCAAACACCACCCAACCAACTTTTACTTGTCAGGTCCTAGAATAATGAGTATTTCAGATCTGGAACAATTCATCTCCATTAAGTGTTGTGTTATTTGAATGAGAATAGACGCTTTTCAGAATTGAATTCCACAGGATCCTTCCCATGGCCAAAAACCATATCTATTTTATATTCCATGAACAAAAGATTGCCACTTCTGCACCAACCTCTTGGCCTGTAGACGTGTGAAAGAGCCAGTGACAGGAATGGTACCACATAAGTCATTGTTGGAGAAATCCCTGGATGATTCAACACAAAGAAGGGACAATAGATTAGTTGCACATCCATTCAGATAAGTGTAGTTGAAAAACAAAAGATGTCACTCAGAGTACTACCTCACAACCTGCAAACTCACGAACAAGGACATCAAGTGCACTTTGTACGATGATATATGTGCCCTGCATAGTGTGAATAGTGACACACCCAGACTCTACAAGCTTCAAGCAAGACAACAAATGCAACAAAGGCATTCAAATGTTGGTCTGAGGGCAATCCTTCAATAGTACTTACACGACTTTGAGAGTTGATATGGTTGTGAGTTGACGTGGAATGCGACCAGTCAACATGTTATTGTTGAGACGCCTGCACAAAATAGCAACTAGTGTGTGAGGTTTCTCCAGTCCAGGTCTAATCACACATAGCCAGAAACTGACCACAAAAACCAATGTGTACTATTCACATATAGAGACAACAGCACCTTCAAAAGAGAAAGTCAGGCATGACAAAGTGGCCAGCCCCAAGAGAAAGACTAGATAATATTAACCAGTTTGTAACAACTCTCCAACATCCATGGCTGCAAAGAGCTGTCAGGATGAATCACTTACAGAAATGAAAGGTTTGAAAGGTTCCCAAGAGAGCTGGGAATGGAGCCAGTGAAGTTATTGTGGTACAAATCCAGGCTAACCAGAGCCTACATGGGAGAAATGCACAAGAGAAGAATTATCCTATCGTGTATTAGCCATGACATCAAAACGATAATGCAATGCACTTTATTCCTTCAACAAGAATATCTAAATGACAAAGGAGGGGCTGAGAATCACAGAACATCACAAAAGGACTATTTGATTCCACATTAAGTAATCCAACATTAGCCTACTGTATGTGCAATTCACATGTTTGAGATGTGAACTTGCCTTCAAGTTACCAAGCTCAGGGGGAATGTGCCCAGTGATACTGTTCTTGTAAAGCTCCCTGATGATACCAGTCCCCAGTGACAACTAGTTAGGAACTGTGCTATCTGACATCAGAATGGACACATGTAGCAGTGGGATCAACTCCCAGAGAAAATCATCACAATGATATAACAAAAATTTGAAGGTCAAACAGCCTCAGGACAGAAGCAAAGAAAGCCAGCAAGAGAGCAAGAACTCGACACTGCTGATGAGAAGGGTAGAACACTCACAGGTACTGTAAGTTTTGCAGACTCCCAAGCTCAGGGACCAAAGAGCCAGATAGACGTGCATTGCCCAAGTCTCTGATGGCCCCACCAACACGACCTACATGAGAGTTGCAGACAGACAGACAGAGGAAGCATGTATTTGCAGTGGCAGGAAAGGCCCCAGCAAACACAAATAAGAAGAAACAAAATAAGAACATTCGTTGAAAGGTAAAGTGACCTACACACGGATGACGCTGTTATCAGAGTTGCAGGTGACATGGAACCAGGTGCAGGGGTTGACCAAAGTAGGATCCCAGCTTTGGAGAACGTTGGATGGATCTTTTAAGCTCCTTCGTAGAGCATGTAGCGCGTCACCTGCAGCTCAAACCAGCAAAGACCCCATCCAACATCCCCAGGATCAGAACGCAAGTCTATTTACTCCGAAGACCAACAAGGATAATAAGAGGCAAGTTATAGTCCGATCCAATGAGCAGCTCAATGTGGGACATGGCAGGAACAAAGCCTAACTACCTCTACACCAAACCCCATTGATGGCAGGACCGAGTACAATGACCCTTCGTCCTTCCTGCACCACAGTTTCTCAGTGAAGACAGTGTATCTTTCATGTCTATTTATAGGTTTCTAGTCTGATCCGATGAGCGGCTCCATGTGGGACATGGCAGGAACAAGCCTAACTACCCTCTACACCAAACCCCATTTATGGCAGGACCGAGTACAAAGACCCTTCTTCCTTCCTGCACCACAGTTTTTCGGTGAAGACAGTGTATCTTTCATTTCTAGGTTTCTAGTCTGATCCGATGAGCGGCTCCATGTGGGACATGGCAGGAACAAGCCTAACTACCCTCTACACCCAACCCCATTGATGGCAGGGCCGAGTACAATGACCCCTCTTCCTTCCTTCACCACAATTTCTCAGTGAAGAGAGTACCTCTCTCATGTCCCTTTCTAGCTTTCTTGTCTGATCCGATGAGCGACTCCCATGTGGGACATGGCAGGAACAAGCCTAACTACCTCTACACCAATCCCTTCGACGGCAGGCCAAGAGTACAATGACCCCTCCTCCTCCTCATTCCTTCTGAACAGAAACACTAAAACACCGGCATGCGTATGCAAATGGGTGGAAAACAACAACAGCACGACATAGCACACGGTCAAAGACTAGATGGTCATCATCACACACACACACACACACACACACTCAAAAAGAAGTTAGAAACAACCTTCAGAATTTGCGGAAGAGAGCGGCAAAAGGACAGCCAAGGCCACCATCGCTAGGATGAGGGCTCTAAGCTCGACTCTCAGTTTACGCGGACTCCACTCTCCGCCATGACTGAACAACAACATCGCCATAGCTCCCTTTCTTCCGGTCTTCAAATCTGGAAGCCCTCCGTCGCAAAAAGACTTAAAAAGACCGACAAAACTTGGGTAGCGTCAAAAATCAATAACTACAAGGAGAAAAAAAGACCACCGAGATGGTTTTATTTTTTATTTTTGATGGATGCAAAACAACCCCAAAAAAAAACACACAAAGAGCTTCTTCTAGCAAACGGTTTGTCTGAAGATAATCAAATTTGGACAAGCTTGGAAGTCAGTCGTCTTTAAGGAAAGAGAGCGAGAGCAGAAAGAAAGCTCCGGTCGCTCGAGAGCTTGCGAAAGGAAAGCACCAACAACGCTTACACTCCTTGCGCCCTCTAGTCTTGTTCTCCCTCTCTCTCTCTCTCTCTCTGTCTCTCTGTCTCTCTCTGTCTCGATCAACGGACGGCGGACGGTGACGAGTATCTTTGTTCGTGCACTAGAACGACGGCACAGACTGCGTTTTTCTGTTTGGGATGTTTTACTTGACAGCAAGTCAGGAGTCAGGACCAGAGCAACGTACCCACACCGTGGGTGCCGTTTGGGGAACAGGGTCGGACCAGTTTTTTTTTTTTGGCGAATTCTCGGCGCATTGTGGCGACCCAAAAAAAAAAAACAAAAACCAGAGCGAATTGTACAAAGGCTTTTTTTTTTTTTTTTGGGTGGGAAACAAATGCAAAAGTCGCCATATCTTTCTAGCGGGAAAAGAAAGACACCTGTCGCCATATTTGGACTGTGAGTTCCTATTAGGTAGTTAGTCGCCTGAACTAAGGCAGTTTTTTTTTTTTTTAATCCTACTATACTGTCTGAACTCTAGCCAAATTTGGCTCATTCCTCTTGTGGATAGATGATGGCCAGTCCATGTACTTGACTAAATCGGGAAAAAACAAAAGGGCAAAAAAAAAAAAAAAAAAAAAAAAAAAAAAAAAAAAAAAAAAGGGGGTTG
>Ga0116227_10011329_pt1 | contig 15021 bp, 12 predicted proteins | sample S1TSphgellanicum_FD_89693 | JGI IMG/M metagenome (GOLD analysis project Ga0116227, IMG submission 89693) | Host-associated microbial communities from peat moss isolated from Minnesota, USA - S1T2_Fb - Sphagnum magellanicum MG | ecosystem: Host-associated > Plants > Peat moss > Unclassified... | reverse complement strand
GTTTGTTTGGTTGAATCGGGGGCAATTTGTGGGGTGTGTGTTGGTTTGGTTTGGTTTTTTTTTTGGGGGTTGTTGTGTCCCCCCCCCCCCCCCCCCCCCCCCCCCCCCCCCCCTTCCTCCTCTCCTTTCTCGCTACTCCACTCTACGATTATTGTTGTTTTGTGGCCTGGCTTTTTTTAATAATATTTATCATTTTTTAACCAGTTGCTTTTGTTCAGCCCAGCACGACTGACGGACGGACGGCCTACTGGCGTTGTCACTAGTGGCTTTTTCGTAATTCTTTTCGGTGCGGCAAGTCTTGTGCCTCCTCCTGCTTGCTGCCTCCGCAAGCTCCGCTTTTGTGTCGCCCCGCCCGTCCGTCTGTCCGTCCGTCCGCTAGCTGCTGTTGCTGCCTGCCTGCCTGCCTGCACAGCGGGAGTGGTATTGATGTTGTTGTTTTTTCTTTTCTTCTTCCAAGTAGTTAGCCTATGCAGTACAGGAGAGATTGATTGATGAGCGCTGGCAGACTTCTAGCAGTAGCAGATTAGATGTTTTTGTTTTTCTTAATGGCTGCAATAGCAGCTGTTGCTTCTTTCTTCGTCTCCGCTCCATCTCTCTCTGACATCTGCTGCATCACCGGGCCATCTTAAGTATTCTTCTTCTTCATGTGCTCGAGTGTGCGTGGGCGGGGGGAGCGGGGGAAGAGAGGGGTGGGGAGGTTGGGAGTAAGTGAAGCGCTCAGGTTGCAATGGTGTCGCCGGAAAGTTGTGCTAGAAAGAAATGGTTGTGATGATGACAGTGGAAACGTTGTAGATTCCGCCTCAGCCGGGTTGGCTCTCTAGAGTAGTCTACTTATGAAACAAGTGGGTGGTCACGTTGTACTTGAGTCTTGTGCTGTAAGTCGGTTCCGGCGTGGCGTCGTCACCAGCAGCAGGCCGCATTAAATGGGTGCTAGATGTTACCGATGTGGCGTGTAGAGGAGGAGGAGGAGGAGGAGGAAAACTTAGCAAAAAAGCCTTCCATCATCTAACTCTAAGTGTGTTTTTTTCTGCTGCAAGAGCAGTAGTAAATAAGCTTGACAGAAGAACATCATATCTGTACATTCAAGGCAGCTCCCCAGGACACTTGAGAACAACAGCTGTACAGTGCTTGCTACACATGCCCCGCGTTAGAGCTGAATGAATGAACCATGCTTTTATAACCTTTTTTGTCTTGTTTCTCCTCAGAACTTTTGCTCTTCTAGAGCTGGTAAGAAAAAATAGAACTGCTGGCTGTCTTTGGCTCTTTTGGCTTTAGTGTCGAGAAAGGCATAATTTTTTCTTAACACCCCTGCTGCTCCTGCTGCTGCAGGGAACTGATTGATGTGTGGTGTTATTGCTTTGCACAAGAAGCTAGCCAGCAGCTCAAGCTTTTCTTTTTTCGCCTTTGGGTTCGGGGAAGATTTGGAAGAAGCCTGCTGATTCAAGATTATGATGCTGCGCCTGTGTACTCCTCCAGGGCCATGCTAGAAGATCATAGTACTATTGAAGTTATACTCTATGATCCTCAGGCTCTCAATTCAGCTGTAGAGCTGCACCAGAGGATTCAGTCACTTGGGTCAGCTGCGTCAGGTTTTGGGCAAAACTGTGTAGTTTGAGGGCCTGCAGGCGGCTATTTTTCTGCGCATATACATAAGTGAAGTGCGTGGTGACTTCTCTTCAGACTCTAGAGTTAGTTTCCCTGGAGAAGATTTGAGAGTGTGAAGCTGCCGGGATGAGAGCGTCTGGGACTAGGGCCACTAATCGGCAATTTTATCTTCGACGGGGCTGAAGAGACGATCTAATGGGTACCCGGCAAGCTGCTTCAGATCTTTGATGTGCAGCCCATCCGTAGCTGCCTCGGACTCTGCAGAGAATATTTTCCTGCAGGGAGCAGTAACTAGGTCACACCAGATCAAAGCCTCTCAGAAAAACTTGAGAGCTGGTTCCGCCAGGTGACGGAACAAGTCTAGCTTTGCACTTGAGCCAGGAGTTTCAAAACCTAGTGGTTTCAAAGTCAAAGTTTCTCCCTCGACCTACACAATGGATTGGAAGTCTGGTCTGGTGCTTCAAGAAAACTTTGTTCTGTTGGCAGATAATGATCCGGCCAGGATTTATGTCTTACTAGCGACAATTTGGGAGCAACCGGTTGCAAGGTTTTTTGATCCGGAAGCACCTGCTGCTCAGGGGACCCTATTATTGATTGCTTTCCACGAGTTCCGAAGTCGTGGAAAACATTATGGTGGAGAAGAAGGTCGGCACTGACAATATATTGGATCTTCAACTGGGTTGACAGATCATACATTCTGGAAGCGTTTCAAGAACAAATTTAGAGACATTCTGTAGCTAAGGCTTGGGACGTACGCAGCTGTATGCATTTTTCTCGAAGTATTCATGAGATTGAGAAGAAACAGATTCTGGAAAGGTTGACGACGTTGAGGAGTTCTGTTGAGCGGAATGTGAAGAAGGCGGGTCCTGGATAAGAAGGAAACTGGTACGGTGCAAGCAGCAAGGAGAGCCCTCCCCGCGAGGTAGGATCTTTTCATGTGGGCAGAAGAGGTCACGGTCGTAGTAGCCTGGGGGAGCCTGATGAGTGCGTGCATTACATGGCCGCTGAGTGCGATTCTCGTCAACCTACAGCATGTGGAAGCAAGCTCCAAGTAGCGCTGCTGCTTGCTCCTTTTTGAGTCGTCGAGGCCGCAGCAATAATATTGACGACGACGCCAGGCTACTACTCTCGCAATGCGACGACCACGACTTCGACACTAGTGTTTCTCGAGCTTCCTTGGTGCATCTCACCACTATACTGTAAGTCCTCTTTGTAAACCCTTCAAGAACTGGATAGGCTTATCCGGGCATAAAAGAGAGAGCTCTTAAATTATCTGGCTAGATACCTCATTCTAGAAGTCTCCTAGTTGTACAATTTTCCGGCCACGGTTGTTCAGGAAAAAATTGGCAGTCAAAGCATTCCCGGTAGCTTCTGGAAAGCAAGATGAGTCATTGAGATCCTGCTCCGAGCTAGTGACCCTTTGAAGATCTGTGCATTTAGAAGACTTAAGTTCTACACGAAATCACGTATGTCGTCCTAGACTGGAGCGGCAGCTGGCGACGCTTCCAAACCGCCGTCACAATTTGCCACCTTGTGCAGAAATGTAGCAACAAATGCGTATAGTAGAAAACATTCTAGGTTAGTGCTCTTCAGGAGCCAGACTGTTGACCCACTCGGGTAGGATAATATATGCTCAGCCAAAACGACCTGTACATCTAGAACTGGAAATGGGTCGTCTTGTAGAACATCGTCATGTAAGAACCACGGTTCGCCTCCCCATGTTGTAATGAACAAATTTCACCAAGCTGCCGCTGCTACGTGTTGCAAAACCAATACAGTCAAAAACACTTACAGCTATCATTGGCGGAATTGATCCTGCATTGAACATACATACATACATATGGTAGTGTTACAATTGGAAGTTGCCAGCAACACCCCAGGTCCCGAAGGTTTCGATCATCGCAGATCTAGATATCTGAATTCATGTTCAAGAAGCTGGTCGAACCCTGATCACCTTCGGACGAGAAATTATCAGAATTCCTTTCTAGGTAGGATTTTTTTTCCTAGGAAAATGATATAGTTAGTCTTTCCGCCTTGGAGTCTGAACCAAAAACCAAACCCGCAGAAGGGGATGAGAGAAGCTGCCACAAAAAACCCATGGATGCAGCAGAGAAGAGGTTCACAATCGCTGTGATCGAGATGGTATACAGATCTATGTGCAGAACTTTGTGGTTAGTCTAAAGTGCCTAGACATGTCGGTATCCATTCAGAGACCAAAGCTATGTTTTTATGACGATTCTTCCTCGGAGCCCTCGACATTTCTTGTCGGGTGCTCGGGAGAAAGACTTAATGTTATGCGCTTTGTGTACATGCAGTTCGCCTAGTCCGGTTGGATGTCAGGGGATTGAGCAGCTGATCAAACACAGTCTAGTGGCGCCAAGCACCTTGCGTTTTGGTTCAGCTGGAGCTTGTAGACTAGACCATGAAGGTGGCGAGATCTGTTCCTCTTCTGCAGCAAGTTCTTCCCCAGTACCTGTGGTAGTAGATGGGTGGTCACGCTGCAGAGGTTCTTCCTCTTCCCATCGCCAGCAGAAACCAAACAAAACTAGATGGAAGCTGCTTTACTCAGCTCGTGAACCGGCAGCAGCGCCGCCTGAGCAGATCATCATCATCTCACAAACAGTGAACCCGGCTCTGAGTGACCAAGCCAACTCTCGATGTTTGACGACGCCGGAGAGCCGGCAGATTGATGACATGCAGACTGATTCAAGCTCGCTCGTGGACCTCAGTACTACTAGTCTTCAAGGGCGAGAACTTCTGAATGCGCCCTGCAGAACTATAGCTCCTCGTGTACAGCAGAAAGTCCATTACATGAACTACAGCTGCAGGTCGCAACGCAAGAAAAGGAAAATATTGCGCAGCTGCAGCAGCAGCTTTGGATCATCTGGCAAGGCCGAGAGTAGCTGTACGCTGCCGCTCCTTGGTTCTAGTCCTCGCCACCGGGGCAGTTCGGCAGTTGAATGTCTTACGAGTCAGGAATCATCGTCAATACCTCGAACAACAAGCAATTACCAAGATCTAGAAGTGTATCAGTACTACGACGATTCCTTGTTGCAGCAGGAACGTCGTGCAGCAGGCTCGACTCAGAATCTGAGTCCTGGAACTTCGGATCTGACGTCAGAGCCGCCACAGTTCCCTATGGCTGATCAAGAGGAGGGCTCCGGTGCTAGCAGATCCAGCTCAGTAGACGAGGTTGTTGGACCCCTCCGTGACTCGCGATCGCGAGGTTCCAGCCCAGCTGCTGGTCCTCCTGATCCTGACCACCCGGTACAAGAACAATCGCTAGGAGAACTGCCAGGATCAATATCTGAACAATCTTTGCCGCCTTCAGAAGAACTTCTTGAATCGCGTGCTATAGCTTATAGTATTAACCCTCTCCCTCCAGCAGCAAATGTAGAGCCTTCTTCTTCACATGGGCTAGAGTTAGCAGGCAGTAGTAGTAGATCTGCTGCGGGCCCCGAGAGAGAATTCTATCCTCAGACAGCAGCAATACCATTGGCACTGGAAACTAGGGGAAGCAGGGAACTTAGCGAAATTCCCAAACAGGAAATTCACCAAACACAAGCAGCACCAGGACTTGGAACTTCTAGTCTACCCGCGGTGCCTGCGGTGCAGCAGCGGGTGGAGTTCCAGGGCATACAAAATCCATCGTCATCACGGAGAGGGTTAGTTCGCCAATCCTCTGGATCAAGACGAGGACCAGTCGACGAGGACACTACCAGTCGAAAGGAAGAAGAAGCAGGTCCCTCGACGTGGTTACAGTTGCGGTTAGGGACTACCTCCCAGATTGAAGCTTCAGGATCAGCAGGTACAGCTGCTACATTGCAGCAGGAGGCTGATGAAGCAGCAACTCGGAGGTTGGACCCTCCTCCAGTCGCTGGTGAGACCTCGAGTAGTCAGGGCTACACTAGGAGGGCCCAGCAGCCAACCCTCTTCTCTCCCTCCTTTCAGTCGCATCAAGATCCTGGACCATCTTCCGCACGTCGACTTGAACTTGGAACAACAGGTGCTGTGTCTGAGCTTGATCCATCCGCCTTTCTTGTTCCTCAAGTTTTACCTCCACACCTGCAAGAAGCATATGGCATGCTATTTCCTCAAGAACCTGCAACTTCCCAGACTACTAGCAGCCAGCAGGTGGTGCAATATGGAGTAACTGACCTAGGAAGATTCCCATTTCTAGAGAGGAGGGGAGATGATGTAAGAGTACAGCCAGCTGCAGGATTAGCAGGGCACAATATTGCTTATAGCTTTCAAACAGCTGGTGAAGCTGGACCTGCGTACCAGTCTCGTACTATAGAATTTTTTCAGCTGCCAAGGAGGTCGTCGGTGCGGCCGGTGCTTTCCGAATCTGAAGAGTTGTTCTTCGGGTCTCAGAGGAATATGATGCAATCATCAGGGGAAGCTGTTGCAGGTCCCAGTACTACAGTTACCCCGGAGTCTTTCGGTAGACCTGCACGAATTAGCAGCTTCAATCCACAACGACCTTCCGCGAGCAGCACTGCATTATTGGAGCAGTTGACTTCTGGACTACCTTGGCCGCGTGATCAAATCCCTGCAGCAGCAACTACATCGACCACCAGAGGAGTAGTTTTGGATCAGCGACTGATGAGCAGCACAGCAGCTGCAGCTTTGGATCCTCAGGCTCCCCAGGGAGGGTTACAATTACCCGGACCGCAAGGTTCTTGGTTCAGGCTGCTCCAGCGCGTGGGTCCAACCAACGTGCCCAGCTTCCGAGTTCCGTCACAACCACCTGGAACAGCGCCAACCATTCAAGATATACACATGCAGCAGCAGGCGGCCGCTCCCAGTAGGCCGCGTGCTGCTGCACCTCCGCTGTTCCATAGCCCGATTCCGGGATCAACGACGTCCAGCCTACAACCATGGAACACGACTCGGGTAAGTTACATGCGTTCAGTGCGAAACCCCAAATGTAGAACTCTATTGCTAATTCAATGAGGTTGAAGCTCCGATTGTTCAAAAAATCAATCGTGTCGAGCAATCAACAAATGTAGTTCGTAACTAATTTCATGTGCACATGGATGCGTCATTGCTGGCAGTATGTGCAATGTTGGTCCAAATATATAATTACCGGCAAGCACGATCAACCAGGGGAAATACGTAAAGCACTCGGCTAGGATTTCTAGTGGAAATGTAGAACATCTTAAATCCAGGAATATAGCCTCGTTGAATAGAATAGAGAGAGAGGAGGCAGCTTACACCTACTTAATAGGCGTAAGGTGCCGCCTGCGCCTGCAAATTAGGTGTAAACTTTTACACCTGCTTACGTCAAAAAACCAGCTGCCTCGAAACTCTGCGTTTCCTGCCTCGTGATTTAAGCTGGGTGGTAAGGCCCTGTTATCAGGGCATTACGCTCTGAACCTCGGGATCTGCCCTCAGCTCCCAGGGCGTAATGTCCTGACAGCAGCAGCAGGGCCAGCCAGCTTAACCTACACGTTATTCACATGGGTCATGCATCTCTTGGAGCGCTCGTGTCTCTAGACCAGATTTAAAACTTTCTGGAGCCCTTGTCGCTGCGTTAATAATCCGCTTAAAACAGCTAGTGCATGCGCGAACGCTGCATTAACCTTAAACAAATGCAGCACACATGAGGCTAGCTAGTGTGTATTAAGCCTGCAGCTGACTCACCATTATATTCTGAAGTCCACCAAACTTTTCTTTACCTTATACGATTCCTTTCTCTAATCCCGGCGGCCTGATCATATATCCATTGATTTGTGGGAAGTCGTCCTCACAATCAGTAGTACTGGTGGTGGGTGGGGTATTTGTATATGCACAAAATTGTTTACTAGCTTGATGGAGTGGATGCGGGAGGTGATGTAGCGTCTAGTTCCTCTAGACTACAACAGACGCAGCTGCAGCTGGAGCAGGCAAGACCCGGTGGCCATATTACTCTTCCAGCTCAGCCGGGCAGCAGCTGGGATTCACCAGTACTCCGGACGTTCATAAGTCTGTCACCAGATACAGCAGCTGGTCCCAGCCGTAGCGGCGCAGTATTGCAGCGGCTGTCAAGATCGTCAAATATTGCAGGTCTTTGGTTCCGACTCCAGGCAGCTGTGAACCAGTTACATGCACCTAACCTCCATTCTTTTCTTCGTTTTCATCATCATCATCATCATCTTCTTCTTCTTCTTCTTCTTCTTCTTTGTCACCACCATTTTGCTTTCCTCCTGATCACACATATATCGCTCTATGTACATGTACAATTGCTCTCTGAACTTGTCTCTGCTGCCCTGATGAATATTGTTCAGTAATCTGTCAAACCCTAAAGGTAAGTCTAGACCTGGTAACAATTCCAGTTGATTTCCAAACAGTAAATTCATGATCAAGTACAAAGAGGTACTAGAGTAACAGGGATTCAATTTGAAGTGTGCCTGTTAGCTAGTACAGGCCCCAAGGGTGAAAGAGTAGTCACTTAACTTACAACCTGTACAACCCTTGCTTGCTTGACAAACAAATTAAGGAACTCACTCCTTTGTAAACAACTCTCTCTGAAATGCTCTGACGAAATGGAGCTTAATGGGTTCAGAACACTTGAGACTCACGCTTAGTTCGCAAACATAATTTCAGTGCTAGCTAGACATGATGTGTCTCCTAGTTATAATAACAAAATTCAAATTTAAATGGTCAGAGGCCCTAGCTTCCATGGTAAAAAAGGTCACTTAATCTCCTTTAATTGGCTCTGCCTGTGAGGGAGAGACTAGGGAAACTTTTATGTAGTTTTCATTTGTCCCATATTTGGAGGATTGCTCACTAGTTGTTAGTGTGAACAACTTTGAGCATTTTTTGTGAAATACATGATGGTTCACATTTGCTGTTTTAACTTTAGGATTTTGGTCAAATGAACTTGCCATAATGGTCAGATCAATGACGAAACGAGCTACTTGTTATCACAAGAAATTGTCCAGATGGAGATTATAGCTTGCAGAGCTAAAAGACACTCAGCTAAATTTTACTACTTGAATATGTTTCTCATTTTTTCTTATTAATACTCGGGGAAAATATCTCCATGTGTTGGTAGCTGGTATAATTAAATTGACGTATGCATTGAACTCTGTGATTTACAGAAACGGGGTTCAAACACTGGAGCAAGTACCAACGGCTTTCTTGCGAGTGAAGTAAGTGCTCTCACTCTGAGAATTTCAGTCCCTGAATTTTTTAGGGCTCCTTGAAAAAACACCTATGTCTAAGGACTCTTAACATGCACCTGGCGAGGGTTTTTGCAAGCATCCGATTTTATAAATTTTCACATATATATATCTACATATTATTTGGAGTCTACTCTGCAGAAATACCAATAATTTACAAATGCTCTAAGTTTCAATATCATCCTAAGTTCGATTCCACACTCACATTTAGCAAACTTGGCGTTAAATATTGAGCTACAAAGATGTGAATTTGCTTGATCACAAGCACAAGCATATACATAGTTGGTGACAACAGGGAGGATGTTCTCCACCTTGGGGTGTGGCAGGGATGAGAATATGACAGTTTCTATGGTGAGGAGATACTTAGTGGCGAAGCTTCGGCTTGGACACGAGTCAGAGGTATACATTACTATGCATTGTCATGCTCAAAGCTTCTGATCACTAGTTGAAGACGTTCATGAGTCGAGTTCCATTATGATCTGGACACTAAAGATGACCACACCGTTAACAGTTACTAGTGTTCCTAACTTTTAATACATGCTGATATATATAACACAACAGACCGAAACACTGGCCACAGTAACCAACTATCATAGCAAAACATATACTACAAGAAAAGTTATCTTTTGCAACTTTTCTCCAACTAAAATCAGTCTTGCAAAACCATTAATGAGCATATATATACGTATGGGAACGAATTCCCCAGTCCTACTGATCTTCTTGCAGTGAAATGCAGATAGATAGGTTGAACTCTCAGATTTCCATCCAACTATCTAAGTGTGCTGCTAGCTCTTAAGAACATCTAGATTTACTAAAACCTGGGGCAACTGTAGTGCTTTAAATGAACTACATGATACTAGTCTAGAACTGCATTTTGGTATATTGTAGACACTTCATGTGTTGCACCACCAACTGAAACTGCTTTCCTGCAGTGAACTAGATAGACCAGTTGAAGATCTAGGTAATTTCTAAAGCGTTGCAATTGGGTTGACAATTGCAGGTGGAGATATCATGTAGGGGACTAGTTCTGCAGCCCACTCTTTCACTGCAGTATGTTAGAGAAAACATCTGGCAACGAATGTTCGATCCCCCAAGCACGTCATCTGCTGCACCAGATGGAAGGTCTCGCATAGAGCTCCCTGATGGATCCTCGCTTTCTTCAGAGGATATGGTCATGGTTCTTCACTACAGCCGGGCTCACCAAGCTTGAGCTGATCAAGGTTCCAGCTTCCATTTCTTCCCATCTTTTCAAGACGTGAAATTCCCTAAAATTTCCAGTCCTCCCCGCCTCCCCTTGAACCATTCAACCCTAATTCATCTTCATTTTGAGCTGGGCCCACCTGAATAGCCCCTAGGGCTGGCTAGCTAGGTTTAGATACAGAATTCAACTTCAGAAATTTTTTGTGGCTCTAGGCAAATTTACTAAAAAACCTTCTGGACCCCCCAATTAGATTAAATGATTTTCTGAGAGAGAGATCAGCATGATCAACCCAATGCTGGAAAAAATTTAGATTGATTCTTTTGAATTGCTAGACAGTTTCTAAAGGAAAACAAAACCAAATTGTCTCTGCTTAGGAGGTGGGTATCCTTATTGGAAGGGATACTGTTCTCTGATCTGAGTTGAAGAAGGTCAGTGACCAGTATACCTCTTGGTAAGGGTAAGTCAAGTGGTGATGATATATATGATTAATTATCACCAGGCTAAATGTTGTACATGTACAGTTTGTTTGTATACATTAACCCATCAGCCACCTAGCCTAATGCAAGAACAACACATTTCAGGAATCATGGCACTGTTGTTGTCTCATTTTCCATTCCAAGTTGGTTGATCAGCAGATGTTTGGGGATTTGCAACACCGAATTATCTCCTTCACACCGGTAACTTTTTATAAGATCTAGTTTGTCAAAAGTCTGGATGACAGTAGATTTTTGGGATTTTGATGTTCCCAGTGTGTTCCCACCAAGTTCCCATAACGTTTTTAGGTAGGCAAAACCAAAGCACTTCAGTTCTACTTTGGGATTGCAACCTTCAATTGGGGGAGGTGTCCAAAGTCTCAGAATAATTTTTTTGATGTGCCAATGACAGTGGCACATTGCAAAAAAAAACTTGAACTTGGGGATACACCCCCAAGCTAATTAATAGAACTAGCAACTATGTGACCTTTGCCCAACCTGACTTACAACTGCTCCTGGGCCTTACCCCATTCCCAGGAGGATGGATACAGAAACTTTAATGTGTGTACGTTGTTGGTATGCTTTCACATGTGAATCCAGTTTTACACACCATGCATCATTTAATGGACGTACTTTTGGTTTTCCATTTTTGTTTCTCTAAAGGACCTCAGAGTCCAGGCTTCTGGAGAACGTTAAATAAGCAAAAGGTCCTTATTGCAGACAGTACAACAGTGCTGCGTGCTTCTGTTTTTCCTTATTTGCCCTTTAGTCTGATCCATCTTTTTCTCAAGATGGATGATCCCCAGACGCATTTTGGTGCTGCCCATTATAGACTCTGTGTTCTCTTGTGGGCATTCTGGTCCTGTAACAGATACTAGGTATCTGTCATCTCAATCCAAAGTCTATAATGTGCAGCCAGGGAGAAAAAGAACCAGGCAGTACTTTTGTTACTACCTGCAATAAGGACCCTTCGCTTATTTAACGTCTTCCCTTCCGCTCCTGAGTCCTGAGTCCTGAATCCTCATCCAGGATCCTCTTCTAGAAAACAGGTTATATCTTTGTTAAATTTTCCAATTTTGTATTAATTATGTGAATTGCTATCTGTAGCCTCCTTGGGCATCCATACAGGTTTTAATGCCCTTTAGTAGAAAATAGTTTAGACTTCCAAGACCATAGTTTAGGTCATGTACCAGTGTTTTTCATTTGCTCGAGGTATCCTAGTTGGCTACACACATCAGCCCTTGGAGGTAGACTTGGCAACCAGTCTGGATTTTTTGTCTATATATTTAGCACCCTGTAACAAATAAAAGTCAAAATGTGGCATCCAAGGAAAATTCTACATAGCAATACAATTTTTTTTAAAGAATGGCAGATTACCTACAATGTGTTTTTAGGTGTAAGGCAGTTGGCGAGCCTTTCAAGATCTAGGTATGTGCAATGGGGAGCATTTCAACACTAGTATGCAAAATTTGGCAATCCTACAACATCCAAGTGCCAACAACAACAATTTGCAAACAACTTGTACATGTACAAAACTTTCTACTAACAACAAGCAATTATCAAGAAATTTTGCTTCAAATTATGAAGGCTTGAGGAGGGATTGAACCCCAATCATCTCAAATTTTGCCCATTGTAGCCCAAGTCAAATCTACACAAGTAACACATGTTAAAACCTTCCTTGCAAACCTATGTTAGCTCAAGAAAATAATCAACAAAACAGAAAGCAATTATGTGCATATCAAAACAATTCAAATCAACAACTAATCAACATTTGAAAGAACTTAAAGAACTTGTAGGTTTAGGTTTATATCCTAGCCATTCAAATAACACATCACACCAACTAGGAAAAATCCAGCTGTAATACAAAATTTGTCTTCATTGCTGCTTAGTGCTTGCATACAAGCTACAACTTGAGCTCAAAATAGTGTGCAAAAACACCTAATGTATTGCAACATTGAAACCTCCATCTATGCATCCACTACATACCTATGTTTCTTATCCTACCACTCCTTCATGGCATTTCCAAATGGGAAAGTGTTCATGGAGTAATGATCTTGGGCAAACATTCTAACAACCAAGTCAAGATGAGTTGTGAACCAATTTCTAAGCTTAGATTTCATGAAGGACAAGTTGAACAACATTGCTTGTCTTCCACACTTCCCAATGCCATCACTACAGAAATCTCCGCCAACTTGAAATATTTTGACAGTCGGTGTTGTAGCATAGCGCTAGAAGCCAAATTGGACCACAACTTGGTCACAAGATTACAACTCACATGAGATTCAAGAACATGTTTGCAATTTGATTGCATAATGACCTTGAAAAAGGAAGCTCCCATGTTAAGTTTATGTTCATTGAATAGAGTTGGTACCTTTAAGCCTTTAACACCAACTTCTTTTTCAAAACAATATTGTCCCTTCAACAAAGTTAAATGGGCAAGGAACATATTCTCTACTTCAAAGTTCAACCAATATTGAAATCCATATACAACCGAGGGGTACCATTCATGGGTTCTTGGTTGGGAAATCTCTAAGCCAACTCTTCAATGAAACTAACAACTGCAACCAAACATTGCTCCTTCACTCTTTCTATAATAGTAACCCAAGCATCACGAATGCACATAACAAAAAACCTTGATGAGAAGCACTTGGAATGGATTAAATGATACCATCAACCTTGGAAATAAAAAATAACATATTCAACATTGGTGGTTGCATCAATCTAGCAAACTGTGAGCATCCCATCATTGCTACAATTGATTAAATTTACAAAACCTTTGAAGTGCTCATTAGTTTACTTCTTCTCTAGATCACAATATAATGTGTGCAAATTTACACAAAACAATGTTTTCACTACCCCCACAAAGTCACACACAAATGTATCATGACTTTGAACAAATTTGATTAGGTCATGGACAACCTCCAACATGGGCATTATGCACATAGGCCCAAGACAACCTCAACATCACACAAAAATTCAAGAGTGGGTTAAAATGCAGCTTCAATCATCCCAAGGTCATCATTCATTTTTACCACTAGGGATTTGTACTCCACAAGCACCCTCTTGGCATGAAACAACATAAATATCCACCTTGTCTTCACATTGCACAACAATTTGTTCCCTTTTGTTTTTAACACCTATGCAAGCTTGCACTACTCCAAATGCCTCTTGGGTGAAAAGAAAAAATAGGTGAATATGGCTTGTAAGACCTTCAGGCTTATGCACCAAAGGTTGTGCGTGGAAAATGTTTGCAAGGCTAGGTTTGTTTGATGTGCAAACAATGGACAACAAGCATGAAAAGGGGTGCCTTTTTGGTGATTTGTGTTGTCACACCATTGTGAACACCTATAAACACAACAACCCCATCAAAACCAAAAGAGATTAGCTTGTTGATGATATTTTCCATGGTCAAGCCCCCATTAACCATTAATGATTTTTAAATCACATTGGTCAAGTTATTAGTAATGTCATCACCTAACCAACAAGTTCCAAAATTCAACAATATGGGTATGCATGAGGATGAAAGCCAGAAAAAAAGAGCCAGATAATGCGTGGATAGTCCTTAAAAATTGTTTTTGAATTTTTGAAAAATCACCAACGGAACACTATATATCACAAAAATTGTTTTATTTCTAAAATAAGTTCTTATATTTTCAAAGCTACAACTGCAAAAGTTTCATGAAAATTCACCATGTGACGCACTCCCAAGTCACGAGGTGAAACCACTTGAGGGTTCCACAAAGCCAAGTTGCGGAAAGTTGAAACTCGGAGGCACGCTCCCGGCTTCCAACTCTAGAAAGGGGTAGAGGGTCAAGTTGGGAGCCCCGGGATTAGACTAGGAAGAGGGACTAACTTATCTCGTGTGAATCTACATCCAAAAAACCCAACCAAATCGGGTTAGTTTAGCATTCGAGACACCCTTGGGTGTTGGGACTTGCCACGAGCACTTGGACACACAAGACTCACCACGGCCCGGACTTGGGGGAAGCCACCACCTTCCCCCATATAGTATTCTATGCGGCTGGTCGCGGAGGCTACATCCGAATGGCACATTTTGTTGGGACTCCCGAAATGGAGTCCCGAAAATGTCCCGGCTAGACTCCCGGAACTTTGAACGGCCATAGCTCCTCGCCCCAAACTCGGATCGGGACGAGTCCTATATCAATGTTGTAGCTCTCGTCAAGAGCTTTCCAACGCCATGTCGCACTCTTCAAGGCGACGTCAGGAAAAGGTCGATTCCCGACTTTTAGTGATCGGGAGTCAAATTGCCAGTTTGACTCCCGACCCTTCTTTTGCCCATAACTTGGGCTGCAGATGTCTAAATTGCCAATGCAAGGCCATTTTCGATATCTACGTTTCAAGACCTTTCTAATGACACTAAGAACACCTCAGTGCAAGCTGTTTTGGGCCTTGCTGTCGAGCTTTGAACATTCGGGAGTCCCGGAGGACTCTAAACCTCCAACTTTTCCAAGTGTTGGGCTTCACCCCCACACTTGGCCAAAGTGGGGTTGCGACACTCTCCCCCACTAGAAAAAAGAGGTCAATGTCCTCATTGACACTTAGAATTTTCCTTCGC
>Ga0116227_10011328_pt1 | contig 15022 bp, 10 predicted proteins | sample S1TSphgellanicum_FD_89693 | JGI IMG/M metagenome (GOLD analysis project Ga0116227, IMG submission 89693) | Host-associated microbial communities from peat moss isolated from Minnesota, USA - S1T2_Fb - Sphagnum magellanicum MG | ecosystem: Host-associated > Plants > Peat moss > Unclassified... | reverse complement strand
ATAAAAAAAAAAAAAAAAAAACACCCAAAGAACATGGAATTGCATGGGTACACTAATAGAAAATCTTCTTTTTTTCACCAAAAGTTTTCATCTACATGACATTTGCAACTATGTTTCAATTGGATTCTTTTAAAAATTTAAATAAAATTATGGAAATTACCAATTAAGTTGATTCGTTTATTATATTGGTATATAGTTGAAAGCATTTTTCAACTATGTGGTCATTTGTTGAATATTCTCAGCATCAACAATGTCTCCAAGTGGAACTTCCAATTACTATGTTGTTAAACAATGCGAAACATGTTTCAACTAGTCATTTTTGAAATATTCTTGGCATCTAAAGTTCTATACCTGGCACACAATCAAAATATGGACTAGTGTTCAACTATTTTGGATGATAAAATGTACTAAAAGATGCATGAAATACAATCTTGTTTGCAACTATCTTTTTCAACTAAGTTAAACAACTAATAGGCAACTTTAATTTTGTACATATAATATTGTAATATTTATTTAATTATGATAACATTAAATTAGGTGTAAATTTTATTTGTATAAATGAATGATTTTTTTTGTGCATATAAATATTAAGCTTTAATTTCAAAATAAAGTTTAAGAATTTTTTAAAAATATGTTAGTACTAATGTTTATTCATTTTTATACACATGATATCTTAATATTTATTTAAAATTATGATAAAAATTCATTAAAAAATAATGTACCCTATGTCATTGGGCTAAGTTTGAATGCATTCAACTGAATTTTCCTCCCAAACCCCTTGTTTGTAATTTGTTTGAATTTCTAACAACAATACTTACCCACCAAAAATTCAATAATATTGTTCACATTTTAGGTCTCAAAATTACGAAATAAACTTTATTAAATCAAACTTGGTGAGGGCTGTCCAAGAATACTAATAATGCCCCCAAGTTCCAATATAGTTTTCAATCTTGGTTTTTCAAAAAATTCAATGAAAAAATGGCTCAATAATCAATAGATTCCACACTGTAACTCCAAACATTCTAAATCAAGTTGTTGCACCCCTACTCATTGAGAACTTTTTGATGACAAATTCCATAGCATAACTTAAAACACCGTGGTTTGGGAAATATCATTATGACAAAACAAAACAAACTACCTTCCTTCATGGATAAATAAGGTAACATGTGTTGTTGGCCCCAAATGTTAACACATTCAACTCATTTTCCTTTCTAAACCCAATTTGTTGTAATTTGTTCAAATTTTCAACAATAAAATTCATTCAAAATTCAATATCTTCCACACCTTAAATATGAAAATTATGAAATAAATTTCATTAAATCTAGCTTAGCAATTACTTTCCAACAACACCAAGTTACTTTTGGATTTGAGTAAAAAATTTATTTATGATTTTATTAATGTTTATTTTTAAATGGTTCAATAATCAATAACCTTTGCATTGTAGCTCCAAAACATTTCAACCCAAGTCAGTGCACCCTTATTCATTGTTAGGTTCTCAAAGATATCAATAGCATTATATGAAGTAATTTGGTTTAAGAAATTTCAACATGACAGAATAAAACAATAAACAAAAAATCTACCTTCATTAATAGATTACATTATGTGTAAATTATCTTTGTATAAAATGAATGGCTATGTATGATGCAATTTTTTTTGTGCACACAAATAATAAAATTTGATTGAAGGAAATTTAAGGAAATTCTGAAATATAAATTTGTAATAATATGCATGTTCAATACACTTAATTATTATTTATATGTAAATTGGATTTTAGTTTACAACATATCAAATAATGATACATAATTAATATATTTTTGTGGAAATTTAATGTTTATTAATCTTTATAGACATGATATCTCAACATTTAAAAAAATTGCAATAAAATTTCATTAAACATTAAATTACATGTAAATTTTATTTATGGAAATGAATGCTTATGTATGATGCAATTTTGTTGGTGCATATAAATATTAAATTTTAATTTCAAAATAAAATTTAAGGAATTTTTGAAATATAGGTTTGTAATAATGTAAATTCAATATATGTAATTTATTATTTCTTTGAAAATCAAATGTTAATTTACAACAAATCAAGTAATGATACATAATTCATAAAATTTTGGAACTTTAATGTTTATACATTTTTATACGTATGATGTCTTAATATACTTTTAAAATTGCAGTAAATATTCATTAATTATTAAGGTACATGCAAATTGCTTTTGTATACATGACTAATTACATGTATGATGAATTTTTGTGTGCATATAAATATCACACTTTAATCTGAAAATAAATTTTAAATAAATTTTGCAATATAAGTCAACTTAATAATGTGTATGTTCAATACATGCATGATTTATAATTTCCATGTAATTCAATTTTAGTTTACAATATATCAAGTAAGGATATTTAGGTTTTTTTAAAAAATATATGTTCAATACATGTGTAATTTATTATTTTCATGTAGATTCAATTTTGGTTTAGAACATATCATGTAATGAGACATAATAATAATAATTATTATTATTTTTATTCTAATTTTTGCAATTAGTTCCAATAAAATTTTCATCTATTAAAAGTATTTATTTATGATTAAATTATAATATTTTTTTGAATAAGTAGTAAATATATTTAATAATTTATCATATAATTTCTGAAATTATTTTATTTAACACTATTATACTATATATGTTTTTTTATTTAATATTTATTATACTAGGTCATTGAATAGTTCCAACAAGTTAAATAAAAATATGAATAAAAATAATTAAATAACTAGCCTAACCTAATTACTAGCTACAATATTATTATTAATGTTATTTTTGTAATTGTAGTCAATTATTAATTATCACAACATCATAATGATTACTGTAATTAAAATATCATATAAAGCCTATTACTAAATATTTATATTTGAATTAATTCTTTGTTTTATGAAATGTTAATCAGAATTTATAATGAATTTCGAATTTTCAAAAATATTTGGTGGTAATTAATTATTTAATAGATAAATACATTTGATTTTTCAAAAAAAATCAACATATTATTTAATAAATGATGATAATATGTTTAATTATTTAATTATACAACTCTATGGTTAAAAATAGTTGATGAATAATTATTATAAGTAATTAAGGTAAGTACCTAAACCTAGGCTAGGTAGATTATCAGTTTAGGTCTAGGCCTAATTAACTTAGACTAGCTTGTACAACTAGATTATAATTATTTGAATTACAACTAAGTTACAACTAGGGTGGACAGCAAATGGTATTCTATCACCAACCACTTTCAAGTTTTCCTTCATTTCAACATTAAATTGAATTTTTTTAATGTCATTGGAAGTGCAAAATAAAGAGCTACAAATGTTCTTTGAACCTCAAAAACAAAGGAACAAAACAAAGAACACAAGAAAAGAAAAAGTGATATTTTGTCTCAAATTTTGTTTCTAGACCCCCTTTACTTCCAACAACTATATCTTGTTTATTTCTCATTCATTTTGAATGATTTCAAAGGCTACAAATGTGCTATCTCAAAATATATAAAAAATGTTCAAAGTGAAAAGTTAAAAAAATAATAATTGAAGAGTTAAAGCTTCAAAATCATACTGAACACTTATGAAAAAATCCAAAGCACAACCACCTTCACTTTGAAAAGGCATATCTTGCTCATATTCCATTAGATTGTAGCATTTTTTACAGATTTGGATACGCCAAGTGGAGGATTACAAAAAAAATTTAAGTTTCAAAAGGAATAGACCATGGACAAAAAAGTTATAATGATCCAATATTGTTAAGTGTTCGATGATAAGTGTGTTTTCCCTAGGTTACAATTAAAACTTTTATCCCATATTATTTGGTTTCCATTCCATGAATCCAAACTATATAAAGGAGTGCACTAGGATTATTAAAGAACAAAATAAACATAAAAATCTAATAGCCATTTGGGATGAGCCAATAAAAAAGGTTCAACTTTAAAAGGCTAAACCAAATGAAATAAGAGTTCATTTATTAATTGCCATGTGGTTTAGGTATAGGCATAACATAGGTGCCTAGGTCTAGCCCTAATTTAAGCCTAGATTAAATGACCTATGTTAGGTTTAACCTAGGTGCCTAGGTTTAGACCTAACTTATTATTAAGCACCATGTGGCCTAAACTATTGATGTGGATGTGTCACATGTCATTTAACTATGCGTTGACCCTACATTTTATGAATGTGCCATGTGTTGCCAAACCACTGGCCAAATGTTCAATTTACATAATTGCAACATAGTCGAAATGTTCAACTTACATAGTTGCAACCTAGTTGAAATTGTAATTATATTTTTGGCTAGTGTCATGCTTAGTTAGTGGATGAAGTTCATCCATTAATCAAATGCAGTTGACAACATCCCTCGATTATATTAGTAAAGTAATTTTCAACTAAATCAATAAGTAATGGCTATTGTTGTGGTGTTGACACGTGGCATACACTTTTGATTGTAATTTCACTCTCGACTTGTACTTTTCGACATTACTAGTTAGCAATTGCAAAAAATATTTCCTAGTTGTAAAAAATAAATTGCAACTATATGTGTAGTTTTCGATTTGGTTTATAGTTGAACAATAATAAAAAATGTAGTTGCAAAAGGGGGGTTTTCTACTAATGGAAGAATAAACAATTGATCCTATAATTAAGATTTGAATTGGAAAGGGCATTCCAACAAGTAGCAGTATACTGTCAATCTTGTTTGACAAAAAAATTTCCAACATTGTGGTATGTATAAGCTTCGACATAGACACTACAAGTGTTGTAGGAAGATGACTTAAAAGGAGCTTTGAATGAAAACTAATATAAAAAGAAAGTTTGGGGAAAAACATAAAAACACCATTAGAGTTCTCCACCCAACCTTAGGACCACCCAACCTTAGGACCACCCAACGGGTTCATAAACTCGATGAAACACCCTTAAGCTTTAAAAAAATCCTAAACATGTTATAATGCTTCTTCACTGATGAAAGTTTTAACTCTTGGATAATAACTGCAGGAAGCTTTCATGAAGGAGGTGAAGCCAAGGACTTGAGAGCCAGGGCTTGAACCTCATCATAGGATGGTAGCTAGAAAAGAAATGGTAGGATCTTAGAGCATTTCATCGTCCCCAAATGAAAGGAAGCTCCTCAATGGAGACAACACTCTGCAAATAAAGAGAGGAAAATGTGAGGCATACAACATAAATAATTGAAGGAATGCATAATATTGATGCAAGTGGACAACTTACTCACAATCAAGCAACCTCATGGAACGTTTCTTGACAGGGTAGTTAATATCGAAGCTGTGAACATGCTCAACGTCAAGCTCGAACATGGCCATTTCAATGAGAAGCTCTAGCACCTCCATAAATACCTCCATATTCGATTCCAAAGTCAAGATTTGGCGTCCAAGGCTTTGGTAGCCCTAATAGTGTTGCTTGTAAAGTGAAAAATGGTCAAAGATTTTTTTTATGCAAAGATTGTGAATGAATTTTTTGAAGAAGAACACATACTTGTGGATGTAGATAAATCCGCAATAGAACATCATGTCTTGGAGCAAACATCAAATTGAATTAAGTTCCACAAATACTAATCTATTTGGACTTATCCAACCTTCACAAATGTAATCCTAAATTGATGTATAAACATTGTTAAACTAATATATGAAGAAACCCTAAATTGTGAACACAATTTCTATTAAGCACAAGTTCATTTTTGAACCTAATTGCGCTAACACTTACCAAGAGTATCTCGACATGTTTTCTTTTGCCAAAAAAAAACTTCTGAATTTTTTTTGTCCTTGCCCAAGAAAAACCTACCAAGGTTTTCTTGGCACTTAGAATACCTCTTCTACACCAAAAAAATAAAAATCCATTAAGATATTGTTGCCTAGAATCTAAAAGGGGAAATGGGACTCTATAAGTTTGTTGAAATTAAAGATGTTTTTGTTTGATTCCTGAAAAAATCTAATGATCAAAAGGAAGATGGATTGCATAAACCCATTAGAATAAACTTACAAGTTTGTAACATTAGCATGATAGTTATTTTACTTGGTGGCTCAAATGCCAAGTGCATGAAGCATGATGCCAAGAATGTCTACAATGTCAATTAGGTTAAAGGAGGCATTTTAGGGGCGCCTTTAATGGGGGGGTATATGGCAAGGTTGGAGGTTGATGGATGGGAGAGAATAGGTGTAGGGTGTAGGGCACAAAATGAAGTAAGGAACCGTGGGAATGCTTCCAATGCTAATGACACAGCTAGGGATGGGGATTGTTGCTCCTACCGATAATATGGATTGCATGTAAGGAGCAAATCAATGCATGGTTGAACAAATAATTTGGGACCTAAACATCCAAGCTTGGGCTTTTCAATAAATATCCATGTTACTTTGATGAGTTAGGTTTCAATGGATAGCCATGACCACATGCCACCCAATCCTAACTATTGCATCTCCCAACAGTGGACAATGTAGATACTCTATATACATCATTCTACCCAAAACTTCAGCAAACCATTATGTTGAGTTTGCATATCAAATTTTAATGCATTTCTAGCAGCAAACATGTAACTTCAAGCACGAGGTGGCTAGCACTCAAAAAGGAAACTACTAATAAAAAACCCATGGGTATTAATCTTCATTCAAACTAGGTTTGTAGGCATGTCGAGATAAGCTTTCACCTCATTTCATATTGATTAGATATAGGCAACCATTCCAACACCAGGCATGGAGAAACAACAAATAAAAATCTGACAATTAAGTTTATTTAAACCCTAATTAAATGTTGTAAAATTCAAACAGAATTCAAAGGAGCAAGATTGGTTTCAAACTTGCCAACCCAAAAATGCACTCATGGACTACAATTCCCTTAAGGTAAGGAAACTTACATGCATCTTGTCAACACCCGATTGCATAAACATCGAGCTAGTAATCATCAATTTGTTTACAACCACCTTCATCCTTGTACATGGGCATGGTGTGATATTAAATATAGATGCACCACATGACTTGTTTTTATATGAAGGGCTGCTAGGTGGGGGGGTAAGAAGGCTAATACTTAGACTCCTCTCCATCTCCAGACAATGAACTTGTTGAAGCAATTTGATTGTCTTCGCCTTCAATATGTGAAAATATTAAATCATCGCTTGGCTTTGACATCATGCTACTACATGGATTTATGGATAATGACATTCAAAAAAAAAAATCTACAAGAAGGGGAAGATGGCGGGCTGAAAATTCATATTGAAAACAAAATTGAAAACAAAAAAATGGCAACAAATAATTATGAAAAGGTGTTACCTTTTGTGTTTGGGTAGGAGCAAATCCATGGAAGTTCCAAAAATGGTGTTGTATGAATCTTAACCTTTGTATGGACATGTAGAATGCACCATTCACGTCCATCCAATTCTATCAACCCTAATCGTAATTGCCACAAATATTTTCACCAACTATATTAACCCTAATATGATACATAGTTGTCACCATAGACACTATAGTGTGATTTTGTCACCTTGTCACATACACTCCACCTTCACCTTGAACACCTAGTAAAGCGTGAGCTTTGTAATGTGCACCTATAGTTTCAATGCCAAAGATGCAAGATTAAAGCCGAAGGAGGATCAAGTGCAATAATTAGTTCGTCATGGAGCTACTAGTTCTAATTTGAATGCTAATAGCCAAGATTTGATTCTCTCATAATTTGAGTAGACGAGAACGTTCATGGAGGTTGTGAGGTTGGGAATTCCACCAAAACACAATGTGCATGTAACTACACTAGAGGTATAATCAAGTACATGTGTATTCCTTGCCTACATCCCTTCCTCGATCATTGTTCGTGGAATATTGTAGGAATCCTAGATTTCAAGTTTTTTGTAAAGGGGGAGGGTGGGGGGGGGGTTCATTAAAGGATTTGCCTTTAAAGACCACCTGTTAAGTAGGGCTATTGAGTTTTCAAAAAGTTCAAATTAATTTTGACCGTGTAATCCCATTTGGCTACAACTTAATTTTATCTGACCATTGAAACAATTGCACATGAGCCTAATGTATTGCACATTGTAATATGTATTGTGGCAATATTGGTTTTTGGTCATTGCAGTCCCAAATACTACATTAATTTAAGGCCGAATTTTATTTTTAGGGTTGGATTTAAGGGCAATGTCTAATGTAGCCAATGTATGCAATCTAACAAATGGTGTTTTGTTTAGCTTTAGAGGTGTGAATTTGACCACAATTGAAGCACCTACCATGTTGATCCACTTGGACAACGAGTTGAAATGATTAAATTATGTGTAATAAACTACTTTACTTTCTTCTTTTTTTCACATTATGGACATATTTGTTACTAGGCATTGTTACGTTTGTGGTTCATTTGAAATCTCATTAGTTCATTGACCATTGGCTTTAATGGTTGATTTGCATTAGTATATGCAGTCATGTGTGTGAAACCTAGGTAAGCAAAGGTTTATGGTTACCTAGTTGGTCGACATGTTGGTCGACAATGTTAGATTGGTAGGTGTTGTTCCATCTTCAACGATTGCTTAAGGAATGCCAACTAGAGAATATCGATGTCTAGTTGTGTTGGCTCACAACCTGACCGTATTCAAGTGTGTGTTGTGGTAGGTAGGTAAGAAATGTGTGAATTTTAGATAACAATGTAATCTCTTTTGGTGGATTATCATATGATATGGTGGCATTTGTGTAAGTGGTTCATTGATTGTCCAGGTGACATTTTTTTCATGAATGCACATAAGGAGCGGCACTAGGCCAAGAGGTGTTCCATTCCCTAAACATGTAATGCATGGTAGGTACAACAAGGGTATACATGATTATTACATTTTGGATTGCAACATTCTGCAAATGTAAACATTAGGTGCATTTTTGTAATTCATACACATGTTGTGCATAGGTTATGTAACATTCAACAGAACTTAGTGAATTGATTTTAATATAATGCACATAAGGAGCAATGCAAGACTAATAGAGTTCTGGTATTTAAACTATACATGGATGTTAATGTTGGGACATGTTGGAGAGATAGTGTATGTGTATGGCAACAAGGTTGTTATTGTCTTCTTGAATTGGTTAGGTTCCAAATTAGATTCAAGGAGTCTACTTTAAAATGACTGCACAACATTTTTTGCATTGGCTTTGTGCAACCAAGAGTTACATGCAACTAGCCAGAGTAACAAACATTACCATCAAATCTTCTTAACGGGATGAAACCAATATGAGACATTGCTATTCTTTTGGGAAGATTAGTACATGTAATTAAAATCCATGCTATTTTGGCATTATTAGTCTAGTTTAATATAGATCTATCCACATTCTATCACCTTACTTCTCATAGGAACATTTTAATGTAGTGGCAAACAAAGCATGCAAAGTTCACTCCTAATGGTAATTTTGAGTGGGAATCTAGTGGGCCCAAAGTGGAAGTTTGGTGGGGCCATAGTGGGAGTCTAATGGGGCCAAAGTGGAAATATGGTGGGGACATAATGGGAGCCCAATGGGACCAAAGTTGGGTTCTAGGATGATGGGTTGTATTGGCAAATGGATAGGACATTACATATTCTTAGTGAATTTTGAGAAGGTGCAATCCTGTTTGAAGACGTTGCATAAATGCATTTGGGGACAAGTGTTGCGCCATGAATGTAATATGAACATGGTGTGTTTTGTATGCAAACAAAAGGGGACAATTACTTATAGTTGATACTCAATGTTGGTGTATTAAACAAGGCTCAAACCACCATATATGGTACCTATGTTTTTTGAGGAATCAAAATTTTGAAAACTTTCCAACCTAGATGCCACTAATTTCAAGGAAACAATTAATGAACTTATAACTATCATGAAAATGTGCCTAGGAATCATGATTGTTTGTGAAAGGCGCCATTTTGACATTTTTGAATTGGTTGATTAATTGAATTGGTCAAAGCATGACCAATTCAAGTCATGCATGGTAGTTAATTCCTTCTAATAAAAACTTGGACATTTGGAGGAACCAAGCAAAGTTGGATGTCTTTAGTGGTGTAAAATGCTTTGGTACCTTTGTAATGTTCAAAAATTTAAACTACTATTGATATAATGTTCTTGACCATAACTTGTATGTTATATGTTTTTCACATGATGCAGACAATGAATACTAGTTGATGGTGAACTTGAAACATTTGTAGCAGCATAAATTATCCATGAAGATTGTTGATAATCATGTGCGTTGGATTGCTAGATTTATCATATTGAGTTTTGTTCTCTTACTAGTGGGTATGCTATTATCCCATGTGGGTAAACTTCATAATTGAAAAAACACTATGCACAATAAATAATGTAGTTATGATGTTATATAATGTACATAATATTGTAGTTGAGTTCTTATTCCAAGGTGCATATCAACATAATGGTTTATCATAATGGGAATTAGCGTGGAGTGAATGGAGGTCCAATTGGCATGTGGTGGAAACTTAATGGGGAAATAATGGTAGTACAATGTGCACGTGTTGGGGACATAATGGTAGTTCAATGGGCATGTGGTGGGAAGTTAGTGGGGACATAATGGTATTCATAACGCATGTGGTGGTTATTGTTCAAATTCATTGTTTAAAGTTGCCATAGGTCATGGAAATGTGTTTTTGATGGGGCCTTATATGTGTGTAGGCTGCATGGAATTCTTTACAAATTGACAATTCCCATTAATAGATCCAAAAAAAAAAACAAAGGCCCGAGATTTCAAATTATGGAAGCGTGATGAAGCTCATGTGAATGCTGCTAGGTTGGAGCAATATAAATGTGTTTGTCGCATATGCCTAGGTGTTTGACCTTTTAAGTGCACCACAATTCAGAAACATTTGTTGGATTTTGGACAACACCCTCACAACCGAAGTTGGATAGAGGTACATGCATCATTTTCCTTACTCCAATAAAATTTTAATTCTATGGTTCATAATGAGTGATGCATGAAAATCAATTGCTTTCATGTATACTTTGAACTTAACTAATTGGAAGGGTTTGATCAATTTAATTTGCATGTTTATGGCATGGGAATCATTTGATGAAGAATGGGTAGCAATGATCTATCAAGTAGATAGCCACATAATAGACCATTTGATGGAAGCTCCTAAACTATTCGCAAATGTGGACATGGCAAGATTGGTGAATGATGCATTTATAATGGCAGACCAAATAGCAATAAGTGCCCAACACAACCCCGTGTTGAATGATGAACCTATAATATTAGATCACCCAAATGTGGGTGGACATCTTGAACAAGCCATTGAAGAAGATCAAGTGGATGCATATTCCAACATGCCAGGAATTGGGGCGGGCATAGAGCAAGAAGACGTAGCTGCCATGTTTAATGACCATGATGAGAATGTTGGGCCCAGTGAAGTTGAATTTGAAGAGGCATAGAAAATTCGTTTATATGAAAATTCTAAACTATCAAACTTGTGTGCAACATTGCTAATTTTGAATTGTTGTCAAACACATGGCATATCAAATGCTTTCATATTTGAATTGTTGAGGTTGTTAAAACAATAACATGCTACCAACCCCTAATACATCCCCAAATTTTGAGTATGAAGCCTCACACATGTTAAAGAAATTGGGATTGGCATATAATGTGATTGATGTGTGCATCAAAGGATGTTTGTTGTTTAAGGGAGTCCATGCAAATGTGGAGCATTGTGTACATTGTGCTAAGCCTCGGTATAGATGGGCCAAGAAGTCGAAGGTAGCAAGGAAGGTGCTTCACTAATTCCCACTCGCACTTCGACTAGTACAAATGTACAACACTCTTGACCAAGTAGAGTTGATGGTGTGGCATCACCACAATCGCAACCAAGATGAGTTCATACGACATGCAACAAATTTGCACCAATGGAATTTTGTGGAAGCCTGTTGGCCATATTTTACCATGGAGCCTCACAATGTACGGTTGGGATTAGCAACGGATGGGGTGAACCCATTTGGAGTCCAAAGGTCTAATTGGTCCATATGGCTAGTGGTTATGTTGAATTATAACATCCTTCCATGGTTAACCACAAAAAAACATTTTGTGACGTTATCCTTGATCATACCAAGACCTTGGTTCATAATGGGTGAACATTTTGATGTTTATCTAGAATTTCTATTGGATGAGCTTAAGATGTTATGGGAGGTTGGCATAGATTTGCGAGATGCTAGGCAATCAAATGGGGAATCAACATTTAGGCTGCATGCAGTACTCTTATGGACGATCCATGATTTGCTCGCACATGGGATTACTATGGGTTGCACCACAAAAGGGTTTTGTACTACAAGCTAACCCCACTACACAAACTAGAATCAAAAGGTTGAGTGCACTATTTTAGCTTGAGTATTGGAAGGTAAGAAATTTTGTTAACATGGATCACATACACATTATATCCTTTTGGGTTTTATTGTAGGAGTGGGAGTATAATGGCCAATTAGTGGGATTGGTATGTGGTAGGTGTCTAGTGGGCATTAGTGGGATTATGTTGGGCATGTAGTTATTGCCCAGTGCTGAAAAGTTTGACATATGGATGGGATCTAATCATGCAATGGTGAGAGAAAAGAGAAGGAAATTTGTTGTAATAATAGGTAATTTGTTAGTTAATCTTTTAATGAGCCATGCATCCAAGGCAAAGTTCAACCTATAAATTTAATGATGTAGGTGGTGCTTTTGCAAGAGTTACCCATACGAAACATTGTGGATGTCATGCACATTGAGAAAAATGTTTCAGAAAACATTTTGAAATACCTATTTAGGGATAGGGACATAATTGAAATACATAAAGACCTAGAAGAGGTTGGGGTGATGCAACACTTGTGGCTTCACCAACAAGGGGGTGGATCATACAAAAAACCACAAGCCCGATATGTTTTCACACCAAATGAAGCAAAGGCATTTATGATTTTGTGGCTGAAGTGCAAGCACCAACAAGGTATGTAGTAGCATTCAAAAAACATGTGGGCAATTAAAGGTTACAACACATGAAAAGCCATGACCACCATGTGATGATGCAACAAATAATGCCAACGAGCATTTGGAATTTACTACAACTTGGGCCATGCAAAACACTTATACATTTAGGTACAATGTTCCAACACATATGCACAAAAGTGGTGAATCAAAATGAGATTAATGCCTTTCACATTTTCGTGGCTAAAACATTATGCATGCTTAAAGTTTGGTTCCCACCTTGTCATCCATTTGGTGGATGAATTGGAGATATGCAAGCCTAGATTAGCTTGTTGGTGTTACCCAATTGAAAGGTATTTGAACATGTTGAAAAAAAATGTTCATAACAAAGCAAACACGAAAGGATGCATTGCATTTGGGTTTTGTAATAAGTATTTTAGATGGTACCTTCACACTAGGCGTCAGATGTGGGATGTCAAAGAAGAAGAGGCAGATGTTCGGGAGGTATTAGTTGGCAAGGGAAAACACAAGAAACTAACAGTTGAAAAAATAAAGGCAATTTATAAATACATCATTACAAACTCCATAACCACTAAGGTTGCATACATGTAATTTAAATTCAATCTTTTATACAAATCCATTGTAATAGTTTTAAATCGTAAACCTTAAATGTTGACATCATAATCCTAATGTTTATGTACCACTCATTAAACACCATTTTGAAACCACCATGTTTATAGTGGAAGGAAATCTCATTACAATGGTTGTGGAAATCCCACCATAAATGACATCATAATCCTAATGTTTATAGACCACTTACTAAACATCACTTTGAAACCACCATGTTTATAGTGGTAGGAAATCTCACTATAGTGGTTGTGGAAATCCCACCATACGAATTTTAATGGTATCATCATCCAACGGTGTAAAGGCCAAAATAAAAGGGATCAAATGTAATGGTTTCTGTTTTAGCTAATTGAAGATGGTGATATAAGCTTCTATAACCTTCAAAGTTTATTAATTGTGAACTTTACATGCTGTTAAATTTTCTTTTTAAAACCTTGTATCTTATGGTGGTTTCCTTTAGTGGTTTCAACAGTTCTTATTATCGTTAATTTTGGGTGATAATATTCAATTATATTTCCCTTGAATTTAATTGGGTTGTGAACTTTACATTTTTATGCAACAATGTTGTTGGTTATATATGTTATGTTTTAGTGGGCTATTTTTTGTCATTAAATGGTGTTTTTTGTATGGTTTCATTGAATGTGTTTATGTTGTGGTTATATTTGCAGTCCATTATTACAAAATAAAGGTTTTTAAACATGTCAATTGGGCATTACATGGAATATGTATTTTTTTAAAAACGTCGTGAAACGAGAAGGTGCGAACACATGGCACATGGAAGGGCTCATGGTCCTCATTGAAATGTAAACCCTACTCCTTTTCATCTACATTTACAAGTAGATTTTCCCACATTTATAACATGGCTTCAAGATTATGTGAAGCGACAACTCCATGTAGGACTAATGGAGGTGTCCAAAGAGCTTGTGCAACTATCTCACCCACCAAGCCACAAGGCTTACACCTATGATAGCATGTGGGCATATGGCAACCATTATTGGGTTGACCCATATGATGGATATCCATCACATGCCATGTACAATTCTAGGGTGGCATGCATATTCATTCAAGCAAGCCATAGTTTAGCTTGAGACCCAAAACATAATAGTTGCATATTTACAATATGTGGGAATGTTGAAGGAGATTGTTGTGGTGAACTATTTGGGACTTTGATTAGTTTTATTCAAATATTCTTGGATTCCAACAAATGGTCATGGAAACACAAGAACGACTTAACAAGATGAAAATGGATTTTGGATGGTCAATTTCCAACGTCAACTCCCACCCATGGTGGAACCCTATGTGTTCCCTATGCATGTGTCTCATGTATAACTAAACCTTTACTTATATGTAATGACGCGCTCCCAAGTCACGGGGTGAAATCCACTTGAGGGTTTCACAAAGTCAAGTTGCGGAAAGTTGAACTTGGTAGCACGCTCCCGGCTTCCAACTCTAGAAAGGGGTAGAGGGTCGGGTT
>Ga0116227_10011327_pt1 | contig 15023 bp, 13 predicted proteins | sample S1TSphgellanicum_FD_89693 | JGI IMG/M metagenome (GOLD analysis project Ga0116227, IMG submission 89693) | Host-associated microbial communities from peat moss isolated from Minnesota, USA - S1T2_Fb - Sphagnum magellanicum MG | ecosystem: Host-associated > Plants > Peat moss > Unclassified... | reverse complement strand
GACAAGAAGATCTCCAACATCCGCGAGCTGCTGCCGGTGCTCGAGGGGGTTGCCAAAGGCGGGCGGCCGCTGCTGATCGTGGCCGAGGACGTGGAGGGCGAAGCGCTCGCCACCTTGGTGGTCAATACGATCCGCGGCATCGTCAAAGTCGCCGCCGTCAAGGCGCCCGGATTCGGCGACCGGAAAAAGGCGATGCTGCAGGACATTGCGATTCTCACCGGCGGCACGGTGATCTCGGATGAAGTCGGCCTGACGCTGGAGAAGGCGACTCTCGCTGATCTGGGTGAAGCCAAGAAGGTGCTGGTCGAGAAGGAAAATACCACCATCATCGATGGCGCCGGAAAGCAGGCGGACATCAAGGCGCGGGTCGAGAGCATCCGCGCGCAGATCGAGGAGACGACCTCGGATTACGACAAGGAAAAGCTGCAGGAGCGCGTCGCCAAGCTCTCCGGCGGCGTGGCGCTCGTCAAGGTCGGCGCCGCCACCGAAATCGAAATGAAGGAAAAAAAGGCGCGCGTCGAGGACGCGCTGCACGCGACCCGCGCGGCGGTCGAGGAGGGCGTCGTGCCGGGCGGCGGCGTCGCCTTGGTGCGGGCGTTGAAGGCGGTGAGCGCCTTGACGGGCGCCAACGATGATCAAACCACCGGCATCAAGATCCTGGCCCGCGCGATCGAGGAGCCCTTGCGTCAGATCGTGACCAACGCCGGCGAGGATGCCGCCGTGGTGCTCAACCGGGTGCGCGAGGGCAAAGGCACCTTCGGCTACAACGCGGCGACGGGCGAGTACGGCGACATGATCGAATTGGGCATTTTGGATCCCACCAAGGTCACGCGCCTGGCGTTGCAAAACGCCGCGTCGGTCGCGGGGCTGTTTCTGACCACGGAAGCCTCGATCGCCGAGGCTCCGAAGGAGGAGTCGCATACGCATGCCGGGCCGCCGCCCGGCATGGACATGTAGCCCTGCCTGAACGAGATCTGCGAGGTGTGGATGCCTCGCAGATCTCATCCGCTCACATGTGTACTCACTGGCTGCTCTGACGGATCCCTTGAAAAATTCTCGCTCTTCCCTATTTTTTCCTCGCAAACGCGCCGCGGGTGCGGCGCGTATCACGCAGGACAAAAGGAGGACACATGTTACTTGCACGCAAAGCCGCGTGGGTCTGCATCCTCGCGGGCCTCATGTTGGGGGCCACTTCCGTGGTAGCAGCCGAATCAGCGGCACCGGTGGCACCGAAGGCACCGGCGGCACCGGCCAAGCCGGATCCGCAAACCCAACAACAGACCGAAGAGAAGCGCAAGACACTGATGGCGGACGCCACCAGTGCGATTCAGGAGACCCAGGCTGCCCTCAAAGACCTGGATGAGGGTAAGAGCAAAGAGGCGCTTGCCGCATTGGAGCGGGCCACCGGCAAGCTCGATGTCATTCTTGCCCGGGATCCGAAACTCGACCTCGCGCCCGCGGGCGTGGGTGTGGTCACCTATGATCTTCAGGGCGGGATCGATGCGGCAAAAGAGGTGCGCAAACAGGCGCTCGACGCGATGGATGCCGGGCGTTTGCAGGAGGCGCGTCGGCTGCTGAAGAATCTCGCGAGCGAGACGGTCGTCGGCGTGACCAACATTCCACTGGCCACCTACCCGGATGCGATCAAGGCGGCGGTCAAGTTCATCGACCAGAACCAGAACGAGAATGCCAAGCGCGTTCTGCAAGCGGCGTTGAGCACGCAGGTGGTCACCGAGACAATCATCCCGCTGCCCGTCGTCAGAGCGGAGGAGTCATTGAAGACCGCGGAATCCTTGGCGGAAAAGAAAGACCGCAGCAAGGAGGACAACGATCGGCTGAAGGCGTCGATGGACGAAGCCAATCGCCAGCTCGAGTTTGCTCAGGCACTCGGTTATGGCACGAAGAAGGACTTTGACAAGATGTACCAGCAATTGGCGGAAATTCGGGACAAGACCGCCGACAATAAGTTTGGCACCGGGTTCTTTGCCAAAATAAAGGCATCCATCGCGGATTTCTTGAAGTCCAGTCAGCCTAAATCGAACGGCTGATCGTTTTCATCGCCCGGCCTCGGTGCCATCCGGGGCCGGGCGCATGAACGCGAGACCTACATCCCTCCCCGGGCCCAGCCGCAGTTCGAGTTAGCCAGCAATGCCGCGTCGGCGGTGATCGTACCGGGCGAGGAGCCTTGGGTGCCCACGACCGCCACGATGGAGCTGCCGGTGGTGATCGCAGCGAGGAATGCGCTGATCGAGGGCGAGCCGCCGGACATCGGGTAACGCAGCCTGGTGGAGGCATCCAAGGTGATCGTGACGCTACCGATCGTCAGGGTGTCCGCAGAGCTTGAAACCGCCGTCACCACACCTTCGGCGGCGACGAGGGCGGTCTCCGGCGTCGGCAGAAGCTCGACGCGCGTCGCCACGAACCCGGAGCTGCCGGCATAGCCGCTCACCTCCACCAGATCGCCGACCGCGAGCACGGACGTGAAGTTGCTCAGATTGAATGCCTGGCCGAACTGGTGCGAAGTGCGATCGGCGAACTTGGTCGTGCTGTTCACGGTGAAGGTTTGCCCGAGCAGGCTGAGGGTGTCGGCCGTGGCGCTGTCGGCGGTGAGCGGCGCCACGAGCGCGAAGGTGGCAAAGCGCTCCACGGTGATGGCCGTGGCGGCGATGCTGCCGTCCGCGTTGACGGTGCCCGTGATCACGCTGCCGAAGGCGGAGATCACGCCGCTCGCGCTGGCCGGCGTGGTGGCGCTGGTGGTCTGTGTCGGCACCCGGCTACAGATTGCTGTCCGATTCGCGCAACAGCGGGGTCCGGCAAAGGTGGCCGGCGACTAGAAACTGCCGGGATACAGTCCGCCGTCAATCAAAATATTCTGGCCGGTCAGGTACGCGGCGAACCGGCTGCACAGGAAGGCGCAAGTGGCGCCGAGTTCATCCGGATCGCCGACGCGACCCGCGACCGGATTCTTGGTGAGATGGCGCGTCAACTCCTTGGAATTCCGCAATCGATTGGTATCAAAGGGGCCCGGCAGCAGATTATTGATCGTCACCCCCTGGCTTGACACCTGCGGAACCAAACCAAAGACGAAATTGGTGAGACCGGCGCGCGCGGCATTCGACAAACCGAGTACGGGAATCGGCACCCGAACGGTGGATGAGGTGATATTGACGATGCGTCCGAAGCCGCGCGCCGCCATGCCGTCGAGCGTCAGACGGATCATCTCGATCGCACTCAGCAGGTTGGTGTCGAGCGCGGCAATCCAGTCCTCGCGAGTCCAGTCGCGAAAATCCCCCGGCGGCGGTCCGCCGGCGTTGTTGACCAGGATGTCCGGGTGCGGAAGCTTCGCCAGCATCGCCGCGCGGCATGCCGGGTCAACGACACTGCCGGCGACACTCTCGACGCTGACGTCGGGCGCCGCGCGACGGATGTCACGGACTGCCTCCTCGAGTGCGCCGGCCTCGCGACCGTTGATCAGCACATTCACGCCTTCGCGCGCGAGCGCGGTCGCACAGGCTTTACCCAGCCCGTGACTCGCCGCGCAGATGATCGCGCTCCGCCCTTTGATCCCGAGATCCATGGCCCCCTCCCGTCTAACCCCTCAACCGATATTCGCTGGAAATTCGTTTCGCTGGAATTCGTCGTATCTTACATGCTAGCATATCTGTAAGGTTCGTGGCCGGGTACTGACAGCCGGGAGAATAACCAATGTCGACTGTGGGGGAAGGCGCGATCTCATACGACGCCAAGGCGCTGCGCGAAAAATATCTCGAAGAGCGCGACAAGCGCCTGCGGCGCGACGGCCTGCGGCAATACATCGAGGCCGCCGGCGAATTCGCCGACTTTAGCGATGATCCCTATGTCGGCAGACCAGCGCCGCGACCGGCCGTCACCGAAGATCTCGACGTCGCGGTCATCGGGGGTGGATTCGGCGGCCTGCTGACCGCCGCCAAGCTGCGCGACCGCGGCATGGGTTCCTTCCGGATCATCGAGCAGGCGGGCGACTTCGGCGGCACCTGGTATTGGAACCGCTATCCCGGCGTGCGCTGTGATATTGAAGCCTATATCTATATGCCGCTGCTGGAGGAAGTCGGCACGATTCCGCAGGAACGATATGCCACGGGCCAAGAGATTTTCGCTCACTGCCAGGCGATCGGCCGTCACTATCGCCTGTACGAGCGCGCGCTGTTTCAAACCAAGGTCACGAAGATCGTCTGGGACGAGTCCCGGGCGCGATGGCAGATCCATACCCATCGGGGCGACCGGCTGAACGCACGCTTTGTGACCGTGAGCCAGGGCCCGCTGGCCAAGGTCAAGCTTCCTGGCATCCCCGGCATCCGGGATTTCCAAGGCAAACTGTTTCACAGCAGCCGCTGGGACTACGCCTATACGGGCGGCGACCAACAGGGTGGTCAGACGAAGCTCGCGACCGAGCGGGTGGCCGTCATCGGCACCGGGGCTACGGCGGTGCAGATCGTACCCAAGCTCGCCCGGCATGCGGGCCATCTGTTCGTCTTTCAACGCACACCGTCGGCCATTGATCGGCGCGGCAATGCGCCCACGGATCTGAACTGGTTCAGCGGCCTGCCCCGCGGATGGCAGCGCCGGCGCATGCACAATTTCCTCTCGATCATTAGCGGCCAGCCGCAGGCGGAGGATCTGGTCGCCGATCAATGGACCGATTTCTGGAAGCGCTTTGGCGCGGCCATGGCGGCACATCAGGCGAGCGGCTCGCGGGTGTCACCGATGGAAGTGATGCAACGCATCGACTACGCCAAGATGGGGGAACTGCGCGCGCGCTGCGCCGGAATCATCGAGAATCCCCGGACCGCGGCGGCGGTCCAGCCCTGGTATAACTATCTGTGCAAGCGACCGCTGTTCAGCGACGAGTTCTTGGAGGCATTCAATCGGGACAACGTCACGCTGATCGACACGGACGGCCGCGGCGTCGGAGCGATCACCAAATCCGGTGTGGTGTTCGATGGCCACGAATATGCGGTGGAATGCATCATCTTCGCGACGGGCTTCGATGTCGGCGCGCCCCCTCACAAAGTCGGCGGGTACCAGCTGATCGGGAAGCATGGCGTGAGCCTGGATACGAAGTGGGCCGACGGTGTGCGCTCACTGCACGGAACACAGATGAGCGGCTTTCCCAATTTCCATATCGTCGGCGGTACCGCACAGGGGAGCACCGCATTTAATTTTACCCACATCCTCGCGATGCAGGCAGAGCATGCGGCCGAGCTGATCGACCGATCACTTCGCGGCGGCGTGAGAACCCAGGAAGTCACGCCCGACGCGGAGCGCCGCTGGCTCGCCACGATGCAGGCCAAGCATCACGACATGGCGCAGTTCTACGAGGACTGTACGCCCGGGTTCCTCAACAATGAGGGCGAATTTCGCGACAAACCCACCTTCGTCGGCGCCACCTATGGTGGCGGTCCCATCGAATACCAGCGGGTGATCGAGGAATGGCGTGCGAGCGGCGTGGAGACCGATACGACGAGGACTTACGTCGAGGAACCCATCGCCCGTTCGCCGGCGGCGGTGTCGTCTTTATAACGCCGACAGGACGGCGCTCGCGACGGCGGCGATATGCCCCTCGGCCAGCAGGCGCGCGCGCTCCGGTTGTTGTTTGGCAATGGCGTCGATGATCTGTTCGTGCTCGCGAACGGCGTCCGACATGAACGCCCCGAAGCCCACCGAATGCGTGATGAAAAAATCGCACATGTTGAAGTTGCTCCGCTGTTTTTGATCGAGCAGCGGCGAGCGCGCCATGACATGCATCAGATGATGAAATACGCGGTTGAGCGCCGCATGTGACTTGGTATCCCGGGTGCGTTCAATCGCGACGAGGCGCTGCTGGGTCGCGATCAGCTCCTGTAACTGCGGATCGGTGCGCCGGTTCGCGGCCAGCTCCGTCAACAAGCCTTCCATGCGCTGAAACATGAGAAAAAAATCTGAAATTTCATCGCGGCTCGGATTGATGACCTGGCAGCCGACCTGCGGAATGATGCGCACGAAGCCATCGCCGCTCAGCCGGTTCATCGCCGCCATGATGGGCTGGCGGCTGGCGCCGGTCTCGGCGCCGAGTTCCTTCACCAGCAGCCGGTCGCCGAACGCGTAATTGGCTCCGACCAGCCGATCGATCATCAGATCGTAGATCTGTCCCTGCTTGCTCACGGCTCCTATCTTGCATGCTAGTATTTACAAATGCTACTTACATGCTAGTATGTAGCCGTGGGGAGTCATTTGGGAGTGGGCGTCATGGCATACCTCTGGCCCGAAATCGCGAGCGGCACGATTCGCCTGGCTTACGCGGACGCCGGCGGCATCCGCACGCGCTATGTCGAGGCGGGCGACGCCACAGCCAGTGAAGCGGTGGTGTTCGTGCACGGGACCGGGGGTCACCTCGAAGCCTTCACCCGCAACCTGCTGCCGCACGGCGAGCACTTCCGCACCGTCGCGCTCGATCTGCTCGGTCATGGATTTTCGGACAAGCCGGATCATGACTACGAGATCCACCACTACGTCCGTCACCTCCTCAACTTCTGCGACGCCCTTGGCATCGAGCGCGCGCACCTGCATGGCGAGTCACTCGGCGGATGGGTGGTCGCGCAGTTTGCGATCGACCATCCGGAGCGCGTCGCCTCGCTGACGCTCAACACCGCGGGTGGCCTCAACACGGATCCCGTGGTCATGCAGCGGGTCTACAACGTCACGATGAAGGCCGTCGCCGAAGCGAGCCTCGCCACGGTACGCGCGAGACTCGAGTGGCTGATGCACGATCCTTCGCGGGTCACGGACGACCTGGTCGAACTTCGTCACCGCATCTACACCCAGCCCGGTTTCGTGCGTGCGATGCAGCACATTCTGTGCCTGCAGAACATGGAGATCCGCATGCGCAATGTCTTGACCGACGCGAGCCTTGCGCGCATCCACGCCCCGACGCTGGTCATCTGGACCGACCATGACCCGACCGCGCCGGTCGCGACGGGCGAGCGTTTCGTCGCCGCGATCAACGACTCCCGTCTGATCGTGATGCCCGACTGCGCGCACTGGCCGCAGTGGGAGAAGGCGGATGAATTCAACGCGCTGCACGTCGATTTTCTGCTTCGGCATCGCCAGTCGGGGCGACCGGCGAGCCGGCCGATGGCAGGGTCCGGCGCGTGACGCTGCGCCTCATCTGCGCCTCGCACACGCCGCTGATGGACCATGTCGGCGCGGATCCGCAGACCGATGCCGAAGTGCGTGCGCACTTCGCCGCGCTCACACAACAGGTGCGCGACTATGCGCCCGAGCTGATCGTCATTTTCGCACCGGATCACTTCAAGGGATTCTTCTACGACCTGATGCCGCCCTTTACCGTCGGCGTGCGGGCGAGCGCGATCGGTGACTACGATATCGGATCCGGCGACTTCGCGGTGCCGGAAGGGCTTGCGCTCGACTGCATTCGCACCCTGCTGGCGGACGACGTCGATGCCGCCATGTCCTATCGCATGCGGGTGGATCATGGTTTCGCGCAGTTGCTGGTGCTGTTGACCGGCGGCGTCGGTGTCTACCCGGTCCTGCCCATCCACATCAACTGTGCCGCACCGCCGCTGCCGGCTTTCCGCCGGGTACGCCGCCTGGGCGAAGCCGTCGGCCAATGGGCGGCGCGGCTCGATCGCCGCGTACTGATTCTTGGTTCGGGCGGGCTCTCGCATGACCCACCGATACCCAGCATCGACACCGCGACCCCCGCGGTGGCCGAGATGCTGATCGCCGGCCGCAATCCGTCGATCGAGGCCCGGCGCGCACGCGAGCAGGAGAACTTCCGCACGGCTCGGGTGCTCATGCAGGGCGAGGGTACTGCGTTGCCGCTCAATCCGAGCTGGGACCACTACGTCATGGACGGCCTCGAGCGCGGGGAGCTCGATCTGCTCGATGCGATCTCCGAGCAGGATCTGACCCGCACGGCCGGATGCGGCGGACACGAAGTTCGCACCTGGATCGCCGCGTACGCAGCCCTCGCGGCGGCGGGTTGCTACCGATCGACGAATCTTTTTTATCGCGACATCCCGGCATGGAACGCCGGCATGGGCATCGCCACGGCGCGGACCATGTCAGAGTCGCCCATTCCGCAATTCGGACCATCCACGATCGGAGGCGAGCCGTGATTTATTCACTCCAGCACTTTGCACTCGGAATTCCCAAGCTGGCCGTCGGCGCAGATTTCTACACCACGTTCGGGCTGACCGCGCATGAACAGAGCGGCGCGCGACTGGCATTTCGCGCCGACAGCAGCGCCCACGATGAGGTGGTGCTGATCGAAACCGGGCGCGAGCGCAGGTTTCATCACGTCTCGTTCGGCACCGACGCGAGCGGTCTATCCCACATCGCCGATACCTTGAAACGGCGCGGGATCCCGCGCCTTGATCAGCCATATCCGGAGGCGCCTGACGGACTGTGGTTTCACGATGCCGACGGAAACCTCGTCAACGTACAGGTCGCCGGCAAGGGCGCGCCTGCGCCAGAGGCGGCGCCCGACATCAATCGGCCCGGGTTGATCACGCGGATCGGGCGCAGGGGCAGTCCGCGCCAGGACACCGTCGCCCGCCCGCGACGGCTCGGACACATCATTCTGTTCACGCCGGATGTCGCGCGCCAACTGGGGTTCTACACGGAAGTACTCGGCATGCAGGTGAGCGACACGATCGTCGATGGCTATGCCGGCTTCATGCGCACCGCCGGCGACAGCGATCATCACGTCCTCGGGCTTCTGCATTCATCCGCTCCGGGATTCCATCACGCGAGCTTCGAAGTGGCATCGATCGATGAGTCCGAACTCTGCGCACGTCAAGTACTGGCGAAGAACTATCGCCATGCCTGGGGGCCGGGCCGGCATGGCGTCGGCTCCAACTACTTTCATTACTTCCGCGATCCGTGGAACGGCATGGCCGAGTACTACTGCGACATGGACTACATCACGAAGGACGTCGTCTGGAAGGCGGTTGACTGGACCAAGAAGGAAGGAATGTTCCTCTGGTCGGCCGACGGACCACCGCCGCCGGATTTCGGGAGGAACTACGAGATCGGCTGAACTCACAACAAGAACGCCGCAGGTTTGAGAGCCGGGTTCGAGGCGGGATGGCAGCGCGAATCGAGAAATAACTTTGGGGGGAGTCGACCATGAAGTTTCGCGATGAGTTGGCAATGTGGATGGCGTTCGGGGCATTGACGGCCGTGCCGGCCGCGCAGGCAGAATCAACGGATGCGGCCTCGACGGGCGCGGAGGGCGATGTGCCGGCGCTCGACGCGATTGTCGTGACCGCACAAAAACGCGCGGAGAATATTCAGAACGTGCCGATCAACATCACGGCACTCAGCGCGGACCGTCTGGCGTCGCTCGCGATCACCAATGTTCAGGATCTGACGGCCTATGTGCCGAGTTTTCGGGTCACGGAGCCGGGCGATCCGGCGGTCTCGGCGATCAGCCTGCGCGGGGTGGGGCAGCGCGACATCAACGTGCAGAACGAGGGCGCGGTCGCACTGTTCGTCGATCAAGCGTATGTGAGCTTCATCCCCGCCGTCGGGCAACCGATTTTCGATGTGGACCGTATCGAAGTGCTCAAGGGTCCGCAGGGAACCCTGTTCGGCCGCAACGCGACGGGCGGCCTGATCAACATCGTCACGCGCCAGCCTTCCCAGGACTTCGATGCCTATGCGACCGTTGAATATGGCAGCTACAACGACACGAAGGTCGAGGCGGCGGTGGGCGGTGCTCTCGCGAGCAGCTTGAGCGCGAGGGTTTCCTTGGACTACGAATATGCCGACGGCTACATCAAGAATAGCGACGGGCCGGGATTGAATGCCGTGAATAGCCTGGCCGGACGGCTGCAGTTCCTGTGGGAACCGAGCGAGGATGCGCGCTATACGCTCTCGGTCCGGCTGTGGCGGTTTCTGCCGAGTCCGAGCGTGGGCCTTGCGCCGACGCCGTTCGTGGAGAACTCCAGCGGCACGGTGCTGCAACCTTCGAGCGCGGCTCAGTACGCCGCGTATTGTACCGCGCTCAACCATGGGCTCGCGCCGCCCCCGGGCGCCTGGCAGGGTGGTAATTGCTTTACGACACAGCCCAATCCGTTTCAAACCACGGTGGGACCGGATGCCCGCTACGCGCAGAATTACCAGGCGGTGACCGGCACGGGTGTCTGGACCTTGGGCAATGGCCTGACACTGACGTCCGTGAGCGACTATCAACATCTCGACAATGATTTCCTGGTCGATGAAACCGCGACCGCGGCGTCGCTCTTCAACTACGAGATCAACGACAAGAACTCGCATCAATTCTCCCAGGAACTGCGGTTGAGCGGCTCCGTGCCCTGGCTCGACTGGGTGGCGGGTGCCTATTACCTCAACATCGATCAAGACATTCTGGTGGTGACGGATCTCTACAACGATCCGGGCTTCGGGGTTCGCCTGCCGGCCGACTATCAGCAGCGCACCGATAGCTCCGCGTTATTCAGCCAGGGTGATTTCAAGATCGCCGACGGTTTTACCTTGAGCCTCGGCCTGCGCGGTATCCGCGACAGCAAGTCGCTGCAGAACGTGTCGACCTGCGAGTCGAATCCGCTCGCGCTGCCGGGTCTGTGCGATTTCCTCGGCAGCGTCGTGTTCCCGGGCGCGCTGGCCTTCAACCGCAGTTATGACGGCAGCTTCGCGCACGACGACTGGTCGGGTCGCGCGGTGCTCAAATATGAGCCGAACCGCAATGTGATGTTCTATGGCGGGGTTACCCGCGGCGTGAAGAGCGGCGGCTTCAATTCCGGCGGAGCGGAGTTCTATCCGGCGTCCGCGGTGGAGTTCAAGTCAGAGACCCTGATGGACTATGAGGTGGGCGCGAAGGCTGCGACCGCCAATGGATTGCTGAGCGTGGATACCTCGGTGTTCGATTATGACTACAAGAACTACCAAACGTTCGCGGCGACGACCGACGGAGGCCTGCGTGTGCTCAACGTCGACGCGCGCGTCAGAGGCGCCGAGTTGGCCGGATCCCTCCGTCCCTTTCCGCATTTGACGCTGAGAGCCGCGGGCACCTATCTCGATACCGTGCAATTCAACGTGCCGTTGCCGACCGGCGGCACGGGGGATTTCCAGATTCCCGATGCTCCCACCTGGAGCTTCAATGGCGAAGTGCGATACGGCTTCGAGGTGCAGGGTGGCGATGAACTCGCGTTGCAGATCAACGGCGTGTACGTCGGTGAACGGTCGATCAGCGCGATCGATTATCCCGATGAACGGATACCGGCCTACCATCGGTTCGACGCGCGCGTCACCTATAAGCTGCCGGGCGACCACTGGACCGTGGCGGCGTTCGCCAACAATTTCACCAACGAGACCATCATCGCAACACGCGTGGACTTTGTCGGCCAGATTGGCGCGGCCGTCGATACGATTGATCGACCGCGCTGGTATGGCGTGTCGGCGACCTATCGGCACTAGAAAAAGAGGCTAAGCGACGCCGAGCAAATACCGCCACGCTTCGACGATTTTGATTCCTGCAGGGGGCTTGCGGACCGGGTCTTCGTGCACCACCAATACTCGCGAAGCTCGTGGTGCCTTTCCGGCCGCCCACTCCAGGGCCGCAATTTCGCGCTCCCAAGCGGCAGGCTGGCTGACCGACAGCGCCACGTTGATCAGAGCTTCGGGGTGTTCACCATTCACTACCAGGTCGATCTCGCGATCCGCGTTCATGTACGCAAGGTCTTCGCGCTGTCGACGCCAGTGGAGAAAGACGGCAGTTTCGAGTTTGCATCCGGGGTCAATGGTCTGCTCGGGCACGAAGGGGTAACCCAATGCCCAGTCCACTGGATGCAGTTTCTTGGGGTTCATTGCCCGCTTCCGCAGCGACCGGTCCGCCACCGGCAGGGGAAAAATAAGGTAGGACTCTTCCAGATATTCCAGGTAGTGGTAAAGGGTGTCCTTTGACAACTCGTAGCCTTGTGAGCGGAAGTCGTTATAGACCTTGTGGGCACTGAGCAGCGACGCCGGCTGGCCGAGACACTGTTTGAGCAGTTGGCGTAGCACCGCAGAATTGGAGACTCGATATCGCTCGACGAGGTCTTTGTAGAAGACCAGATCCACGTACTCCTTCAAGATACGTGGGCGCAGATCGGCATCGGCGAGCACCACCTCGGGCAGCCCCCCGATGTTCAGATAGTCGGTGAGCGCGGCCGCCATTCGGCTTTCCGATGCGCGTGAATACGGCTCGTGATGCAGGCCGTTGAAAGCCACGAATTCCGAGAATGACAACGGAAAGACTTCATAGGAGACGCTGCGTCCTCGTAACCCGGCGGCCATCTCACGCGCCAACAAGTGAGAGGATGAGCCGGTGAGGAAGATCTGCGCGCCCTCCGTGTCATGCAGCCGGCGTACGTATGTTTCCCAACGAGGCGCATTCTGCACTTCGTCAAAGAAGATGTATTTCTTTCGTGTCGAGAATTCAGGATAAAGTTCCGCATGTGCCTGCAGGATCAAGTCGAACTCCCGGGTCTTGATGGGAAGAAGTCTGTCGTCCTCGAAGTTCAGATAAATCATCTGCCGCCGGTCCACACCCCTGGACTCGAGCCGCCGCATGGTCTCGAAGAGGATGTAGGTTTTGCCGGTGCGGCGGATCCCGATCAGCGAGATCACTTTTGACGCGTCGAGCGGCAGTTGCAGCGCGCGCGGCACGGCCTCCGGGAGCTTGCGGGTGGTATTGAAGGCCAGTACGTATTTCAGACTTTCCTTTCGCACAGGGAAAGAATAGCCTACTTGTTTCCCTCCGTATAAGGAAAGGTTGGTTAGGTCCGCGGTGCGGTACGCCGGGAACTCCACCCGGGATCCGGAATGGACAGTTGTTTTATTGGTCGGGGTGACAGGATTCGAACCTGCGACCTCGTGGACCCGAACCACGCGCTCTACCAGTCTGAGCTACACCCCGAATTCGGCTTCGATGTCAGTTCCTGCGGGCCACCGCGAACTTCGCCAGTTCGCTCAAGCCTTCTTTGAAGGCCGTTTCGGGAAGGGGGGCGAGCGCAGCCAGCGCCTGTTCGGCCTCGCCTTGAGCGAGGCGCGCAGTGTACGCAAGGCCCCCAAGGCTTGCAACGGCGCGGGTGATTTCCTCGAGTTGATCCAGGCCGCCGTTCTCGATGGCCTGCCGGATCATGATTCGTTGTGCATCGTTGCCGTGCTGCATTGCATATATCAGGGGAAGCGTGGGTTTGCCCTCCGCCAGGTCGTCCCCCAGGTGTTTACCCAAGCTGGCTTCATCGGCCTGATAGTCGAGCGCGTCGTCGACCAGTTGAAAGGCCGTCCCGATGTGCCTTCCGTAGCGAGCCAGCGAATCCTCGATCACCGCCGGGGCATCGCTCACGACGGCCGCAATTTGGGCTCCGGCCTCGAACAGCCGCGCGGTCTTGCGCCGGATCACGTCGATATAGCGCTCCTCGGTGGTGTTTGGATCATGCGCATTCATCAGCTGCAATACCTCGCCCTCGGCGATTGCGTTGGTCGCGTCGGCGATGATCTCCATGATCCGCATGCGATCGAGCGTCACCATCATCTGAAACGCACGCGAATAGAGGAAGTCGCCGACCAGCACGCTCGTGGCGTTGCCGAACACCTCGTTGGCGGTGGTCCGTCCCCGTCGCAGCGAGGAGCCGTCCACCACGTCATCGTGCAGCAGGGTGGCCGTATGAATGAACTCGATGATGGCGGCCGCGTCGACATGCCGGCTTTCGGAATGGCCGCAGGCGCGGGCGGCCAGGAGCACCAAAAGGGGGCGCAGGCGCTTTCCGCCCGCATATATGATGTAGGTGGCGACCTGGTCGACCAGCGCTACCTGGCTGTGCAAACGGCGTTTGACGACCTTGTCGACGGCCTCAAAATCAGCAGTCACCAATCCGCGGATCTGTTCTAGTGTCATGAAGCGCTCGGGCCAATTCGTCATGTTACCTATAAATGCGGTGGGTAGGGCGACTGCGCTGGCGGCGCCCCGCGCGAGGGAAACCGGCGCTCGGCGGGAGCAGCGCGCTGGCGCCTGGGCCGATTGCCGTTGCACCGTGCCCGTTTGACCTAAAGGGCGTCTGGCCGTACAATTCGCGGCTATTTTGCGGTGCAGTGACACCGCTTCCCGGAGCAGTAACAATGTATGCCGTGATTGCCACGGGCGGTAAACAGTACCGCGTTCAAGAAGGGGCCGTCGTTCGCATCGAGAAGCTCGACGCGGACCAGGGCGCGAGCGTGGAATTCAACCAGGTGCTGCTGGTCGGGGCCGGTTCATCGGTGACCATCGGCGCGCCCTATGTGGGCACGGCCAAGGTGGTCGCCACGGTGGAAAGTCATGGCAAGGGCGACAAGGTTCGCATCGTCAAATTTCGCCGCCGCAAGCATTACAAGCGCGAAAAGACCCATCGGCAGCCTTACACCGATGTGAAGATCACCCAGATCGTCGCCTAGATTCTTTAAGGAGCATCTCTCATGGCACACAAAAAAGCCGGCGGCAGCACTCGAAACGGCCGCGATTCGCATTCCAAGCGCCTCGGCGTCAAGAAATTCGGCGGTGAGGACGTGCTTGCGGGCAATATCTTGATTCGTCAGCGTGGGACGGTTTACCGCCCGGGCGTCAATGTCGGAATCGGCACGGATCACACGTTGTTCGCCAAGGCGCACGGCGTCGTCGAGTTTCGTGTGAAGGGCGCCGAGCGACACACCTACGTCAACGTCGTTACGAAGTAACGCCGTTACGCGGTAGCGATGCGCGGGCCCACAGCGGCTCGCCGGCCAATCGCTCAATTTCGGGCCGATCAGCCGACCCTTCGCCGACCTATCGCCCTGACACCTTGGCGGGGGCCGAGACTTCCTGCCGCGCACACGGTTCGCTAACTCATCATGAAATTCGTCGACGAAGCCAAGCTCAAGGTTCAGGCCGGCAACGGCGGCCGCGGCTGCGTGAGTTTCCGGCGCGAGAAATTCGTGCCTTTCGGCGGTCCGGACGGCGGCGACGG
>Ga0116227_10011325_pt1 | contig 15023 bp, 12 predicted proteins | sample S1TSphgellanicum_FD_89693 | JGI IMG/M metagenome (GOLD analysis project Ga0116227, IMG submission 89693) | Host-associated microbial communities from peat moss isolated from Minnesota, USA - S1T2_Fb - Sphagnum magellanicum MG | ecosystem: Host-associated > Plants > Peat moss > Unclassified... | reverse complement strand
AGTAGAGAGTCTTTAAATCTTGAGACAATAGAGTAAAGAAGGAGGCAGTAGGGTGAGTTGGGGGGTGGTGGGGGGGTGGGGGGGGGGTAGATAATGCAAAATGAGAAGAAAGGTATGATTTTGAAAGGGGTGATGGCCACATGCATTGGCGTTGAAGGAAGTCCAAAATTAGTTTTTCTATTTATTCATGATGATAATGAACACATTGAACTTAAATGTAGGTGGATTTGTAAATGTTTGATATGGGGGGTTGAGACTTGGTGCTGTGTTTGTTAGGACAAGGACATGTCCAAATGTATTTGTCTTTGACCAATAATGAGGAATAAGATTGAATCAACTAGCTATTTGCATGAGTGGAATATGTTAAAAAAAAGGTTGTATTTGTTTTGTTTTCAAATGATAACAACTTTTAGGAATTGGTTGGAACAATATGTGAAATGTCCAATTAATTGGATGCAAATTGAAGGTGTGGGGTCGAAAAGGAGGGGCGGATTTGTGTTGGGAGGCCATCTAGTTAAAGGATATATATTAATTTAATGCAATCAAAAAAAGATCTTTTTAGGTGGGAATAGGAGCACAAATTAGCCAAGTAAGGGCATAATGGGTTTTATTAAATCAACTAAAGCACAACCATCAATGAAAAATCTTTATGTAGTAAAATGGTGGGTGAAGAAAAAAAATCAAATATGCCATAGGGTTTTGTTATGTCAATATATGTATAAACCATGGAATAGTGAATATCGACAAAAAGATAAGAGATGTGGCCATGATCCTTAAGGAATTTAAAGGGTGGAAATTTGGAACCAAAAAGGTATAAGGAAATAAGGAGAAAGGCATGCAATGGTTTTGGCAAGTCCCAATACCATATTGATGAGATGTGATGATGTTTTATCATAAAGGATGAAGTGCAATGACAACACAAAGCTTTTCCTTTTTAAATTCAATTTGAAAAAAATCACACAAATTTGTTCCAAAGAAGGGGAGAGTGATGAATCAATTTTTTTCCTACTAGTTCCACAACATGAAACCTTTGTAGCCACAAGGAAACCAAATCATAATTGGCATTCATGATAAATTCCACCCTTCACCATAAGTTTCATAATTTCAACTATTTTTCTAAATGCATTTAACACATACAACATGGAGAGGGTTAATATTTTTTAAATAGGCTATATACATAGCCTAATCATTAACTTGAAAAACATTTTGACTGAAAACATGAAAAAATGGTTGAAAATGGTGGTTTTTTCCACCAATTGTTATTAGCAACTATGTTGACATCATCAACAACTACATCCGAAGTGCACATCTTAAATGATATTGTAACCATGAAGCTCATTTTCATCTTTTTTTTTCATAAAAAAGATTACAAAAGTGCATTATCTCATTGCCAAGCTTTTAAACATAGTTGCCAAACTATAGTTCATGACACTTACTTTCATGATTTTAATTTTTTATTACACAATGTAATGATTCATGAAGCTTCAAGAATTATTGTTCTAAGAACTTGTTGTGCTTATGAAAATGCAAGGGGTGTACAAGAAAGCAAGCATTCAATAACTATGTCATTTGCAATGATGCACAAAAATGGGGAAGATCCAAAGGAAGATGATGGGAGCTAACTCGTAATTGTGAACGTTGTTATGATGTGTTATAGTTGTGATGGAATCACGTGGTTGAAGAGGTAGTTATGTTTTTTAAGGTCACGCGTTTTGTTTTAAATCATATGCATTCAAAAGAAAATGGTTGTCTAATCCTGCTCATATTTGTGAACGTTGTCATGGTTGGTGACAAAGTTTTAAATAATTTGTAACTCATCTTTGGACACTCTGATAAAATTTTGAATCATCTAATTTTGTTAAATAACATAAAAGTAATGCCCCTCCCAAGTAGGGGGTTTTCCATTTGAAATATATATCCTCAACACACACCTACCACTCTTAGCACCTACACTTTTATCACGTGTTAACAATCTTCAATTTTATTCCATATGTTTTGCTCAAAGTTCTCACCTTTTCACCTATATAGTTGAGCCAAATAAAAGAAATTACATCCTCCCATAAAAACTTATGCTTTGGGAAGATTCCAACTTGTTTTTATTTGTAATGTTTTTTTCTTGTAATGAGCTAGTCAAATCGGCTAATTGCCAAGAAAAAAAGCGAAACAAAACATTAGACTTGGGAGGCAACCCATTTAATTTTAATAGTTAACAAACTTTTAAGTTTTAAAACATATTTGTCCTTTTTCTTGTACATAGATTTCAAAACATATTTGGCTATGAGTATGGGTATTTCTTACATATATTTAAGGTTATTAATAAAAATATAATTTTAAATTTACATACCTTTGGGTATGTGCTTCATTAAGTTATATTGGTTTTTTATTTTTAAAAATTAGGATGAATAATACACTTTATCCATTCATAGTGGGTATATTTAGCTTTTAAATGTACTCACACAACATTGGTGTATATTAATGCATAATTGCACTAAACATAGGGACTCTTTTGTAAAATTAAAATGTGTTATCTTTCAAATTTACCACACCATTTTTCTTTTATGTTAAGAACTATTTCTTTTTTTGAATTATAGCCCTAACAAGTAGATATTCGAGGTTTACAAAGTTCTAAGAATTCATAGAAGAGGGTGATCTTTGATGAGGAAGGAGAAGAAGGGTTGAAAGGTTAAGTTGCACATCTTGGAGGAGCTCAAGGTTTTGTCAATGGTGGCATGGGTGGAGCGATTGCTTTCCATTTTATACTAAAGACATCTTCGTGGAGTTTTTTTGGAAGTGTTCTTAGTGCTTTTCGACGGATGCCCAGAGTTATGGGAGGAAGAGCTTCTGAAGGCAGATTTGGTGCTTGCATCTTTGGTGGCTTTGGTAGTCCAAATGCACGGTTGGAACAACAGACAACATGCCTTCCAGATTCCGCAAATTTGGCAGCAAACAGCTCTTATAGCATATGTTGCAATGAATGCCAACACTAGTGGAGAACAAGTTGTGCAAAAAGTTAGAACAGCTTTACAAAGGCTCAATGAGGAAGATGAAGGTCTCCAGAAACCTTGTGACTCTTGCTGTGGAAGAGATTCTCAAAACGAAAGTGAAAGTCGGTTAGAAGAAAGGGTTATCAAAGTCAGATTCCCAAGAAGCGCAACAAGAGATTCTCACTACCAAAAGTGAAAGCCGACTGGAAGAAAGGGACCAAAGTCACATACATTCCCAGGGAAGTGCAACCGAATCAAGTGTGATAATAGAGTTATACTTAAACTAACCCTGTCTTCACCCTCTTTTTGGGCCTCCTTTCACCCCCTATACCCTCTTTCCGCAAAGTAAAGACGTTCTAATAAATCTCAGTATGAAATGCTGCAACTCAACATTTAATGCACAAGGTTCGAAACTAATTATAGTAGTTGTACACTTAGGAGTAGTCAAAATATATGTAGCAGCAGTGGAAGCGCTCAGGAAAAAGGAAAGACAGGATGAAACTCAGTTTACCACCAAAGTTGATGGTTTTCTGAGTTTCATCCCCAGTTGAATGCTAATATACTTTTTTGCAGGTATTTTAAAATCTCACCCTGTGTATGACCAAACTCAGGGTTCTGGTGGTGCTGTGTTTTTCTTACTTTACGGATAACTCTAATGTTGCAAAACAAAGCTAATAATGGACGGGTCTTCTAGGGTCCGCCTGACCTAACGGCTGTGCAAAATCCAGCTGCCCATTTCTGGTAATGCATATGTCCCATTGCAAATCATGAAAACCATTACATTACAGAATGTGCCAGCAGGTATGTGCCCATTTTGCTGCCTGCTCAGAAAATTTGGCTCACCCTACCAGGCTCATCGAAATGTATCACTCCCACCTAATTGGGCACAATGGATTGTAATTGGCACATTTCGTGATATATTATTTCCTTGATCTCTGCTGCCATTCCACCTACTCAGGAACCTGTCAAAGTGGAACTGGCAGACCATGGCCCATATTCTCACATAAGAAAACACCTTTAAGAAAGGGAAACATATTAAATAACTGGCAAGACTATTTTGCACCAAGACTGTTCTGGTAATCCGGCCCCTTTCGCCAGTTATCAGGCATAATTGGTTTCTGGACTGGGTACATGAAAACAAAAAACTCGAGGAGAGAAGAAAGAAAATTATGTGTTATAAAACCCCCTCCACTGGACCAAAGAGCAAGGGAGAAAATTATGTGTTATAACCCCCCTCCGCTGAACCAAAGAGCAAGTCACATGCTGGACAATGTAGTTGAGGAACTGGTTACGAATTATTTTTTAAAAGACCCCAAAAACTGGCTACGAGTTTACATTTTTACCGTGGAGGGCTGAAAACTACCAAGAAGTGGACTTCAATTAACTCAATACTTTTGACCCCTCTCTACTAGCTCCATATTTTTCTCTCTAGCCTAGTCCTCAGTAGTCAAAAAGTAGAAACCCTAAATTGAGGGACTGCGTCCGGTTGGGCGCCCCGCGACAAGGCAGGCCCACTTAAAACAAGAGGCCATTCCACCACGTGTAAGGAGGGGTGATTTGTGATGGTTCGACCATCATTTGTTGAGGGGGAAAAGACGCAAATTGTGGGGGATAGAGTGAGTCAGAGGATGCGGAAAGAAAAATATCTGGCTTTCAATAACAATACAAATAGTGAGGTTTGTATTGAATCCTATACTAATAGGATTGTGCATTCGACACCTGCAAAGTTGTGAGAGGGGGGGAGGTTTTTTTGGCGTCCTGTGTTTGAGTGTCCTATAGCTTTTCTTGAGAGCACCAGATGGCCCACACGGGGATGATGGGAAAAGTATGGCAAGTTTATGCACAGTAGGTACCTACTGAAACACACAGGCTAAATAGGGTAGACCCTAGTAGGGAATCCATGAATAATAACAAGAGGTGTGTCACACTTTGGCCATGCCATTTACATTAAAAAGTATTTTGAGGCAAAAGAAGAATTATCAGAACTCAAATATTTTCACCATGCAAAAATATAATCTTCAAAAAAGGAACCAAAATCCTTCAAGATATTATAACTCTATAACTAACTCAAGTTTCAACACGGGCCAAAATATCGTCTTTCAAAAATCCTCGTATAAAAATAGACCTATTAATCCCTTAAGCTACTATACTCTATAATGAGTCTGAATACAAATGTCTTTGCCTTGGTAGGCAAGGCCAACAACAAAGGGATGGGCAGGCAGCTTCCTTCACACACAACCTTATCCCATCTTTTGCTGATTCAGCCTTTTGCTTATATTAGCCTCTCTTCACTGTTACTTTCTGTTTTTTTTCTCTTTGGAGCGTTTCTCAAGAATCTGCGCCCCAAGGAACTTGAAGTTGTGATCGGACGATTAAGGGCAGTCTTGGTTTGGAAATCTGTGCATCAATGAAGCCCGCCCAGATGCTTCCAAATCTTTCATCCTACGCCCCTGTCCCCCTGTCGACCAGACTAAAACCCGAACCCACCGGTGCAGCCTCAAGGATGGATGATAACTAGTCATGAAACAGTTTTCTGTTGGGTTCCAGTTCCCAATCTAACCACTGTGGTTAGTTAGCTCAGTTGCATTTTTTTGGGGTGCCTACCTACTAGTAACCTGCCAAAGGACTGATACTGTAGGTGGTCAGTGTATAGGAGAAGGGTCCGCTTCTCTAGACCCTTCTGGGATTTGAGGCTCCCACAACAAGGCCCATAGGCCGAGTGGAGGGGCCAAGATTCTGGAAGCATCTCAAAACAGACTCTTCACTTGGGTAAAGAAACTGATAAGATTCTTGAGAATTTTTTGAAAAATGGGAGATGGATGAAAAAATTCATAAGGTCCTATTGACATTTGACTGAGATCATACACGGGTTGTGAGAACCTCTGTAATGCTTATGTCTCAAAATCAAGCTAAACTAAGACAATGAAAATCTAGCCAGCTCTTTATGTAGTACAAACAGCCGTTACCTAAGTAAAAGCCATCTAATTGCCTGGTAGTTACCTATTTTCATAACCTATCTACCTACATATAAGACCCTCTTCTTACAGAACAGGTTACCAAGATGAAACCAGATATTAACTCAGTCAAGATTCATCCGCAACTGAGTCATAAGGAGCATCCAGTGGATGATGCCCTGGTGGCCCATGGACATAGGAGTCCAGAGAAGTAGGTCCAGGCTTCTACAACTGGATGCATCAACAACACCGAATAATGTAGTCTTTAGTGGGTTCAGGTTGTTCCTATAATTGCAACACTGAATGTTTATTTAGATAATTTTATAGCCATTGGGAATGGCATCGCCATGGATAATCTTGGTGCTTGCCAATCGTCAGGATTAGCCATGGTTTAGCCACAACCAATGAACCACATCCAAATTCAACATTTTTGAGCACTGTATCTTTTCTTAAAATATTTGGATGAATGACCTAACTTTTAACCTACTATGAAGTTATACTTCATATGACATGATACTTCATACTTGAATCGTACACATTGGTTACTACCTACTATGGTTAAAATTACAATCAGTAACCAATGTCATATTGGTTACTTCACCTTTCAACATTCCCATGAATGAGTGTACAAAGTTCAGGATCTTCAAAATAAAACCTTTGTTTCCCCTACCCCTCCAACAAAGAAGTGTAGTTCCAAGTCAAAAATGAAAGGTACTATCTACAATTGTGTTTGTTTGCATTGGGTGACGCATGTTGTATAAATTTCCTAGAGTGATATCGGACAAGTATTATTTTTTTGCTCAAATTGCGAAGTCCCCATGTTTTGTTTGATGTTAAAGATCCCCGATGTAGTTTCCAATAGCCCACCTTTTGTCCCATATTCCTTGCCCAAAGTCATGCTCTTTCAGCCTATGTTGGTGGGCCAAACAGAAGCCCTAAGTCAAAAGGTTTGAAACTCCCACTTTGTAATGGGCCAATCCACAAGGCTCTTAACACACAAAAATAACTACTTAAATAGAAGTTTGGATGCACCACAACCAATTGAATAGATGGTAAATAAAAGGTTTTTGGAGGGCTTTGAAGTGTTATTTTCTACATTTGGAACACCTTGGAAACCTATCTTCCTTGGTATAATATTGGTTTGGATTGTTATTTAAAAGGACATTCAAAGATTTGTTGGCAAAATTATGGACTTAATATCTAAGCTACAGATATCTAAGCTCCAAATGCTCCATGGCATCGTCAGGGTGTCTCCCTCACAGTTGCGTGCTGTATGGGTGTGTTCTTCACAGTATGCCAGATGGGTTACCCATGGCCCCCATGATCACCCGGCACGCAGGAGCACCAATTTGGATGAACAGTCACTAAATTGGATTTTTATTTTCATTGGGTTCATGTCCATTTGTTAACTACCATGATTAGCACTGTGACATTTTTTTGGTGCTGACCCTTTTGTCCTTAATTTTATTTACCCTTTTTTTTTAAGAAAAAAATGTTTGCCCTTAACTTTGACCTCACCTACCTACTATCCCCATCTTGCCCTACACTAACTTAGAACCCACCACTCATAGGCACATCTTGACCTCCCCAACTACCTACTTAATATACCTTCAAGCTCCTTACCTACCTACCTTAAATGACCTACTATCTCCCCCCACTTGCCTGCCTATCTACCTACCACCTAATACTCACCTAGTTACTTACTACCCACTTTTCTATCTACCTATTATTGACTGACATAGGTACTTACTTGTCCCCACTTACCTAGCCCCATCTACTTGCCTATTTGTTGCTCCAACCAAGCCTATAGTCGCTAAAGATGATGTAGAAACTAAACATAGGTATTGCAAAGAACTTTTCATCAACCACTATCCACAGCCCCCATGAAAAGATTAAGCAAACCCTGGCTGTTGATATTGCTCTTGAGGTTAGTCATGATTTTCACACGGGTTTGCCTCCACTTTGTCCCATTTAATGCATAATGTACAATTAAGGATATTTAATTTTCTTGGCTAAATGAACAGAGGTGTTTTTCAAAGGCTAACGAGATGTGCCAAACTTTTATGAGACTACATGTTTCTTGCAAACCACTCTCTTGATGATAAATAAATTAAGGCATGAAATATTTAGGTAGGATTTAGAGTTTTGCTTTAATTAGACATATATGGAGCAAGGTCAATTAATTTGTCCTTTGAAAAGGTGGGAACAAATACAAATATAAAAAATAAGAGTAATAATTCCTCTATGCTTCATTTAGGGTTTTTAGTTTCATTTGGTTTCATTTTTTTCCATAATTAGTTACTCTTCATATTAAAAAAATAATTGTCATTTGTATACAATTGTTTGTTTATTAAATCGTGACAATGCATATAGCAGTCGTAGGGTCGAACGTGTGTGTTGGTATGGAAGATTAGTGTTTGTAGACATGTGAGAATAATGCACGTCATTTATCATTAGTATGTGGGATAATGAAGGTAATGTGTGTTTAAGCTTTAATATAAAAGTAGAGGTTTTTACATTGAATTTGTAATGATTGGGCTTCATTAAGAAAAGTTAGGTATTATAATTGCAATTTGAAGAGGCACACTGAAGGTTGGGTCTTTCTTGAGGGATAGTAAAGAAAATTTTCAATACAATTAGTAATAATTATTTTTCCTCTATGAAGGGTTTTTGATTTCATGAGGTTTCAAAAAAATTCCATAATTAACTCCTCGTGAGTTTTTTGAAAAATAAAATAAAATGACATTTGCACATGATTGTTTGTTTATTAAATAAACTGTGGCAATGCGCATACCACTTAAAGGGTTTAGGTTGTGTATTGGTATCAATATTAGGGTTTGTAAACATGTAAAAGAAATACATGTTTAACCATGTTTAAACTTTAATCCTATTTTAACATTGGTTCATTTCTTGTACTAGGGACACATCTTGAAAGGTTATAAACATGGGGCAAACACCAAAGTCTCAAAGTATAATACTCCAAAACCCTTCGAGATCACCATTTTCAAATGTGGACTTGGTGTGAAAGAAGGGTGGGCAACATGGAGGTACATACAAGATTTCCATTAAAGGTGCATATATACCACATGCACATGTTCACAAGTTCCTCAAAAGTGAACAAGATGATTTGTGTACCTTCATGGAATGGAACATACACAAAAATGTGCCATAACAAAAGGATATCAAAAATTCAACAACTACCACCTTGGGTATACTTGATAAATGTCATATTCCATGCCCTTGCTATTTATTATCTCTATGTCAATGTATTTCACAAAAATAGGTTAGGTTTTGCAATCAAATGAATGTTTTGTTAATATGAATGTGGGTATGATTTAGATTACCATTGAGGAGACCCAAACTGTGTTAAATCAATTTATAAAACAAGGTTCTTCAATACATTATCAATCAAATGGTTATACATATGGTCAAAGGTCGTGGATATATCCTTTTACCATTGTGTAAACACCTAAACAAATGGTGAACCTACACACAGCCGACATGATCATAAATCCATGGTTTGCATGTCACAATATGTTCCATGAATATCCCAAGCTTTAAAGTATCACATTTGGACCTAGCTGATTTTGGATTACATTATCAAACAAATATATGATAAACCAAAGCAATTTGGTGGGTATGGGTGAATGTGGGAGAAGCCATGATCAATAATGATTTTATTAAGGAACAAAACATGTATATTTGAACCAAAAATACAAGATTGAAAGTTCCAACATTTGCATCACAAAAATTTGACCAAATCCAAATTCAAATTTGGGCATTCACTCACCTAGAGGATGTGTTTTATTTCCAAGATGTGAGTAAAGTTAATGAAAATCAACCGGCATTCACCATAGGAATCCAACACTCATGTAACTATAATCCATGTTCTTGTGCAACCATAATCCAAGGTTATTTCAATGGATGCCACATTTGTTTAATGGCATGAAAATTCATTTGTTCACATTGATTGCATTTTATGCACATTAGACCAAAAAGCTAGTGGTTTGGATCATTGCAAGCCAAAAGCGTGGTGATGTTTAATGTTTTTTGGAGCACAAATATTATGAAACATGCCCAAGTGGAAACCTTTTTTTTCATTGTTGATAATGCCCCATAAAAATTATAAGCAAATGGTGAGTCCTATTTCATCTCCATCTTCTTGTGTTTATTGATAGGTTTTAATGTGGGCATGTTTTGAATACTTTTCAAGTTGTTTATGCTTACATAATAATGTTGGTTTTTTTTAATGTGAGTCATGTGTGCATGCATAAGATTGTGTGTATGGTCAAGATAATGTGTTCATTTTGCTTTTACACATGGCATGTCTTGAAAGCATGGTGCTTATAGCCAATGGAGAAAATTGATGATATAAAGGTACAACATATAATATTTTATGACCTCCACATGGTCAGATACATGACCATCAAATCCTTCTAAAACCATTGTCTCCTTCAAGGGATGTGGGAGAAAGAAGGTGATTGAAATATTTGAATGACATAAGCCCAATGATTCATTGATTTGAAATTTAGGTTTACTATTGTCAAATTGATATGTGAATTCACTTTCAATATAAGGTCGTCATTCCTCATTATCATGCAAATCCAACTTTTTCATTCCTTTGGTTATTCCTTAAACAACATAACCTTTATCTTTTAGTGCATTGTGTGTGTTGTTGTAGAGTTGTGTATGGTTAATCTTTGAGAATTGTCACATTCCAACCAAAATACCCAAGCAAGCATAATTATAATGGGGATTGTCAAAGTGGTGGTTCTCACTTGAGATAAAAGGACTAAGAGGGCAATGAATTGATCAACTAGTGTGAAGGCTAATCACAACAATTGTACAACACTACATGCACATAGTGAAAATGAAAAAACAAGGTTTTATAAAAAGTAAGGTCATGGAACACATAATCAAACCAAGCATTGATAAGGTGTTAATTTCACACACCCATTCTTTCCAATTGACTTTCAAAAGTGACGAGAATGATGGAGCTTAAATGGTTCAAAACCAACGACATCCCAATGTATTGATGTTATTAAGGATAATGTCATAAAATATTGTGGAACATGGTATGGAACCAATCATGAAGGTTTCCAAGCCATGTTTATGGACCCAACCTATTTGCAAGTTGATGATGGAACTTTGGATGATGAGAAGAATCAAGAGGTTAAAGTTGAAGAGCTAGGTGTTATGGACATTTGTGGGTTCATGACCATGATTCCCAACATCCCCAATCTAAACAATGACACAATAATTAGTAAGCTTGGAAGTTCGTTTTCTCCCATGGAAAGAACATTATTTCCATTATAGGACACAATGCAAGATTATTGATGGATGCAAAGAAGGCAAGGTCTAGTTGTGTGACCATGCCATGTCACTATTGAAAATTGTTGCTTCAAATATTTGGAACATTCATTTGACTTGGGCCAATGAATCATTGCATTGTGTGGATGACGCTTGGGTAACTCTATTAACCAAACAAGTATTTGGCATGAAACCATGTTCCAACATATGAACATTTGTAGAAAAAAAGATAATGAGTAAATAATGAAATGATTGCTCCACAATTTGTACCCCTCGAAATTAATATACACATTTTAATTTATGACCAATGTTTCCCATGTGTGTTGTGGAATGATCCCAACATGTTCAAAGTGCTAGACACTTATGCATGAATATCCATAACTAGAAGTGAATTTTATTTTCCAATAAACATTGCAATAATTGAATACAATATCGGGCATGTGGAATTTATAGTCAAAACCTTCAAAACACACAAGTTTGTGTAATAATGAAATAATGTGGGTATTACACAATTATATCATAAGTACTTAATAGGCAAAAATAACACTTAAAAACAAAGGTATTGCAAGTTCAACCATGCATAATGAAAGTTTGCCCTTAACCTAATGTAAGTATATTATATTATTCGAGTTAACACGAACTTTGTTAAACATTTCTAAAAACTGCATCCTAAACCACCAAAACATTCCACCCATTTGGCCATTGGGCAAAAAACACCATTGGCCATTCCATTGTACCTAGGCATACCAATGGAATGACCCTTAGAATGTGATTGTAATGGCACATTAGTGGATGATACTCATTGTACGTAATTTTTTTCCAATTTGTGTACATAAAATTCAATCTTGTAACATGTATATGCATACATAGTAAACCTATTATAATATCTAGGTTACACATATTTAGTAGACCTACCTACATATGCCTAGGTCATAATATACCTAGTATTACCTATGTACGCCTAGGTTAACTTAAGTAGGCCTAGGTTCTCTTAAGTTTAACTTAGGTCTACTAAGAGAACCTATGTTAATTTAAGTTAGCTTAAGTTGTTAAGAAGAAATGTTTATAATCACATGATGACAATTATTATTATATAAAAAGATGTGGTGCAATGGTTAATTAGGATTTCAACCCTCAATGTGAAAGTGAAGGGCTCAAGTTTTCACATTTGTAAACTATTTAACCACGCTAGGGTACTAGGTTGTCTAACTTGGTTAAGTTACCTAAGGTACCTAGCCTAAGCTAGGCACATAACAACACTAAACCACCTACATGTAGGGACCACATTACCTATTAGTTTACAAAGTGAACAAAATCATTAAATAATCATTATACAAAGGTGGTTGGGTGGAAAGTGTATAGAATTGTTGCCACACAACTTGTTTCCTAATGCATTTCATTGTGCATAAGTCTTAAACCACTATAGTGGTTTCATAATATTCCATCCAAAAATGGTTGGAATGTTGAATCGTTTAGGATGCAATTTCTAGTAGTGAAAAGTTTGTCACACACATATGTAGGTAATGCAAGTTTAACCATGAACAATTAAAGTTTGTATGATTACATGCAAATATTATTAGGGCCATCACTTACAAAATTAGAATTTTGCACATACATATGGGGGTATTGCATGTTCAACCATGCAAGGTGGGTTTTTGGTAATATATAGCTATAACAAAGTCAAACATATACAATGAGGGATATGAAGATCCAATGTGGGTATTGCAAGTTTAACTGTAAACATTGAAGGGAGAATTTGATGCAAGTATTGATGTGGTGTTGATAGAGGAAAATATTACAAGACATTTGGTAGTTGTTAGCTTGATTGCCCCATCAAGGCCTACCCATCAACCATGTGATGTGGGCATCAACCGATAATGATATTGTACAAATAACAAGTAGGTACATATCCCTCACCCACTTACAGACTCATATGGTGGTTGATAATTTTTGAATGTACCCCAAATGTAAGTCAATTTGACATGGTCCCTTATTTGGTTTGACATTATTAAACTAAGCATCTTCTAGCTTGGTCTCCTCTTACTTGTCTCAAGATAATCTTGTAGTTCAACATCTATCATCCGTCTTTAATATAACATGCAATGTTATTTGATAATTTTAGTTGCCTAATGTCCTTCTCCTTTGGTGACTATGGGTTACTTGAACAATAAAATGTCCTTAATTGTGTAATCCCAAGCCAATTTATAGGGTTCATGTAGTCCCAAACTAGTTCCTGAATTGCCTTGCTCAATCACTCATTTATTCTCTAGTTATTCTTAGATAATTGACTTCAAGGTCAAGTTGTCAATCTGCAGGTTACAATCTTGGATTAAATTCCATTTGAATGAAGATTCATGAATCACCTAAATGGATAAATTGAAATGGATGAATTTAATATACATATATGAAAGTATTTAGATGAATTTCGTTTCAATTGGATTGAAATCAACCCCCTAAATGGATATAAATAAGTAGATGATCTTGTTCCAATAGAGAAAGAAAAATCAATTAAATTGATGAAATCAACCCATATCAATCATCCATTAGTGAAGAGAAATTGACTTAGCATATATTGACTAAATTAATCCAACTCATTGAAATATATTGGTTGAATGAAATTGGTTGAATAGACTTAAATTGATAAAATAGAGATAGGTGAATATAGCCATAAATCTAAATATGATTGTATACAGATTTCCAATCATGTAGATTTGAAGTTGAAGTCTCAATGAAATTTTTTAGTGGGTTTAGACATGGATATATATTGTTATCCATGGATGTCTTTGCAATGTGGGTACTACAATCTTCAACAACCACTTGTAATGGCAACCCCTTCATCGTAGGTCCATACTTGAAATTGTCTCATTTGATTCAAACACACTAACTAAACAGCCGAAAGCATTACAGTATAGCACAGGAGCAACTTCAACACCTGTCTATTGAAATTTTGATTAATTTAAAAGATTTTGTGTCGAAAATATATATTCTTGAATATTCCAAAAGATTATATATTTTCCTTCACAAAAATTGGTTCTTGGAAAAAATGCAATTTTTGAAATTTTCATCATTTCTACAAATGACATAATTAATGTGGAACTGCCTTGAAGGACTACTGTGTGCCATTTTAACATGGGAAGGCTATGTATGCAAGGCAAGCAAAGGCAAGTAGGCATGTATGGTAAGTAGGATATGCAAGCAACTTAGTGGCAAAATTCCATTGGAAAATAGGTATAGAAATTCAGTAGAAGGTCATTCATTCTTGGTAACAGGTTCCATTTGCCTTAGTTTTTTGAAGTGAGAGTACTACTAGGCTGTCACCTATTTGACCACATGGCTAATACTAGTGTACGTACCTAGGACAAAGAAATTGAGGAAGATTTGTGTCCTTTGCATAGCAGACAGCTAAGGGTATATAATAAAAGCCATGTCTGCTTTGACCCCCTTCCAACAAATTGGTTCTCCTTAAAAGAAACAAGAAAGTGCCAAGAATAGGCCAAAACCCTAAACCAATCTTTTTGGTTCACTTCTGAACAGTACAAATATCCCATCCCATCCTCAGACTAAAATGCCTTCACCCAACGCCTACACTGGTACCAGCCCTGGATGAATGAAAGACAGACAGGCCTGGCTTTGTGTGCATGGGTACGTCTATTGTGAACACCTAGGTGGCCTAGATTAAATAGGTTGCACCCCCCCACCCCCCACCCCCCCCCCCCCCCCCCCGCCGCTCTCCCCCCACCCTCCCGCTCCCCACCCCGTCCCCCGCCCTCACCCT
>Ga0116227_10011324_pt1 | contig 15024 bp, 8 predicted proteins | sample S1TSphgellanicum_FD_89693 | JGI IMG/M metagenome (GOLD analysis project Ga0116227, IMG submission 89693) | Host-associated microbial communities from peat moss isolated from Minnesota, USA - S1T2_Fb - Sphagnum magellanicum MG | ecosystem: Host-associated > Plants > Peat moss > Unclassified... | reverse complement strand
GTTTTTCTAAAAAATTGGAAAAAAAAAAAAAAAAAAGAAAAAATAATTTTTAAAAAAATTTGGAAAAAAAAATAAAATTTAATCATAATTTTTTTAAAAGTTTGGAAAAAAAAAAAAAATAAAAATTTTTTTTTTTTTTTTTTTTTTTTTTGGTGGGTAATTTTTTGATGTAGCTAAAGGGACAATAATCATCTATAAAACAGTTTAGCCAAATTTGGCTATGAACATGACACAAAAGTTTTTAAAAAAAGTTTAAGCATCATTCACATTGAAATAATGACAAAAGGAAAACAAATAGTCATCAATTTTACTTTTGGGAATTATGTGAATATTGAAATTTAAAAAAAGGAAAAGGCAATAATTGTCTAATAAATTGGAAAAGAGAATGAGAATTATGTGAACATTGAAATAATGGCAAAATAGAAACAAACCTTCTTCTTCTTTTTTTTCTTTTCTTTTTTTCAGTAAATTGGAAAAGACAAATTAACAAGGATGTTTCGGGTTCAACTTTGGTGCCTTGCAAAGGAATGATTCAATGAATGAATGAATGAATGAATGAATGAATGGGGATGTAACTTAACAACTAACTAGTAACTAACTCTATCCACATGGGATTGCAAGAGTGAAAAATTATAACACCTATTGAAATCAAGTGTTTTTTTGCTTGCATTAATTAGTTAGTGGGAAAATTTATCAAAAAATTTATCATAAAAAGGAAGTTTAATAATGGAGGGTTAAGGCCTTTGGTTTGGTAAGAATGGCGGTTCCCCAAGATGAATGGCCTTGGCTAGTTGCCTTGGATGACATCCAAAAATTTGTTGGGGGGTTGAGGTGAACGGGCACTCACAAGCACACTATGCACAATGGATGGTGTGTGGATAGAAAACATTTTTTTTCATTTGTATTCATGTTCCATAGCCAACCTTGGGTCATTAGCTATGTATTAACCTTTCACATAGATTTAACGACCTCATTGCAACCAAGTGCCTTACTTACTTACTTAAGCAAGGATAGACAAGAAGAGATCAAAACCAAGGTGAAGAGATGAGGAAGAGAAGAAAGATGGAAAAGGAAAAGTGAAGACAAAAATGAAAAGAAGAAGAGAAAAGAGAGGAGGTGAAAGAGAGGAAACACACAAAAAGAAATGGAGAGAAAAGAATTGTGAATGCATGTTGCTTAACATTGAAATTATTGTTTTTTGTTTAAAACTTATATAACATCAATGTTAAATCTTCAAATCTATTTTATTTTCAAGATTTTAATGTTAGTTAGGCACCATTTAAACCTAGTGTTAAGAGAAATTGTTGAAAGCCCCTTAACAACAATATAGCCATTAGTCAATTTTTATTTTTTTATTTTAATATTAGTAATCATTTTTTTAATAGAGCCAAGAAATTTGTTTTCTTGAACATTTGACCACTATGTGCAAGCAAAGGAAAGGTTAAGGGGAGAATATTTTATGAGGGTGGGAAAGTGGGAAGGAGGTGGGATCTACATCCACCCCACCCCACCCCACCCCCCCCTCCTCCCGCCCCCTTGAACCTTGTGCTTGCTAAATTGAGTTATGGCCTCTCTTTTATGAGCATTACCTAACATTGTTAAAAAAAATCTAAAATTTAGGTTTCAACCTATATTTAATGTTAAATAACATCTTCCCTAACATTAACTTAACATCAACACCACATAGGCACCATGCCACCATCAATGTTAATTAACATTGCATATGTGAATACACCAAAATTTTAAGAATTCTTAACATTGATTTATCATTGAGTTACCATTAGGTCTAAATGGCACCTTAGTATTGATTTTTAACATTGGCTTAACATTAATGCCATGTCATTCTTCATCTAGGATTCAATGTTAGTTAACATTGTTGGTGTGGATTGGTGTCTAATTTTAATCTCCTTAACATTAGCATAACATTTAAGCTAACACTTGGTGTAGGCCCACCTTTATACATTTATTAAGAAAGTAATGTTGGGAGGGGCAGGGTGGGGGGCGAAGGGAGTGTAAAAGGGGTTTACATGAAAGGTTACCAAAGTAATTCAATTATGGTTCAAGATGGAGGTATTGTAATGTTGAAATAATGTCAAGTTTATTTTATGATGGATGGAATGTGAAAACCCTAAAATGCCATGGATGAAAAGTAGAAGGTGACAAACTATGGGATAGTTGGGCATCATGAAAGGTTGTGGACACTGAAAGTTCAATTTCTTTTGTTATTTTTTGCATTTGGTTGTTTTGTTGGCTTGCACGTTATGTGTTTTTAATGTTTTGTTTTTCATAACATCAGTGCTACTGATTTGAGTTCAGTGATGGAGCAGGTTCCTTACTATTGGTGTAAGGGCTCTTTGATGGAAATGCATATCACGTTATGCGAACGTGGTTGGTGGGGAGTTTCAACACCATTGATGAAGGGTGGCCTAAGAACTTGGATAAGTAAAGGTATTCATGGGAGGAAAAGGACACATTTTTAGAGCCAAGTTTTTTTTGTTGTTGTGCTTGTCTGTTTTCTATAGAGTGTATTGAGTACAAATAACATAAATAGTTGGGGAAAAATGCCCCCAATGTTGGTTTTCAAATTTCTTTCTAGAGTTGACATTCCACTACGTCATGATTTTAGGAAGAAGTACAAGATTTAACTATAGGAGTCATGGACTAGAACAAATGAAGTGATGGCAATGTTTAGGATTTCATGAGTGGTCATTATAACAAATTCATTTTGTTCATGGTTGTCAGTGCAACTGTGGGAACCTGTCAATCTACCTATGTTTGAAAAAGAGTACCTTTGTGAGAGCTTCAGGGAAATGAACTATGTGGAAGGGTGTGGGTTTCATGAACTTCTAATGTTGCATTGTCCAATGTTCTGTTTTTATCTATCCACTTTCTATGGGAAGATTTTCTGAAATTGGGGCATTTGTTGGGATTTAAAATTTGGTGTTGAAAGATGACTTGGCACAAAGTATGACCAATTGGCGCTTGAGAGAAAATCAAAAGAGATCTGATCCCTTGAAGTCCAAAGTTTGTATGTTGTAGATGACATAAAATAATTAGAGTTAGGAATTAAATATGCTTCATTTAATGTATTTTCATTTTGATGAGTTTGTGATCAGTAAAATGTAGAAGCGTTGATTTTGTTAAGGTGTTTTTTTAGCTAAGTCACCTTTCCTTTTTGGTATTAGAGCCTTATGATCTTCAAGGTTGTAGTGCATTTGTTGATAATGTGTTTACTACGGGTGGAAATTTCCAAGGAATTCCTATTTCGAAATTTAGTGAAAAAAAGCTAGTTACACAAACATAAGATGTGTATGAAAGGCAAATAATAACTAGCTTTGACTTCCTTAGAACAATCAGAACACCACCAGTAAGAGCTTTGATTCGCATTAAGTAGGATTTGGTATTGTTATAATTGTTGGTATAAGCCTTGATGAGGAATAGATTGATGACATTGATGTGGAACTAATGCACAATGGATTTTGTACTAAGGCATAGGTTTGGGTGAAGATGCGACATGGAACAAAAGGATGGGCAACAATTGTAAGGTTCCATAGGCAATACCACTTCACCTCCTATCTTGCGTAGGGTATCAACCTATAGGATAGAAAGATAAAATCAAGTGCTGATGATAGGGGACATTTGGATTCCTTGTTTGCTTATCTCACCTAATCATTTCAATAGATTTTTCATTTTAGGAATGGAAGATCTATTTTGTAGTGGGGATTGGATCATAAGGGTGGAGAATTCCATATTGAAATCTCAATTGATCAGCTAGAGAGCTTATCAAAACAACAACCTTGAAATATAATGGCAGATGGATTCCACAGATGAACAAAATTTTATTCTTGTCCCATCTAAATTTGTTGTCTTAATTCTTATATAAGAGTGAGATCAGGAAAATTTTGTTACATGATTACTAATGTCTACATTTTGTTTATGTCAAAGGAATAGTAGGACTAAAACCTGGTAGAATTAATAAAAAACATGCCCAATAAAAGGATGTACCATGAGCTGGTGGATACCATCTGGAATATCCATGTTTGATGAGGTTGGTTTTCCAAGAAAACCAATGATTGGGGTTGTGATTTAAAAATTTACGAGGTTTGTAGCCATTAAGATTATTAATTTTGATCTAGCTATGGTTGAGGTGGGAGATGTGGCAATGAGTATGTGGCATTCAGGGTTCCATACACATGTGACTATATGGTTAAAGACCAGGATGTAGTCTGATGGATGGTAATGGAATTTCATTTAGACCAACAATATGAGGTTCTACTTCATTAATCATTGGCCTTTTGAGTAAGCTTGAAGATCAAAGGCTAAAGAGAGAGAAGATTGAATTAGTTCTTAGCGTTGGGGATATTTGGATTCCATCAGATGTCACCATCTTGGGTTGTTGTGTTCAATTTTACAAGCCAGAATTAGATGATAGAATGAAAATTGGGGACTACATTTTGAGAATTGCACACACAAATAAAATTGCACATTTGCTATGTTGGATCCATTCAAAGAATTTCTATGGCAGATTATGTTAGAGGTATGTAGGGAGAAGTGATATGAACTATAACATCATGATTGAAAATAATAAGAAAAGGGCAATAGATTCTGAGAAGGAAGAAGAAATTCTTGTAATAGAAGATTTGAAGCAAATAAGCTTCAGAATTATGAGGGTTGGTTGTAATGACGAATCCATAGGGGATGGATGAATTATTCTAGGGTTGTGATCATGAAGATGTTAATGATTGGGCTAAATTATTTACCATGGCAACAAAAGTCAGAGGCTTGAATGTTAATAAGCCAGGGTGAAAGCACACTGAGGGTGAGCCACTTTTGTTAGAAAAAGGTTATGTATAACAAATATTATAACACATAGTAAGCTAAAATCTTGATGGCATCCTTTGGCTAACCTAAACATAGGCAAAAAACTTTAGAATTTGCACAACAACATTTTGGAATTCAAAATTCACTTTGAATCAAAATTAATCTTGATCCAATAGTTAGATGAGGAGGATTAAATAAAATCAATGTACACATAGTATGTAATTTACAGTTATTCAACACCCATAGGGCCTCATGTTTGTGATTCATGAAACATTACCAAACAAAAGAAAATTGAAAAAATAATGCAATGCCCATTTATAAAATCTCCTTCTCTTTGATATGGTAATGGTTTTTTCCTAAAAGGAAGATATTATTATGCATTTGGTACTAAAAAAATGCAAAAAAACACAATTTTTGAATGGAATTTCATCCAAAAGTTTTAAATTTCTAAAAATTTCTAGATTTGATTAATGTATATCAATATCATACACCATTAAAAAATTCACCCAATAATTCCATCAACAACCTTACTTTTTAAATACATATTCAAATTTTCAAATTTTGTGATGAGTATTATTAGTCATAATTATACTCCATACATTCAAAACTTTTAATGTTTTTTAAAATTTCCAAAATAATTGATTGTATTAACTCTAAATCTAATCAAATATATTTAAAATAAGTAAAAAATCTAAGATGTGATGTCCATATGTTACCATAAATTTTAATTGTAAAAAAATTATGCTTGTGACTACAATTTTTGGGGGGTTTCGTTTGTTTTCACTTACTGTTAAAATTGCCAAATTAAAGCTAAGGGATAGAGCCAAGGAGTGATTCAAAAAACTAAACCTTGTTCCAACTAACTAAACAAAATTATGCACATGGATAGTGCAAAAGTATGGCAATATAAATGTTAATGACATCTGCATCAAGTTGGATACCATCAAATAGGAACCTAAGGAACGAGTGTAGAAGTACTTTAAAAGATTGGATAAGTTGTTTCAGTAAGGACAAATATAGGATGTAGAATAATGAAGGAGATTTATGACCAAGCTTAGGCCTAAAATCAGGAAACTATGTGTGGTCAGGATTTATGCTAACATTGATGAAGTAATTGTTGCAACTGCTAAAATTGAAAAAATATTAGGAAAACTTGGGGAGACTCTATATGAACCTATGAAGGAAGAACATGATAAGATGGCATTTGGAGAATTTGCCACAAATCGATAATTACATGTCTTGAATGAAACCCTCATCAATTTCTTTGGGAGGGAAATGATGGCAAAATGAGACCTAGCACAACCTGTTTTGCTCATGGTAATTGATGTCAACTATGCCATTTAGAAGAACACATGGCCTCAACTTGCCTTAAACTCACTAACATTAAGTCAAAATGTACCAAGTGTAGAGGGGGGCACAAAATTGAAAATTGCGGTCTAAAATGTTCATTTTGTTTTGGTTTAGGACACATGGAAGATCGATGCTAGAAAAAGTTTGTGAAGGGGCTTATTGCCACCACCAATTTTTTGGAAGTTTTGGTCAATGATGAGGAGGCAATTCTAGTGAAACTAAATCAAATCTATGGAAACTAGCATGTGTTTTCAAAAATTTAAATGCCAAAGAGAAAATTAACTATTACTTTTAGTCAGGCGGAAGTTTTAGAGGAAGGAGTGAGAGGACACATGGAGATGAATATGGGAAATGAGGCGTTTATTAAATCTAAGATATTGTCCCATTTCATCAAGAGGAAGATCTCACTAACTCCAACGGAAACCATATTCGTTATTTTAGGGGAGTTGGAGTACTTGGAAGGTTTAGTGAAACTAACAAGAAGAAGGAAAGATGCAAAGAGTCATTAAGTGGCTATTGTTCATTAACCTCCTGTAATCAAAAGAGCCAATGTCAACAAAAAAACTATAGCAAGACATTGCACTTGGTAGTTGAGATTAATTAAGCACTAATTAAAGGCTTGGTGGACACGGGAGCCTCCATGTCAATCATGGCAGCTATTGTGGTAAAAGAACTCGGCATCATGCATCTAGTGGCTGGTCATGAGATTGCATCTAAGATAATAACCCAAGCACTTGGGAGGATTGCACAACTTCCTATGAAGGTTGGGGGAATTGTCAGTCAAATGGTGTTTTTAATGGTGGACATAGACAACCACAATCTACTACTCGGATTGGATTTTCTCATGAAAATTGGAACAATCATAGATGTAGAGAAAGGAGTTATACAAGTACGCAACGGACCAAGTATGGAGGTAAAAATATTACTTCTAAATGTGGTGAACATGTTGTAGGTGTTGGAGCAATTTGAAGAAAAAGAGGATAAAATGCAAAAGGAACTGTTCAATATGGAAATGGAGTAGATTTAGTTAAATGCATGGGCAAACTTAATCCGTTCATCAAACCTTGATGGTCTTATGATGATTATGTTTCTGATGATGAAGTGATGGAATACGAGGAAATAGAGGATGATCCACAAAGGGTCCTATTGATTTTGGAAAACCAAATTGAAAAGTAGAAATACCATGGGATGGATCTACTAGTTGATAAGGAAACACCTATGCAAATGTTAAGTCTAATTTTAAAATAACATCAAAATGTTATGGAAGGACAGTTCATTAAAGATGATGACTATGAAGATTAGATAAAGTGTTCAGCTGTTGATGATGATATTTGGACACAACAAAAGATGGGTAAGGATGATGAACCCAAAATACATTTGTATCATGTTCAAATGATAGATGACTTGGCAATAGAAGATGGTAGGTGGGCTCAAATTAAGGCCAAGATAAAGTTTGATGAGTCATTAAATGAGGAACAAAGGAAGCAATTATGGGAATTGCTTGAAGAATACCAGGGAGTCTTTGCATGGCACAAAGGAAAGTTGGGATAATGTTTTGTGGGAGAACATTCTATTGACACATAAGGATTGCCGGCTTCTAAAATGACTCTTAAACATTTGTCTTATTGGGAGGAAGTAGAAGAAAATCGATAGATATAGGCCTTGGTGGATTTGGGAAATATGTGCAAGAGTGCATTTAAGTATGCATGTAGGGTTACCTTACTGGTAAAGAAAGATGGTAGTTGGAGATTCTATGGGGACTATAGACCTTTGAATTTTTAGACCAAACGGGATTATTTTCCCATGCCTTTAATTGAAGATGTTTTAAATAAGTTAAGGAATTCTTAGTGGTTTTAGCATTTGACTTGCAGTTAGGTGTTTGGCAGATACTAATGGCATCAAATGATGTGAAAAAATTTGTGGTGATCGATCACCAAATTCGGCTCATATGAGTGGAATGTGATGCCTTTCAGGCTAAAAAATGCCACAAGCACATTCTCATGGGCCATGGTTGACATTTTTAAGGATTGGATTAACCAGTTCTTAAAAGTATTTATTCATGATGTCAACATACATGATCCATTAACAACACATCTGGCTTGTCCTTCAAAAGTTAGTAGGGGTCAATTTCAAACTCAATCTTAGTAAATGATGTTTTGGTTCTAAAAGTATCATTTTCTTAGGGCATGTGGAGGATTGCACTAGCTCACAGCAAATCTTAGAAAAATAACAATAATTATTGCATTTCCTATACCCAATACAAATGTTAAGGCCTTTTTAAGGTTGACAGGATATTACAAAAGGTTCATTGCAAGTTATGCAAAAATTGCAGAACCCCTTTTTGCCTTGACCAAAAAGGAGTGCAAGTTTAATTGGACACCAATATGGTAGGCAAGTTTTAATGCATTGGAAAAGAAACTTGTGGAAGCACCTATTTTGGTGATACTTGATTTTTGCAAAACATTCATCTTAGATGTTGACTGGTTAGTGAAGGGTGTGGGGGCTATATTATCACAAAAGCCTGGGATACATGAATAAATGATAGCCTATGCAAGTAAGGGTCTATGTCCTATTCAATGTCATTTCCATCCAATGGAGGGAGAATGTTATGCTCTCATATGGGGCATAATGTACTTCAAACAATATTTTCACTAGACCCCATTCCTGTTACAAATAGATCACAAACCATTGGAATGGTTAACAATTGTTTCAAATGCACATGGGTGAAGAGGATGGTGGATTGCAATGTTGCAAGATTTCCAATTCAAGATTATTCATCATGCTGGTAGTAGACATTTGAATGTTGATGTAGTACGCAAAAATCTAAGGTGAGTCTGTCAAAGGAGGATGAGGATTTTACATGCAATGAGATGGAGCATAAAGACAAACCTAGAACTACATCAACTTGGTTGAGACCTAATGAGGTTGTAATTAATCTATTTATTTTACAACACATTGAGGAAGAAGCAACCAATGATAAAGAACATCAAGTGGAAGACGAAGAGGAAAAACAGATTGTAGATTTTACTTTAAAAGAAAAGTTACCTCCAATGATTCATGATGACTAACGAAGGATGATTATTGAAGCCCAAATCATGGTGGATAATGCCAAAGATCAAAAGAAAGGCAAAGTCTTTGAAAAAGAAGGAATGAGGGAGGGTGATCAGTTGAAGCAAATGGACATATGGGAAGATGGATTGTTAATGGTGTTGCTCATTGGTGGACAATTGGAAATCGATGTCTATGATGTTGTTGAAATTGACAGAGTTAAAAAACAGGTGACAAAATACCATTGGTTTGAAGACACTTTATTTTTTCAAGATTTGATAATTCTTAAACTTGCAAAAAGAAGGACTATAATTGAAAATATATATATGAAGAAATTGAGCATTTTGGTGAATCACAAACATTTATTGAGGTCAAGAAAATATTTTTTTAGCATGATAGAATTGAATCTATCAAGACATTTGTTAATACCTACAATAATTGTTAATTGGCCAAATGATTCGGTAACATGAGGTCTAGAGTTGAAAAAATGAAGAGCATTCCAATTTGTGATTTGTTTTATTGAGTTACTCTTGACACTATCGACCCTTATTTGAGACCATTGATGGTAACAAATATGTGCTTGTTGCCATTGATCATTATTCTAAATGGTGTGAGGCATGACTAATTAAAAAGCACAATGTTTTCTTAGAGGATGAAGTCATCTGTAGGTATGGCATACCAAAATATATCTTGATAGATAATGGGAGTGAATGGATGAAGGAGTTTACTGAAATGTGTCAAAAATATGGCATTACTCATTAGTTCATTACACTTGTTTGACCTTAGTGCAACAATATGGTTGAGCGTTTAATCAAGACCATTAAACAAAGTTTGATATCATGACCGCCTCTACTATATATCGTTGGGATGTAGTGTTACTTCGAATATTATTTAGTTATCGTTGTGGCATACAAACCAGCACCAAATACTCTCCCTTTATGGTACTAACTAGATGAACACTAGGTTAACCATTGACAATAGTTTCAATGGGTTGTGTGATGTGTTTGATGAGAATGCAAGACCAAAATTCATGGCAAAATAATTGATTCATAAGATGCATTCGATTGTTGGTGTACACAAATCTCTACTTGAAAATGTGGAGCAAGCTCAAAAGAAACAAAGAAAAGTCTATGCTGTTCACAAAGGACTTTAGACAATTGATGAACTCAAAAAGAATAATAAGGTCAAAATATGCAGGCCTGGCAAAAAGAGGTCTTTGATTAGCAATTGGGAAGGACCATACATGTTTGTAGACTATAAGGACAAAAATGGTTATCGAGTATGGGATCATGGTAGTAGGATTTGCATTGTTAAGGATCTTGATGAACAACATTAGAATGTGTAAGAAGATATTTGCAATTATACCATTCTGTTGATTGATACTTGATCTATGAAGACATAGATTTATTTGGAAGGAGTGATGACACATGTAACATTAAAATAGTGTCAAATTTTTTTTATGATGGATGGAATGTGAAAACCTTAAAATGCCATGGATGAAAGGCAAAAGGTGACAAACTACGGGACATTTAGGCATCATGAAAGGTTGTGGATGCCAAAAGTTCAATTTCTTTTGTTCTTTTTAAAATTTGGTTGTTTTGTTGGCTTGCATGGTATGCGTTTTTGATGTAAATTGTTCTTCATAGGAGTAGTGCTACTAATCTAAGTTCGGTGATGGAGCGAGTTCCTTGTTGTTGGTGTAATGGCTTTTTGATGGAAATGCGTATCATGTTATGTGAGGATGGTTGGTGGGGAGTTTCAACACCATTAATGAGGGGTGGCTTGCGAACTTGGATAAGTAGAGGTTCTCATTCAAGGAAAGGGACACATCTTTGAGCTAAGTTTTTTTTATGTTGTGCTTGTGTGTTTTCTATAGAGTGCATTGAGTATAAATAACATAAATAGTTGGGAAAAAATGTCCCCAATGTTGGTTTTCAAATTTCTTTATGGAATCGACATTCCGCTACGTCATGACTTCAAGAGGAAGTAGAGAATTCAACTATAGGAATCATGGACTAGAACAAGGGAAGTGATGGTAGCGTCTAGGATTTCATGAACGGTCATTGTGGCAAATTCATTTTGTTTGTGGTTGTTAGGGCAATTGTGGGAAGTTGTTAATCTATTTGTGTATAAAAGAGAATACCTTTGTAGGAGCTCCACGGAAATGAACTATGTGGAAGGGTGTGGGTTTCATGGACTTTTGATGTTGCAATGTCCAATATTTTGTCTTTCTTTGTCCACTTTCTATGCGAAGATTTGATGAGATTAGGGCATTTGTTGGGATTTTTAAGTCTGGTGTTGAAAAATGAGTTGCCACAAAATATGACTAGTTGGCTCTTGAGAGGAAATCAAGAGAGATCTGATCCCTTGAAGTCCAAAATCTGTATGTTGTAGATGACATAAAATAATTAGAGTTAGGAATTGGACATGTTTCATTCAATGTATTTTCATTTTGATGAGTTTGTGATTAGTACACTATAGATGTATTGATTTTGTTAGGGTGTTTTCTAGTTAAGTCACCCTTCCTTTTTGGTGATAGTATGTTCGAAGGTAAATATTGCACAACCATACACAATTATCATCAATCTTATAAGGCTTGAAAAGACTAATGTTTGGTAGGTGTTAAAAAAATGAAAACTAAACTAGGGTTTCAAATTAGTTTCATTAGAGTGAGAATTGGCCTCTTGAGACCCATTTTAAGAAAAAAATTCAAAATTTGATACTTGGGCAAGGTATTAAAAGGTAGGAAGGTATGGTTGTTAATTTGGGAATTTAAGGCCTTAGGCTAAATGATAAGTAGGGTCTAGGGTCTAATATTTAGGGTGGTATGTAAAGTTTAAATATAATTTTCAAACTTTTAGGCTAGGGTTTGTAGTTATGTAAGGTAGGGTTTCCAAAGAAAACTCAAGGTTTAATGCCATGCTACCTTATTACAAATTGTTTGTGCTAACTCTTCTTTTACACGAAAATGAGATGTCCCCACTACTTTTCACACTTTGAAAATCTTTTGATTTTTATGAAATTTTTTAAAAGTAGATCTTGGTGAATGTGTTTATGTTTTTGCTATCTTTCATTATACCAAAACATGACTTTCATAACTAAAACATTTTACGATTATATCCCAAATCTAGTCATGTAGTTATGTGAACCAAGTTGTTTTACTTGGTTAATCATGCTTACAACTATAAGACTAAATGTATAATATGATTACAAGACATAAAGTCCCCTTTTCCCTCCCCATTAAATTTTAACCAATTTCAATTTCGGTAGTTATATAGATGGGTGAGTGGGTAGGTAGGTAAGTAGGTAGTTTAAGCTAGGTGGTTCGGGTAGGTAGAAACCATGTGTTATATCTATAATCATATGTCCATCATGTGTAATCACATGTACAATTGTATGTTTAGTCATATATGTAATCATGTGTTTGACATGACCACATTTGTGACTAAATGGTAAAACCAATGAGTTTAATTGACTACATAATTATGTAATAATGTGTAATCCATAATGGCACATATGATTACAAATTTGTAGTCATATACATAGTCATAAAACCATGGTTTTGGTGTAATCAATATGAAAAAGTGGGGTGATTTGGAACTAGCCTTGCAATTGGGTTTTTGAGTTGTAATGACCATTTACAACTCATTATAAATTAACATATTTTTACAAGTGTGATTGCTATTGGATAAGTTGCATGAATTGTAATGGATGCAACTCACCATATGTGAAACCATATACATATACAAGTTGTGCAACTTAGTTACGACTATGTAAAAACAACTACTATGCAACTCTAGTGCAATTAGCTTACAATTGCTATGGTAAAGTCATGTTGATGTTACTTTCCAACGATCCATCAAAGTTTGACATGTGGCACTATGGGGATTTTTGGGTGAAAATTATTATTGTTTTGAAAATATTGATCTCCACCATCCATTATGATTGTTTATTTCATATGGTGTTAAATTATGACATGTGGCATAGTTGAAAATTGCCATGTGTCATTAATTGAATTTTGAAAAAAAATTCTATTTCAATAGCTGAATAGGTCAATACATAGGCATAGGTAAATAGGTTGGTAGGTCATACCTACCTACCTAGGTACGTAGGTAAGATTTACTTACCCACACTACCTACTTACCTACCTAGGTAAGCAAGTAAGTAGGAGGGTAGAAAGGTAAAAAGGTATGTGAACTAAAGAGTAAAAGAGCCATGTAAATATTTTCATTTTATTTTTATGTTTTGCCTTTAGGGTTAAGCTTTTTTGAACTCATCCCAAATTGGCACATGTATTTTTATGTGAACACACAAGAAAATACACCTTGTTTATATAGTTTGTGAAATGGGATTCAAGGACAAAACATATGGGTTAATTTTTTAGTCGCACATTAATTGCAAATTGGGTTGCAATTAGGAAAAACATTTCCCACATTCTTTGTGTTTGTTTTTAGTTTTGTAAATTGTACAATTAATTAAGTGAATTTTTGAGTTATTTATTTGAATTAATTATTCTAATTAAAATAATTAGCTAGTTATTGAATTCAGATATTTAATTTTAAGATATTTAATTCAAATAATTAACTATTTGAGTTTTAAAACTAACACAATATTTAAATTAATCAAATCTAATTCATTGTATTTGTTCATGGGTTATTTCAAATAATAATTGATCAACTTTAGATAAACCATCATCAAATAACTAATTATTTGAATTAAATTATGGTTTTAATTATTTAAATTAATTTTTGATTTAATTTTTTGAATTAAACTGAATAATTATAATTAAATATTAAATAATTAAATATTAAGTTTTTAGTTGTTAACTTATTTATAGTTGAATAATAATCACAAAATAGTGAAATAATAATATTTCTATACTGACAACATAGTTCAAGGGGGCAGGGGCGTGGGGGACACTTGGTAAACAAAAGTAGAAAATACATGAGTAAAAATATAGGGTTGCAATATATTAGTTGTTGGGTAAAAATTATAAGTTAATTAATTTAAAAAATTATATTTTATTCAAATAATCAATTTAATTATAATATAGGGTATGTAATAATATGAAATAATGGATTATAATTCATATAAGATGGTTTTAATATATGTATATTAAAAAATTAGATAATATTAAGGCGATAAAAAATAGGTTGGACAATTATCTAATAGCACCCCTAAAATGGTCATTTGACACATGTAGATTCCAAACTTTACACTAAGTGTCCCCCTTGGGCAACATAGTGGCATAACTAATTATATCAATGGGAATCATAGTTTATAACTAGTTGCAAGTGTAATATTTAATGGATGGTGGAAATACGTACACATGACATGATCATATGTGTTGATAATTGTACATTAGTCATAACATAGTTGTTGTTTGTGTGCTACATTTATAGTAATTGTAATGTAGTTGCCAGACACAACTAAAATGCAACTTGCCAAAAAGTCAAACATGATTGACTATATCTTTATGTATGATGGGTACATTGTACTATATAGGTGTGCCATTTCAAATTGAGTTGCAACTATAGTACAATTTTTTTGGTTTTTTAATGTGACATTTTATTTATTTATTGCATGTATTTCCATGCTCTAATTGTAGTGTAGTTGTATATTAGTTGTTTTGGAGCTTTAGTTATAAAACAATGTGATTCCAATGAATATGTTTTTTCATAGTGAATTGTTTATTTGTTGGTTTGAGGAACATGTTTCCTTTTTTTTTTTTTTTTTCTTCTTCTTTTTTACTTTTTTTTTTTTTTTTTTTTTTTTTTTTTTTTTTTTTTTTTTTTCTTATTTTTT
>Ga0116227_10011323_pt1 | contig 15025 bp, 9 predicted proteins | sample S1TSphgellanicum_FD_89693 | JGI IMG/M metagenome (GOLD analysis project Ga0116227, IMG submission 89693) | Host-associated microbial communities from peat moss isolated from Minnesota, USA - S1T2_Fb - Sphagnum magellanicum MG | ecosystem: Host-associated > Plants > Peat moss > Unclassified... | reverse complement strand
TTTTTGTATTTTTTGGGAGGGGTTTTTTTTTTTTTCATGCGTGTGTGGTTGGGCACCCTTTCCCACTTTTTGGCGGCTGTCCCTTTAAAAAAAAGTCGCGGCTTGGGGTGGGATTTGTTTTTTTTTTTTTTTTTTTTTTTCCTTTTTTCTGGCCCTGGGGGTGTTTCCACAATCACCTCTTAGGAGAAGCATGCAATTCTCGTAGTGGCGTACAGCAGGAATGGTCTGAGGTGCTTTCTCTACTTGGGGACGGATTCGATTCAAATGAGTGCAATTCTTATGGAAACAAAAGTGTATAAAAGTTCTGGCGATGGGAGGTTTTCATGTCTATGAAATATATACGGGCTTGCAGTTGCTTGAAACTCCTGGTTGCAGAAGAGAGAGAGAGAGAGAGGTTAGTAAGGCAAAATCCTGGGGAAGTTGTGGAAAGGCGAAAGCTTTGTTGTGTATAAGCTTTTTTCTGGGTTGCATGTTTCACAGTTCGAGTGGTAGAGTTTCTGCCGCAGACGCAACTTTAGGCATTATCGCGTATTACTACGAGCATAGTTCTTTTTCTAGGTTTTTTCTCCTTGTTTGTGAGGGATTCTCAACTTTTGCAGGCTTTTAAAGAAGCCCAAATTGAGCTGCATATTTAGATCCTTTTGTCACAGGCATGTTTAGATCCAGGGTCGCAGACTGAGCACCGCTGGAGCTGCTCTTAGTCTGTGGGGCGTCACAAACCAAGAGCCCTCTCCAAGATTGAACTAATCTCCAGAATATCCCTTTATGAAATGTATGCCAGTATGCTGAGCATGTCTTTTGCATCTGTTGCAGGTATTCTGAATGCATTTTTTTTGCAGAGCTGCAAGCTTCTGTGTTCATTAAGAATCCAGCACAGTTCAGATCTGATCTTGGTTGTCAACTGTTAGGATTTATTTTGTACTGTCCAGGCAAAAGCAGATTTTGTGAGGCTACATTTTAGACATCAGCTTCTTCATCATAGTCGTTTCTAGCCGGCAGTGAATGACATTCACAATCACATTTGTACACATTGCTTCCACCCTTGGAAATACATGGCTACAGATTGCTGTGAATGTTGCTGTTTTTTCCTAAGACGCAGCCGGAAGGATCCCAAGCCGACCACATCACACCTTTACAAGCATTACTCAGGGGAGCATTTACTTGCCTTCTCTGTTGCTGAAGAAGACAGACTCACTCATAGTTCATCACGTCATGGTGCCAAATCCACTTTCAATAACTATTGTCTCCCTTCAGACAACAATGCCAGCATCAGAATTGGCTATAACAGATCCATGTCACCATCAAGGGCTCCTTTCAAGGAGTGGAGAGGGTCACCAAGAATTCCACAAGTTGATAATACTGGGGAAAATCTTGCTCAGCACATGCTTGTGAAGGAAAGCAATCTTGCTGTTCTCTCTCAGGTATGATAATAGCATTCTTGTAACACCAGGGCCCTTATTGCAGCTTTCACTGCCATATGTACTTTTATGGATACTACTTGTCCTGGATTGTGGGGTGTGCTTCACTTCTGTTGTTGCTGTTCTCAAAGCAAATTTTGAACCTAAGTGCCTAAAGGCTGAATTGTCAGATTATCCCCTATGCAGCAAGCACTGAATGTGAACTATAGATGGGATGCCAATTCTTTAGCCTTGCAATCTGAAATTTAACCTGAAATTGTAGACTGTATGGTACAGGGATGATCCTTTACAAAATGATTCAACAGTTGTTCCTTCATTAACTTGTGTTAGTACTTCATTCAGATTGTCTCTTGTTCATTACATTCCTTGACACATTTTGTGGATGTGTTCAACATTAATGAGTATGTTTGGGGCTTCTGTGTAGGTAGATATCCATCTCCAAATGTGGTAGTCTGTTCCTTTCTGAAGCTTAAGTGTGGTCAACCAGTTTGTCTCATCAGTTATCCTTTTGCAAGACTGGGTATCAATGGGTATTTTCAACTCACTTGTGCTTGTCTATACAGGACTCTAATGGAAACAAAATGATCAATGAATATGTCCGAGAGTGTAAGATTGGAACAGGGAGCTATGGTAAAGTGGTGAGTTGCGGTGACCACTCTGTTTTTCTAACATCGGTTCTCAATCATTTTCACTATGCCCTTGGTATGGGATACTGGTTAATCTGTAACAGGGATCAGTTACAAGCGCCTGTGACAAGTCTCTGTTAAGTATTCAACCTAATCAGGTGTTTGATGACCACACGTGAGCACCCACAGTTCATGTATTAACAGTTGAGCCTTTGGATAGCAAGATATCTGAGTTGGGAACTTGTATTCTATTTATGACCTGGAGATTTGTTTGCTGAATTGCTAAGCCACTGTATATTTGATGGTTGTTTGTCCAGGTCTTGCATCGAAGTAAGAAGGATGGCAAGCAATACGCAATTAAGGTACAAGAAAACAGGATAGAGCTGTGTTTGGGGTCTCTTTACCAAGTCACTGATCATGAGCTTTCTTCAACACTTATCTTGGTTTTTGATATCTTCTCTATGTTCAAATGTTCATCTAAGAGTATGAAATCATCACCTGTGATGGCCATAATCTCATGTGACTATTTTCTATCTTCGTGCAAATCAAGGTCCAATCTCCCTATAGTAGGAATAGCAAACACCTGAAACTCAATCTGTGCATGACAGCTCAGCATGTGGCCAATTCATGGGCCTACAATATGCAATGAAATGGAGGAATTAGGACCTCATTATCTTTACCAGACCAAAGTTTCTGTTAAGGTTTCTGTAACTTCTGATAATGGTTGGAGGCAAAACCGTTTTAAGATGTTAATTTTAAGATGAAATTATTATTTGACAAGTTATTGACATTGGTCCCTTGCTTATAGTAACAATTGTTGTTTTGTGCTTTGCTTGTTATATACTTATGACATCCACTGTCAAGAGCTGATGAACTCATTGTGGTGCCACTGCAGCTTGTCACTGCTAATCATGTTGAAGGTGATGGTCTGACAATTTATGAGTGACACTCATAAGGCTATGACTGCACTCATTCTTGTCGTTTTACAATCAAAATGTTATTGTGGAGTTTTCTGTGTAATCTGATTGATACCTTTTTGCTTATTCTTGGCAGATGTTTCACAAGTCTCGGCTCAGAAAATTACGTGTTTCACCCACTGAAACTGCAATGATGGATGTCCTACGAGAGGTGAAAACACGAGCCTATACCAACACTTAATTGGTTACTAAATCTTTTTTCATGTGTGGGACTTACAACTTTGCCTATGATAGGCTTGTTGCAACATCAGCTGAGGGTGCCAAAAAGTTGACAACAATTCCCTTGAATCAGGTGGCAATTATGAAGCAGCTGGATCATCCCAATGTTGTGCACCTTGTGGAGGTCATAGATGACCCAGAAAATGACCGCTTCTATATGGGTTTGTTTCTGTACCTTACCTCCAATATGTATCATCAACTTGCTATTATGAATCTTTTTCTATGTGGACAGTAATGCAATGCCCCCTGTCCCTTGAACCGCTTCATGAACCTCTAAAGTGTTATTGACTCATTGGGTTAGATAGTGTCTGGAGGTGATGCTATTGAGCTGGTATTTCAAGGATTCTTGGATCATATCCCTCCTGTGTATGGCACATGCAGGATGACATGTGGGACCATTTGGAAGGAATAATGCACAGTTACAGTCTGCATCTAACAGTCCAGTGTAAAAGTACCCACTAATGTGGAGTTATGCTACTGAAGTGATTTACCTGTGCCACATAGGCATTTTCGCTTCAGATAATCGATAGTGTGGTAGTAAGGATTGCTAGAAACTGTAAGATATGCTCTCTGAAATCAAGGGACAATAGCCACCAGTTTTCGAGTACTGTAGGGGACCCCCCTCTCCATAACTAGTGGTCCAAAATTTGAAAGGTTGCAAGGATACTATTTTGGAAAGTTGTTCTGTTGAAAGCATGAAGAAATTATACTTCAGTTAACTGTTCATCATCTTCCAGCTACTATTTATGCAGTTCATCTAGACAATGGCACCATTTGTTGTGTCACATACTCTAAATTCTGTGATTGTAATTGTATTTTCCATGGTTTCTCTTGCCAGTTTCTTGGTTTGAGTGATAACCTAAGATTTTAAAATGCTAAAGCTTTGACATTTTCTACAAGGACTCTGAGCCAGAATATGTGGGGATTGACATGATTCCTATGCCTCATCTGGATTCCAACATATCAGATTCTGTCAAATATGGAGTATTCAGTTTTATTGGTTCTTCAGTATTTGGAGCTCAAAAGAGGATTTTGTAGCTCAAATAGCAAGCTGACTTAGACTATGGTTCAATCTATTCAGTTTGTCCTGTGGTCTTCAGGGGTGGATTCTCCCTTTTCTCTTGTTTGCTCATACATTGTTGATCTCAAATCTCTAGTACCTTATTGTGGGTCATCTCTCAATTTGATTCAGGTTGACTTACATCAGAAGTATGAAAACATTCTCAATAATTATGAAGATATTGTATTTGTTCAATGCTTCTTCAAGCATTGTTGCAACCAAAGGGATCATGCTACAAAGCAAAACCACTTGCACAAGAATAGCTCTTGTGCCAAGAAGAACAATGTATGAACCCTTTTGTCCTGTTCAATAGTTTGTTCTAGATTTGGAAGTTACCAAGTGGGGTAGTTGGAAGCAAAAATGACAGCTTGATGTTGAACAGGGTGTCCCAAAATTCTCCATGTGATGTAGTGATGTTAGAATGAAATTTGATTGCAGCACCAGTTCAACATAGGGTTGAAAACCATAGACTAATGAATTTGTTTTGAGGCTGTATCTCTCCCTGCCATGCCTTTCAAACTGTGTCTGCACATGATTTGATTTGAAGCATTTGCAGTGTTGTTCCATGTTTTCCAAGCCAGGGTCTTAACTGGGGCTGTTGAATGATGGTGTTTGCTTGTTTTTTGCAGTGCTGGAGTATGCAGAAGGGGGTTGGATATTTGAAGGTTCAGGCCCAACAGGTGGGATTGGAGAGGCTGTTTCTCAAAGATATCTTCGGGATGTGGTGGCTGGGCTTATGTATCTCCATCAACATGTAGGGTTTTGTTTTACCAATCACAACAGTAATACAGCACCTGTATAGAGTGGCATGCTTTCTATGGCAAATCTTTGGGGGGCCAATTGAAACCTTCCTGTTGTCTGTACAAGTTATATGTGGCCCAGCACAGTTACTGGTACATTGGCACACTAACTGCTTTCAAGAATGGGAAAGTAGAACCACTTAAGTATGCTTAAGTAACCTCCAAGGTCAATTTCTGAATTTGAGTTAGAGTTCTATCTTGGATTCATTTGGGAACTGAAGTTCTTACTGGAGTAAAGAGCAGATGTCATAAAAGCACCACAGAGATAGTCAGGTTTGTTGCTGTCTCCTTTTTATGGTACTTGCAGGGTTGAATGGCAATTTCTTGTCAGGGCTTTAAGAGCTGATTCAATGTTCTGTTTGCAGAATGTCATTCATGGCGATATCAAGCCTGAGAACCTGCTCATTGGTGGTGATGGGCGCATAAAAATCTGTGATTTTGGTGTCAGTTGCCTGTGTGAGGTTTGTTCCCAGATTGCACTTGTGTGATATATTTGTCTTCCAGTGACTGTGTTGATGGGGTAATGTAAAGTGTCTGAATCTGAAATGTCAGAAGAGAAGTGACAATCTTGATCTAGTCTGGATCATGGTCCATTGTATCCTGATCAGTGTCCTGTAACAGGATGGACATGCTCCAATCATTTCAGCCACATGTCAGCTCCATCAATGCTAACATCAATAAGTGTGGTTAGGCTATTTAAATTTTTGACACATTTTCTGTTCCAAAATTTCAGTTCTTGACCCAGAACTAGATCAACAAGTTCTGTTGGAGCGAAAAGTATTGAACATGGATGCTGATTTCTGGTCATCCTAGGAAATACTTTTGGATCGCAGGATGTGTCTTGTTTGAGGGGCTGCCTTGAATTCACCTTGTTGTTTGGAGCTAAGAACCATGGATTTTGTGTACAGGATGACAATGATGAAATTGGAAGATCTCCTGGCACACCTGTTTTTACAGCACCAGAATGTTGCTTAGGTAAGCAGAGAACTCTGGCTTTCATCATGTATTCTTACTTTGCAGACATTCCTCATCACGCATAGTGTGACAAAGTTGGACTTTTATTGATTTTTGTTGCATTTGAACTGTTGCATTGAGGGAATTGCAAGATCAAGGACTGCACCTGAATTCTAACATTGGAGAGATGAGTGTGTATAGGTTTGACATATCATGGCAAGGCTGCAGATATCTGGGCTCTTGGTTGCACCCTCTATTGCATGGTGTTGGGATGCTATCCGTTTAAAGGAGAGACCCTGCAATCTACTTATGAGAAGGTCCTATATGATCTGTTTTCTTCTACTGTTGGACCACCAGCCTGGTTGGGATACTGCTTTCACATTCAAGCTGAACATAACTTTGTGATCTTAATGAGTTGGCCTTTCAGGCCTACCTCTGCAAAAAGAAGGATTCATGGAAATTTTGCATCAAATTAGACACTACGTAACTGCAGTGAGTTCATGTTGCAAGCCAAATGACTCATGTTTTCTTCTTGCTGTAGAGCTGATGATGAGAACTTACTGATTTTGCAGATTGTGTATGATCCATTATATCTCCCTGAGGACTTGAACCCAGACCTTGCTGATTTGCTAAAAGGACTGCTTTGTAAAGGTTTGATGTTAAATATAGCTGCAATCTCTTTCACATTACTTCATAATCTTTAAGAGCAGTGGGCCATATTACCAGTAATTTGAGTCTGAATATGTTTGTATTTAGATGTTCTAGTTTCCTGTTTCTGGAATCATTCTTGTAACATGTTGCTAACAGGATTTGTTTCTGGTGGGCACAGATCCAACACAGCGGTTCTCTCTTGAGGCGGTGGCCAATCATCCATGGGTAGTCATGGGCTATGGGCCAGTTGACGAGGAGTAGTAGACAGGTAAGTTATCTAGGTCTGCAAAAGCTCATTCTTGAGAAAGTGGTGCCTGATATTTGGAACTACTTAATGTTGTGCTAGAATCTTGACTTCCCTTTTATGAGTGCAAGGGAAATATTGAAATACTAAAGCTCTGAAAGCAACAGGAAGCCTGGGGAAAAGTAGCTTCTCTGGATCAAGTTGAGCAGTATATTGCCTGCATTCTAGTAGGATTTGATTGTGACTTTGTGATGCAAACAAAGGGTTGTGTATAGTGTAGGTGCTCAAGGTTGGGAGCATCTGAAATCATGCAAATGCAAGTATTTTGCAGAAAGTTTGTACTAAATGCAGTGAGCCTTAGAATCTCAACTTTTTCTGAATTTTGTAGTTGCAGAATTTTCATTCTTGAACTCAAAAAGAAGGAAACTCTGAGATTTTATTATGTTATTAAGTCTGAATCAATTATTGTGGAATGCTCCTTTTAAACAATTGCCTGCAAACTGGAAGAATCTGATCCTGTTTTTCAGCTTTCTTATGTAGCGATGTCTTGTCAGTTCACTGGTAAGCAAACCAGGAAACTTCCCTTGTTTGATGATGCTGACTCCAGGAATTTGCAGTAGTACATGCAGGGATCTGAAGGATTGAATGAGAGATCCATTCATGAAGTGGGCATGCTAAATCATGCTTAGCACAAAATCAGGTGCCTGTCAACTATGTACCTGTATAGAGCAGAGTTCAAAAGTGCAGTTCATCTTTGTAGTGTGTTGCTTTCCATCTGAATAATCTTGAGATTATCCTGTGATGACCCCCTCCTGTATTTGCTACTTGGTTGGACTTGATTATTCATTGGTCCCTTTTGATTGACAGCATTGCACAATATAGCTTAGTGAACAACTCTGACAAGTCTTGCTTTGTGTCCAGCATGTGAATAGAGTCTTTTTATAACCTTGACAAGATGTCAGGTCCAAGTTCTTGTGCCATGCATTCATGCTGCCTAGCTTCATCCATGGTGTCTTTTATGGGTGATTTAAAAAAAGTTATTGTTCTTGTGAAGAGGGCATATAGAAGTCTTCTCCTTGTGTGCACTTGCCTTCCATACACTTTTTGGAAGGCTCTGCAAGGTGATTCAGTTTTGAGTTATTCTACTAAAATGACCTTCCAGCAGTTAGGGAGAGAAATGGATTATCAAATTACTCAGGATATACTATGCCCAAAAGCACTCCCTCCATGGGCTCTTCAAACTACTTGATATGTGGGTTGAAACTTTCCTGGAGTATGCATGGAAAAGAGAGGACTGTGAAACAACTCAGGGTGCTGTAGATCCCTGTTTAAGTAATACCAGTTCAAAAGTTCTCCAGGTGGTGCAGTTTTGACTCATTCTCCTGAAGTGAGAGAAGGGTGATGTGGTCATTACAGTAATGAATATCAGGCTACAGTGAATGGATGTGTGTGTGATTTCAATGTGTGACATAGTTGTCATTACAATGAGTTTTAATTCTTTGTTTGGGTAATGTCCTTTGTGTTTGATAGGAGCTGCTGGGCCCACCATCAAACCAACAGCAGAGGCCTCAACGAAATTGGACATAGGACCACCAGCTGGTCATCACCTAACTTTCCTGCTGGAGCATCAGTTGCTTGCTTGTGGGCTGCAGTGTGAAGACTTGTAGTAGCAGCTGAAAGTAGTTTCCCAGATTTGGCTCATACAGTTTTCAATGGTCTCAGTACCTTGTGGTTTGTACATTAAATGGCCAGATTTGACCGGTGCCAATAAATTAAGAACCTCTTTGATATGTCATACAATTTGCTAGCAGATTGAGATTGTCAGTTAGATCCCTGAGTGCATACAGAGGTATCCTGTGTTATTTTGTCTTCAATCCCACCTTGTTGAAAATTGGATTCAAAGGTTTAGATTGACATAAATTTAGAGATGCACATTTTGTGACAAATTCTCTCAAAATGGTTTATGGAACCATGAAGCAAAAGGACAGTTTTTGAGGTAGTTGACTATCTAGATGACAGCCTTTTGAGGTCAGGTGAGACTCATCCTGCACAAACTCAGCCCTGCTATACAAAACCAAAGAACGTTGGCCTTTGTTTTTTTGAGCCCCATGTTCTGTATCAAGATTCTCAGGATTTATCAATTGAGTTTAGGAATGATTCCTATCAATTAATACAAATTTCTTTACATTATTATGTTTGCAGCAAGATGACTCTGCATGAGCTTGTGGTGCAGTGTTCCACCATTGGACAAGGCCAAATCTGATTCAGGGTTGGTAGACACTGATGGGCATGTTGGAGCCTCTAGTCTGGCCAGTTTTGAGACTGAAGTTTTTGCCAATTCATATCTTTGGCATTTTTGGCATTTTAGTTTTGTTAAGTCATACCCAGGTGGTTGCAGCATTTTTTATTGTGGTGGTGGTGTTTTTCCATTTTGTGGACCAAAAAATGTCCCATCAACATTAACAAAGGATTTTTTATTAAAAAAACCCTAAATTTGCTAGATTTTGAATTTAACAAAAAAAAAAAACCAGATTTCTACCTTAGGCTCAAGTAGGTTGCCACAATATAGAAGGATTCTGATAAAAATTTACTGTGATATTCTGTTATGTACCCAACTGTGGCTAAGTCTTGTTATTAATGATTGTCACTCTAGCAACATTGAAAAATTGAAAAAGATTAAAAATCACTGGGTGGTTGAACACTTGTAATGCACATTACAACTTGTGTACAACTTGGAGTTAATGAAAGTTAGTAAGTTGTAATACTTGTTATTGGCAATGGTTCTTGAACAAGTGTGAGATTGTCACTGCTCTTCATACCGCTAGTAATTCTTCCCTTCTCAATCTTCAATGCTTAGAGCACTCCACCACAAACTGTCATATTCCCTCTGCAAAATCAAGAGTGGACAAACTTATGACAGTTTGGAGCTATGGTGCCCTAATGCCACAACCTCATGCCACAAAGCTCACTAAACAAATTCCAAAAAACTGTCTAAACACAGCTTTGATCTCAAAGACCCAAGTTGTAATGCGCATTGGGGTTAGGATCAACCTCATTCTGCCCTTCCTCCATCTAGTTCTCAGCCAATATTCGCCTAGTATCCTTGGCACCTTCTGAATTCTCCTACAATTCTTGAAGCTCCTAAGTGGGGCTAAAGACAGCTACCACCACTGATAGTTCCTCACATACCAAGAATCATGACAAAATCGCACAAGATTGTCACCTTCATGTTGTTGAGTGTCTTTTGCAACTTCTTCCATTTACATCTCACAAAAAATTGGTTCCAACCCTTCACATTAGGCAATCCTTTCTGCACAACCTCTCTCATGTTGCCTATCTCTCTCATTGTTGTTACTACTAAGAGTCGCCCCTCCAGCCACAAAACACAAGAAAATCTCATGTGGAAATAATGTGGAAAACCCACAGACTTAAAACACGACACCCACAACTTCTTGACATTGCCGAGTACTCATGGATTGCTTGAAGCTTTGAAAGCCTGTAATGATGATGGCATGATCAAGTTGTTAACTTCTCTTCTGACACTTTGAATCACGAGCAATCTACTAGTGCTAGGACTATAAACAAAACACATGACTTGCCTGCTTGCTCATGACTCACAAATCAGCGAAGAAAAAAAGTTGCACCGTAGAGGATCCACACATGCACATTGCTCTCTGCTCACTCACAAAACTCACACAATAGACAAAGAAAAGCAAAAACACATGTGGCTCATGATGTTGGGGCAATAGGTGACAATGGTACAATGAATGTTGTTGTTGGAGTGGGGAAGAACAACGGTGGGGTGAATGAAATATTGATGATGAGGGTGTTAATAGTGCGGTCCATTGCGGTGGGGATTGCAATGCCACTTCTTTCCTTAGCTTGCCGTTGTAGGGCCATTTAAGTCATTGCGGTGGAGATGTTTTTGATGGGGAGTTGTTCTTCGACTTAAAGGGGAAAATAAAATTGGTTTGGTCCTGGTTCTTCAATTTTGTGTATGAAGATTTCTTGATACATATGAAACTTATTTATGTGTTCAGTATGGACCATGACAACCTTAGGGACAATTCGGCTGAATTGATGAACAAATTTTTGTGACTAGAAAAGGCTTCTTCAATGGTTAGAGGTGACTAATTTACTAGAGTTGGGCTTGTGTGGGTTTTACCAACGTAAGGGCCCATGTCAGACAGAGTTGAATGTGGGTTTGATTCCAGCAAAGCCTGTGGTAGCTGGAAAATAAAGTGGGGGCGGGGTTTTAAAAAATAGAACAATTGCCACAATGGGCATTCAAGCTTTTGAAATGCTTGATGACTAACACAAAAGAAAAAATGCATTCTATAAGGTGTTCTCCAATTACAATAGAAAACTTAGCATAGGTCTTTAAATTGTTTGTGGTGTTTGAAATCTAGGAGGTGGGCCTATCTTAAGAACATTCCAAAATTCAAGGTACATGTCACAAGGCAAGTACCTAGTTAGACAACGGAAGGTTTTGAAAATCTCTAATGGTTCAAAAGGTGGGTACCAGTGTTGGGCAGTTCTCTAGTTTTTCTGAGAATTGCCAGGTCCGTGTAGTAGAATGTTTTGAAAGACCTGACCTAGTTCTTTTTTTAAAATTTATTTTCATCTTTTAAAGACCACCCGGGGTTTCAAAAATTTGTAAAAACTAATTTCACCTGGGTTTCAAAGCATTGGTTCTCACACATCTTATACCAATTGGTTTGCAAGCTGGTTTTCACATACTGGTTTTTATAAATTTTTATTATTTTTAAATATTTATTTTTAACGTTTGAAAATATCAAATTGCACAAAAAAAGTTAAATTTTAAAATTTTATTTTCAACATTTTATATGTCCACTATTTCATCTTGTTGAAGCAAGCCTTCAATATTGTCTAACTCCTCTTCAAAGCCTAAATCTGCCAAAATAAAATTTTGTTATCTATCTGAAAATCAACCTATACATTTACAAGCTATTGAAAGAAACATTAAAAAAAGATGCAATGTGTTGAAAAAATACACAATGTAATTGTGTAAATGAAATGCAATGTGTAAAATTAAATGCAAAATATCCAAATAATTCTTGCACATAACAAACAAACACATTTTCAACCAAAATTTTCCAAAACAACATGGATAATAAAAAAATTCATCAACAAACAAAGATTGAAAAAAAAACCTCACCTTCCAAGTTTGGTCTAAGAACTTGAATTTGGATAGCTCCTTTCACATTTGCAAAAAATTAAAAGGTAAGTATTAATCTAAAATAGGAGTAGGAGCAGTAGTGTTGAGCAAGGAACAAGGAGCAACATCATGGTGTAGCAAAGAGGTACTTGAACAAGCAAGAGGAGTAGCAACATTGAGCGTGTTGAGTAAGGAGTAGCAAAAGGAATAATAGTGTCAAACAAGGAACAACAAGAGGAGCAACGACATTGAATGCATTGAGCAAGGAACAACAATGTTGAATGCATTGAACAAGGAACAACAATGTTGAACGCATTGAACAAGGAACAATAAGAAAAGTAGCAATGTCGAGCAAGGACTAGCAAGAAGAGCAATAGCATTGACTAAAGAAGAGCAAGGCATAGTAGGAAGAACAAGGTGTAGCAAAAGGAGTAGTAGCGTTAACCAAAAAGGAGCAAGGAATAGCAAGAAAAGTAGCAACGTTGAATGCGTCAAGCAAGGAGCATCAAAAGGAACAACAAGAAGAGCAATAATGTTGACCAAGGAAGAATAAGGAATATAGCAAAAGGAGCAGCAAAAGGAACAACAATGTTGACCAAAGAGGAGCAAGGAGTATAGCAAGAGGAGGAGCAATAAAAGTAGTAGCATCAACCAAGGAGGAGCAAGGAGCAGCAATGTCAACCAAGGAACTTGAACGTCAAGTAAGGATTACTAACTACTAACCAAAGTAACTAATCAACATACATAATCTAAGCAATAAACAATAAACACAAAGTGAGAAATAAAGCTTGAAACATTTGTTTTATATCAAGTGGCAAGCGTCACCACATATTGTGTAACCCTAAACCTAACTAAACCCTAAACTAACTACTAACTAAACACTAAACCTTATTGACTATTAACTACTGAAATAATTTTAAACCCTAAAACCTTGACCTTGATTTTTAAAAAACCTTGTCAAGGTTTTAATAAAATTTAAATATACATTTGATCAAGGTTTCAAAGGCCTAGTTCACATATTTACATAAAACCTTGTAGCCAAGTTTCATAAAGGGCATCATTCAATGTGATACCTTGAGGGTTTCAAACTAAAAACCAACTTGAAACCTTTTTTGGTTCTTGCATTTTTCTAATACCCGCCCACCCAACACTAGTGGGCACTTATATTTTTAAACCTATTGGATTTGGTTTCTTTACAATTGGTCATTTTCAAATAAGTGGAAGGTAATGCTTAATGATTTAGGTGTTTACACTTTGTGTAAATTAGCATTGACATTTTTTTTCATTTTTTCCCATGATCCTTAGTGGGTATTTGTCAAGTATCATGTGGAAAAAAGGAGGAGGAACATTTCAAAAAACAAAATGCCATTTCTAGCAAGTGTTTCACTTCTCTAAATGCTTTGCCTTTTGTGAAAGACTTGCGGAGGAAAATTTTCATTTGATAATGTACTTTTCAAATACATTAAAAAAAAATTTCGACACTTTTACAATCTCCAACAAACATTGATTTGAAAGTGTTGATTCACCTTGACCATGCATTTGCTACATGTCAAATATGTCAAGTCTATTTGTGAATTAATTACAACAACTTCATGTGATTTTTTTGGGGTTTTCTTTTTTTGATTAAAAATCTTTTGTAGGCAAAAGTGAAAATTACTCATGTAGTTTTGTTGTGGTTTGGCTTTGTTGAAAAGTTCAATAATTATTCTTTTCATGATCATTCAAATAAGCCCTCTAGAATGTATTTGTGGGATTGTGTACAAGAAATAGAAAATATGAAGTTAACTTTATGAAGTACTATGCAATGGCCTTTAGTATGATGAGCCTAGAGTGATAGGGCCCATTCCATCTAGGAATAAGGACAACCTAATACAATGAATCATCGTTCCATTGGGAGGTAGGGGTTTTTCCAAGATATGTACTAAAACAATTTATATCCAATATATTTCAAGCACATTCTCCACCATTAAAACTACACTAAAAATGGAACCAACATGTGACTATTTATCCCATCTAAAAAAAAAAGTTGGAAACATGCTTGAATGCACACACTCAAAGTAGTTATGTTAATAGAATAAACGTTGGAAGCAAACTTTGAAAATCGTAGTTTATTGTTATTATTGTTTAGTGGTGTTTGTTTGTGATATGATAATGATAAAAAATGGGACTTTGACACAATTTTGATTATAATGTCAAATGTGGCATTAGAAATTATTGGCCATGTAACCTAAGAAGGGACTAAACTTGTAAGGGTAAACTTCAAATTAAATTCCTACTGGCACATACATGTAATTACTCAAATTAAAGTCCCACAAACAACACATGCATCCTTGACAAATCACACATGGGTGAAAACACATTACAATGATCAAAAAATGTTGTCACAAACACTATTTTTCAAAATTGTGTGTGAATTCATAACAATATATTGTAGAATACAAATATATTCCAAAAATCTTTCAAACAATTGATCAACTTGATCATGAAATACCTATTCATATATTAAAAACAACTTGATTATACCATTTCAATTCCATATGAAAGTTCCACTCATGTGCTTTCACAAAAAATGTTGGATAAAGTTTTTTCATTCAGTGTAAATGTTTGAAAAATTAAAAGATTGTTGAAAAATTACTTTCCTTTGAAAGATAACAAAAATTGTGTTAAAGGCTTCACATCAATAATTCATTTAATGTGTATTTCAAAACACTAGATGAAATGAAAGACAAATTGCCCCAAAATAATACAAATGTATTTTGTTTAAAAAAAATTCTTGTTGAGGTTACAATCCAACTCCCCCCCCCCCCCCCCCCCCCCCCCCCCCCCTCCCCCCTCCCCTCTCCCCACCCCCCCCCCCCTCTCCCCAACACTACCAATCATACTACATAATCATTATC
>Ga0116227_10011322_pt1 | contig 15025 bp, 17 predicted proteins | sample S1TSphgellanicum_FD_89693 | JGI IMG/M metagenome (GOLD analysis project Ga0116227, IMG submission 89693) | Host-associated microbial communities from peat moss isolated from Minnesota, USA - S1T2_Fb - Sphagnum magellanicum MG | ecosystem: Host-associated > Plants > Peat moss > Unclassified... | reverse complement strand
TGAAGAAACCAAGTCATAAGTTCTAGAAGATAAATTATTGTACCAATGTGAGGACATGCAAAATTGTGAACAACACTTCTAACTATATGATACCCTTCATGATGGCTTTAATAGTTAATAGATTCATGTTGTCCAACAAAGTGAACTAGGAATTTTTTGTTTTTGACTTTGGAAAGGTTGGGTATGGTAAGAGAATTTATATTGCATTAGTGAGATTATTGTCTAAAGGTGTAGAAATTGTTGTTTGCATCAATGGCAACATCACAAAAACATTCATAATTGGAAAAGGGGTCATGCAGGGTTAATTGCCACCTATTTACTTTCACCAAGGAGATTCTTAAGACTTAATTACATGATGAAGGCAACTAATTTTTTTGGTGATAGTAAAAGATTCTTGCATCTAGGAGGTGAAAGACAACAAACTATGTTGCAATACATTGATGATACAAAAATCTCAATAAAAGGGGAGGAAGAGAATATTTGAAACATATATTCAACTTGATACAACTTTTTCTTTAATCAATGAATTAAAAATTCACTTGGAAAAATTTGTCACCTATTGGTGCCGCTAGAAAAGTAAGAAGCTAGAGTGGACTTATGCCTTCAACTAGGAATGGGCAAAAGAAGATGACCTTTCCAAATTATTAAAAATTCCTTTTGGCTTGAACCTTGAGGTTAAGGAAGTTGATGGGTGCAAGTACAATAACAAAAGCCACCCAAACCAAGGTCATAGTGGTTTTTTACACAAATCATTCATGTATCTTCCATGTACCAAATTTTTTCCCTCAAATTAGATGAAAACATATTACATAATGTATTTGGGCGAAATCTTGGTAAAGTAAACAAGAAATTCATTTGCCCAAAATCTAGTATACAATTTTTTGACATAAACATAAGAAAGTGGATTAAAAACTTTTGTAAATAAATATATAAAACTATCAAAACCTTCATTGAGTTTGTGATAAGTTGAATACAAAATTTTAAAAACTTTAGTATATTGTAAAAGCAAGCAACAAGTAGCTTTGAAACTAGCCCAACCAACACAATATTCAAAGTTATTTTGATATTTAAAATTATATATATTATGACTATATTATGCACAATTTGAGAATACACAAATATCTTCTTTGCCTTCATTAATTTGAAAATAAGAAAAAAACAATACTTGATTTACTTGAAACTTATTTTATAAAACCTAGACACCTTTCCAAGTAGATGCATTTTTTAAATATCTACTTCAATGCATATTAAAAATGTGGTTTGTCAATTTTATCTCAGTAAAATAAACGATTATCTTCATATTAATCATCAAATAGAATTAAGTTTTTACTTTCAAAACATCAAAATTCATTTATTGCTATTTTTCATTGTTTATGACAAGGAACACAAATTGTTCATTTTATGCTGCTTATGTCAATTTATCATCCATTGGAAAAAGAAAATTAATTTCAAAGTGTCGTTCAATGTTAATATTTTTTATCACACTAATTTGACATAGTGTGTTTCAATGTTTAGAAAAATTGATGTTGAAACAAGAAATAACGTGTATTTACTAATGGAATTTTTTTTATGGTACTAAAATTTTCAGTAAATATTATAAATTGATAACTATCTATGTAATTTTCAAAACAAGATATTAGCAAGTGCAGGCTAGGGAGGGATACATAGGTGAGTCGACAACTCCTAAATAATAAACATATCATTGCTGTCTTTGTGGGACAGTTTAAGTGTGTCTAGACTGTTGCATTCTTAAATTCAAGGATTGGCAGGTCTGGAATGCAGACCCCAGAGGTGAATACTTCAGAATTTAATTTTATAATAATAATTAAAATTTTGGAAAAAAATCATAAATAAAATTTTAAAACTTTGAAAAAATAAGAATTAATTTAATTTATGTCAAAACCGTTCGTCGTGTACTACGGTATTAAAAACCCACTTAGTGCATGCCAATGGTTGTTCAATGAGAAGTTGCCTAACAACTTTACAAAGTTTAGTGATTTGTGATCTCTACTCCGCAGTGTCACCATTTGGTCTATTTGGGTGGTGAGGAATAATACGGTTTTTACATTATGGGAACTCTCAAATAATTTCACCATGCAAAAATATAATCTTCAAAAAAATGCTCTTAAAAGAAACCAAAATGCTTCAAGATATTATGACTCTATAAATAACTAATCTCAAGTTTCAACACAAGCCAAAATATCATCTTTCAAAAATTTGGTAGCTGATGATGTAATTTTGCACAATATTCTCATGGCAAAATCAATTATCAAGTTGGACAACTCCCCCCACCAAAATCAGCCTAGTCTAATTTTGTTGTATAAAATGGTCCTAATGAAATTAGGTGGAATAAACCTACGTCTATTATCTACTGTTACAAAATTAAGTCATCATCAAGTCAAGGCTCAATAATCCAAGTGACAAGGGCCAGTTTAGTGCGGGATTTGTAATTTGTGGGGTTTTATTAACCATTTGAGGCCCAGGCAATGTACTCAAATAGGACTAATTTCAATATGAAATATTGGGAAATATATAAAAAATTTGGAATAACAAATGTGAATGCAAAATGTTACCATCACATGTGTTATGTACATGAACCCCATTTTGGAGTTTACATAGTAATGAATACCATGTTCATTTCCAAAAGTCCCTGGGGCAAAATTTTAGACTGCATGTGTAGGGATGCAAATTTAACCCCTAAATCTATGCATGATTTTTAAAATAATTGAAAAGACATAGGATAGGTGGGAGCTTCATGTGGTTACAACAATGTTATGTGCACAAAAAATGGACAATAGCCATGAGATGTGCACACTAGAATTCTATGAATGAAACAAGTAGTTCCCCCATAGAGGGGATTGTGCTTTTTATCCGCACACAAAATATCGCCATAGGCATGAATCAATAAAAATCATAAATGTGGTGGAGCCTTGATGTTCATCAAACCATAGGGTTTGATTTCCATCATCATGGTTCAACACCAACTAGGAGATGACACATGTCCTTTTTGAGATTGGCTCGGGCTTGGCCAATGCTAATATGATGATGTACATGACAATGAGGTATGATAATACCAGCATTGGTGCTAGTCTTGTTCGATAAACGGTGACGATAAAATTGGGGAGGTATGGCCACAAGGGGGTAAATACTCTCACACCACTTGTTAAGTAAGAGGCTTGTATATTTTTTTGTTTGAAGATTTTGGAATCCTTCTATTCACCAAGATTACAAAACCTACAAAGATGGCAATCTCTGTGTGTAGTAAATGTGGAACTGATGATGAGAGTGAGCTCCCCTCTTGACAATCCTGCCAAAAGGTTCACAAAGTGGTCACCCCCGTATGTGACAAAAGGGTGCAACCCAAGTGATATCTCAAACTTTGTAACATGACATCAAAGATTCCAATCAATCCTTCGGGTGTATGCTTGTGAGCCATGTACCACCAAAGACAAAACTCAAAGGGTTAATAATGGGCCAGAGTGAACCCGTACCACCAATACATCATCCGCTGGATGATGCCTGTTATGACTGAGTTGTGCATGAACCTCAACTGAGTTAATATCTGGTTTCCCCATGGTAACCCATTCCATAAGAAGTAGGTCACATATAAGTACACGGCTAGGAAAATAGGTGACTACTTGGTAGTAGATGGTTTGTACATAGGTAAGGGATAATTTTAGCACCTACCAAATAGGTATGGGCTTTTAAGTTACTAGTAGGTAGGTAGCAAAAATAGCACCTGAGTTAACCACCATGAACCCTTAAAACCCTAAACCCCTAGTGAAACGGAAGGGGTTGTTTAAGGTCACCCATGCCTTGTGGGCCTCTCGTCCTCATGGGCCTCTTGTGTTTTACCCTACTAAACAGACAAATTTGTATCAAGAATGTTATCACTTAGGAGAAGAGGACATACATGTGGGAACAAAAAACAGAAAAGTGGGATTTGATGATAGGCACTGAATTTATATCTTACTATCTTTCCAGCTTGGGCACTTGAGTGCTGAATAATTATTTTATTTTTCAAAATCCACTTTGGCAGTCAAAAGTTTAATTAATGATTTTTTGGCAATAAAAAATAGGCAACTTCTTTGACACTTTTCTGGACTTTGAACCTTTAACATAATGAGATTTTTTACAAAAAAAATTTACACATCTTTTTTGCAAAAATGGGGAGACACAATGTTCCACCCTAATTATAGGATAGAAAAATGTTGTGATTTGTTCAATACTTGCTCTACAGGTGGACTGGCCTATAGGAAGAGGGTCCTGGGTTTCCACCGATCTTTGTATTTTGCCCTCCCTTGCAATTTTCTTGAATTTTGGCACTTCAAACTGATAAATTCTAAAAAGTTTGACATTTTCAAAAATCATTTAATTAATGCAGAACTTGAAAAGCTACAACAATAATCAGGTGATGAATAGAACAGCCAAAATACTCGGCAAGACTATTGTTCCACTCATGCAAAGTCTCTCCTCTCTCTAAGAGTGAAGAAAGTCAAAACACAAGCATTGCTTGAAACGATACCTACACAAAAAAATTGGGTTGTTTCTAAAACTATAAAATATTCCAAGGATTAAATCAAAATCTTTGAGCCCAATTTTATGATTTCCCAGGTTCAATATGTGACTACCATTAAAATTTTGAGGTTGCACAAATATGCTAATAGTGCTTACAATTTTGATAAATGTGGCTACAACATAATATGATAAAAAAGTTCAAAATTAATAAAATTGTTGAAGCTATTAAAGCTAGTGCTGACTACAATCATCAAAATTACAAGAACCTTTAATGAAAGGTCCTTTACATTGACTAGCCTCCATTCTACATAAGTATAAAAATTTTAAAAACCCAAAGAAAAATTGTAACTTGTAAGTGATCCCTTACATTGGGCCTTGGAGTTGTCAATCATTTGTTCACAAAGTTGCAATGCACCATGACAACCAGAAATATTCAAGACGTATAGTAATACACTAATGATATAATGATAACCCCTGTTTCTGTATATGTCTGTATACAGAGGCAGGGTTTTTAAAACTTTACTCCTATTGTCATTATAGGTGGTAGTTCATGCTGCTCGGTCAGAATTAACCAGCACCCCCAATGGTACCTGTGAGGCCTCATAGTGGCCATATTAAGCCCCAAAGTGTTACAATCTGAACTCAATCAAAGCCCTGATTTAGTCTGAGCATGGGACATTTGTAATGTTTAGAAATAATGGAAGCGGAGTTTGGGATTTTTTCCATGGTTACAAACTTGGTTGAACCACGATGCTGGTTCACCCAAGGCCAAGATACTAGATAGGGACAGTGGGAATCTGGTTAGTCCATTCATGCGTGTCCACTAAATACATGATGAGGCATCAGGCTACCTTTAGAGAGTCATAGTTACTCCCACCCAGGCCCAGTAAATGTCAGAAAGTTGAGAAGTGAGGTAAGGTCTTTCACACAAACAAAATATCTGCATGATTTAAGGTCACACACAAACTCCACATGCACTTGGTGCATGCATTTTGCATAAATGTCTAGAGCTAGTACAAGTCTAGAATGTCATGAGCTCTAAACTTCTACTACTTCATACAGTTGTGTTGTAGAGCTCATGAGAATTAACACACCAACGGCTTGCAAGCTTTGATTTCTTTGAGTTGCTCTAACTCTCAATGGAAATTACAAATTACCCATGATTCACTGTCTCAAAGCTTCACTCAATAGGAGGTGCTTGGCAATTACAAATCACCCATGATTCACCATCTCCCAGCTTCACTCAATAGGACGTGCTTGACTTTGCTTAATGTGCTTTGTCACTAGGGCCTTGGCTTCTCTGTGCATTTTCATCATGGGTACCAGCATATTGGATTTCTGGCAAGGGGAGGTATGGAGGACATTAGCTCTTTTGGTGGCAACTGTGGCATTAGCGGCTGTTTCCCACAGTGTCTGGGTCATGGTTACAAGGTATTGGTGGATGCCCCAGAGGCTAGGTCACATCATGAAGCAGCAAGGCTGGAAGGGCGCCCCCTTCCGCCTCGGTGTGGGAAGTGTTCCTGAGGTGGTGGAGTTTGTTAATAAACAAGGTTCAAGTCCTTTGGCAATCCGAAATTTTGACACTGTGTCTATAATCATTCCACAATATGCTCTATTTTCCAAGAGATATGGTACGAAATTGTAACTCCAAATGTCTATTAGTCTTGCATAATATTGAAGTACAACTGTACTCAAAATGTTAACTATGAGAACAATGTCGTCTTTTAGTTGCATGTTATAGTAGGCATCAAGGGAATAGCCACACTGAAAGTCCTTGAAGGAAAGTAAGTCATCAATTCACAATTTTTTGAATGTTTGCAATAGCCAAATGAAGTTGCAGAAGTCAAACTAGGATCATCCAAGGCCTTGTTTCTTTCAATTATATCAGCCTCATAGTTGGGTGCGAGTACACACAAAGGAACCAACAAGATTACTTTACAAAAGGATTGTGAGTCTTTTTTTATTTTTTTTCATTTTTTCGTATGAAAGAATTTTTGAATGAAATCTTTTGCAACTTGTTATTAAAAATACATATAGTCGCCCCAATAGATTCACTTGTTTTGTGTTAATCATTGTTGAATAAATATGAATTTGTTCAAAGTGTGTAATTTTTTTCAGATTTTGTGTTTCATCTTGAAAATTTATCATAATTTTGAATCATACCAAAATATGTTAATTATTTTAGGTTCTTGTTTATTGTTTCTTGTATCATAAACTACAACTTTGTTTTGTATGTCATGCACATTACACCCCATTTACATGTGGTAAAGGACTCTTGAAATTTTTTATTTTGTAAATAAAAACTTTGAATTTCTAAAAAACTTTAATTCCATATCTTTTTTAATGTGGATAATTAATGGTTTTTTTTCAAATTCCTCAAGTAAGTGCACCAACTAGGATCCTCAACATTAATTAGTAGTAAATGGCAATTGTCTTAGTGGACTAGTAAATCTTTTTTGGAATCCTTCCTAGTTCTAGCAACTTACAAGAACACACTATCTAAATCTAATGACTTCTAATTTTTTTGGGTCAAAATATGGTGATTTGTTTTTTACAAATCTCAAAAATCCCTTTGTTGGATCCACCAGCCCTTTTTTTGTCGCCAAGTTGCGAAAATTCGCCCCAAAAAAAAAACATTATGGGTAATAGGTTATTGTCATCTAAATTTTTTTAGCATCAAAATTATGTTATTACAATAGTCCTTTACTTAGTCCTTCGTAAAATTAGCCATAATCTGATGTAGCACTTGTTCAAATTCAAACATCTTTTACTAAAACCAAAACCCAAAATTTAATTTAATGATTTTTTAAGTTGGATTCCTCAACATTCATATTAGTCATTTAGCATAACTTGGAATGGTTAACATAATTTTAAAATGTCAAAAAAAAAAAACATATGTAAAAAAATTCATAATTTCACCACTATTTTTTGACATGGCTTTTGGTTCCTATGTGTGTATTCGCACCCAACCAATCCTTATTGATGTATGTGTTTAGAAACATGCAACTTGAAAATGTGACATCCAACACATTCATTTGTGTCGACATTTCCCCAAACCTTGTTTCATATTACAATTTTTTCTCATTTTTAAAATGTGAATATGTTGGTGTGTAGGTGATAAATGCTTTTACTATCAAGGTAGTGAATTAAGGATTGTGGTGACAAACCCAAATCTTGTGAAGGAGATTTTTTCAAATCCTTTTCAATATGGAAGATTTGATGTCAAGACAATGATAACCAAAGAACTTGTTGGACAATTTAGTTTGCCTACAATCAATGGGGAAGAATGGGTTTTACATCGTCAACTTCTAAATCCTGCTTTTCACATGGAGTCAATCAAGGTGGTGTTTCAACCCATTCACAATATACAAATGCGTATAATTGTATACATGATATCTTGCCCTTAGTAGTCAATGGGGTAATGCAAGGGTAATGGGTTATATGATTGCCCCAAATGTAGTGATAGTTAGATTCTTCAACTTTGGAACAAGAATATTGTGGCATGGAGATTGGATTTGGAAAGGGAAAAAAAAGTGGTAGTAAGATGGTTCCATATTTGGTCTTCAATTAAAATTGGAATTAAACATGTTCAGCATGTTTAAACTAATGTTTCATATATTGTGGCTTTCTCTAGTATAAACTTGAAAAGGTCAATTTAGTAATGATGGGCATATTGAGGTGAACAGGGAATGGTTGGTACAATGATGAAGTGCACTGCATCATTGTTGCAAACTTGGGAACAAAAGGTACAATTGGGAAAAGGTGAGGTGGAATTGGAAATTAATAATGAAATGCGCATCACTACAGCAGATATCATTGCCCATACAGCCTTTAGTATCAACTATGAAAAGGGAAAACAAGTGTTTGCAAAAATGGACAACCTCATTCTCATTTTGTCTAAAGCTTACAACAATCCATTTTTTTGGATACCTGGCTACAGGTTTACATTTCTTTCTCTAGTTTGGAAACATATTAGTGTGATGAATGTGTTGACATATATACCTTTGAAAATGATTGTTAATATGCACACAACTTTGTTTTTGGTGCGAATGTTCAATGTTCCAAGTTTCATGCCATTCTGATATGGAGTTTTGAAAGTTGCCTCTTCGGATATTGCAGATTCCTTCCAACTACAAACAATACAACGATTGCTAAATTGAAGTTTGAAATCAATGAAGGACTTAAGCAACTAATTCAAGGTCGACTAGATATGGCAAGAAAAGGGAAAGTAACATATGGCAATGACCTACTAGGATTAATGCTTTTAGCTTTCGATCAGAACAATGAGAAAGATATGAAGATGAACAAACATGAATTAAGCCTTCAAGCTTTAATTGATGAATGCAAGACCTTCTTTGCAGCTGGTTCTGAAACAGTGGCTTCATTATTAACATGGACTTTGCTTCTATTGGCGGAATATTATGAGTGGCAAGATAGCGCTCGAATTGAAATCTTGGAACTTTGTGGTCAAAATATCAACAATTTGGATGCATCAATGATCTCAAAGATGAAAATTGTAAGTTTTTTCAAGTTTCTATTTCTTGAATCATATATATTTAATTTTTTTAATATATATATATATATTTATTTTAAAAAATTCCTATATACAAATTGGGATGTCAATATAATATTCTTTCCAAAATGGTTGAAAACCTTTGTAAAATTATGGGAAGGTGCATAGGATTTGAATGATCAATTAAACAACACAAGTGATGTTCATTTTTGTACAATTCTTGGAGCAGGTGGGAATGATATTAAATGAAACAAGTCGATTATTCACAATTGTTCCATCCTTTTTGAGGATAGCCACCGAAGACATACAATTGGGTGATATTTTTGTGCCAAAAGGTTCAGCTTTAGAAATTCCGGCACACCAAATTCATCGTGATCCCAAACTTTGGGGAGATGATGCTTTCACCTTTAACCCCCATAGATTTGCAAAAGGTGTGTCACAAGCATGCAAACACCCACAAGGGTTTTTGCCATTCTCTTTTGGGCCCCGATATTGCATTGGCCAAAATTTTGCAAACATGGAGTTAAAAATTGTGTTGGCTATGGTGTTATCACAATTTCAACTTTCAATTTCTCCAAATTACAAACATTGTCCTCGTTTTATGCTTATGCAAAGACCACTTTATGGTCTACAACTTATTGTAAAAAGTTTGACAAGTCCAACCTCCTAGATCTACTATAGATGGTGTAAAAGATATATTTTGGTTATCCATTTCGAAAATGTCAATATATTACACAAGGTGTTGTGTTGTTATAATTTTCTTCAAATTTTTAATTGTTGAATGTGAATTTCATTTTTAGTTTGTTGTCTCAAAATACATGTTCGAGATTTTCAACACTTAAATGTAATTGCAAGCAAGACCATTCCTTAAGATTACAACTAAATTGATGTTTACACAAATTTGAAATTGTATGTCAAATGAGTTTTCAAAAAATCAATTCTTGAAAATTGATTACTTTTATCAATTTTTGTCTAAAATTTCTATTCATCTTTGTTGTGCGATTCTATGTTGGCACCTATAACCATTGTTGTCACCACACTCACAACATATGACATAAAAATACCCTAAATGGTACACCACATCCAAACCAAAAGACTAACTCACTTGCAACAATGCAAAAATTCAAGCCCAAAACATAGAAAACCAAAACATTTGCATAACAAAAAAAACTGCAAAGCAAAAACTATGCCCTAGAATCCCAAATCACCAAAAATGATTTGAGGTCACACAAGATGGGATTATATCCCATGAAAAATATCCCGAACCCCATTCACACTTGAACTAGTTCGAGATTAACTAATTAATTAACTAACTTAATTTATTTTTAACTAACTAAGACCTAACTAAATAACTAAACTAATACACATGATAGTTGTCGTGTGCTCCTATGTCAGCACCTATAGCCACCATTGTCACCACACTCACAACACAACATAAAAATACCCTGAATAGCACACCACATCCAAACTGCCCCCCTATCCAAGGCTGAGGTCCCCTTAAGCTAGATAACATTACAAAATTGTTTATTGGAAATCCAATATGGATGAACGCTTTGATTCTAAAGCAAAAGGACTTTTAGGCCAGCTGCAAATGTGGGCCCCATCATTATCACCTAGGTGTAATCCTTCAAATCCCCAACCAAATGTGAATTACCATGGAAAAAAAACCTTAGACTAGTTCTACTATGTGACCTTAGGAACCTAGGTCTATTGGGTGCATCAAGAGTAAAACCATTTGCCAACTAACACTTCTTCCATTGGCAGCATGAGGCATCCCACATGCCAACCTTGAGAACACTAATCAAAAATCAACATAATAGTGGTTCTTGAAGATTGCCCACACAACATACAAAGTAGGCCAACATGAACCATGGCTAAAGATGGGTCAATTTGGTCATCCACATTGGGAAGATGACATGGTGCACAATTACGCACATGGTCTTTCCATGTCTGACCATCTTGGCCCTCCAACAACAACACTATAGAAGGTAAAAACTTCCACACATGTAAAATAACACATCCCACAATCACATCCAAAGTAGTTGTTGTTGTCTATTAGAGGTAAACATAATCTCCCCATTCAAACCTTCGAATTCGAGGTCAATAACCACCTCCGTGTATAGTGGCATAATGCAATGTATTTTAGTGTTAGGCAATTGCCAAATTTTCCATAGCCATGGGCATAACATGTTGGAACAAGTTGGCTCACTGCTCACATGCCTAAATCCAAACATTAAGATCATCCATGTTGATTATTGCATTTCATCGGATTAAGGCTGGTAACTTGAGCTCATGGCCAAACAATAAAAAATATGGTGAAAAAAATGAAAGAAAAGTTTTTTGACTAAACCTATACCCCATAGTTAACCATGGTAGCTATAAGTCCCAATCTTGATTATGGCCTTTATGGAGACCATACTTTCGCAAAAAACATTTCACCGTTTGCACCATTTGTTCAGCTAAGTTGTCTATCTCAAAATGGTCACGTGAAGTCATCTGATGATTAATCAATGTTTTTTCACACAACTCTTGGAATTCCCCATGGAATTATGTACTTTAGTCAATGAGAACTTTTGCTAGAACCCTAAACTTACTAAGTACCATGTCCAAAAATGCATATGTTGCCCCTTCACTACTACAATTTGGCAATGGAACCAACTCCAACCACTTGGAAAAATGTTTAATCATAACCAAAACATATCAATTATGTCAAGGTGTCAAATTTAATGGGCTGACAAAATCCAAACTCCATCGGTACCCAAGCCCCATAATTGGTAAAGGTTGTAGGTGAGGTGTAGGTGTATTGAAGGATGCTCGAACTCGATCACACACCATACACCTAGAAACAAATTATTGAACTTGCAAGTACATCCCTCACCATTAGTACTATATCTGGAGCAAACTATATGTCTATTGGATCCCAAAATGGCCCAACTTTTCATGAGCATGCCTCACAAGGATCTCACATTGTCCTAGGCAAGGCATAACCTTCACATGTCTATTTGCCCACATCCACAAGAGGGTCGAATTACCTTCCCATTTGAACCATTTGGCCTTATGCACAACACAATCCCTTTCCTTGGGTGATAATCAAATTAGAATTTCACATGCTTGCAAATATGCAATGACAAGTGCATCATCATAAATATCTAAGGCATTATTGTCCTCCGACTCCATGTCCACATCATGAGGATCCCCATCATCCACATAGTTTGAAGTACATCCCCATAACACCCTACTAAGGTACAAGGTATGCAAAGGCATGCCATCTTGGTACCACCTCCAAATCCACATCACCATGCCAACAAGCCTCAGTGGTATCCTCTTCATTGGAATTTGGGTTTCGACTCAACCCATCTACATCTCAATCAACCCTACCAAGCCTATGAATTATATCAAAATCATATTCTTACATGATAACACACTCCTTGGCTCGTAGCATTTTGAGGGGGTAGAGGGGCATGCTGGAGCTCCGAGATGGGATTAGGAAAAGTGACAAGCATCAACTACTCACATGGACCTGCACAAAACCAACACAAGGTGATTAGTGCATAGTTGGAGCACTTTTGGTGCTATGATGAGCCATGGGCAACTCGGACTCACAAGACTCACCATGGCCTGGACTTGGGGGAAGCCACCACCTTCCCCTTTATAGTATATTTTGTGCCTCTCCACGAGACCCACATCCAAATAGCTTTTTGTCTTGGGACTCCCACTTGGGAGTCCCGAAATTGCCAAATTAGGACTCCCGCAACTTTGGGGCCCCATAACTTTGTGTGTAGACATTCAATTGAGATAAGGTCTAAAACAAAGTTTTAGCCCTCGTCAAGAGCTTTCCAAAGGTATATCGCAAGACACCTGCAAGCAAGGAAATCGGGTCCATTTATGACTTTTAGTGGTTGGGAGTCAAATTGGTAATTTGATTCCCGGCCCTTCTTTTGGCCATAACTTGTGTTTCAGATGTTCAAATGGGTCATACGAGCCCATTTTAGACATCTACGTTTCAATAGCTTTCCAATGGTATAAAGAACTATTCGCACCATTGGGTTTTGACCCTTGCAATCACTCTCTGAATATTCGGGAGTCCACCAGGACTCCAACCCCCAACATGGGAGTTCACTTAAGAATGTGAGGGTTCCTTCCCTCACACTCTTTTGCACTCCAGGGGGCATGAGAATGCGACTCCTGGGCTTAGTCTTAGCCCGCACCCTTACACGCCCTTTTCCTTGGTCGCGAGCCTAAGGCTAGGGTTGTGACAAGTGCCCACTTAGCCAACTTTCTTATGAGTCGATCTAATTGCATAGGGAATTTCAAAGGCTAGTGATCAGTAATCAAAGTGAATGGGCTACCATAAAGATAACATCAGAATGATGAAACAACCCAAATAATTGCAAAACATTCCCCTTCATATGAGCTATATTTGCCCTCTGTCTTATTGTTGGACCGACTGGCATATGCAACCACAAACTCTCAACCATTATCATCAAGTTGGGTAAACACAACTCCCAACCCTATAATATTCCAATCAATGTGTAATTAGAATGGTGGTCTTCGAATGGGTCAGTTCAAAATGGGAACTAATGCAAGCTTAACCTTCAATTCCTAAAAGGCATGTTCTTGTGTTTCATCCCAAATGAACTCTTGGTCAATATGTGTCAACTGGGTTGAAATTTTGGCTACGTTACTAATTAAAGCCTTTCACAAACCTTCAATAATAATTGCACAAGCCCAGAAAAGCTCATAACTAACTGGCATTTGTTGGTTGGAGAACCTATGAAATGGCTTCAACCTTAGCCTTCTGAACCCCTAATCCACCTAGATAAATCATGTGACCCATGTACTTTAACTAAGGATGAAAAAATTAACACTTGCTTAAATGAAGCTTAAAGTTATGTTCCTTAAATTTTTCAAACTCCTTTCGCAAATGGTGCATAGGATTTCTTGGGGTCAGGCTAAAAACAATGATGCCATCAATGTAGCATTTGACAAAACCAAGACCGCCAAAACTTGATCCATGACCCTTTGAAATTCTAAGGGGCATTCTTCAAACCAAATGGCAAAAACTTCCATTGGTATAAACAATCCTTCCCATGGGGGTCAATTCCTCAAAATGATGTCTTGACCTTATCACCTTCTTTAAATGGCAACTAATGGTAGCCAGACTTCAAGTCCAAGGTATTGAAAACCTTGGCCCATCCAAGGGCATGAAAGATTTCCTTTGATAGGGGCATGGCATATTTGTCTGAACAAGTTCGTTTATTCATCAAACGATAATCCCCACACATGTTACGTTTTATCCAATTGCCAAAAATGTCCTTCGTTAACATCCATGTTGTTGAAACATATTCACCCCTAAACAGTTCCACTAAACCAGCATCCAACAACTCTACTATTCGAGTTTGAACTAAAGCTTTATCCATTTCACTTAGCCTGTAAAGTTGCTTAAAATTTGGATTATCATCCTCCAATATTATTTGGACCTCTTGTCCCCTTAACTAACCCAATTCCTTCAGACTAAAAGTAAAACATCCAATGAAATCTCATATTATCCATCGTGCTTCATACACTTCACCTTCTATAATTGTTGGGCCAATTCTTAGGTCCCATGTTTCTGCAATCACCTATACCTTGGGTTGGGATGATGGAACATCTCTAGCACTAGATGTTGAGGGCATGGCTTGTGATTGTTATGCAAAATGTGGAAAGGTGCCATCATGTCCTGGAGCCCCCACATCACCAATTTCTCGTTCCACACCCATAAATGTCCCTTGGCATCCCTAATCCCATAATTGCCAAAGATGTACTTGTCATGTTGTAACATCACCCCCCCCCCCCCCCTTTCTTTGCCATAATTTCTTTTCACAAAGGTCAAAAAAGGGAAAGAGGGGGGGGGGGGGGGGGGGGGGAAAAAAGGAGGGGGGGGGAAGGGGGGGGGAAAAAAATTGGGGGGGGGGGGGGGGGAAGGGAGGGAGGGGTAAGGGGAAAGAGGGGAGG
>Ga0116227_10011321_pt1 | contig 15026 bp, 12 predicted proteins | sample S1TSphgellanicum_FD_89693 | JGI IMG/M metagenome (GOLD analysis project Ga0116227, IMG submission 89693) | Host-associated microbial communities from peat moss isolated from Minnesota, USA - S1T2_Fb - Sphagnum magellanicum MG | ecosystem: Host-associated > Plants > Peat moss > Unclassified... | reverse complement strand
GCCATCGTGGTGACCGACAATGGGCCCGGGTTTCAGCGTGATTTGATCGGTACCGTCTTCGATCCTTATGTCACCAGCAAGCCCAAGGGCACGGGTCTTGGTCTGGCCATCGTGAAAAAAATCGTCGAGGAACACGGCGGCCGCATTGAGGCGGATAATCAGCGTACCGGGGGCGCCCGCATCAGAATTCTGCTGCCCCTGGGCGGCAGCGCGCGCGCCACGGGGACGCGCGAGCCGCGCAAGGGCGAACACAGGAGAGAACGCGTATGACGGCTTCGAGAATTTTGGTGGTTGACGATGAGGCCGACATTCGGGGCCTCCTCAAGGAAATTCTCTCCGAGGAAGGCTACGACGTCGAAATCGCCGCGGACGCCACCCAGGCACGTTCGTCGCGCGCCTCGCAAGTGCCGGACTTGGTCTTGCTGGACATCTGGATGCCGGATACCGATGGCATCACGCTGCTGCGGGAATGGTCGGTGACAGATGGCTATGACTGCCCGGTGGTGATGATGTCCGGACACGGCACCGTGGAGACAGCGGTCGAAGCCACCCGACTGGGCGCCTTCGATTTTGTCGAAAAGCCGCTGTCGCTGACCAAACTGCTGCGCACCGTGGAGCGTGCGTTGGACGCAGGGCGCCGCAAGCGGCTCTCGGTGCGTGCTCAAGGGCCGGGATTGGCGGTTCCCGTCGGCAAGTCCAAGCTCACCCAAATGCTGCGCGAACAAGTCCAGCATTCAGCTTCCAGTGCCTCTCCGGTGCTGCTGATTGGCGAACTCGGGTCCGGGCGCGAGGCCTACGCACGATATCTGCATTCCTTGAGCGCCCGTGCCAGCAAGCCTTTTCTGACCGTGGTGGCCGCCAGTTTGGGGCAGGACCCGGCGGCGGCGCTGTTCGGCAGCGAACGGGACGGCAAGATCGAGCCTGGCGCATTCGATCAAGCGGCCGGCGGATCTTTGTATATAGGCGGGATCGAAGATTTGAACAGCGCGGCGCAGCGCGCGTTGGCGGGAGCCATCGAACAGAATGGCTACACCCGGGTCGGGGGGCGGCAGCGCGTGCCCCTGAACGTGCGCTGGATCAGTTCTGCTCAAGAAGGTTTCGAAATGCGTTCGTCACCGGAACCCTTCCGGCGCGATTTGGTGGCGCATCTCAATGTGATCACGCTGCGGGTTCCGCCGCTGCGTGACTACGCCGAGGACGTACCCGACCTGCTGCGCTACTACGTCGACCGCCTGGTCGATGAGCAGCACCTGCCGCTGCGCCGTTTCAGTGTCGCCGCCCAAAATCGGCTGCGCAATTACCCCTGGCCGGGCAACCTCGCGGAGCTGAAGAACCTGGTCCAACGGGTTCTCATCCTTGGCGTCGGCGAGGACATCCGGTTGGATGAGATAGAACGCGAACTCGCCGTGAAGCTGGCGGTTGACGAGCCGTTGGTGAAGCAGGATCTGCTCGCGCTACCGTTGCGCGAGGCACGCGAACAGTTCGAGCGCGCCTACCTGCAGCAACAACTCTTGCTTTGTAATGGCAAGGTGGGTCAACTGGCCAAGCGAGTGGGCATGGAGCGCACGCACTTATATCGAAAGCTGCGGGCATTAGGGGTCGATTTTCGGCAACTAGGAGAGGATTGAGTTCGAAAACCTCATATCGGTATTTTCGCCGTTATCAATGTTCCCTCGCCTTGCCGGGACATCACACTGATGACTCCGTGATGCGCTTTCGCAATCTGCGCGCACAGATACAGTCCGCTACGCCAAGACGGGGCAAAAATCTTCTGCAAATCCTCGGGCGGAATGCTCTCCCCATCGTTCCAGACCTCGATCACCAGCTTACCGGCGTCAAGGCTGGCGACAGCGCTGACCGGGCCTTGGGGCGCGCCGTGCTCGAGTGCGTTTTCCAGCAAGATGCTGAGCAATTGCCGGATCCGGCCAAGATCGCATTGAACCGAGCTTTTCACCACGATGTTGGAAATGATTCGGGCTTTTGGGTGCGCGAGGCGAGCTGCGTCGATCGTGTCGTTCAAGGCCTCGGCGACGCTGTCGGTTGGCGCGAGATTTACGGGCAGGCCGGCGCCGAACCGGGCTTCGGCACAATCCAATGCCCCATCGATCAGCAGGGACATGCGCTGGGTTGCGGCACGGATGCCGGCGGCCGCTTTATCATGTTCGAGCTTGGCCGCGGCTGCAGCGAGGTTCTGCAATGGTTCGCGCAGCTCCTCGCCCAAGGCTTGGAACATCTCGCGCACATCGGCCAGCGCACGCTCCGCGGCGCGCGCTTCGTGGCTCTCTGTGGGAGCTCTGTGCACGACTACCTGGGCAGCAATCAATCCGGCGAATCGTGTGAACATCGAAACGACCTTGGGGTCGGAGACCACGGCCGGCTTCGGATCGATGGCGCACAGGTTGCCGAAATAATCGCCATTGGGCAGCACGATGGGAACCGAAATGTAGCTGTTGAATCCATAAAGTTTTGGCGTGTGATGATCGCGATAACGCGGGTCCTCGGCCACGTTGTCGATCACGATCGCCTGCCGCGCCGCGCGGCTCTCGCTGCATAACGTGGTGGACAAGTCCAACTGGCTGCCGGCTGCCAGTCCGAAATTGATTTCGTCGCGTACCGCGCACGCGGTCCAATTACACTCGGACACGCGCGCCACCGCTGCAAATCCCATCCCCGTGGTTTCGCACAGCACCTGCAGCAGCGTGGGCACGACATCGATCGATCCGACAGCGCGAATATCGCTGTCTATTTCTTTTTGGGTGTCCAGCACGTACATCATCCTCGAGCGCTCGCCGACATGGCGCCGGAGGACCGCCAACGACCTGAGCGGATCCGGGTGAAGATCGTCGCTTCCGTGCAAACCCCTAATGCAAGGTTAGATTACCCTCACCGAGCGGGCAATCGATTTCAAGATGTCACCAACAGGAGACAACGGTATGCAGGAAGAAGCCGAGATTGCGATCAACGGGGTGCGCTTGAGCGACTCTGAATCCATGACGGTCAGGGTCGCCATCGACACTTTGGCGAATGTGTTGGCGGCGGGTATCGATGAATCAGAGGGGCGGGAATTGACCGACGTCTACCTGACGGCGCTCAGCAGTATCCAGAACCTGTTGGACAATCGCCCGTCGCGGAAACAGTGACCTGCCTGCCGTTGCCGGATTCATTATGTTCAATCGGTCAGTCACGGACGGTCAGTTACGGACGGTCAGTCACCTACTTGTATCACCAGCACGTCGACTTCAGCCTTGTGCAGGATGGCACGCAGACGATTCAATTCATCGAGATTCGAAATCGGGCCGACGCGGATGCGGTACCAAGTATCCTGATCGACCGACACCTTCTGTACTTTTGATTCGACGCCCTGCAGCGCCAATTTCGCGCGCGAACGTTCCGCGTCCGCATCATTCCGATATGAACCGGCTTGCAGCACATAGGTGCCGCGTCGGGTTTCCGGTACGGTTTTGATGTCGTGATGTACGTTCTTGTCTTTCTCAGGAACCACGACTTCAAACTTCGGCAGCATGTCGTAGAAGTCGTAAGTCTTGCCGCCATCGTCCGCACCGGCTTCGATGGCTTCAGGCGGGTCATTGGCGTGGGATTTCTTCCGGACGGCGCCCTGCTGTTTCAGTGCCGCGGCATACGGAGCGTCGAGACGCCGGTCCTTCAAATAGACCACGCCGGCCGCCGCCAAGCCCAACCCCAACCCGCAAGCCAGTCCCAGCCAGCCGGAAAATCCCCCTGTTTTCTTGTGCCTGGGTTTGTAATCGCGGGCCATCGTTACATGGTGTCGGGCGCGGACACGCCCAAAATCTTCAGGCCGTTGCGAATCACCACTTGCGTGGCCAGGGCGAGATCCAGCCGGGCGTCGCGCGTACCCGCATCGTCAACGATGAACTGGTGGGCACTGTAGTTGCTATGGAAATCGTTGGCCAGGTCGCGCAGAAAATGCACCAGCAAGTGCGGCGCCCGCAGCAAAGCGCTCTGCTGCACGATTTCCGGGTATGCACTCAAGCGCTTGATCAGCTGCAACTCCTGCGGCTGGTTCAGCTTGCCGAGCGCCGCGATGCCGTTCGCCGCATCGTGCGTAAGACCGCGTTCCTGCAGTTGCCGCATGACGCTGCTGACGCGCGCATGCGCATACTGAATGTAATACACCGGGTTGTCGTTGGAGCGCGCCTTGGCGAGATCCAGGTCGAAGTCCAGATGCTGATCGTTGCTGCGCATGACATAGAACAGGCGCGCCGCATCGTTGCCGACTTCGTTGCGAAGATCGCGCAGCGTGACGAATTCTCCAGAGCGCGTCGACATCTGGGCCTTCTCGCCGCCGCGGTACAGCGTCACGAACTGTACCAGCCTGACTTCGAAACATTCCGCAGGTCCTCCAAGGGCCATCAAAACCGCGCGCAGCCGCGAGATGTAGCCGTGATGATCGGCGCCCCAGATGTACACGATGTGCTCGAAGCCGCGTTCGCGCTTGTTGAATATATAAGCGATGTCGGAGGCGAAGTAGGTCTTGATGCCGTTTTCCCGCACCACGACCCGGTCCTTCTCATCGCCGTACTCGGTGCTCTTGAACCACAGCGCACCCTCTTTGCTGTAGGCCTTGCCGGCCGCCGTGAGGGCGTCGATGGCGCGATCCACCGCGCCGCTGTCGGTCAGAGATTTTTCGGAAAACCAGCAGTCGAATGTCACGCCAAATTCGAGCAGATCTTCACGGATGTCGCCCAAAATTCCATCGAGCGCCAGCTTCAGAACCCTGGCATACGCTGCGTCCCCGATCAGCGCGCGCGCACGTGCGATGACGGCGTCGATGTAGGCATCCTTGTCGCCGCCCTGCGGTTCGTCGGCGGGCAAATCCTTGAATACCTCCTGCGCGGCGCGTTGCAGCTTGGCGCCGTCCGTGGCGTAAAGCTGGTCGGCTATGGCAACGATATAGTCGCCACGATAGCCGTTCGCCGGAAAGACGAACCTCTCCCCGCAACGCTCGAGGTAGCGCAGCCAAGTGCTCACGCCCAGGATTTCCATCTGCCTGCCGGCATCGTTGATGTAGTACTCGCGCTGCACCCGGTAGCCGACCGCCTCCAACAGATTGGCGAGCGTCGCACCGAAGGCCGCGTGCCGCCCATGGCCCACATGCAGCGGACCAGTCGGGTTGGCGGAAACAAATTCCACCTGCAGACTCTTGGTGGCGCCGAAACTCGACCGCCCGTAGTGGGTGCCCGCTGCGAGGATTTTGGCGACCTCGCTGTGGTAGGCATCATCGCGCAAGAAGAAGTTGATGAATCCTGCACCGGCGATTTCCACCTTTGCCACGGCATCGTTCGCCGGCAGCGAGCCGACCAGCGCCTCGGCGACTTTGCGCGGATTCTGGCGAGCGGCCTTGGCAAGCCGCATCGCCAGGTTGCTGGCGAAATCACCATGCTGTGGATCGCGCGTGTTTTCCACCTCGATCGAGATATCGCGGGCGCCCCGCGGCAGCAACTCCTCGGGCAGGGCGTCGAGCGCCCGTCTGAGCAGAGATTCGATCAAAGTCTTCACGGGGGTTCCGTACGCTGAAAGTAACAAAGGGCGCAGAGTTTAGCGCAAACTCGTCAATCCACTTCCAACGGATCCACGTCGATGGACCAGCGCAGACCGGCAGGACCCGGCAGGGTCTGCACGCGCGGCAGCCACCGGTGCAAGAAGCGCTGTAAGGAGGATCTTGCGGCCGTTTCGATCAGCAAGTGCGCGCGGAAGTGATCTGCCCGCCGCGCAATCAAGGCGCTGGCGGGCCCCAGCAGTTTGACGGTGGGCTCCTCGAGGTCGCTGGACTCGTCCAAACCCTTGGCGGATTCAAGCGCAGCGTACAAGAAGGCGTCCAGGCCGTCGCGCTCTCGGGCCTCGGCCCTGAGCATCGCCAGTCTCGAATAAGGCGGCCAGCCGGCCTCGCGCCGTTCCTGAAGCGCACTCTCGGCAAAGCTTTCGTAACCTTGGTTGACCAGCCGGTTGAGCAAGGGATGCTCCGGAAACTGCGTTTGAATCATCACCTCGCCGCTGCGCGCCGCGCGTCCGGCGCGTCCGGCCACCTGTGTGATGGTCTGCGCCAATCGTTCGGTGGCACGAAAGTCGCTGGCAAATAATCCCTGATCCGCATCCACGATGACCACCAGCGAGACGTCTGGAAAGTGATGACCCTTGGTGAGCATCTGGGTGCCGATCAGGATTCGCGCCTCGCCGCTGTGTATGCGCTCGAGAACGCTTTGGATGGATCCTTTGAGGGAAGCTGTATCGCGGTCGAGCCGGGCCAGCGGCGCCTCGGGAAACAAGCGTGCCAGAGTTTCCTCGACACGTTCGGTGCCCTGACCCACGGCCATGAGCGGCTGCCGACAATTGCCACAGATCGACGGGATCGGCGTGTGCACCCCGCAGTGATGACATCGCAACTGCGCCGCGCGGCGATGCAGGGTCATGCGCGCATCGCAGTGCGCACAAGGCGCCACCCAGCCGCAGGCATTGCAGAACAGACTCGGTGCATAACCGCGCCGGTTCAAAAAGACGATGACCTGACCGCCTGACTGCAGATGACTGCCGATGGCCGTAATCGCCGGCGTCGACAGCCCCTGCTCGAGCGCGTGCCGGCGCAAGTCGACCAACGACATTCGCGGCGGCTGCGCCGCCCCGGGTCGCTGAGGCAGCACATGCTTAGCGTAGCGGCCGTTGGCCGCGTTATCCAGAGTTTCCAGCGACGGCGTGGCTGAGCCCAAGACGATGGGTACATTGGCGCCGCGCGCGCGCATCACGCCTAAATCGCGCGCCGAATAACGGAACCCTTCCTGTTGTTTGTAGGAGGCGTCGTGTTCCTCGTCCACCACGATGAGCTTGAGTCGCGGCATCGACGTGAACACCGCGGAGCGCGTACCAATGATGATTCTGGCCTCGCCGGCGTGGGCTGCCCGCCATGCATCGCGTCGCTCGGTGTCGCTCAAGCCCGAGTGCACCGCCTCGACGCCGGCGCCGAAGTAGCCGCGAAAGCGATCCACCAACTGCGGTGTCAGTGCGATCTCGGGCACCAGCACCAACGCCTGTCCATGGTTCGCGATGGCAGCGTCGATGACGCGCAGGTAAACCTCGGTCTTGCCGCTGCCGGTCACTCCGTACAGCAAGTGCGCCGCGAACCTATGCAGCGTCGCCACGATGGCGTCCACGGCCGTGCGCTGCGCAGCGGTGAGGTCAAGGTGTGGACCGGCGGCCGAGTTCGGCGAGACCGACGGGCGGGCCGGAACGGCTGCGGTCTCGCAGACTGCCCACCCGCGCTCGAGCAGAGCCCGCAGGTGTTGCGTGTCGAAACTCGAGCTGACTTGCTCGGTGGTCGCGCCGGGGCGCTGCGCCAGCCATGCCAAGAGTGCACGTTGCTTGGGCGCACGGCGCGAGCTGGGCGCAAGGATTTCCGCGTTGCCGCCTTCGGTGACACTCCAGCGTTCCGTCGATCCGGCCAGCGACTGGCCGGCCCGCAGATTGACGGGTAGTGCCGCCGCGTAGACCTCGCCGATCGGGTGGTGGTAGTACTCGGCGGCCCAACGCAACAAGTCGAAAGTCACCGGATCGTAGACCGGCTGGTCATCCAGGATCGCGGTGACGGTTTTCAACTTGGAAGCCGCGATCGTTGAATGGGAAACAATCCCTACCAAGATACCGATCAGGTGTTGCCGGCCGAAAGGCACCCGCACGCGCACACCCAATGGCGGCGATTTTTCCGCTTCCGCAGAGGCTAAGTTGTTCGGCAAATAGTCGAACACCCTTCGCAACGGTGTGTCGATCGCGATTTGAAAGATCATCAATCCTTTTGTCCACAAAAGCTGTGGATAAGTCTGTTGAAAACCCGGGATCACAGGACCTAAGTGCCCGTTCTGTTTCGGGTCAACCTCAAAATGGCCAAAAATTATGCTAAATCAGAATGATGTCTATAAAATCAATGGATTAGGATTGCCTCTGGATGCGGTGCGTAGCTCTGATCGCAATTATTGCAACCGCCGTCACACTCGATGTGCGTAAGTCGCTGATCTTACGACCGCAGGGCCGTCAACCGGCGCCAAGCGTAGGCGTTATAGCGGTGAATGGGAATGCTCGTTTGCCGCAAGAGGGACGCACATGACTTCGTTTGATAGGCTCAACGCCGCTTGGATGGTCTGGGATACTCCCGCTCCAGCATCTAGGGGAGCGGTTCTGGAGTACACGAAGGATCTGGAGAAATTCCTGGCGGAGATCGAACGCCGCGCGTTCCGCATGGCGCAGATGGCGCTGCGAGACCAGGACGACGCGCTCGACGTGGTTCAGGATGCGATGATCAAGCTGACACGCAACTATGCCTCGAAGCCGAGCGCCGAATGGCGTCCGCTGTTTTATCGGATCCTGGAGAACGGCATTCGCGATTTGCAGCGGCGTCGTTCGGTCCGCAAGCGATTCATGACGTGGCTGCCCGGCGTCAAGGAAGATCCGGACGGCGACACCCAGGATCCGCTGGATAATGTGGCGGATGCTGCACCTGCCATTCCCGAGGCGCTGATGCAGGACGAGGCCATTGAAAAGTTGGAGGAGTCTTTGCGCGCGCTGCCGGCCCGGCAGCGACAGGCTTTCTCGCTGAGAAATTTTGAGGGCATGGACGTTGCCGAGACGGCGAAGGCCATGGGTTGCTCCGAAGGCAGTGTAAAAACGCATTACTCGCGCGCGGTGCATGCGTTGCGCGAACAACTGGGCGAGGCTTGGTGATGAACGAACAAGTGAATGGTTCTTTGGAGGAGCGCAGCCGTGCTTTGTTTCACGACAGTGTCGAAAGCATGGACTTCGCGTTGCGTTCGCGCCTGAAACAGGCGCGGGTTGCAGCCCTGGCTGCGGCCGAGCATCCACGACCCTGGCTGTTGCGCTCGACGACGTGGGCGCCGGCAGCCGGTGTGACGGCTGCCGCGGTGCTGGGCGTGGCGCTTTGGTTTGGCTCCCCCATGGCTCATCACAGTACGGTTGTGGCTGAAAGCCCCAATCTTGAAGATCTGGATTTGGTAGCTTCCACCGATGAGAATTCGACTGATGCGATGGAAATGCTGCAAGACGACATCGACTTTTATGATTTCGCAGACAAGGCGGCTGGCTCGGAACCAGCCGCGTAGGTGAATGCAATTTGAGCTTCAGAAGGGGTTGGCTGTTGCTGATTGCCGTGGGTGCGATCGCCAATGCCGCTCCGCCAGCGCCCACTTCGCCGCCGCCTCCGCCACCGCCAAAGCCGCCGGCTTCGGGGGCTGATGCGGCCGACGAAGGGTTTCTCGAGTTTCTGGGATCGGATGATGTAGGCGATGCGGCAGTGTGGGAATACTTAAAGAGGGCGCCGGCGCGCGGGAACACTCCCCCCGTAGAGCCGCCGCAGGATGCCAAGAAATGATCAGGTCCCTGGTTCTCAGCGCAACTTTGGTGCTCGCCGCCGGCAGTGGCTGGGCACAGAGCCCGGCTGCAGAACCTGGCGGCGCGCCCTCTGCGGCCGCGCCTCAGCCGGCCGCGCCTCAGCCGGCCGCGCCCAAGGCGTGGAATTCGCTATCTCCGGAACAGCAGAAAGTGCTGCAGAGCTATCAGGGCAAGTGGGATGGCTTGCCCGCCGACCGGCAGCAGGCGCTGGCGCGAGGCAGCGCTCGGTGGATCTCCATGACGCCGGAACAGCGCAGTGGCGCTCAGCAGCGGTTTACTCAGTGGCGTGCGATGACGCCCGAACAGCGGCAGCTGATACGTCAGCGTTGGCAGCAATTCCGAAGTTTGCCGCCGGAGCGGCAGAAACAGGTTCGCGAATCCTACCAACGGTTTCGGCAAATGCCGCCGGAGCGGCGCCAAGAATTGCGCCGGCAATGGCGCCAAATGACTCCGGAGCAGCGCCGACACGTGGTACAGCACCCCTCACCCAGGCCACCGCCACCGCCCCACCGGCCGCGCTAATTTTTCTGGCAGCGTCTACACTGCAACAAGCCCGCCGAATATAAGGAGATTACTGTGCGGATTTTGCGTTCGTGGTTGTTTTTGTCGTGTCTGTTTTTTGCCGTCATGGGCCACGCGCAAGCGCCCACGCACGCGGTCCCACTCGATATCTATGGCCGGCTTCCTTCGCTCGAAGATGTCATCGTCTCACCCGATGGCAAGCGGATCGCGTATGTGAAAACTCAAGGCGATGAGCGGGCTCTGGCGGTAGTCGCATTGGATCCGCCCGCATTGCTCGGCGGCGTGAAGATAGGCAGTTCAAAATTGCGCCATGCGGAGTGGATCGACAACGATCGCATCCTCATTACGTTGTCCGGCACCTGGACACCGATGTTCTCGTCGCAAAGGGCGTACGAGCAAAATCATCTGCTGATCTACAACATCAATGCGCACACACTCAAAGAGCCCTCATTCAACATTCCCGACACGAAGACCTACGATGTGGTCGCCGGCACCAACGTTCGCAACGTGGACGGCCAGGCGATTCTCTACGTCCATGGCTGGGTATTGAGCAATTGGAACGTGGAGCCCGCGCTCTATAAATTCGCAGGTGATCGCCACGCCATCGTGGTCGACACCAGCCATATGAATACCCATTGGCTGCTCGACGAGGCGGGCCGCATCGCCGCTCAGATTGCGTACGACAGCGATACCAGGCATTGGGAGATCAGAACGCGCAGCGGCAGCGGGATGGCGGTGGCAGCCAGTGGAACCGCCGACATCGAAACACCGGAGATCATGGGTTTTAGCGCCACCGGCGATGCCATCATCGTGCAATTTCTGGAAGATGGCGATTTCATCTGGAAGCCGCTGTTCCTCAAGGACAACAGCTGGGGTCCCGCTCTGGAGAAAGGCCAGTCCTTCGACCGCGTTATTGCAGATCGAACCAGCGGCCGAATACTCGGCGGGGTTCCGGATGTCAGCCACACGAAGCTCGTGTTCTTCGACAACGAAGTGCAGGCGCATTGGAATGCTGTTTTGCGCGCCTTTCCCGAGGAGCATGTGGACCTCGCATCCCACTCCGACGATTTCTCAAAAATCGTGGTTCGAGTGTTCGGCGCGAAAGATGGTTACGAGTATGTTCTTTACGATTGGTACACTCACCAAGCGACGCCGCTTGGCCAGATCTACCCGGGCCTGGGTGCGCCGGCTGAAGTGAAACGCGTCAGCTATCCCGCCGCCGATGGTTTGATTATCCCGGGCTTTTTGACCTTGCCACAAAGGGCTGCGAAAGGATTGCCGTTGGTGGTGATGCCGCACGGAGGTCCCGCCGCTGCCGACAGCTACGGCTTCGATTGGTGGGCCCAGGCGTTGGCCGCCGAAGGCTATGCGGTATTGCAACCCAACTACCGCGGTTCTGCCTTGGGCTTCAAATTCCAATCGACCGGCTTCGGTGAGTTCGGGCGAAAGATGCAGACCGATCTGTCAGACGGTGTGCGGTATCTGGCGGCGCAGGGCATCATCGACCCCGCGCGGGTTTGCATCGTTGGCGCAAGCTACGGTGGATATGCGGCGCTTGCGGGTGTGACCTTGGATCCCGGCGTGTATCGATGCGCGGTTTCGGTGTCCGGGCTCGCTGATTTGAAGCGCTGGCGTGAGGGGACCAATAGCGGACGCACGAACATGATGCAGCGCTATTGGGATCGCTATATGGGATCGAGCTATCAGAGCGATCCGGCGTTGGTTCAAATATCGCCCATCGAACACATCGATCGGCTGACGGTGCCGGTGCTGTTGATTCATGGACGGGGCGATGGCGTGGTTCCGTATGAGCAGAGTGAGGTCATGGCCAGCGCCTTGAAGAAGGCGGGAAAATCCGTGCAGTTCGTGACTTTGGGGGAAGAAGATCACTGGTTGTCGCGCAGCGAAACCCGGCTCCAGATGCTCAAGGCCTGCGTCGAGTTCTTGAGGGCCAATAATCCCCCCGATTGATGGGAGAGCGCCGGGCTCAAGGGCGATAGCTTCTTTCCGCATGCGCCCGCACTTCTTGGGGCGTGAACAGGACATCGCGAAATCTGCCCTGGCTGAACATCAATGCCTGGTCGGTGAAGTGGGGTGAGGATGGATCGCCACTCTCGCCGCCGCTCATGATGGCTTTGGCGTGAACGGCGGGTCCGAAGTCCACGGCGGCGACGAAGCTATTGCCCACCGCTCCATAGATCTTCCTGGTCTTGCGCGGCTTGGCCCCATCGAAGGAGGCCAGCGCGCCCCATTGCGAGGATGCGAAGCCGACTGGGAGACTGGGTTTGGCGTCGTCGAAGGGTTGTACGATGTCGTCGGTCAGCCGTTGGAAGCGATTGATGTCTCCCCACGGCGTCTGCCATCTCCCAAAGTCGGCCTGCAACTTGCGCACCGCCGCGCTTAGCGCGTCGATGCGTTCAGCGTCGGTGAGATTGCCGACCAGGTAGTCGTACACCGGCTCTTCGGCGTCGCGAGCTTGCGCGCCTTTGCGATCCACGAGCTCCTGCCCCCAAAAAATGGCGACCGCCGTGGGTATCGAATCGGCCGAGGTGCGATGGTCCCAAGCCCGTAGTGCAGCAAGCGGTTCTTTCAGCTGAGTGCGGCGCGGATCTTCCTCCGGTAGCGCATCGTAAGCGGCGATGAGCGGCGGCAACAGCACGTCGAACGCAGTGAGGTGGCCGTCGTAAGCCGTCGCGATCAAACTGTCCAAGGTGACGCCGCTGATATCGTGCAGCAACTCTTCCGCATGAATGCCGCGCGGGTTCTCGCCCTTGATCCACATATAAGCCGGGTAGTTCTCGCGCTTGGGACTGGACGCGCCGGCCGCGGAGAAGGGCCAATTGTTGGTGTTGAAGATATAGCCGCTGGCGGGATTGAACAGCGTGATGGTGTCCTCGACCGGGTGCGCTCCCCGCCATTCGGTGGCTGGATTGCTGCCATCCACCGGGTGCGTGAAATCGAACGACGCGTCGCGCCTGGGAATGAAGTTGCCATGAAAATAGGCGATGGTGCCATCGGCGTCGGCATATACGGTGTTGTTGGAGGTGTCGGTGCGCAGGTCCTGGGTCCTGCGAAACTCGGCATAGTTGCTGGTTTTAGTTCGCAGGTAGGACTGCGATAGCGCGGGCACGGGCGTGAGCAACAATTTGGTGGCGATCCATTTGCCAGCGTCGGCGCGTACGATCGGACCGTGATGGGTGCGGTACACGGTGAACTTTCGATACCCCAGCCCAGCGCCCTGTTTGAAGGGGATCGTGATCTCGCTCACCGTCAGCTTCCGGTTGTCCGGGCCGTACCGGTAGTACAGACCATCGCGCTTTTTGACGATGGTCTCAGCGTACTCATCGATGGCGTCGCCCCCATATGAGGTATGCATCCAGCCATTGTGCGAATTGAAACCTTGGTAGACGAAGAACTGTCCCCAGGTGACGGCGCCATAGACGTTCAGCCCCTGCTGACTGATCATCTGCAGTTCGGAGCGAAAATAGTAGGACGTATGCGGGTTGATCCACAGCATGGCGTGGCCCGATGCCGTTCGGCTCGGCGCGATGGCGAAACCGTTGGAGCCGCCGGGCCATGCTTCTCGCGGAGGTTGCAGCCGCGAGTTTAAGGGCGGCGTGCCCGGCGAACCGTAAAACTGCTCGAGTAACCCCAGGTCGATGCTTTCGATGTCGCCGCCGATGCTGCCTTCGGTGAAGGACAGCGCCATCCAAGGTTCGAAATGGCGGATCACTTTCGGCTTCACGTTCGGATGCTTGGACAGGTAGTAGTTCAGACCATCCGACCAGGCAACCATCAACGACTTGAGCCAGGTTGGAGCGGTTCGGTATTGCGCCTTGAGTTGCTTTGGGTCGATGAACAGCCGTGCACGCAAGTCGCTATAAATCGCCGATTCGCCTTCCGCCTGGGCAAGCCATCCCAGCCCATTTAAATAGTTGCGCTCGATGCGGTTGAAATCGTCTTCGGCTTGCGCGTAGATGGCGCCAAACACCGTATCGGCATCGGACTTGCCGTAGACATGAGCGATACCCCAGTTATCCCGCACGATCTCCACATGGCGAGCGCGGATCGGAACCGCGGAATGGGCGCCGGCGGATGCGCATAGCATGAGCAGCAGCACGATTTTCATGGCGGAACATCCTCGAACCTGCAGCCAGCGGTTTCGGTGAGCGACATTCTCCCCAAGCCGTAATGTGCATAACATTGAATTATGGCATAAGAGTCGACTATCTTTAGTGGTGTTATGACTACGGGCATGCCGGACAAATATCAACTATTGGATTGGCGGGACGACTTGGCAGTCGTGTCCCATGCTTACCCATTGTCTCAACAGATCTTGCGCACCGATATCGCGGGCATGCCCCTGGAATGGGTCGACTACCGCGAGGCCGCGCGCCTGTATCACACCGAGCAAGTAGCCTATACGTGCGGGACGCTTTTGTACCGCTTGTATGGCGGCACCTGTGCCAAGACCGGTCTTCGAACCATCGTCGACGTCAATTCGATCATTGCCACCTTGGGCGTGACCGGCAACCCAGGCAATCTACGGGGCGCCAGCTACACCCCTCCCTTGAACAATCAGACGCTGTTTCGCCGCGACGCCTACCTCTGCCTGTATTGCGGAGCGCGTTTTACCTATAGCCTGCTGTCGCGCGACCATGTGACTCCGTTCAGCCGCGGCGGGCAGGACATTTGGAACAATGTGGTTTCGGCTTGCCGCCGCTGCAACAACGCCAAGGCATCGCGCACGCCCGAACAGGCGGGCATGCAGCTACTGGCCGTCCCCTTCACTCCCACCTACGCCGAGTACATCTTTCTGAAAGGCCGCCGTGTGCTGGCGGATCAGATGGAATATTTGGTGGCGCATTTTCCCCGTTCGAGCCCTTTGCACGAGCGCATGCAACGCTGGCCGATGTGAGTTCGACGACGGAGTTCCCGGCGGCGCGATCGGGCCTGGTCTATTACATCGACGCCAGCTATTTCATCTTCCGGGCTTATCATTCGATGCCGCCCGACATGGTGGATGCCGACGGTAACGCCACGCATGCGTTGTATGGCTTCGCGCGGTTCTTGTC
>Ga0116227_10011320_pt1 | contig 15028 bp, 15 predicted proteins | sample S1TSphgellanicum_FD_89693 | JGI IMG/M metagenome (GOLD analysis project Ga0116227, IMG submission 89693) | Host-associated microbial communities from peat moss isolated from Minnesota, USA - S1T2_Fb - Sphagnum magellanicum MG | ecosystem: Host-associated > Plants > Peat moss > Unclassified... | reverse complement strand
TCCCCTCCCCTCCCCTCCCCTTACAAAATGGTGAAAGTGACGATTTTTTTGCTGAATGAAACACAATTTACACACTTGAAGACATTTTTTCCTTTTTTCTTTTCGGATGTATCATATAATTTCTTTTTCTTTTTTGCAATTCAAAAAAATAAAATCTTCCTTTTATTTTTAACAAAGCAAGTTTTATACATTTTGAAAGAAAAAGGTCCATTTTGGTTTGGTTGGGTTACATACTTACTTTGTAAACTTGTTTTTTTTTAAGTAAAAAAGTGGGTTATATATTTATTGGCTCTCCCCTTATGGGGGAGAGACTGTGCAATGGCATGTAGTTTTTTTTTTAGAGCATTCAATTAGCACAAATATATGAATTGTAAATGATATTAGAAATAAACGTTTATAACAGTTTTTTTAATGTTTAATTTTTATTTCAGTAGTTGCGCTGTGACTGGGTGTGCAGCAGCTGTGATTGAAAATTTCCATCGCTCAGGTGAAATTTGGTCAACACTTTTGCCTAGTGAAATTTTTTTTCAATTGTTTTTCTTTTTGGATCACTGGAGTGCGACCGAGGTGTGGACCAATGTTGGGTGAGTATGATTTTTTTGATACCCATTGGATCCGATTTTCACAAAATAGATTACAAAAGATTTTGGTTTTCACATCCTTATTTTTTTAAAAATTATACACAAGGTCAAGGTATCAATATTTTTATTAAAAAAATTAACGGGTTCTCATGATATCAGTTTTCATAAATTTGAGAACAGTTGATTATCATTTGACAATTGTCACCAACTAATTATTACTTTTTTAAAATAAGAAAAAAATCAAAATTACAAACAAATTATTGGTAAAAAAAATTGTAGCTATTTGTAAAATAAAGAAAACACATCACCCGAACCCTAAGTTTGGTCATGCGTGAGGGTGATCCAAAAAAAATTTGAAATATAAATACATTAGCATTAATGGGGGATTGAAACTTACAAAATTGTCTTTCATCCTAAGGGCCTCCATTACTAGTACATATATTTACGAGGTGCTAAATACCCCTTAATGAGCTCTATCTGGCATTGTTTCAACATCACTACCCCACCACCTAACCCCACTTTCACACCTTCTAAGTCCAAAGCAGGCTTTGCCATTAGGCCCCATCCTTGCAATGTCCATGTCATTTCAATGACCCCACCTACACCTTCTCCATGTCATCATACGGACCCACCAATTTCCATCCTTCGTCCACCCATGCAAACCATCGTTTGAACCTCACTTCATCGATCGTTGTTGACTACAACACCATCAACGATATCTATAGCATGATTTGCATTTTGCAAAACAAGATGTGTTTTGGAAAAAATGGCACTCGCAAATCATGTTTGAGATTTCTTTTTTTTAAGATGCAAAAGGATAAATTGCACAATGCATCTCATGAGCAACAACTTTTGCAATTTGAACCTAAAAATGACATTTGAAATCTACTTAATTTTAGATGTAGATGGATAAGTTTCATGGCACACTAAACACCACAAATTGTGGTAGCCCTTACACCATTAGCTTTTTGTTGTTTTTCAGCGCATTTGAGGTTTGATCCTCAATGAATAACTTCACTCTTGACACATTTATATTTGACATTTTTGAACGTTGCAAGATTATAATTTGTTTTTTTATTGTAAACAAAATTCGGGTAGATGTTTTTGAACTTTGCAAAAGTTTTAGGTGTTCTAAAAGGTCCATCACTTTTCTCAAAGAAGCTATCTCTTGCCATATACCTACAAAAATTCAATTTGTTCTACAAGGTCCATTACATTTTGGTCGAAGTTGTCATATTTCCATGTATTGTTTCACAATTCATCAATTGGGGTCAACATATCTAAGCTCTAGAAAAGGTCAATGTGTTTTGCAAAGACTTCTGTTTTTCAAATCTATTGTCATCTTGCATATATATAAGTTCTGCTATAAAATTTTACCTTCAAAATAGTTGATAATGAAATTTCAAAAACCATCGTTGACTAGTTGCTTACAGTGTGAATGTCATTTGAGTTGCATTTGTCCTTAAATTCTTGACACTATAATTGTTTTCTATTAGATTACACTCTGCAAACCACTTGCCAAAATTCAAACAACTTCTTCCAAAAGATCCTTCTTTCTAATATTCAAGTTTCAACATTTAAATGGTGTTTTTTTCCATATATCTTGCATAAAATTGCAAACATTAATATCATATGCACACCACATTTCCAATTAAGGTTTATGTAATTCAAACAAGTATCAATTTCATTTTTCTAATACTCACATTCATAAGAGGTTTTGGTTTGAATTTAATCCATGGCAAGCACAAACTACACAATGGTGCTGAATGATGCACGACTAAAGATAGGGTTAAAAGCCTAGATTCCATTTTTAACTTGGATGGTCTTGGGATCTTTGAAATAATGTCAAGCCCAAAGTACAATGTATCAACAAATGATCCAACAATCACAAAAGATGTCCAAGAATATGTTGTTTTTTCAAGGGAAAGGGACCTTCTCCATAAATTGAAAGCCGCAATTCAAGATCCTCCTCTTGGACCTTTTTTTTAAATGATCTCATGTGGCTACCACACTTCACAAGTGGCCATGGTTTGTATAAGGAAGTTAAAATTGCAGTGATACCATGGAATCAATTGGAGGATTTTGTTGAAGGGGAGAAAAACAATCGAGATTTCCCTTGCAAGTTTACAAGAACAAAAGACCACATTAGGTCATCCGCCCTAGGCATGTTGACACACCCAAGAGTAAATTCTACTACTCTTGTTTATAGGTGCGGATTATAAAATGCATAGTTCATCCATTTCATTCCAATGTTAACATTTTATGGATGTTAAATGAATTGAGGCATGCAATGTCTTCATTTCTATCTAATGTTCTTTCTAAATATCACAATATGATGAATTTTATGGCAATTTCATAATTTGAAGAATGTCCATGGCAATTTTCATTTTGTAACCATTGTTATGTTTGTAGGTTTTCTTATAACTTCGGACCAAAAGATAGAACCCATGTTCTTCCAGAGGACAGGTAGAAGCTTCAACTATCTACACAACAAAAACAAAAGCAAAGGAAGGTCAATGATGCATCCATGAGATGAAAGGGAAAGAAACCGTTGATAGAGATCTTTGAATCCACTCGGCTGTCAAGGCATAACACAAGGATAGGGAAGACGATGTATGGGATGTCAATTAAGCGCAAGTGTCAAAGGTCTTTCATTGTAAAACAATTATATTTGGACCACAACTTATGTCAATTGATCTACCTCCATGCAAAACATACAAACAAAGAAAGAATGGTTTGCCATGGGATAGCTATGATTGGATATTGACATGCATTGGGTTCACAATTATCCAATGCCATGAAAGCACACCCCATGCAACTTTTAAGGCAATGGTTGTCCCTTGCGCAAGTCATGACACATCATAAATCATATGTCAAGGAACAAGCACAACAAAATGAACCTGTCACCCATGACACATTTGTCCTACCATTATATGTTAGAAACCTAACCAAAAAGAGGGCCGATGAATTATGGCAAAAGCATCCTAAGGACCCAATTAGTGTGAGAATGTGGGTTTTGGAAAACCCAAAATTGGTATTCTTTTATCTTGAACATACCCCTTTGGATCTCAATTTACTGAAGTAGGATGAAACCCCTCTCACATTAGGGATTCAAACCACTTTGCAATCATAAATGATGGCAAAATTTGGACATGGGAGTTGCGTTTCATTTTATACTACATTTGGAACAATGAAACAAGGGTATGTCATCATCCTCCATTATCCCGATTCCAACACATTGTCTTTCTATAACACAAATTTGATCTACATGGAATACAAATGTGTTTTCATACTAATTAATTTGAACATGTTTTCTATGTTTCTCCAATACCCCTTGTACACCATGATGGTGTTTAATGAATGGCAAAATGGAATACCAATTGCATTCATAGTAATTGGGAAAACTTGAAAGTGTGACCTAGACCCTGTATTGAAAGCATTATCACAACAAATGCCTAGTGGCTAGATGCCAAGCACTATCATTGTGGACAATGCACAAGTTGAAATCAACGTTTTGAGGTATGATACATCACTTCCCTACCTTTCAACACATGGTCATTGGTCGGCAATGTACATGGATGTTTATATCGTACTCCATCCATTTCATTATTATTTGGGGCATCCATTTCCAAAATATTATTAATGTTTGCATATCATCTCCATTCATTATAAGTGTCACTTTGTTTCCATGTACAATTATCTATATATGACCATGTTGTAATCTTAGGGAGTTGTTTCATATCTTCCCACCATTGCACAAAATAAAATGTTTTTAGGAATGTTGTAAAAACTTGTAGGTCTGCTTTGGTGTTCAATATTTCATGTTATTCTTGTTATTTTCTATGGTTATTTCAACATAGGAATGTTTGGCTAGATGCATGAGTCCTATTGTGCGTGTGGCATGTCCGAAAAGCTTGGGCTAAAAATGTCATCAAAAAGATTATAAATCCACAAGAAAGATCAAACATCCTATTAGCACTTGGGAGGATTATGTATTCTTGAGGATGTCCCATTGATGTTGACCTTATTTTTTGGGTAGAACAAGAAATTGAAATGCTCACAACAAATTTTCCCAATGAAGGGTTTTTCATTCGATACTTTAAAGAACTTTGGTTGCAAAAGGCAAGAATGTGGTGTGTTGGAAATCGCAATATATCACATGCAAGGCAAGACACAAATTTTATGGTGGAATCATTTCATAGTAACCTTAAGCAAATTTCGTATTCTTCGCAAAAAAAACTTACAGGGCATTGAATGGATTGGCCCATTTACCACCTAGTCGGTGATGTCCTTACTCACTACTGGTATGGTGTGCAGTGTAAGATCTTTGGTTACATCAAAAATAAAAAATGTGAAGGAATATCACTAGTGTTATGTTTTGGGCCCGTGACATCCCGTCCACTAATGTTTTGCTATACCCATATGTGGATGACATTGCTTTCATGGCATCTTGCAATCATCCACCCAAGGTCTGGACCATGCATGCCCTAGGTTCTGAATGGCCCCAATGTGACTACACACCTACAACAAAAGGGATTATTTGCAAGCATGTTATAAAATTTTATAAGATGTTTCATCCAACCATTCTTGATGGTGCGATTGTTTGAGTAAAAGATATTTTTCATGGTGTGCAAAGGGGATCCCTAGTAACAAACTTGCCAACTTTTGAAAACATGCTTCTTAAGGAGGAACACAACCTTCCACAAACCAAGGACTTTCCCACCTTTCAAGATACAGAACATCATGATCTCCGATAGACAAGCAACATCAACAACCTAATTGAGCTAATGTGGCTTGAAGTACTAAACATAGCAACAAAAATTCCAACCTTGCAACAACATTTGTTCCTTTCATTGAAAGCTATTAAAGGCAAACAACATGACATGCTTGCATGAGGTTTGGCTTAGTTGGTGCATCCAAATGACTAGCATTTGTTCCCAATGAATCCAGATGATAATAGTTTGAAAAGTCATAGACGTGTGCTTGAACTTAAAAGTGTTAGTTCTCATAACTAAAAAACAAAGCAACTAGGTTTATTCACATTTAGTTGGATGTTTGCGCTTGTAGAAATCTACTTTGTTAGTAGCAAATATCAATTGCTTAAGCCTTACCATGCATCTATTGGTGACAAATGTGCATTTCCTAGTAATTGTCTATAGACGGGCACCCAACAAAAAATTATGCCTCCTTAGGTTCTCAACATATACTCCCATCAATAGTTTAACATTGTTTTGAACTTGCAACTATGGAACCTACTTTGTCGATCTAAAACACACAAACCACCATCTTACAACGATGTTCTCTAGTTCATGTCGTTTAAATTACTTTGGTAGTCTCTATAGTGGTTTCCTGCTTAAGAAAGTTCATTAATACCAAACTTATCTACATACTTGTTGCTAGAACAACTAGTTGGTTTGCATTTGTGTATCATGTTTTCAAATAATGCAATACCCAATCACCTAATTCACACTTCAAGTCAGGGGCAAACATGTGTATTTTCATGTCTATAAAGCACAGATGCTAATTGTTATGAAATCAAAAAAGGATTGAAAGGTATACAATTCAAGGAAAATATCAAAACATTGCATAAATTACAAATTTTTCTATACATATGTTTGCTACAAACAGTTCGGTCTACAAAAACATAGTGAAAAGCCATATAGCCAATGGTCAACAAATTACAACAAATGCCAAAGGCACTTATAGATAGGGACAACATGTAAACGAAGAAATGTTGGAGGATTTGAAAACATAATGGACGTGCTTTCAAGTTTTGCCACTTCTTCGAATTGCAACACCACTCCCAAATGATGCTACAAATGTCAATCTAGTATCTTCATGTTGTTTTTCCAAATCAACAAACCACTATGTAGATCTGTTTTCAAAACATTGTATAGTCTAAATTAGTGTTTCCACTAGTGTGACTCGAGTTGCCAATGCATTATGCGTCGAAAACCATGTGGGGGTCATCTACAACAAAACATCTATGATGGCATAAATTTGTGTTTAGTACATTTGGGAAAAAACTCGCACATGGAGAGAAAACAATTCTACGTTTAAGGGCTTAAACACACATATTTCAATGGATCATTCTAGGTCTTTTGCCATGTAGTCACAAAACTTTTTTATGAATTTCATAACATAAAAACCGCATTCCCAATCTGATTGTTGTTGTGGACCATCAAGCCACACCCAACTAGATTTTGAAAGTGCTTATTTCCACGCACATGACCTTGAAAAGTTCCCTTCTATAATTGCTCATACTTTTGTAAAAAACATAACAAGTTGGCATTATGAAATAGGTTTACAAATCTGAGAGGATCATAATCAAACAAATGTTTAATTTGCAATTTGATGGATTGTTTCTTGTTTCTCATTTGAACATTTTATATCATGTCCATTTCACACTAAGAAATGGGCATTTTAGGTCAATGTTCATGGTCATCTCCCTTCTGATAATTTTATAGTGCATAGCCATTTCAGCTGCAAAACCCCACTTGACATCCAAATATCTTGTGCTCATTATATAATATAATCTTTGCCAGCAGATTGATGCATTGCTTTCCAACCAAATGCATGTAAGGTTCATGCATATGAGGTTAGTAATTTGCACATATCAGTGAATTGGAGAAAATAGGATACAATAATTTTGGCCAAACCAAAACAAACAAACAATTGATTGTAGTCAACACCTTGTAAATGCCACAAATATATCAGATTGTCTCTTTGACATCACTTTGGAGTAGCTAGCAGCTACTGCTTGTCACTACCTTGAGCAGCCAAATCATCAATTGCACCCACAAGTGGTTGTAATATGTATTTCCATGAGATTGCAGAGAAAGCTCCAGTACACTTTGAACAGAAGAAAAAGAGGTCAGTTCAGGCAATACCAAAACAAACAGAACAAGAATGTGTAATCATCACCTTAGTGCCACTCACCAATTCTGAAACTGAGACCATCATCTTCAATCATGATGGTAATGAGTAGCTTCCATTACTCCCCACTGACCTCATCAGCTCCCAACATGAAGTGTCAATACATATGTGAGAATCTGCTAAAATTTCCAGGCGAAAAAGACTACAAAGAAACATGTTCAATATGACACTAGGTTGTGAACATTTGTGGAAGTGGCAGCAAGCTATGCAAAGTAACAAATCTGATTTCTGTGACCACCTTTACAATCCACAAAAGCCCATCAATTTTCCCTTAAATCATGTTCACTGTTCCCCAGGTTTGAAAGATGATGGCCTACGCATTTGGTTGGATCTCCCAGCTTCGCCTGACCTGTCTGCCTGGCATCTGTAGCACTGAGTGTTTCTTGAAAAATTGTTTGCACTGCACCTGCCATGCACACAAAAACCAAAACAATCTATGTCAGGTACCCCCACCCATTGACTCTCCACTCAGCTACAACACACAGGTCTTTGGGATGACAGTAATTTCTAAAGTGAGGAGGACATTTTGCAATCTTCACAACCTAGTGTCATATTGAAGTTCAAATGCGCTTAAATTAAGGCAGATACAGTCAAATACTTTTGAAGTGAGAGAATAATAGAACCCAGAGTCCTGAATCCTAAACAAAACCAACAAAATGGTCTAGAGAAAAGGTAGATGCACATGGTTCCAGAAAAGGTCTCTGACCGTTCACACTTCCAGTCCCCAGGCATCATTGATGCCTGTTGATTATAAGGGGATTGATTGTAAGGGGATGGCCTCATGTTATTCCTCCTTCGATTCTCAACACTTGGTGCATAGGGGATCCTAGGCATCCTCCGTGGGGGCATTGTAGGCATTCTCTGAATCCGGAGAAGTGGATCCTCCTCATCCATTGTTGTCCCTGCCCTCATTTCTGGAACATTACTTGCAAGGGAACTCTTTGATTCTAACACACCCACATCCTTGAATCCAGATGCCTGTGATGCTTCGTCAGCTTCTCTCTTTTGCTTGGCCTCAGCTTCTCTCTTTAGCTTCTCCTTCTGACACCTATCATAAAAGGAACCAGGGGGGTAGCTCCTCTGAAGATTTGGTGGTGCGGGGTGCCCAAAATGTTCCTCATAAAGACGATCTGCAAGACTCTTGTAAGGTTTGATTTCAACTGGGGGAATGATCTTGGGGGGAGGATGGACACGTTTAGGTCGAATTGGCTTTTCTTCACCATCTTCCTGAGTTATCAAAACAGCTTCAAGTCTGTCCTCTGCAAAAGAAATCTCTTCATTCACCACACTTCCAAGCTTGTTTTCCCTTTGCAACTTGTCATAGAACGAGCCTGGGCGGAAGGACCCAGGAGGATGCAAAGGTGGCATCTGGTACTTCTCACCAGCAAGCCGATCTACCCGAATCCTGTTAGGCCGCTGATTAACAGGTGGAAAGGGCCTTGGTGAGATCTCTTGACTAGCTTGTGAAGGGACATCAGCAGGTTGCACTGTAGGTGTGGGTTGTTTAGTGGGACTGTTCACAGGATCAGCCCCAACTGCTTTATTGTAACTATTCAGTGGAGTGAAATTGGCAGATGGCAGTGTGGATGTTGTAAAGGTACTGTCTCTGGAAACAGCAGCAGCTCTACTCTCAGCAGCCTCTTTGGCCTTCAATGCAGCTCTTAGAGCTTCAAGCTCCCGTTCCTTAGATGCAATCAACTCCAAGATATCCTGAGTGGACTGATTACTACTTACAGAAAAAGGCGCATCCTTCACCAATTTCTTTGCCTCTGCTTGAGTCACAGTGGAGGTATCAGATGGACCCCAGTCCACATTTTCTACTGCAAGTCCCTGCCAGTTTGCAAACCCAACAAAGAAAGGTCCAAGTTTCTGCCTACAAGATGTAGCCACTGGGAAACTGGACCCAAGCCTGCACTTAGAGGACCTGCAAGCAGAGACTGAGGCTTCCACAAGAGTACTTGATGAATGTTTCCCATCAATTGTCACAGGAACTGGAGATTGTCCATCAACTACCCGAGGCTCGCCTATTCCACAGCTGCTGATGAAAGCTCTCTGTCCCCCATTTGCACACTACATACCAAGCTCATGGCTCAGTTTCTGATCGAAATTGTATTGCCTATAAAAGTTGTCAATTGAAATCTAACTTCAATCAACAACTAACCAACCCTAAATTTGGCATACCCATGAACTAAAAAGGAAAGAGATGAATGTGGGTGAGGGAAGAACACTCAACCCTAAATTCCCCTCGAGAAAAGAAAAAAGATGAGTTGTGGGTGAGTGGAAAACAGGGTTCTTACTGCAGGAGCCAGACGGACATAAGTCGATACAGGACTTTTCAAGGATATTATGGGCCCTAACTTCTTCATACTGACTGCAGCCTCCCTCAAGCACACTTGAGCCTGCACTACAACCACAATATGGTTCAGTACAGCATCTCAATCCGTGATGACAACCCTGATTGCCTTTGTTAAGCCAACCTGCCACAGTTTCCTGCAAAAAAACACTTAACCACAAACCGGAACCATCACCACAATCACCATTCCTCTCGATATTTCAAAACCCTAATACCCCTAACCCTTAGATGTATAAACTCATGCTATCAGCACAAACAATCACTCGGTTGTCTGTCATCAAGCACCAATCTTCTGCCCACAAAGGACCATCCCCACAAGGTTTCATCACAATCCTAGAATGCATTTTCACTTTCCAACTACATAAACCCTCCCAATCTAGGGTTCACGCTTCAGGAGGTTTCAGCAAAGAACAGGAGGAGCTGATGAATCTCAAAAAACACAAAAAGCTCTGTCCCCTCCCCCCCCCGCCTCACACACAGAAGAAAAAAGCCAAACCTAACCAAGAAGAGACTTGTACCCACTTGCATCTGCCTCTCTCTCAAAGGCCGGGTCGTGGGGGAAACCAATGCTATTATCTGTGAGGGAACAAATCCGATTTCACTGGAGAAGAAGCTCTCACAATAGCCCTTGATCACAGCAACCACCAATTACTACCAAGCACCAACCAAGGAGACTCCAGAAGAAACCATTAGAGACAGAGACAGAGAGTAGAGAACTAGTAGCAGAAACTTGTGAAGGAGATGCACGAATCTTGGGTCAACAGGAAACCCTAGAAAAGAGAGAAGGCGGGTGGGGGAAGCAGAAGAAACTTTCTCTAGAAACTTCCCAAAACACCGCCCTCATAAAACCCTAAAAATCCTTCCCACAAAAATTCTCCTAGTATTTTTCATTCCATACTTAACATTTCCCGGATTAATTGCCATTGTCACAAACAGACCTCACCCAAGGAGGTGAAGGTACCAACGTACATTCTGGTTCTCTCTGCCTGTAATACTAGTCACACCAGAGACTTGACAGGCGATAGAGAACTTGATTGGAATAATTGGGGACTACTTGTCATCTTGCAAATCAAGTTTCTAAGGAAAAGTCTTTGGTGAAACAGCACCTACAATGGTACCGTATATGGTAAAGTCCCCGCAAAATTTTTGGATTGCAAGGTTCTAAACATTAGACTCTCCCAAGACTGGATCAGAGCCTTCTTACGCAGAACTTGCAGCAGATGATTTCTAGTTGAGCTGATTTGAACATGAGTTGATAAGTTATTTGCCTTGGGTATGAGCATTGGCAAGAATTCAAGCTGAACTTTGAAGACACCCGAGAGTGGAAATCTCCAGTATCATGTGGAAGCAAAAGGAGGTACATCAGCTGCTGAACATAGGCAAGAAACTTGCCAAGCCGTCACACCCAAAGGATGCACTCCTCAAGCTCTTGCAGGTATGGTTCCCTTTCTCTTGATTCAGGTTTTAGGGTTTAGGTTTAGGGTATTTGCCTTGGGTAGACGTGTTGGCAAGAATTCTAGCTGAACTTTGAAGACCTGAGAGTGGAAATCTCCAGTATCATATGGAAGCAAAAGGAGGTACATGAGCTGCCAAACAAAGGCAAGAAGCTTGCCAAGCCCTTGCATCCAAAGGATGCGCTCCTTATGCTCCTATGGGTATGGTTCCCTTTCTCTTAATTTTGCAAACTAATTCATGTGTTGTAGAGCAGTTTGTAATTTTCCTCCCAAACTTGTTGGTCAGGTAGTGCTTGAGAAACTTAACATCTGATAGGGCAAACCCTGACAATTGCTTCCCTGTTTCTCAGTAGAAGTCAAGAATTGTAACATAATATGGTTGGTAGTATATGAGTTATATCATCACACACTCTTATCAAGTGTAGGTCCAATCTTGATCTGGGCTTTTTTCCATTCCTTCATAGAGAAGTGCTTTTATTCAAGGTCCCATTACAAGTCAGCTCCAAGGTGGATGTAAACAGTAAGTCTACACTCTGCCTGCAAGTGTTTCCATCCTAGCAGATAGAGTCTTGCGTCTACAGTTCATTATGGATCAGAAAGCATGGAGAGAAGTGTAGTGGAAAGAAGAGATCCAAGATCCCAAACTATTGTCAAGGAGGTTCGGGTTGACTTTGAATTGTATGTATCAAGAAGTTCTTGTACTTATGTTCTTTGATATGTTCCACTGATTGTGGGCCCTGCAGTGATGAGCATCCTCCAAATGTATTCCTGGCAATGAGAAGGTGTCTTAACCTTGGTCTTGGAGGAGAGTGAGGAGATTCTGCCACCAATGTTGGAGGTTATTCTCAAGAACCTTCTGAAAAAGGGACAGGGCAGACCTCATATATATGCAGCCATTGCACCCTTGCCTACCAATCTACCAGTATCTTTGTCAGCAAGACTGGCCGGTGTGCACTTTCAATGTCAAACATTCTAAGCTCCAGCACCAGCTAGGCACATCATCTGCTATGTCTTTTTTTTTTAAGGGCCACTGAACATCGTGTGACTGTCCCTATTGTTCAAACTGCTCCTCATGACTTTGTTTTGGTTTGTCCAGAACTGACATACTGGTGAGTTTTCTCTGTTATCTCATAGACATGGTTGGTTGTTCCTCACTGTCATGCTGGTATTTGCAGCTACTTGTCAAACAATTTTCTATCATGTACTGATGTGTTGAATAAGTGTTTTATGTGATAGCAGGAACTTGATGTTGAAGCTCTTCTGAGGCCTTCTTTGTCTTTTGCTTCATGTGATAAGGTTTGGGGTTTCTCAGCTCATGGAAATGTTGGGTTGTTGTACCCAATGTTCCAGGAGTTCTAGTGTCTCACTGGGTCTCATTTGAAATGTTGGTTACAATATATTTGACTTCCTTTCCTTCTGTTTTCATGAGAGCCCTGGTGTTTTCAAGCTGCATAATGTTATTTGAGGATTCCACAGATTACAGCAGGAGATGCAGGTTGGTCTTCTTGCCTTTTTCCTGGAAGCCTGAAGTACTGTTGCAGTTTTATGCAAAACTTTTGGTGTTACTCTAGTATTTTCAAATGAAATTACAACATGTGTTGGAACTGCTCAGGATGTATATGTATGGGTGAGTGATTCAATCTGGCATAGGATTCAAGAATGTGACGATCTGCTGTAATTTTTGCAGGGGGGAGATACTCCAGAATTATTGCAGAAGAAGAAGATTCAGATCAGCTTGAATATGGTTGCCAACCAATTTGTGGATCCTGTAAAAGCTGAAGATTTTCTGCACAAGCTATACATGAGATGAAGGACAATGGTATCTCTTAACTCCCTTGCTGTTTTGCTAAATTATAGTACTACCACATCCCAGGCCATCAGTGCTCACATACATTTGGCCATTGGCTCTTCCTTGAATCTCTCAGTTTGTCGGTGCTGTTGTTGTGATTATTTGAATTTGGGTGTCTTCAAACTTAATCTAATTCTTCTTGGGTGCCCTGGGACCATTGCAGCACCTCCATTAATGAAATACCTGACATATTGCCTCATGACCAGTGACTATGATTAAATGATTTTGTGGACATAATAATTTTATAGTGACCAATTTTGTCTTTTTGAATAATATGTTAAGTTTAATTTTGAATTTTGAATGTTCATTAGATTTACTATTATTAATTGATATTTTTTTTCAAAATATAATATTTGTGCAAATTTCACTACATGTCATTTTGTTTCCATTCATATTTTTTACATTCTTTATTTGCTAAGCGAAATGTCAACTGTTAAATTGTGTTATCTATAAAAAAAAATCATGATTTGTTGTTGGTTCTCATGATAAATATTTCATCAAGTCTACTTTTTTTTCTTTTCTGAGTTTGATATCTTCCATTTATCAAAGTTGCATGATTGATAATCTTCCGAAATATATTTTCATCCCTATCTTGTTGGAAGAGGAATTAATAAAAATTTCTGCCATCAATTTAATCTGAAATTATGAAAATAAAAACATGTTAATATAGTTCATTATGTATATGTCAAATGGTTAGTTTATAGGAAAATGCTTGTAATGAATTCATTTTTATTTGTATTGTGCTTGTAAGATTAAATTTTGTTGATTTGTATTAAAAATCAGAATTACAAATAAATAAATACATGAAGGAACATATGAATATAAAGTATGATTTACTAATTTAAAATACACTATGACATATTTTCTTTTGTATCAAATCAAATTTTGAGATTAAAATTTTTTACACTTTGCAATCACGGATTTCAATTATAATGTTTCAAAACTGAAGTAATGTATTTTATTGAATATGCCATTTAATTCAAAATTGTAGGTGCTAAATGAAAAGGTGAAACACATATGCACTTGAGAGTGAATGATGTATTCTTGAATAATAACATGCACAAAGGGATGCCGATGTTTTCAAAGCCTCAGTAATACATATGATTGTAAGTTGAGAAATGTGCGATTTTTAAGTAACATGTAACTGATTTAATCAAAATATTAAAATTTTCAAAAAAATAAAATCAAGAGAAAGATATTTTAAAATTTTGAAATTATATATATACATACATATAAATATTTTTATTCATTTATATAGATTTAAAACTTTTACTTGTTTCAATTTGTAATCAATTGGCAAGCATTAACATATTAACCACAAATTTGATACATATACATATATTTTAATTTTTTTGGTCATTGTTAATGACCAAAGGAGGATGTTGTGGACAATGGACAGAAATGAAGAATTGTTGATGAAAATCTAAAGTGGGAGGTGGTGTCAATGAATTTACGTAGGATGTGGCAACCACTTATAAAAGATTAACTTCAATGAAACATGCACGAAGAAAAGCGTGGAGAAGAAAAAGAAGGTAGGCTAAAAAAAAGTTATTTCTATTTGCTGATATCTTATATATTAAAGCAACAGTGGTGTCTATATGTGTGGATAGTGCTTGGAAAATTCTTTCAAGGCGGCCATGGCAGACACCCGCCCATATCAGGTCATTTTCAGTTACGCCTGGAAAAGCAACAGTCACTACCTGTTTTCTGTGGAGCTTCCCCATATGTAACTGACTCCAGAGAAAAAAGAAATCAGGGGCAGTTTAGTTTTTTGGGGAAAAAGATTTGGTGGACCAAAAAAAAAAAATTTTGGCCTTGGACAGCCCGGAATCTTTTTTTTTTTTTTTTTTTTTTT
>Ga0116227_10011319_pt1 | contig 15028 bp, 16 predicted proteins | sample S1TSphgellanicum_FD_89693 | JGI IMG/M metagenome (GOLD analysis project Ga0116227, IMG submission 89693) | Host-associated microbial communities from peat moss isolated from Minnesota, USA - S1T2_Fb - Sphagnum magellanicum MG | ecosystem: Host-associated > Plants > Peat moss > Unclassified... | reverse complement strand
TTGCGCAATCCGGCTCGCATCTGTTGGATGTGTACTTAAAAAAGCAACAGGTTTCGATTGTCCTTCACTTGCAGCAGCCATTCTTTGCCAAAACTCAACTGCATTTTGTGGATTATACCCGGCCATTGCCATAAATGAAAGCCCCATCCGGTCAGCTTCTGACTCTTGAGCTCTGGAGTTTGGCAATAAAACAAAACCTTGAGCGCTCAAACCATATAGCTGGTTTACCATAGATTGTGTAGCCTCCGATTTATTATTAGTTGCTACGCTTACCGCAGCACCAAGTCCTTGTGCAATCTGCATTTGTGAAGCCCTTTGTGCCGAATGCTGTGCGATAGCATGTGCAATTTCATGTCCCATTACGGTTGCAAGCCCTGTATCATCTTTGGTTACTTTTAAAATTCCAGTGTATATGGCAACTTTACCGCCAGGCATACACCAGGCATTTACTTCTGGACTTTCAATTAAATTAAATTCCCATTTATAATTTTTAATCTGCTCTCCGTATCCATTGGAATTCATATATTGAGTAACGGCCGCGGCGATTTTGGCACCAATTGTTTTTACCCGCTGTGCTTCTGCTGTATTGCTTGAAACCACTTTTGTTTTGGGATCTGAAAGCAATTGTGAGTAGCTTAAAGATGCTTGTTGCTCCAGTTGAGCCGGATCTACACCGAAAGTAGAGAATTTACGACCAGTTAGTGGAACTGTAGAGGTTGAACATGAGTTTAACAAAATTACAGAGGCAATGGTTGCTGTGAACAATATTTTTTTCATAGGATAAGAAGTTAATGAGTTAGATAACTACATGTAATGTCAATAAATAAAGTGCAGTTAAACAAATGTTAATTCGTTTTCTTTTTAAACAAATACACTTTAGATTCTTTGCCTTTAAGCAATCTTTCGAGATTTTTTTGGTGGGTTACCATAATCAGTACGCATACACACATGCCATAAAGGACTTCTGATTTTATAGAAGAGTGAAATAAAAATACAATACTTAACGGGAAAGTAAATCCTGCACATATTGAACTTAAAGAAACGTATTTTGTTAAAAGTAAGACCACCACGAAAACCAGAACGCATAGCATAGCTGCCGGGAAATTAACTGCTAAAATCATTCCAAAAAGTGTTGCAACTCCTTTACCCCCTCTAAAACCAGCAAAAATTGGAAACAAATGGCCCATCACAGCAGTAACCCCAAGCGCAAGTTCATAATTTACAAATTGTGCTGAATTGTGTGGCCCCGTTACAGAAAGCCCAATAAAATAGGCCAGTTTTGTAGCTGTATAGCCTTTTGCAATATCAATGATCATTACGGAAATACCTGCCTTTTTGCCAAGCACCCTAAAGGTATTTGTTGCACCGGCATTACCACTTCCATATTCTCTTACGTCAACCCCATAAAAGGCCTGACCTAACCATACAGCGGTTGGGATAGATCCGAATAAGTAAGCAAATAATAATGCGCTGAGAGAATAAACCGTAACCATAGCCTACAATGATACAAAAAATAAGCTTTTAATTTTATAGCCCGTCAAAGTTAAAATGCTTTTAAGCTCATATCCAGGCTTTTCACAGAATGTGTTAAAGCGCCCATTGATATAAAATCTACACCACACTCAGCATATTGCCGTACATTATCTTCAGTTATGCCACCCGAAGCTTCTGTAACAAAAGTTCCATTTATTTCACTAACAGCCTGTTTTAAATCTTTAAAATTAAAATTATCCAACATAATCCGATCTACTCCACCCGTTTCTAATACCCTATGAAGTTCTTCAAGGTTTCTAACCTCTATCTCAATCTGTAAAGATTTATTTTGTTCTGTCAGGTATTTTTTAGCTGACTGAATTGCATTCGCTATGCCTCCTGCATAGTCTACATGATTGTCTTTTATTAAGATCATATCATATAAACCGATTCTGTGGTTTACACCTCCTCCAATTTTAACTGCCCATTTTTCTAAATAACGTAAACCTGGAGTTGTTTTTCGGGTATCCAAAAGCTGTGTATGCGTACCTTTTAATAAATTTACAACGTGGTTGGTTTTGGTTGCAATTCCACTCATCCGCTGCATGCAGTTCAAAACCAAACGTTCTGCAATTAATATGCTGTGTGTGCTGCCTGCTACATTTAAGGCAATATCACCAACTTTAACAGCATCCCCATCTTTAATTATCACTTCAACTTTTAAAGCAGGATCTACAACAGAAAATATTTCAACGGCTAAATCGATACCCGCTAATATCCCTTCTTCTTTAATGATTAACTGTGCCCTGCCCTGTGTACCTTGCGGTATAGTTGATAAAGAAGTATGATCACCGTCACCTACGTCTTCGGCAAGTGCATTTTTTATAAATTGATATATAAGTTGTTTATTCAAAGTGGTTGTGCTAAGACGCAAAAATAGCAATAATTTATCATCAGTCAATGATAGATCTTGGTTTTGAAAATCATTAAAATGATCGAACAGGATTATTCTTTAACTTGCTCTATCCTGAGTTCTGTAATAATAAAAAAGGAATTGTTATTTTTTTTCATCGTTACAGAAATCCTAAAGTTTTCTTTAAGGCTGGTGCTTAATGTAATTACACCAAACCTATAATTGGGGTTGGTATTTATTTTATGCGAAATCGTTGTTTTAACGGGTGGATGTTTAATAAAAAAATCTCTGATGATTTGTTCGGCCTGTACTTTTGAGTATACATCTTCTTCATCCCCAATAATTAATTCTATTGTGGAGGCAAAATTTTTGGCAATATTTTTTGAATCCCCAGCTTTAAAATATAAAGATAAATCATCAACTATATCAGCTTGGGGGGCTGGAAACAGATATAATGGGTTAAAAGTAATCAACAAAAAAAGCAAGCTCCGGATCATTTCTGTAGTTTATACAGAACAACACAGCGAAAAGTATGCCATTCGCTCAATAAAAATAGGTTTTTCTTAATATCTATAAGCCTTAATCATTTATATTTGCCATTATATAACAAATTTTAAAACAAGCTTAAAAGCAAAATGTTTTAAAAAATAACCGATAATTTTTTTTATATTCTCATGATCAAAAACAAAAAACTTGCCTTAATTATTCTTGATGGATGGGGTTATGGCAAGCACGATAATTCCGATGCATCTTATGCTGCGAACACCCCTTTTTTTGATTCTCTTATACAAAAATATCCAAATTCAAAGTTAGAAGCTTCTGGTGAAGCTGTTGGATTACCAGCTGGTCAAATGGGCAACTCTGAAGTTGGACATATGAATTTAGGTGCTGGAAGAGTTGTTTATCAAGAACTTGGACGAATTAATAAATCTATTACGGACCATGAATTACATAGTAACCCCGTTTTACTTGATGCTTTTGATTATGCAAAGAAAAACAATAAAGCCGTTCATTTTATTGGACTAGTTTCAAATGGGGGTGTACATGCACATATTGAACACTTAAAGGCATTATGCGATGCCGCCAATGAAGCACATGTTGAACGTGTTTTTATACATGCTTTTTTAGATGGCAGGGATACGGACCCAAATGCGGGCCTGGGTTTTATAGCCGACTTACAAAATCACCTTAAAAATACTTCAGCTAAAATCGCCTCTGTTATTGGCCGTTATTATGCAATGGACAGAGATAACCGTTGGGAACGTGTAAAAGAGGCCTATGATGTAATGGTTAATGCAATTGGAGAAAAGACACAAGACCTATTGGCATCTATCCAAAAGTCATATCAGGCTGATGTTACGGATGAATTTATAAAGCCAATTGTTGTATCACAAGCGGATGGCGAACCTGTTGCAACCATTAAAAAAGACGATGTAGTAATATGCTTTAATTTCCGTACAGATCGAGGCCGTGAAATTACCGCCGCACTAAGCCAAAAAGATTTCCCTGATTTTGGCATGTATAAATTGCCTTTATATTATGTAACGATGACCACCTACGATGAAAATTTTGAAAAAGTGAAGGTCATTTTCACCAAAGACGATCTTGTACAAACTTTAGGAGAAGTATTGGCCAACCACAATAAAAATCAAATCCGAATAGCGGAAACAGAAAAATATCCACATGTTACATTTTTCTTTTCGGGCGGCAGGGAAAGTGAATTTAATAACGAAAAGCGTCTTTTAATTCCATCACCTAAAGTAGCCACCTATGATTTGCAACCTGAGATGAGCGCAGCAGGCATAACAGATGCCATAACAAAGGAAATGGAAACCGGCTGGGCAGATTTTATTTGTTTAAACTTTGCAAATCCGGATATGGTTGGCCATACGGGCGTATTTTCTGCAGTCGTAAAAGCTGTAGAAACTGCTGATCAATGTGCTGAAGCCGTTGTACAGAAAGGCCTCGAAAATGGCTATTCATTTATTTTATTGGCTGACCATGGCAATTCTGAGTTTATGATCAATCAAGACGGCTCTCCAAATACAGCACACACCACAAACTTAGTGCCCTGTATTTTAATTGATGATGATTTTAAACATATTAAGGATGGAAAATTAGGAGATATTGCACCTACCATCTTAAAAATATTAGGAGTTCCCGCACCAAAAGAAATGACAGGAAATTGTTTAGTGTAATGAACAGATCAATACTTTTTTATTTATTGGCTTTGTTATTTTTTTCCTGCAACCAGGAAAAGGAAAGTGAAGCCAATAAAGATTTTTTATACTTTGATATTAAAGGATATTTTGATAAAGAGGCCCAACGTTTGCACCGTGATAACCCAACCGTTCTTAAATCAGTTGGTGTAAATAAAAATTTCGAGCGAAAAACGTTAAAGATAGGTGACTGGGAAACTGAACTTTCTATTTTTTCAAATGCCGATATTAATAAGACTGCGTGGAAAGGTAGCTTTAAAATAACAACAGTTCAAAATGTATTGCTGTATACTGCTTCTGAGCAAAAAATACCAGTTAAAACTGTTTTAGTTAAAAAGGAAAATAATAAGGTTAAAGAGATTAAAATTATTATTCATAATAAAAACATACTCTATTACTCAAGCGATACCTTGATTTATATTCCCGATAGTTTATATCAGGTTAACAAGCAACAAAAAATAAGATTTTTTAAAAACAAAAGCTACCAAATTAGTGGTAAATTAATTAAGTAATCAAAAAAATACGGTTCAGTTTATGATTAAAACTGCCTATATTATTTCAAACTGGCTATTTGTGCCTTTACATAGGTAATCAGGTCAATAATATCCTTACGTAAAGGCTGAACTGATAATAATTTTTGAAAATCAGCAATTGAATTGTTGAATAATGCTAAACAGGTTGTTTTGTCTAAAGCCTTTTTAACTTTATAGGATTTATATATAGCATAGTCTTTATATGCAATTCCTCTGTTTTGAAGCATTTGGGTATCTTCATCGCCATTCAGCTCAATAGCTTTCGTAAAATCTTTTATAGCCGAAAGATAAAACACTTCCCGCATTTGGTTTAAAGATTCTTTTGGATCATTGGCTATATTCAACCTTGCTTTTCCACGGTAATAATAAGAAGAAACTTCAGTAGGTTTTATGGCAATTAAACGGCTATATGTTTCTATAGAACGTTCATAATCTCCCAGTTGGTAATAAGAATAACCAAGCATTTTTAAAATATTGGCATTATTGGGGTCATTTGAATCTATTTTTTCTGATTGAGCAATAACCGCTTTATAATCACCTTTTAGCATCGCTTGCGTCGTTTTTTCATAAATACTTTGTGCATGAGCGGTACCGGATGAAATTATAATTAACCCTAAAATTGCCTGTTTAAAATAGTTCATGTATAAAATTGTAATATTTAATGTTAGTGCATTACTTAATAATAATGTTACGCAATATAGTCCAATTATAATAAATATTAAATGTCAAAAAAATGCTTATTAAAAGCTTGTGCACAAACATTAATAAAACGTCATAAAATTAATTATATGATAATTGCCTTAAAATTTAAAATATATACTGCCTTTTTAACATATCCTCTACAATAATTTGAGTTTGGCACAACAGTTGAATTTATAATCATATTAATTAATTTAAACATAATACGTACGACTAATCTGCCAGTTTGTCGTTTCACCAAAGCACAAATGAGTAAACAAGATATATTTGATTTTAATACTGCAATGCCTATAATTAATGAGGATACCGAATTTTTCCCTTTAATGTCTCAACAGGATGAAGAGGATATGAACAATGAAGAAACGCCTGAAATATTAGCTATTTTACCATTGCGCAATACGGTTCTATTTCCTGGTGTAGTAATTCCAATTACGGTAGGACGTGATAAGTCTATTAAACTGATTAAGGAAGCTTATAAAGGAAATAAAATAATTGGTGTTGTTTCTCAAATGGATGTATCTATAGAAGATCCTACTTTTGAGCAGCTAAACAAGGTAGGTACTGTTGCCCATATCATTAAATTACTGCAAATGCCTGATGGCAACACAACGGTAATTATACAGGGCAAGCAGCGCTTTAGTTTATTGGCCGAAGTAGAATCAGAACCTTATATTAAGGCTACGGTAAAAAAATTCGAAGAGCAAAAGCATAAAACAGACAAAGAGTTTAAGGCCTTAATTGCATCAATACGCGAAATGTCATCGCAGATTATTCAATTATCGCCTAACATTCCAAGCGAGGCAAGCATTGCGCTTAAAAACATAGAAAGCACCTCCTTTTTGATCAACTTCATATCTTCAAATATGAATGCCGAAATGTCCGATAAGCAAAAGATCCTTGAAATGGATAATCTGCATTTAAGGGCACAAAAAGTAATGGAACTTTTAATGGTTGAACTTCAGATGCTGGAGCTCAGAAACCAAATCCAGTCAAAGGTACGTACTGATCTCGACAAGCAGCAGCGCGACTATTTTTTAAACCAGCAGTTAAAAACAATTCAGGAAGAATTGGGTGGAAACTCTGCTGATCTTGAATTTGATGCATTACAAGAAAAAGCCAAAAAGAAAAAATGGGCAAAACCTGTTGCTGAGCATTTTGATAAAGAGCTGGATAAGCTTGGCCGGATGAATCCAGCTGCCCCAGATTATTCTGTTCAGTTAAATTATCTTGAATTGTTGTTGGACTTGCCCTGGAGTGAGTTCACAAAAGATAATTTTGACCTTAAAAGAGCACAACGTATTTTAGACAAAGACCACTTCGGACTTGAAAAAGTAAAACAGCGCATTATTGAATATTTAGCTGTACTTAAGCTAAAAAGAGATATGAAAGCCCCTATCCTATGCTTGGTTGGCCCTCCGGGAGTTGGAAAAACATCTTTAGGAAAATCAATTGCCAAAGCACTTGGACGTAAATATGTACGTATGGCCTTGGGTGGCATTCGTGATGAAGCCGAGATACGCGGCCACCGTAAAACCTATATTGGAGCAATGCCCGGACGTATTATTTCATCAATTAAAAAAGCTGGTGCAGACAATCCCGTATTTGTATTAGATGAAATAGACAAGGTGGGCACTGACCACCGTGGCGATCCGTCATCAGCTTTGTTAGAAGTACTGGATCCTGAGCAGAACAATGCTTTTTATGACCATTACGTAGAAATGGACTATGACTTGTCAAATATTCTTTTCATTGCAACAGCCAATTCTTTAAGCACCATTCAGCCGGCCTTATTAGACCGTATGGAAATTATTGAGGTAAACGGATACACAATTGAGGAAAAAATAGAGATTGCCAAAAAATTCCTTTTACCTAAACAAAAAGAAAACCATGGTTTAAAGCTTAAAGATATTAACCTTAAACCTGCACTTATTGAAAAAGTAATTGAAGATTATACACGCGAAAGCGGTGTACGTGGTTTAGAGAAAAAAGTGGGTTCATTGGTTCGTGGCGTAGCAACAAAAATTGCGATGGAAGAAACCTATGATCCAAATTTAACAAACGAAGATGTAGAACGCATCTTAGGGGCACCTATTTTTGACAAAGACTTATATGAAGGAAATGAAGTGGCTGGAGTAGTTACAGGTTTAGCTTGGACTAGTGTAGGTGGCGATATTCTGTTTATCGAGTCGAGTTTAAGCCCAGGTAAGGGCAAGCTTACCCTTACGGGTAATTTAGGCGATGTGATGAAGGAATCTGCTGTAATTGCATTGGCCTACTTAAGGGCACATGCTGGAGAGTTTGGCATTGATTATTCTTTATTTGATCATTGGGATGTTCATGTTCACGTTCCCGCAGGAGCCACGCCTAAAGATGGCCCATCAGCAGGTATTACCATGTTAACAGCCCTTACATCTGCATTTACGCAACGCAAGGTGAAACAGCATTTAGCGATGACAGGAGAGATTACCCTACGCGGAAAAGTGCTTCCCGTAGGTGGAATTAAAGAAAAAATTCTGGCAGCAAAAAGAGCGAATATCAAAGAAATTATTCTTTGCAAAAGCAATCGTAAAGATATTCTAGAAATTAAAGAAAGTTACATTAAGGACCTTAAATTTCATTATGTTACAGAAATGAGCGAAGTCATTGATTTAGCTCTAACAAAAAACAAGGTAAAAAAGCCTTTGGATTTGAGCATTAAGCCTGTAGCCATTGTTAACTAAAATGTAATCTTTTATTTTAACAATAATAAATTCAAATACAATAAATACTTTTATAGCCCAAGTGAATTGCTTGGGCTATTTTATGAAACTACTTTTATCATTTTTCTTACTTATTTTCATCATAAATAGTGCTAACGCACAAGGCTTTAAGAATGAATTCGGTTTCAAAACTGAAAACGACGCCTATTTGGCAACCTTAAACGATCGGTATTATACCAATGGCTTATTTATTTACTTCCGTAGGGCCATAAACACTAATGAACTTTCAGAAAATATAGAGAAAAAAACTTATGAGATTTCCGTAGGTCAAAAAATGTATACTCCATACTGGGGCCGGGTACCAAACAAAGAAGATCAGGATCGACCATTTGCAGGCTATTTATATGGCGGAGCTGCCTATTCTATTTTTTATAAAAAAGAAAGTGTTTTAAAAACAAGTATAGAAATTGGTACCGTTGGGCCAAACTCTTTAGCAGAAGATGCACAACGTTTTCTACATAAAACTGTTGGTTTTTATACACCTGCCGGGTGGGACTATCAGATCAAAAATGAAATTGCTGTCAATTTATCTGCAGCATACAGTAAACTATTGTATCGTACAGCTGACCACGCGGCTGACTTTAGCGGGCAGGGCTATACGAACTTAGGCACAACTTTTTCAGGTTTGGGTGCATCTATATTATTTAGAGCAGGTAAATTGAACCAGTTCTTTAATAGTGCTTATCATAATGCCGTAATCGGCACATCGAAAACACAGCGCATCAGTGAATATGAATTTTTCTTTTATGCAAAACCGCAACTTAATTATGTGGCTTATGATGCAACCATTCAAGGAAGTTTATTTAACAATGACAGCCCTGTAACTTTTGGTGTAAAACCAATTGTTTTTGAACAGCAATTTGGTGTTAATTACAGCTCAAAAAGATTTACAGCAGATTTTAACATCATCTTTAAAACCAAAGAGGTAAAAAGTGTTGCAAAACCACAAAATTATGGGGGTTTGAGCTTATATTATAGGTTTGGAAAAGTTTAGTTGCTATTTCAGCTAATCTATGCTGGGCCTTTTACGGCTTTCTTTTCGGCTGGAAATTAAAGATTTATTTTGTAGCCTTTTTTCAATAACAGCTCGGGGTATTTTAGTGGGTTTTCTTTTCTTTTGAACCAATAAAGAGCGTTTAAGCAAATCAATCAGCTTTATAATGGCTTTTTCTTTATTCAGCAACTGACTTCGGTCTTCCTGAGCTACAATATGCAAAAGGCCATCACTGTCCAACCTGTTTTCAAGTCTCAAATTTAGCAACTGCTTTTCTTCATCACTAAAAAAAATGGCTTGATTAAGGTCAAAAACCAGCTCAACCTTACTTGATACCTTATTAACATGCTGTCCGCCTTTACCCCCACTGCGTGAGGTTTTAAAAATAGCAAACTTTAAAATTTCTTCTCTTGTAGGCAACATTATGGCAAAAGTACACATTGTGGCTATAATTTTAAAAGTTAAGATAATAGGTGATTTATTTTGCCCAAATGCCTGTTTAAAAATAGCTTTTTCAAGTATTTTTAATACTTTCGCGCCCCCAATTCGCTGTAGCACGATAAAAAAGACAAAATACTTATGAGCAGATTTTTGTATGGAATTGATTTTGGCACAACAAATTCAGCCCTGTCCATTTATGATGAGAACAAGAAAGAAATTATAGATACCATTTCTATCCCATCTCTCATTTATTTTAAACATAATCCAGGTTCCGTAAATGAACTTCCTTATGTAATAGGCAACAAAGCAATAGAAGCTTACCTTGAAGAAGGCATGAAAGGACGTTTTATCAAATCAATTAAACAAATCCTGTCACGCAGTACCTTTACCGAAACAAGAATATTAAATAAAAGATATAATGCTTCTGATCTGGTTACATTGATTATAAGAGATTTAAAAGAAAAAGCAGATAAAATTATTGGTGAAGACTGTAAAAAAGCTATTATTGGAAGGCCCGTTTTTTTTGATGATGACAGCACAATGAAAGATACCCTTGCCCAAACAAGGTTGAACAAAGCTGCAGAAAATGCTGGCTTTGTTGATGTACGCTTTCAGTTCGAACCTATAGGTGCTGCATTTGCCTATGAAAAAACAATTAATAAAAAAGAAAAAGTACTGGTTGCCGATCTTGGCGGAGGTACAACTGACTTCACTTATCTGATACTCGACCCTGCAAAAGTAGGAAGTTTAAACAGGCAACAGGATATGATTGCCTCAGGTGGCATTTATATTGGTGGGGATAGCTTAGATGCGGCCTTTATGTGGGAAAAAGGAACGCCATATTTCGGAAAAAACACACAGTATGAAGCCACTCCAGGTAAAAAATTAAATGTTCCAATGTCATTATTTGCTAATATCTGCACCTGGGATAAGATGAATTTTTTTAACGGCTTAAAAATCAAAAAGGATATTGAAAACTATTATTACTATTCAGGAAATGACCCTAAGTTTAAAAACCTCATTACTTTAATAGATCATAACCTTGGCTATTCATTGTTCAGGTCAATTGAAAGTACAAAAATTGATTTATCAACGAATCACCGTGCACGCTTTGAATACACTAATATGGATATTGAAATCAATGAAGAAATATCCTTATCACAATATAATGAGATCATTCAAAAAGATATTCAAAGAATAGACGATTATCTCGATGGATTTATGAAACGTAATAACATTGTAGCTGAAGAAATTGACTGTTTATTTTTAACAGGCGGAACTTCATTGGTTGCAGCGGTACAAACCCTTTTTAAAAATAAGTTCCCGCACATTCCATTAAATTCTGGCGATAACTTTAAGAGTGTTGCCAAAGGACTGGCTTATAGTGGTTACCTATTTGAAAATGAAGCAACTGCTTAGAATTTGAGCTTTTAATGTTGGATTAGTATATTACAGCTTAATTTCGGTCATTTACAAAATACTTAACTTCAATTGTAGTTAGTTATTAAAAAACTCTATTTTTGTTTGCAATGATTAACAACCGCCTTTTATTAGTTGATACACACTTTAAACCAGAGACATCTGTTCACTGCCATTTATTGTTAAAAATAACGAATGACAGTTTTTCTTATGCTGTTGTTGGTGAAAACAATGATCAGCTTTACGTATTAACGGATAAGCAGGCGAGTACAGACATTGAAGCAGATGTTAAGCATGCTTTTAAAATTGACAAATTTTTATCTTTAAATTACGCGGCTGTAAAGGTGAGTGTGCATACTCCAAATTTTATTTTTGTACCACATGAGTGGGCTAACGTTAATCAACTGGAAGTATATCATGCATACTTAGGTAAAAATGATAATATTTACACCACTAATCATGAAAAACTAGGCTTTAAAACGCTTTTTTCTTTCAACAAAACCTTAGATAGGCAATTGCCAGAACACGCATTACGCTTTGCACAATCCGCACCATTAATTGCTTTAACTGAACATTTAACAGATGAAGCTTTATTAATTGATTTTACTGCGGGTTCTTTTAATATAATCTATATTAATGGATCTAAAATCGTTTTTCAAAACCATTTTCAAATTGAAAATGTACATGAATTTAATTATTTTTTATTGCTCATTATATCTCAATTATATTTAGAAGATACGGTACCCGTATACTTACAAGGTATTATTAATGAAGATGATGAGCATTATAACTGCTTGCTTAAATATTTTAACCAGCTCTACTTTTTCCTTCCAGTTGCCAATCAGAACAGTGACCTATTGGCAGATATGCCCAAACATTATTTTACTGGTTTACTTGCTTTAAATTTATGCGAATAATTGGAGGCCATTTAAAAGGCATACGCATACAGCCGCCAGCAAATTTACCAGTTAGGCCTACCACAGATATGGCCAAAGAAGCACTATTTAATATTTTAAATAATAGATACGATTTAGAAAGCTGTGATATACTGGATTTGTTTTGTGGCACGGGCAACATTACATTCGAATTCGCATCGAGGGGCGCAAAAAATATCCTAGCTGTTGATATGCATTTTGGTTGCGTAAACTGGGTTAAGAATACAGCAAAACAACATCATCTTAGTCAGGTTAGTGTACATAAAGCAGATGTATTTAAATTTCTAAATCAGCACAAAAACACATACGACCTAATTTTTGCAGATCCACCGTACAATTTGCCAACTATTCCGCAAATTCCGGTTATGATTGCTCAAAACCAACTTCTAAAAACAGATGGTTTACTGGTGGTCGAACACCAGAGCAATATGCGTTTAGACCAGCAACCCGGCTATACAGAAACACGTAAGTATGGCAACTCTTCATTTAGTTTTTTCACCTACACCGGCCAATAAAAGCCATAAAAACGTTTAACTCAATTTACTTTTGCCTTTCGGCTTAAACGTATATATTTGAAATATATAACTTTTCTTTTCATTTAATCTTTTTTATAGATTAAAACGGCTACGATTAACAATTATTCCAATGAAAATAGCATTATTTCCAGGTTCTTTTGACCCAATAACCATTGCACATGTTAACATTCTACAGCGTGCTATTCCTTTATTTGATAAAATTGTAATTGGAATTGGCCTCAACAGTTCAAAGCAAAATTTTTTAAGTGCGACACAGCGTGAACAAATTGTTAAAGAAGTATTTACAGGATATGACAATATAGAAATACAAACATACGAAGGCCTAACTGTTGATTTCTGCAGAAAAATTAATGCAAAATACATGGTCAGAGGCATCCGCTCTGCATCTGATTTTGAGTATGAAAGAGCCATTGCCCAAATTAACCAAACCATGATGCCAGAAGTAGAAACTATTTTGCTGTTAAGCAAGCCTGAATATTCGGCCATAAGCTCAACTATCGTTAGAGATATTTTAAGAAATCATGGTGACGTAAGTCCTTTTGTTCCGAAAGAAGCCCTCGCATTTTTGTAATAAAATTTAGCCTAGGCCACTTATTGTACGGTGCTATTGTAAGAAAAATATTTATTTTTTTTACAGTGTAACGTTTCACCTAAGAAATTTTTAAGCTTATCATTCAACAATTAATGTTAAATGATAAGCCTTTAGATAATTATATAATTTTAGCGGCCTTTAATACATCAATAATTGATGGGTACGTATTTTTAATAATGGGCGCAATATCCTTTTTATCCAGCCAAATAGCCTTATCTATTCCCTCTTCTCTTTGCGGGATCAGCTTAGGTTCTCCTTTTACCTTCATACTGTACCAATTTGTTTTCTTTAAAGCTAATTTTGTACTTAAAGGGTATACATGGTAGGTTTTACAAAGTTTTTCTTCACGTTTAAAAACTTTTATGCCACACTCTTCCTCTACTTCCCTAACGGCAGTTTCCTTCATTTTTTCACCATATTCAAGCTTGCCTTTAGGCAAATCCCATTTTTTATTTCTAAAAATAAACAAGTAATTGCCATTGGTGCTTTCAACCAAACCACCGGCCGCCTTAATTAAAACACATTCTTTTTTTATCTTTTTGAATGTTTCCTTAGGCATTTTTGAGAGCAAAATGTAATGTTTTTTACTATCATTTTTCAATTTTTTACAAAATTTTTGCAAATCAAAATCCTGTATTTCAATCTGTTGAATCTTATCTGTTAATTCAGGTAAAACATCTGCAATAATCAAAGTGTTATCGTTAATATAAATTCTGTATTTTTGGGCCATGTATAATAAAAGTGATATTGAATTAAAGGTAGCGGAATTTTTATTACAAATAAAAGCAATTAAATTACAACCTAATAATCCTTTTACTTGGGCTTCAGGTTGGAAATCGCCAATTTATTGCGATAATCGCATTACCCTTTCCCATCCACAGGTTAGAACATTTATCCGTCAAAAGCTTGCACAGCTAATCCAAGAAGAGTTTGGAGCTGTAGATGTAATTGCTGGAGTAGCAACAGCTGGTATTCCACAAGGTGTCTTAGTAGCACAGGAATTGGGCTTACCATTTATTTATGTTAGATCTAAGGCTAAAGAGCATGGAACTGGCAGTTTAATTGAAGGAGAAGTTGTAGAAGGACAGCGTGTGGTTGTAATAGAAGATTTAATTTCAACAGGAAAAAGCAGTTTACAAGCTGTTGAAGCCTTAAAAAATGCAGGTTTATCAATTGCTGGATTAGTGGCTATTTTTACATACGGCTTAAAAAAAGCAGATGAAAATTTTGCGCTTGCCAAATGCCGGTATTCTACCCTATCCAATTACTCTGCTTTGATTGATTATGCAGCAGAGCACAGCATAATTGCAAAGAGTGATATGGAAATGCTAAACAAGTGGCGTTTAAATCCTGCAGAATGGGGGCAGGAAGAAATCTTAAATACTGAAGTTTAATTTTAATAAATAATCTACCAAATATATTATGACGATTATAGAAAGTACAGTAGAGGTAAATTTACCTGTTGAACAAGTTTATGCCTTTTTATCAAACATGAACAACCATCAGCAATTAATG
>Ga0116227_10011318_pt1 | contig 15028 bp, 6 predicted proteins | sample S1TSphgellanicum_FD_89693 | JGI IMG/M metagenome (GOLD analysis project Ga0116227, IMG submission 89693) | Host-associated microbial communities from peat moss isolated from Minnesota, USA - S1T2_Fb - Sphagnum magellanicum MG | ecosystem: Host-associated > Plants > Peat moss > Unclassified... | reverse complement strand
CCGCCCTTCACCTCGTCAAAGAACTGGATGCCCGAACCGCGTTCGCCGGGAACGACGCGGACCTTGACCCGGCCGAACTGACCCGAACCACCCGACTGTTTCTTGTGGGTGTAGTCGAGTTCGACTTCGCGGCCGAGCGATTCGCGGTAGGCGACCTGCGGGGCGCCGACGTTGGCTTCGACCTTGAATTCGCGACGCATGCGGTCGACGATGATTTCGAGGTGAAGCTCGCCCATCCCCTTGATGATCGTCTGGCCCGATTCATGGTCGGTCGACACGCGGAACGAAGGATCTTCGGCCGACAGGCGATGGAGCGCAATGCCCATCTTTTCCTGGTCCGCCTTGGTCTTCGGCTCCACCGACAGTTCGATGACGGGATCGGGAAATTCCATCCGTTCCAGAATGATCGGCTGGCGTTCGGCGCACAGCGTATCCCCGGTGGTGGTTTCCTTCAGACCCGCCAGCGCGACGATGTCACCCGCATAGGCCGCGTCGATGTCTTCGCGGTTGTTGGAGTGCATCAGCAGCATGCGGCCGACCTTCTCCTTCTTGTTCTTCACCGAATTCAGGTAGGTGCCCTTGGTGAGCGTACCCGAATAGACGCGAAGGAAAGTCAGGCTGCCGACGAACGGATCGTTCATGATCTTGAACGCCAGCCCCGAAAACGGCGCGTCGTCGGCCGTCGGGCGGCTGTCGGGCGCATCGTTGTCGGGGTTGATGCCCTGCACGTCGGGAATGTCGAGCGGCGACGGCATATAGTCGACCACCGCGTCGAGCAGCGGCTGCACGCCCTTGTTCTTGAACGCCGAACCGCACACCACCGGCACGAACTTCTGCGCGAGCGCACCCTTGCGGATCAGCGCCTTCAGCGTGGCGACGTCGGGCAGGTTGCCATCGAGATAGGCTTCCATCGCGTCGTCGTCCTGTTCGACGGCAAGCTCGATCAGAGTCTGGCGATATTCCTCTGCCTCGTCGGCAAGGTCGGCCGGGATCTCGGTGTAATCGAAATTGGCGCCCAGGCTTTCATCGTGCCAGATGATCGCGCGGTTGTGCACCAGGTCGACCAGACCCTTGAAATCGGCTTCGCTGCCGATCGGCAGATAGAGCACTGCCGGTACGGCGCCCAGGCGATCGATGATCGACTGCACGCAGTACTTGAAGTTGGCACCGGTACGGTCGAGCTTGTTGATGAAGCACATACGCGGCACGCCGTACTTGTCGGCCTGGCGCCACACCGTTTCCGACTGCGGCTCTACGCCGGCAACGCCGTCGAAACAGGCCACCGCACCGTCGAGCACGCGCAGCGAACGTTCGACTTCGATGGTGAAGTCGACGTGGCCGGGGGTGTCGATGATGTTGATGCGATAATCGCCCCAGAAACAGGTCGTCGCGGCCGACGTGATCGTGATGCCGCGTTCCTGTTCCTGTTCCATCCAGTCCATCGTCGCGGCGCCGTCATGGACTTCGCCGATCTTGTAGGACTTGCCGGTGTAATAGAGAATGCGCTCGGTCGTCGTCGTCTTGCCGGCGTCGATGTGCGCCATGATGCCGATATTGCGATAGCGCTCGAGCGGCGTGCTGCGGGCCATGTTAAGTTCCTTGCGGTCGATGGGCGGGCCGGTTTGCGGCCATGCCCGCCCATTGGTTCAGTGATGTGACCGTAGTGTGACGTGCACTTACCAGCGATAGTGGCTGAAGGCGCGGTTGGCGTCAGCCATACGATGGGTATCTTCACGCTTTTTGACCGCGTTGCCACGGTTGTTGGCGGCATCGAGCAATTCGGCCGACAGGCGCGCCGACATCGTCGTTTCCGAACGGTTGCGCGCGGCGGTGATCAGCCAGCGGATGGCCAGCGCCTGGGCGCGTTCGGGACGGACTTCGACCGGGACCTGATAGGTCGCACCACCGACGCGGCGCGAACGCACTTCGATCTGCGGCTTTACGTTGTTCAACGCATCATGGAACAGTTGCAGCGGATCCGCCTTGGCGCGGGTCTGCATGGTGTCGAGCGCACCATAGACGATGCCTTCGGCGTTGGACTTCTTGCCATCATACATGAGGTTGTTCATGAACTTCGACAAGACCTGATCACCGAATTTCGGATCGGGCAGGATGACCCGCTTTTCCGGACGACGACGACGTGACATGGAAACTTCCTTCTGACTGGGCCGGACCGCGTACGGCCCTGAATTTTCGCGGGATCAGCATCGGCACCGGATAACGGCGCCGAACCGGATCACTTCGGACGCTTGGCGCCGTACTTCGAACGGCTCTGCTTGCGATCCTTGACCCCCTGGGTGTCGAGCACGCCGCGCAGGACGTGGTAACGCACACCGGGAAGGTCGCGAACGCGGCCGCCACGGATCAGCACGACCGAGTGTTCCTGCAGGTTGTGGCCTTCGCCGGGGATGTACGAAATGACTTCGCGGCTGTTGGTCAGACGGATCTTGGCGACCTTGCGCAACGCCGAGTTCGGCTTTTTCGGGGTCGTCGTGTAAACGCGGGTGCAAACGCCGCGCTTTTGCGGGTTCTGCTCCATCGCAGGGACCTTGCTCTTGGCCTTCTGCGGGACGCGGCCAAGACGGACCAGCTGGTTGATCGTGGGCATTTTGAAAACTTCACCTTGGTTTTGGCGATGCGCCACAAAGGTAAAGCGAATGCGGGGGTCGCGCCTGCATCACCGCCGCCCGCGAACCCCATGGGCCGGACGCTGGATCCAGACGCGAGCCGAAAACACTCCACCCGTGCCACAGCACCGGGTTACTTTGACGGTTTGCCGTGTCACAAGGGCTGCCCCCGCGCCACACGCCCCGCCAATGTTCAGCTCAAGCGGTCCAGGGCAGAGTCGCGAAACACGCCATCGCCCCGGAAGAGCGCGCCCTTACCCGCCATGTCGCGACAGGTCAAGCGGGATAGCCATTGTCGGGGGCCGACGATCAGTTGTTGGGGACCAGCTCAAGCATCTTGGTGATCGTGCAAGTCGTTCCGGCGCGCGAATGGATCGTATCGCGTCCGGCGCACAACTGTCCGTCGCCGGTCGGGGTGATATAAAAGCCCAGATAGAAATCGCGGGCGGCACAATTGCGCGCGAGGTCGGCGCCGACCAGCCGGTGATCGCGCAGAAAGAATAGCAGGCGATTGGCCGCCAGCGGCCGCACCCCGGCCAGCGCCGCCACCGGCACGCAGGGCGGCATGCGACGTTCGTGCAACCGTTCGGGCAAAGGCTGGGGCGCGGGCGGCGGCATGTCGTGCATCACGGCGGGATTGCCCGGGGTGATGCGAATGATCAGATGTTGCTCGATGCTCACCTGGTGCCAGTCGCGATCGGCCAGATTGCGTTCGACGGTGCGCGCTTCGGTCGCGGCATTGTCCGCCGTCGGCACGAACAGCGCGCCAAGCGCGATCGCGCCCGCCGGCACAGCCGCCGCGGCCAGAATCACCGCAATCGGGACGCACCACCTTCGCTTCATGGGCAGTGCAGCCACACCCGCGTGGCGGCGCCGGTTTGCCGGCGCGTGGCGGAATGCCTGCGCCGGTCACAACCCGTCTTGTCCGCAAGGCTCATCATCTATGCCATTCTCTCATTCTGTCGTCCGGCCAGCACCCCCTCGCACTGAAGCCATCCGTCGGGGTATCGCCCTCAACGCTTGAACGACCGCTTAACCCGCCTTTGCAGAAAAACAAATTGCCCGCGCATGACCACGGCAGTAGCGATCCACCATGACGACCGAAACGATCCCCCTGCCCGACTCCGCGCAGCCCGGCGATGCGGCAGCCGATTTCGTGGCTGCCGCAACCGACTTGCTTGGCCCCAAGGGCTTTACCACCGACCCCGACATTCTCAGCCCGTGGCTGACCGACTGGCGCGGCCGCTATTTTGGCCGCGCGATCGGTCTTGCGACACCGGCCGACACCGGCGAAGTTGCGGCGCTGGTACGGTTGTGCGGCCAGTATGGCGTGCCGATCGTGCCGCAAGGCGGCAACAGCGGCATGTGCGGCGGCGCGACCCCCGATAGCAGCGGCCACGCGGTGCTGATCAACACCCGACGCATGGATGCGATCCGCCGCATCGACCGCGCCACGCGCCAGATCGAATGCGAGGCCGGGGTGATTCTGCAGACGCTGCACGAGGCGGTCGAACGCCACGGCTTGCGCTTTCCGCTGACGCTGGGCGGCAAAGGCTCGGCAACGGTTGGCGGGCTGATTTCGACGAACGCCGGCGGCACCCAGGTCTTGCGCCATGGCGTCATGCGTGCGCAAGTGCTGGGGCTGGAGGCGGTGCTGCCCGACGGGTCAGTGCTGAACCAGTTGGTCCCGCTGAAAAAAGACAACCGCGGGTTCGACCTCAAGCAGTTGCTGATCGGGTCGGAAGGCACGCTGGGGATCGTCACCGCCGCCACGCTGCAACTCGAACCGGCGGTTGCCGCGCGCGCGGTGCTGTGGGCGGGGGTCGATTCGATTCAGACCGCCCGCGCGCTGCTGCTCCACGCGCAGGACAAGGCGGGCAAGGCGCTCGAAGGGTTTGAAGTCGTGCCGCGGCATTCGTTGCAGGCGGTGCTGGCCTATCTGCCGACCGCACGCGCACCGCTGGAAGGCGATCATGCCTGGCACGTGCTGATCGAACTGGTCGCCGATGCCGGCGGGGCCGAGGCCCTGCCCGATCTGGCCGAAGCCCTGCTGGTCAGCGCATTCGAGGCCGGCCTGGTCGCCGACGCCACGATCGCCGCCAACGAGACCCAGGCCGAAGCGTTCTGGTGGCTGCGCGATTCGATCTCTCCGGCCGAGCGCGCGCTGGGCCCGGCGATGCAGCACGATATCAGCGTGCCGGTTGAACGCATGGCCGATTTCATCGATTTTGCCACGCCGCTGTTCGAACGCGAATTCCCCGGCACGACAGCCGTCGGGTTCGGCCACCTTGGCGATGGCAACATCCATTTCCACATCCTCGCCCCCAAAGGGGTCGATGCCGGCGCCTGGGAACACGGCGAAGGCAAGGCGATCAGCCACAAAGTGCACGATCTGGTCACGCAGTGGGGCGGTTCGATTTCCGCCGAACACGGCATCGGCCAGTTGAAGCGCGACGAGCTGGCCCGCCTGGGCGATCCCGCCGCGCTCCATGTCCTGCGTGCGGTCAAGGCCGCGCTCGACCCGCAAGGGTTGTTCAACCCCGGCAAGCTGGTCTGATCAATTCACCGTCAGGGCCGTGGCATTGCCGGGCGCCTGGACAAACGTGAACTTGTAGTTGGCGCTGTTGCCGGAATAGCCGCTGCCGGTGATGGCATAGCTGCCGGCGGCGCTGGCGCTGGTCGCGGTGGTGGTCCAGATTCCGGTGCCGGCAAGAATGTTTGCCAACACATCTCCATTTTCGAGGCCGCTGGCCGACACCGATCCGCTGAGGGTCGGTACTGCCGAGCCTGCCGTCATCGTCGCCGGGTTGGCGTTGTAGGTAATGACCAGCGGCGCCGCCGTAATGGTCAGGCCCGTGGCGTTGGTAGCATAGGTGATGGTGTAGTTGCCGGCCGAGCCGGTGCTGAAAACCGCCGCCGATCCGGTGAGCGCATAAGTCCCCACACCAGAGGCCGATGTCGCCGGCGTCGTGACTGAAATGCTGCTGACCGTATCGCCGTTGACCAGGCCGGATGTGGTCGTCTTGGCTGCGGCAGTGGCGGTATCGGTGGTCGGGATCGCGCTGCCATAGGTTTGGCTGATCGCCACCGGCGTCAGCGTCAGCGCGCGCGGCGTCACGGTCAGCGCGGTGGCGTCGACGGCGGCGTCGACAAAGGTGAATTTGTAATTGGCGCTGTTGGCCGAAAGCCCGCTGCCGTCGACGGCATAACTGCCGACGCCGCTGGCGGTGGTGGCCGTGGTGTACCAGGCGGCGGTGCCTTTGCTGACCGTCGCCAGCGTATCGCCGTTGACCAGACCGCTGGCCGAGACATATCCCGACAGGGTCGGGTTGGCATTGCCATAAATCCGCGTCGTCGTGTTGGCGGTGTACGTGATGGTCAGCGCCGCCGGGGTGATGGTCAGCGCCTTTGCATTGTTGGCTGCCTCAACCGCGTTGATCGTGTAATTGGCCGCAGACAGTCCGCCGCCGGTGATCGCATAGCTGCCAACGCCTGAGCCGCTGGTTGCGGTGGTCGTCCAGGTGGCGACGCCGTTGGCGGTGGCTCCGGACAGGGTATCGCCATTGACCAACCCGCTGACCGTGACGGTGCCCGTCAGTTTGGGCAGAGCCGCGCCATAGACTTTCGTCGCGGCGGTGGCCGTGAAAGTCAGCGTCAGCGGCGCCGGGGTGATCGACAACGCCGTGGCATTGCCGGCGGCCTGGGCAAACGAGATGGTATAGTCGGCGCTGTTGGCGGCAAGACCGGTGCCGGTGATGGCATAGCCGCCGACGCCGTTCGTCGTTTTGGCCGTCGTACTCCACGTCGCGGTGCCGGTGGTCACGCTCGCAACCGTATCGGTGTTTTCCAGGCCGGTCGCCACCACCGTGCCGCCAACCGTGGGATTGGCCGCACCGTACAGCCGCGAGACGGGCGTCGCCGTATAAGTCAGCAACAGTGCGGCAGGCGTGACCAGATACGCGGTGCTGTTGCTGGCAGCCTGGACAAAGTTGAAGATATAGTTGCCCGTCGCCCCGGTCAGGCCCGATCCGGTCACGGCATAGCTGCCGATATTGCTGGCCGCAGTCGCCGGGGTGGACCAGGTGGCGGTGCCGCTGGTCACGCCGCCCAGGGTGTCGGTGTTGACCAGCCCGGTGGCCGACACCGTGCCGGTGGGCGTCGGCGTGGACCCATACGTCTGCGAGGTCGGCGTGGCCGTATAGGTGATCAACACCGTGGCAGGTGTGATCGACAACGCGGTGGCATTGCCCGCAGCCTGGGCAAAATTGAACGTGTAATTGCCGCTGTTGGCCGTCAGCCCCGACCCGTTGATGGCATAGCTGCCCGCGCCGCTGGTGGACACCGCGGTGGTGGTCCAGCCCGCCGTGCCGCCGATGACGCCTGACAGCGTATCGCCGTTGACCAGGCCGGTGGCGCTGAAGCTGCCCGACAGCGAAGGATTGACCGCGCCATAGACCTGCGACACCGGATTGGCCGTATAGGTGACGGTCAGCGGCGCCGGAGTGATCGACAGGTCCGTGGCGTTGCCCGCACCTTGCGCAAAGGTGAATTTGTAGTTGGCATTGTTCGCAATCAACCCTGACCCGGTGACCGCATAGCTGCCCACGTTGCTCGTGGAATTGGCGGTGGTGCTCCACGCTGCCGTACCGGTGGTGACGCCGGTCAGCGTATTGCCGTTGACCAGCCCGCTGGCGCTGACGCTGCCCGACAGCGCGGCATTGGCCGCACCATAGACTTGCGACACGGGATTGGCGCTATAGGTGATGGTCACCGGGGCCTGGGTGACAGTCAGGGCCTTGGCGCTGCTCGCCGCCTGGACAAAGTTGTAGGTGTAGTTGGCACTGTCGCCAACCAGCCCGGTCCCGGTGATCGCATAGCTGCCGACGTTGCTGGCGGTACCGGCGGTGGTGGTCCACCCGGCCAGACCGGCAGTCACGCTGGCCAGCGTATTGCCATTGACAAGGCCGCTGGCAGCCACATTGCCCGTCAGCGCCGGGTTGACCCCGCCATAGGCCCGCGACACCGCATTGGCGGTATACGTGATAGTCAGCGCGGCAGGCGTGATCGACAGCGCCGTCGCGTTTCCGGCCGCCTGGGCAAAGCTGAAAGTATAATTGCCGCTGTTGGCAGTCAGCCCCGACCCGTTGACGGCATAGCTGCCGACGCCGCTGGTGGCGGCGGCAGGGGTGGTCCATCCGGCAACACCGCTGGTCACACCCGTCAAGGTATCGCCATTAACCAGCCCGCTCGCCGCAACGCTGCCCGTCAGCGAGGGCGTGACCGCGCCATAGACTTGCGACAGCACGTTGGAGGTATACGTGATGGTCAGCGCCGCCGGGGTGATCGACAAGGCCGTGGCATTGCCCGGCGCCTGCAGCGCCGTGATGGTGTAATTGGCCGCCGACAGCCCGCTGCCGGTGATGCCATAGCTGCCCACGCTGTTGCCTTGCGCGGCGGTGGTGGTCCATGCTGCGGTTCCGGTGGTCGCGGTGGTCAGCGTGTCGCCGGCCACCAGCCCGGTCGCGGTCACCGCACCCGACAGCGTCGGCAGCGCCGAGCCATAGACCGTCTGCGCGGCATTGGCGGTGTATGTCAGCGTCAGCGCCGCCGGATTGATCGTCAACAGCGCGGATGTCGGCGTGATTACGCGATAGAGGACGCCCTTGGCGCTGAGTGCGCCACCGCCGGCGTCGGAAATGGCGTAGGTGCCCACACCCGATGTGAGCGTGGCGGTCGTGCCGAACAGCGATCCGGTCGACAGGCTGTCGCCGATCGGGCCGAGTTCGTACCGGGTGGTGCCGCCCGCGATCACCGTGCCGGCAAACGTGGGGTTGGCGGCGCCGTAAGTCCGGCTGGCGCTGGTGGGATTGGCGACAACCACCGGGGTCAGCGCGTAAAGTTCGGGGTAATAGGCAGCGGTCTGCCCGGCCTGCCCGACTTGCGTCGGCGGTGACCACGTGGTGCTGAAATTCCAGCCGGAATAGACCGTCGAATAGGTGTTGTAATTCTGCATCTGCGCGGTGGTATAGCCGACCGCACCGGTGGACGTGCCCGACCCCAGACCGACCGTCTGCCCGGTCGCGGTGGTATCCCACAGACTGTGGCTGATCGTGCCACCTGCGAAATCGCCGACCAGACCGCCGACGTCGGTCGTGCCGGTGCCGACGGAGACTTTGCCGGCGGCATACGTCTGCGAAAGACTGGCGGAAAGGTATCCGACCAGACCGCCCACATAGGAATTGCCTGCGCCGGCAGTCACTGATCCGGTGGCATAGGCTTCAAGGATGTTCGCGGTCGACGTACCGACCAGACCGCCGACATTGCCGCCGTTACCGAGGGATACGACGTAGGCACCTATACTGACATTGCCGCTGGCATAGACCTGATTGATCGAACCGCCGGAAATGTAGCCGACCAGTCCGCCGACATTGTTGCTGCCATTGTCGCCGGTCACGTTGCCGGTGGCAAAGCTTTGGGTTATCGCGCCATTGCCGTCGTAGCCAACCAGGCCACCCAGATAGCTTGAAGGTGTCGTGACCACGCCTTTGCTGTTCGTGGCGCTGGTCGCGACGACGGCGCCGGTGGCATAACTCTGCGTGATGCTTCCGCTGTTGTCGGAGCCCACCAGACCGCCGACTTGTGTGCTGCCGGCCCCGGCGGTGACGCCGCCGGTGGCATAAGTTTGTGTCAGGTTACCGCCCGCGTTGTAGCCAACCAGACCGCCGACGTAATAGTTCGCCGCGCCGGCCATGACCGCACCTGTGGCGTAACTCTGGGTAATATTGGCATAGTTGTACCCGACCAAGCCGCCGATCGCATAAACACCGGAAGCGGTTTCGGTAACATTTCCGGTCGCATAAGACCCATAGATGGTACCTTGCGCATAGCCAACCAATCCGCCGGTGCCGTAGACGCTGCCGGAAGACACTGTACCGAGCCCGGTGACGGCTCCCGATGCCCAGGACTGGTATATGCTGGTCGCAAAGCCAGCCAGACCGCCTGTGGAATTCGCGCCCGTGACCGCCCCCGTGGCCCAGCTTTGCAGGATGCTGCCGTTATCATATCCATCGAGCCCGCCGACATTGTTGCTGCTGGTGCCGGCATTGACTGTGCCGGTGGCATAGCTTTGCGTTACCTGGCCCGAGTTGCTGCCCATCAGACCACCAACGCTGGTCACGTTGTATTTCGCGCTCGCCACGGTCACATTGCCGTTAGCATAGCTTTGCGTAACATTGCCAGTGTTGTTGCCGATCAACCCGCCAATATTGGAATAGCTGTTGGTCGTGGTGGACGTACTGGCCGTCCCCACTTGCGCCACCGCGCCGATGGCATAGGACGAGATCACGCTTGCGCCGTTGCCCCCCAAGAGGCCCCCCACAATTGTGCTACCGGTAACCGAGCCTGTGGCATACGAATATGTCACCTGATAGCCGTTGCTGTTGTTGCTGCCGATCAGACCGCCGATAGAGCTTGAACCTGATCCCCCGGTAACATTGCCAGTGGCATAGCTGTTGTTGACATTGGATCCATACACCGATCCGGCCAGACCGCCGACCGATGTGGAGGCGCCAACCGCGCTTACCGTGCCGCTGGCCCAGGCGCTGTTGATGTCTCCAAAGGACGCGGTGCCGACCAGGCCACCGACGCTGCCTGCGGCGTAAACTGCCGCTGACAGAGTATAGCTGGTGCCGGTGACATTGCCGGTGGCATAGGACGACGTGACGGGCACGCTGCTCGCATAGCCAACCAGCCCGCCGACATACTGATTGCCCGAAACCGCGCCGGTTGCGTAGGAACCCGTGATCGAGCCGTTGTAGATATAACCCACCAGTCCACCGATATACGTGGGGCCATACGTCGTGCCCGACACGGCATATGTGCTGCCGATCACGTTGCCCGTGGCATAGGCGGTGGCGATGGTTTCGCTGGAACTGTACCCGATCAGCCCACCCAGATCATAATAACCCGTGACCGTTCCAGTGGCATAAGCATTTGTGACCGTGTCGCTGTTGCCCTCGCCGATCAGCCCGCCGAGATAGTTGGCGTTGCCGGCGGCGGCAACCGTGCCGATCGCAGATGCCCCGGTGATCGTGTTGCCGGATGAATAACCGATGAGCCCGCCAATCGCATATGTGGCGTTGCTGGTTGAATTGCCCGTCACATTGCCGGCAGCCGAGACAGTGGTCAGCGTGGAATAGACGGCATAACCGATCAGCCCGCCGACATCGCTGGTGTAGCCGGTCGCGGTCACGGTGCCGGTCGCTGACGCAGTCGTGATCGTGGTCGACTGGGCACTGCCAATCAGACCCCCGACCGAATTGGCGGAATTGCTGGTGGCAGCGCCGGTCACGTTGCCGCTGGCTGAAACATTGGTCAGAGTCGTAGAGTCGGCACTACCAACCAGGCCCCCCACGCTGGTGCCGCCAGAGACTGCCCCCGTTGCGCCGGCATTGGTGAGTGTGCCGGTAACATAGCCGCTGGCATTCAAAGCTCCGATCAGCCCCCCGACGTAGCTGCTTGTGCTGCTGCCGGTCACCGTTGCTGAAGACGTCAGTTGGCTGAGCGTCCCGCCCACATAGTTAAAGCCGATCAAGCCGCCGATGCTGTTCGCCGCAGTGGTGCCGGCATTGCTGCCGGTGACCGTGCCGCTGACGCTGTCGTTGGTAAAGGTTTCGCCACCGCTGTTGGCGTATTGGCCCGATCCGTCATAGCCCACCAGGCCGCCGACGTACTGATTGCCGGCGATCTTGACGTTGACCAGGGAAACGTTCTTGATCGTTGCACTGGACCCGCCCGAAACAAAACCGAACAGGCCGACATAAGCTCGGCTGCTGCGTGCGATTGTCAGATTGGTGATCGTATGACCCAACCCGTCGAAATTGCCGGTAAAGCCCGATCCGGTGATCGTGCCGGCGCCATTGGTGCCCAGCGGGATGAACCCGGCGTTGCTGTTTTCGGTCGCGGTCGCCGTGGCGTCGATATTGGTGCCCAGCGCGTAGTTGTCGGTCAGGTTCTTGTTGATGTTCTGCAATTCGGTCAGATTGTTGACCAGTTCATAGGCGATCAGCGTGCCGGCGGTGATCCCGGTCGTCACGTTCGATGCGTTGGTCGTGCTGGCGAAATTGACCGGCGTGGCAAACGTCGGCGCGTTGTAATAGACATTGGCAAAGCTGCCGGCGCCGGTCAGATTGGCCTGAACCCCGCTGGCGAAAATCACCGTGCCGGTGCCTGTGCCGGTGTTGTCGGCCTGCAGCACCAGCCCGGCGTTCGCGCCGGTCGCGCTGAGCGAAGTGTTGAAATTGATGTTGCGATAGGCCGACAGCGACAGCGTGTTGCCGCTCGACCAGCTTATCGTATCGCCGACGGTCACATCGCCGGTGGTGCCGGCCGCGCCGCTGCTGGACAGGATCGACACATTGCTGTTGGCCAGGTTGGCCGACAATTGCGCGCCGGTGATATCGCCGCCACTGGCCGCGATGGTAAAGCTGGCGGGATCGATTTTCCACGTGCCGACCGTGCCATTGGCTGCCGTGGTGTTGACGGTCAGGCCGTTGGCATTGACGGTCTGGCCCGATGTTTCGATGCTGCCGCCGTTGCCGGTGGCGCCGGTGGCGCGGGCCGACAGGCTGCCGCCCGCCACGACGGTGCCGCCCTCGCCGCCCAGCAATTCGATCGTGCCGCCATTGCCCACCGCGCTGTCGGCATTGATCGACCCCGACAGGTTGATGACATTGCGGACCAGCGATTTCAGCGTCGCCGCCGACAGGATCACCGTGCCGCCGCCGGCCGTGATCGCGCCCGCGTTGGAAATCAGCGCATTGCTGCCCGACAGGGCCGAGGTCGGCACCGCGACTTGCAGAAAGTTGCCGCCGTTGATGTCGAGCGCAATCTGTTCGCCAGAGCCCAGCCCGACGCTGCCCAGCGGCACCGCAATCGTGCCGCTGTTGGCAATTTGTCCGCCCAGCAGGGCGACATAGGCGCCTTTGCCGGCCGTGATCGTGCCGCCATTGGTGACGCCGGCCGACGACCCGGTGCCGACGAAATTGAGCTTTCCGGCCATGAAGTCGGCATCGGCAATGTTGAGTGTAGAGGCGACAAAGCCGCCGGCGGTCTGCACAACGCCCGTGCTGGTGATGGCAATGCCGTTGGGATTGACCAGGTACACCGCGCCGTTCGACCGGATTTGCCCGGCAATGGTGGACGTGGCGCTGCCGGTCACGCGGTTCAGCGTGGCCGACTGCGTGCCGGGCTGGTTGAACACCACGCTGTTGCCCTGCCCCACCGAAAAGCTGGTCCAGTCGATAACCGCGCGGGCAGAGCTTTGGCTGATGGTCGTGGTGGCGCCGCTGGTCGCAATGGCCGCAGTGCCGGCGGCAACGGTGCCGCCCACCGGCAGCGTGCCTGCCTGCGCGGTTTGCGCCAGCCCGCCGGCCAAAATGCTGGAGGCAAGCAACACTGTGCGTGCGGCGATCTTGCAGCGGATCGCGCGGGCAATCTGACGGTCCATGATGCTTGCTCCTGATTCAGACATGCAGGCCCAGTGTCACGTTGAGCCGGTTGACGTGGTTAAGCGGCGAAAAATCGGCAATGCCGTGGGCAAATTCGATGCCGGCGGTCAGGCGGTTGGCGCCCAGCGTGGTTCGCGCGCCCAGGCCAAAACTGGCGGCGTTGATATGATCCGGCTCCAGCGCAGAGGGCAGATCGATCCGCCCGAGGCCGCCGGCCGCAAAGACATAAGGCTGACACAACAGGCGCATCGCCCCGCGGCCCAATCCGGCGGTGGTGCTCACCTCGATGCGGGCCACACCGCCCTCATCAACCGTCGTGACACCACCGACATAGGCGGAAACACCGTCTGTCCCCTCCAGCACGAATTGTTCGGCGCGGAACACGGCCTTGCCAAAGCTCGACTGGGCCTTTGTCTCCACCAGCAAGCCCAGACCGGCAACCAGCGGCAGGCTGACGCTGGCCGAGCCGTTCAGAGTGGTGAAACCGGTGGCCGAGCCCTGGCGCGAAAACGGCACGCCGCTGGCAACGGCATCGTTCGCGCTGATCGCCGCCAGATTGCCCAGCCCCTGCGCCAGACGCAGCGACAGGGCATAGGCAGTCCTGTCGGTTGTGCGCAAACTGGCGCCCAGGCGCGCGACCATATAGCGATCATGGCTCAATTCCTGATCGAAATCCGGCGCCTTGTTGATTTCGTCGATCCGTTCGACGGCCAGACTCAACCCGCCGGTTTGCGTCCGCGTGCGCAGCAGCGTCCAGTTCGAACGCACGGTCTGCCGCCGCAACAGCCCGACCGTCTGCGGAGCGCCCGGCACCGGGGCAGGCCGCGTGCGCGATTCGGTTATTTCGGGATTCAGCCCGAATTGTCCGTCGCCCAGCGGGACAATCACCCCGCCACCGGCAATGGCGGCGGGCGAACCATTGGCGAACAGTTTCGACACGTCATAACCAGAGGCAACAAAGCCATAGATCTGTTCGCCAAGACCCAGCAGCGAATTCAGCGTCAATTCGGCATGAACGCCATACGTGCCGAGCGACGGCGCATAAGCATTGTCCGCACCAAAGTCGGCCGACACGGCTTGCTGGGTTCCTTCGAGAACAAGGCGTGTGCCGCCCGGTTGTGCCCCGCGCATCAGCGTCGAACGCAGGGCCAGACCCGGCGAATCGCTGGCGATCATCAACGCCTGTTCGATGTCGCGCATCCGCACATGCGCCCGCCCCCGCAGTTTGCCGGCGGCGCGCAGCACCGGGCGCCGGATTCGCGCCGGCAGCCCCGACACATCCACCGCCTCGATAAACCCGTCGGTCAGCGCTATGCGCAAATCGCCGCCCTCGCGAAGTTGTTGTGGCGGCACCGACACCCGCGCGAGCACATAGCCGGCGCGGGCGTAGGCCGCCTCGATCTGGCTGGCGGCGGCATATATCTGCGCCAGCGTGACACGCCGGCCGGTCAGCGTGGCCATGATCGGGTCCGTCGCGGAAGCCATTTCGGCAAAACCACCCACCAGTTGCGCCGCACCCAGCGTCACGGTGAGGTCTTCGGCGCCCCTGGGCGCCTCGATCGCGCCGGCCTGGGGTATGTCGATACGAAAGCCGTTGTCGCGGCGCTCCGGCGCAAGGGTCGGCGGCGTAATCGTAATCGGCGCTGCGGCCTGGGCCAGCGCCAAGGCCGGAACCAGACCAGCCACGATCGTCGCGCACAGTCCGGCAATACGGCCAGCGCCGTTGTACGTTGCACACCAATACTGCACGCCTACGCCCCCGCTGGCACAAATTCAGCAGAAAAATTGCCAATCGAATTTCTTAACAAACGAATCCGATTCTCTTCGTCAGAATACGTACGAATCCGTATAACTTGCAACATCGAATCCATGAGATTCGCGAAAACTTGATTT